>ERZ1090869.32-NODE-32-length-73480-cov-9.872632_pt1 | contig 73480 bp, 59 predicted proteins | sample MGYA00478474_ERZ1090869 | MGnify/ENA primary metagenome ERZ1090869 (study PRJEB33644, sample SAMEA5815748) | chicken gut metagenome | biome: Chicken; feature: Gastrointestinal Tract; material: Caecum | place: Ireland | collected 2019-01-01 | study: A study of the... | reverse complement strand
GGTCCCCCCAGCCACAGCCCCGCGCGGGGGCGGCCCCACCAGGGGGCCGGGCGCCACGGGGGGGGCGCCGTTTTGCCCTGGGTTTACGGGCGACGCCTAGGATGCTCCGGACCCGTGTGCGGACCGGCGGTGCGGATATGGGCCGGCGTTCAGCGCAGGTCCCGCACGGCGGCGAACCCGCGCTCGAGGTCGGCGAGGATGTCGTCGATATGCTCCAGGCCGATCGACAGGCGGATGGTGCCGGGGCCGATGCCCTGCGCCGCCAGCTCCTCCTCGCTCTCCTGCGAGTGGGTCGTCGAGGCGGGATGGATGACCAGGCTCTTGGCGTCGGCCACGTTGGCCAGCAGGCTGAACAGGCTCAGCCCGTCGATGAACGCGCGGGCCGCGTCCAGGCCGCCGCGGATGTCGAACGTGAAGATCGGGCAGGCGCCGTTCGGGAAGTAGCGCAGGTAGCGTTCGTGGTCCTCGCGCCCCTCGATCGAGGGGTGCGAGATCGAAGCGACCTCGGGGACGGTGCGCAGGTATTCGATGACGCGCAGGGCGTTGGCGACATGCCGCTCCACGCGCAGGCTCAGCGTCTCGATGCCCTGCAGCAGCAGGAACGCGGCGAACGGCGAGATCGTCGCGCCGGTGTCGCGCAGCAGCACGGCGCGGGCGCGGGTGACGAACGCGGTCGGTCCGAGCGCCTCGAAGAACCGCAGCCCATGGTACGAGGGGTCCGGCTCGGTCAGCGTGGGGAATCCGCCGGCGCCGGCCGCCCAGTCGAACCGTCCACCCTCCACGATCACGCCGCCGAGCGTGGTGCCGTGTCCGCCGAGGAACTTGGTCGCCGATTCGACGACGATGTCGGCGCCGTGTTCGAGCGGCCGGAACAGGTACGGCGTGGCGAAGGTGTTGTCGACGATCACCGGCAGCCCGTGGCGGTGGGCGATCGCGGCGATCGCCTCGAAGTCGGGCAGGTCGGCATTGGGGTTGCCGAAAGTCTCGAAGTAGACGAGCCGGGTGCGATCGGTGATCGCCGCCTCCAGGGCGGCGTGGTCGGCGATGTCGACGAACGTGGTGGTGATCCCGTCGCGCGGCAGCGTGTGGCGCAGCAGGTTGTAGGTGCCGCCATAGATGGTATGGGAGGCGACGATGTGGTCGCCGGATTGGGTGATGTTGCGCAGCGCGTATTCGACGGCGGCCGCGCCCGAGGCGACGGCGAGCGCCGCGGTGCCGCCTTCGAGCGCGGCGACGCGCTGTTCGAGCACCTCCTGCGTCGTGTTGGTCAGCCGCCCGTAGATGTTGCCCGCATCGGCGAGCGCGAACCGGGCCGCAGCCTGGTCGAAGTCGCGGAACACGTAGCTGGTCGTGGCGTAGATCGGCACGGCGCGGGCGTCGGTGGCGGGGTCGGGCTGTTCCTGGCCGGCGTGCAGCTGCAGGGTTTCGAAGTGGTGTTGTGCGGTGGTCATGGTTGCTCCCGTGTTCGGTGGTTCCTTGGGTTGGCTGCGGACGATGCGGGGCATCGGCGTTGGTGGCGACTGTAGGCCGCGGGCCGTCGGTACGGCAAGGTTCACGGCTATCGGCGTTGGTTATAGCCGTTTATCATTCGCCGCCATTGGAGGTCTTACGCGGCGCAGCGCCTCGGCGGATCCGTCGCGGTTCGAGACGACACGCCGTAATTCTCTCGGATTTATGTCCGCATTTCGGACAGTATGGGACTCCCCCTGTCCCCGGGGCCCCGGAATGTCGCGCGAATGGGTAATGTCGGGAGCGTAGACCAACAGTCCCTAATGAATCGAGGGGTTATGAGTGATGTGAAGCTGTATGACCGCAATCCGGCGTATATCCCGCGCGTGGCCGCCGTGCATGACATGTGCGGCTACGGCAAGTGCTCGCTGACCGCGGCGATCCCGATCCTGTCCGCCGCGGGCTGCGACGTGTGCCCGGTGCCGACCGGTCTGTTCTCCTCGCACACCAAGTATCCGGTGTTCACGTTCCATGACACCACGGAGATCCTCAACGGATACCTGGACGCATGGGGCAAGATCGGCGTGGGGCTCGACGGCGTGTACAGCGGCTTCCTCGGCTCGGCCGACCAGGTGGCGGTCATTCAGCGCCTGTACCACGAATATCCGGGCGCCCTGCGGCTGGTGGATCCGGTGATGGGCGACGGCGGCCAGATGTATCCGACGTATACCGACGAGCTGTGCGAGGCGATGGGTGCCCTGGCCGATGGCGCGGATGTGCTGATGCCGAACCTGACCGAGGCGAGCATCCTGACCGGTCGCGATTATCCGGGGCAGAACCTGGATGACGCCGAGGTGACCGACTGGCTGGATGCGCTGCTCAAGCTGGGCGCCAGGAACGTGGTGCTCAAGGGCATCGACCGCGGGGACGGATTCCTGCGCAACTATGTGGCCAGCGCCGAAACCGGCGCCGAGCACAAGCAGGAACATGCGCACGAGAAACTGCCGTACATGATCCACGGCACCGGCGACGCCTTCGCCTCCGCACTGTGCGGCGCGGTGATGGCGGGCAAGGGGCTGTCCGAGGCCGCGGCCATCGCCGGCGAATTCGTGCGCGACGCGATGGTCAGCACCCGCAACCAGCCCGATTTCGAGGAGCGCGGCGTCAGCTTCGAGCTCAACCTCGGCGCGATGACGGCGCTGCTGCACTGAGCGGCGGCCTTCGGCGGCCTGTAGCCGACATACGGCGTCCCTGCGCGGAATATGCGACGTTCCGCGCAGGGACGCCGTATGTATTGCATGAACTTATCCACAACACGCCCGAAACCGCCCGCTGCGGTCACATCGCCCTGCGCCGCTTTCCCCGCAGACGGAAGTCTGGTGCACTGAAACCATGACCACAGCACAGATCACAACGGCGCAGCCATCGGCGGAATCGGCAGCGGAGCATGCCCGGCCCCTGGCCCGGCTCGCGCATGGCCTGCAGGACGGCACATTGGACGCCAAGCAGTTGGGGGCCGCCGGGGAGGCCTATGCCGCCGGCTGGCTGGAGCACCATGGCTGGCGCGTCCTCTCGCGCAATTGGCGTACACGCTACGGCGAGCTCGACATCGTGGCGTTGACCCCGGAGGACCTGATCGCCTTCGTGGAGGTCAAGACCAGGCGTTCGCTGCGCTGCGGCTTCCCCCAGGAGGCCGTCGATATGAGGAAGCAGGCGAATCTGCGCCGGGCGGGCGTGCAATGGCTGCTGGACCCGGGGCATAGGATCGCGCACCGCGGCGTGCGCTTCGATGTCGTCTCGATCATCGTGCGCGGCGGACGACCGCTGCTGCACCACATACCGGGGGCGTTCTGATGGCCATCGGCGGAGCGTTGTCCATCGGATTGATCGGCATCAAGGCCTTCATCATCCAGGTGCAGGCCTTCATCTCCCCCGGTCTGCCGTACTTCAGCATCATCGGCCTGCCCGACGCCTCGCTGTCCGAAGCCCGCGAACGCGTCAAATCGGCCTGCCATGCCTGCGGCCTGCGTTGGCCGGAGACGCGGGTCACCGTGAACCTCTCCCCCGCCTCCATGCCCAAGCGCGGTTCCTCGCATGACCTGGCGATTGCGGCCAGCGTGCTGAGCGCCGCCGGGGCGATTCCGCCGGACTGTCTGAACGAGGTCGTGGTGATCGGCGAGGTCAATCTGGACGGCACGGTCCTGCCCGTCAACGGACTGCTGCCCATCATGCTGCACGCCAAGGAACGCGGGCTGCGCCGCATGGTGGTGCCGTACGCCAACCTTGACGAGGCCTCGCTGGTGGACGGCCCGCAGGTCATCGGGGTCAGGCACGTCGGCGAACTCATCGAGATGATGGGCGGCAGCGCCCGCTATCAGATGCCGCACGACCTGCCCGTCGGCGAGCAGCCCCGGCAACCGGTGTTCGACGCGTCCCACCCCGGAGACATGGCCGAAGTCATCGGCCAGGCCGAAGCCAAGAAGGCGCTTGAGGTGGCGGCCGCCGGCGGCCATCATCTGCTCATGGTGGGGCCTCCCGGTTCCGGCAAGACCATGCTGGCCTCACGCCTGCCCGGCATCATGAGCCCGTTGAACGAACGCGAGCAGCTGGAGGTGGCCTCGATCCGCTCCCTGTGCGGCACGCTGCAGCACTACGGCATCTCTGACGTCCCTCCGTTCGAGGCGCCGCATCATACGGCCTCCTGTCCCTCGCTGGTCGGCGGTGGCAGCGGACTGGCCCAGCCGGGGGCGATCTCCCGCGCCCACTGCGGCATCCTGTTCATGGACGAGGCACCGGAGTTCTCCACCCGCGCATTGCAGACCCTGCGCGAGCCGTTGGAATCCGGGCATGTGGTGCTCACCCGTTCGGGCGGCACCACGTATTACCCGGCCGACTTCCAACTCGTCATGGCGGCCAACCCCTGCCCGTGCGGGTTCGACTACGGCACCGGAGAGCGGTGCACATGCCGGGAACGGGATCGGATGCGGTATTTCTCCCGACTCTCCGGCCCAATCCTCGACCGCATCGACATCCAGATCACGGTGCCGCCGGTCACCACGCTGCTGGCCGCCGACACCGTTCCCGCGGAGCCCAGCGCCCGGATCCGCGAGCGCGTCATCCAGGCCCGCCATACGGCGCAGGAACGCTTCGCCCGGCATGGATGGAGCTGCAATGCGCAGGCCTCCGGCTCATGGCTGCGCGACCATACCTCACGCGCGGCGCTGCAGGTCATCGACCGGGCGTTGAACCGCGAGCGGCTCAGCCTGCGGGGCGCGGACCGGTCGATGCGCCTGGCGTGGACGCTGGCCGACCTCTCGGGCGCCGACTCCCCCACGCCGGACCATATGTTCACGGCCATCGGCCTGCGTACCGAGGACCGCCCATGAACGCCGAACAGTCGCCTCCCATGCCCGCCCCGGACGCCGAAACCGTGTCCCGGGCCGTGCTCACCGCCGCCATCAACGGCGCGGACGCGTTGATGTTCGCCACGCTCAAGGGCTCCGACAGCGCCGAGGCCCTGGCGGCCACGCTGATGTCGGCGGCGCGGCACGAGACCATGCCCGCGGCCACCCGCAAAGCGCTGGACGGCTGCTTCGCCACCGGTCTGAGCCGATTGGGCCGCAAGGTGCAGCCCGAGGCCATGCGGGCGTTCCATACGGCATTGAACGGATGGATCCGCCGGCTACACACGCTCCCCGGCTCCTCCATGGACGAGCTGGCCGAGCGGATGACGGACGGCGGCGGGATGTGGATCATCGCCCCGCACAGCCCGTACTGGCCCCATCAGCTGGACGACCTCGTCACCCGCAAGGATTGGGCGCCGCCCCTGTGCCTGTGGGGCCTGGGAGACCCCGAATCGCTGGTCTGCTGCGACAGCCCGCTGGCGATCGTGGGGTCACGGGCGGCCGACGACTACGGGTGCACCGTGGCGCAGGAGTTGGCCGCGCAGGCCGCGGCGGACGGTCATCTGGTGGTCTCCGGCGGCGCCATGGGCATCGACGCCGCGGCGCATCTGGGTGCCCTGGCCGCCGTACCACCGGGTTCCGGCGCCACGATTCCCCCGGGACGTACGGTCGCGGTATTCGCCGGTGGGCTGCATCACATCGGGCCGCAACGCAACCGTCGCCTCTTCGAGAGGATGCGGCGGCAGGGCGGGGCGTTGATCAGCGAGCTGTGCCCGGACGTCATTCCGGAATCCCACCGGTTCCTGCTGCGCAACCGGCTCATCGCGGCGTTGGCCTCCTCCGTGGTGGTGGCGCAGGCCCGCCCCCGGTCCGGCGCGTTGAACACGGCGAGATGGGCATCCGATCTGAACCGCCAGCTGTACGCGGTCCCGGGTCCGATCACCTCGCCGCGCAACGCCGGCTGCAATTCGCTGATCCATACGGGCATGGCCATGATCATCTCCTCGATGCGCTGCATCGACGAGATCTGTCACACCGCGCACCCGCCCATCGACCGCACCGCGGACGGCATCGCCTCGCAGGATGCGGCCCCGGACGGCGGGATCCCATCCGCCCGGCCGATCCTCGACGCCATAGCCGCATGCCGGCGGCGGCATAGCCCGGCCACGGCGGACATCATCCTGGCCGAGCTGCAGGCCGCAGGCATGAGCCCCGGCGTGGAACAGGTGCTGGCCGAGCTGGCGCGACTCGAGTTGGAGGGCGTCATCGTGCGCGAGCGAACCGGCTATGCCGTTGCCGACGGTTGAGACCGGCCTATGCCCGCCATTGGCAACGCGCCATATCCACCCGCCAGCCCTCGGCGCCGGCGTTGGGCGCGCCCTCCGGCGGCGGCACGAACACCACGCCTTCGGCCTCCAGCAGTTCACGCTGGCGCTCCTCGCCGCCGAATGCGAATCCGGGCGCCAGCGAACCGTCGCGGAACACCACGCGATGACAGGGGATCACCCCGGGCTCGGGGTTGGCATGCAGCGCGAACCCCACGAACCGCGCGGCACGGGGGCGTCCGGCGAGCGCCGCCACCTGCCCGTAGGTCGCCACGCATCCGCGCGGTATGCGCCTGACGACCTCGTAGACGCCGGCGTTGAACGATTGCGTCCGCCCCGCATCCTCGGACGCCGATGCACCGCCTTGGGTGCTATCAGGTACCAACGACTCACTCATGGCTCCATTATTACCGCCGTTGTGCGAGAATCAAGACTATGAGTCCGAAGCATGTCGAAGCAATGTATGATGTCGTGATCGTCGGCGCCGGCGCGGCCGGCCTGTCGGCGGCGCTGGGTATGGTCCACTCCCCCGAATTCGCCGAACGCCGGGCCTTGGGCGAGGAGCCCTCCGTGCTGGTGATCTCCAAGCTCCAGCCGCTGCGTTCCCATACCGGTTCGGCCGAGGGCGGCATCGCCGCCAGCCTGGGCAATGTGGAGCACGACGACTGGCATTGGCATTACTATGACACGGTCAAGGGCGGCGACTGGCTCGTCGATCAGGATGCGGCCAGGCTGCTCGCGCAGGAGGCCCCCGCCGCGGTCATCAACCTCGAACGCATGGGGGTGGCCTTCTCGCGCACCGAGGACGGACATATCGCGCAGCGGCGCTTCGGCGGGCATACCGCCGACTTCGGCCAGCAGCCGGTCAAGCGCGCCGCCTACGCCGCCGACCGCATCGGTCACCAGATCCTGCACGCGCTGTGGCAGCAGTGCGTGGCGGCCGGCATCGCATTCGCCGAGGAATGGTATGTGACCGACCTGGTGCTGGACGAGGCGCGCACCAAGGTCGAGGGCGTGGTGGCGTTCGATACGCATACCGGCGCCGTGCACGCCGTGCACGCCAGGAACGTCATGCTGGCCACGGGAGGCGCGGGCAGGCTGTTCCACACCACGTCGAACTCGTGGGATCTGACCGGCGACGGCATGGCATTGGCCCTGAACGCCGGCCTGCAGCTTGAGGATGTGGAGTTCATGCAGTTCCACCCCACCGGGCTGGCGCACACCGGCATCCTCCTGTCCGAGGCGGCGCGCGCCGAGGGCGGCGTGCTGCGCAACGCCGAGGGCGAGGCATTCATGCAGCGCTACGCCCCGGGCCATGCCGACCTGGCCGCGCGCGACGTGGTCAGCCGCGCCATCCGATCGGAGACCGACGCCGGGCGCGGCGTGGCCGATCCGAAGGATCCTGAGGGGCGCAGGGACTGCGTGTGGCTGGATATGCGCGGCATCGACGCCGACCATATGAACGAGGTGCTGCCCGAGGTGGTGGCCACCATCCGCAAGTACGCGAATCTTGATCCGGCCGTTGACCTGATCCCGGTCAAGCCGACCGCCCACTATACGATGGGCGGCATCCCGGTGACCGTGGACGGCGAGGTCTACCGTTGGGCCGATGGGCGGCGCGCCACGGTCGAGGGACTGTTCGCCGCCGGCGAGTGCTCGTGCGTGTCCGTGCACGGCGCGAATCGACTGGGAGGCAATTCGCTGCTCGACGCCTGCCTGTTCGGCACCCGCGCCGGCCGTTCGATGGCCGCGCGTCTGGAGGGTGCCGCCGCACCGGATGCCGGCGACGAAACCGTCCAGGACCGGGTGGATGACGCCGCAGCCGCACGCAGGACCCAGGTGGCCGACCTGCTGGCCGCGGCCAAGGCCGATGCCGACATCAACATCGACGCCGACGGTGGGGATACGGCCGACGGCAACCCATACCGGCTCATGGCCGAGCTCGGCGCCGTCATGGAGTCGGCGCTGGCGGTCCACTGCAGCGAGGACACCATCGCCGCCGCGCGTACGGCCATCGCCGAGCGGATCGCACCGCAGGCCGCGAGCCCCCATCCGCATAGCGACACCCCCGCGTTCAACCAGGAGCTGACCGCCATCTGGGAGGTGCGCCATCTGATCGACCTGGGGTCGGCCATGCTTGAGGCCTCCGACGCGCGTCATGAATCGCGCGGCTCGCTGTACCGGATGGATTTCCCCGCACGCGACGACGAACGCTTCCTGGCCCATTCGATGACCGACGCCGAGGGCGGCATCGGCTGGCAGCCGGTGCATATCGAGGACATGCCGCCGCAGGCCCGTTCGTACTGAGCCGGACGGGTACGGGATATGGCAGACTATATGACGGTTTTTGACAGGAAAGGCGGAGCAATGAGCGGCGGACTCGAGAACGACATGACCACGGTGACGTTGCGTGTGCACCGGTTCACGCCACGCGCCGAGCGCGAGCGCGACCGTGCGCGCGCGGGCAGTCCGTTCGCCAGGAAGTCCTCCCCGTTCGGCGGCGATTCGGCCCGCCGACGCCCACGCGGCAAGCAGTGGGTGCAGGAGTACACGATCGCGGCCCGCCCCGAGGATACGGTGCTGGACTGCCTGCTGACCATCAAGCGGACGGTCGACCCGACCTTGGCGTTCCGTTATTCCTGCGGCCACGGCATGTGCGGTTCGGACGCGGTGGCGATCAACGGCGCGCCCACGCTGCTGTGCACCGCCACGGTGGCCGACTGGGCCAAGCCGGAGGCCTCCGCCACCGACGAGGAGGGGTTCCGCAGGACCGGTGGCGCGGATGACACGGATGATACGGGCACACTGTCCGGGGATGTGCCGGACGGGTCCCTCGGCGTCATCGAACTGGCGGCGCTTCCCGGGTTCCCCGTGCAGCGCGACCTGATCGCGGACATCGACCCGATGCTCGAACAGATCAGGAAGCTCAAGCCGTACCTGCAGGCCGACGGCGTGCTGGCCACCACCGACGAGGGCAAGGTGGACGTCTTCGAATACCTGCAGCACCCCGACCAGCTGGCCAGGTACGAGCTGCTCAGCAACTGCATCGCCTGCGGCGTGTGCGAGGGCAGCTGCCCGGTGTTCGCCGGCGGCGAGGCGTTCATCGGGCCGGCCGCGCTGATCACGGCATCCCGGTTCATCAACGATTCGCGCGATACGCAGGCCGCGGAGCGCATGGATGCCATCGACACGGCGGACGGCATCGCGGCATGCCAGTCGGTGCGCGCCTGCACCCGTGAATGCCCGCGCGGCATCGACGTCGGCGAGGAGATCTGGCAGCTGATCGCGCAGGTCAAGGAACGCTGACCCATCCATCGACATTCAAAGGCGGAACCATGAACAAGACGTCATACACGAATCTGGCCAAGGTCTGGCAGTTCGTCGAGGATCGCGCATTCTCCCGGCAGTCCCCCGATCTCAACGAGGTGCGCACGGCCGTGGAGCGCGAGGGCATCCCCCAGGGGTCGGCGGCGCAGGCCGAACTGCTCTCGCTGCTGGTGCATGTGCTCGACGCCTCCTCGATCATCGCCATCGGCACCGCGTCGGTGGTCGAAACGCTCCAGCTCATCGACGGTTTGGAGGGGCGCGGCCAGCTGACCGCGGTGGATTCCTCCACGGAGGGCATCGCGCTGATTCGCAAGCTGTTCGCGGGGCTGTCGGACCGCACCCAGACCACGCTGCGCGCCGTCAGCGCCCCCGTGGGCACCTATCTGCCGAGGCTGAACGCCGGGGACTACGACCTGATCGTGGTCGCCGGGGACGCGTCGAACTACGCGCCCGCCTTCGAGCACGCCTCACGGGTGCTGGGTGAGCATGGCGTCATCGTGTTCACCGACGTCATGGCTTTGGAGGATCCCCACGCCAATGGCGGCGTGCCCAATCCCGCCGACCGCGGCGACAAGGCCGTGGCCATGCGCGAACTGCTCGACGCCGTGCAGTCGGATGAACGCTTCCGCTCCACGCTCACCCCGTCCGGCACCGGACTGCTGATCGCCGTCAAGCGCTGACCGATCGGCTCCGGCAAGACAGAGTCTGGCCGGATGGCTGACCGTGGCCGTGGCCACGGTCAGCGTATGGTGCTCGTGGCCACGGCCACGGCCTGTTCCGGATCATCGGTCAGCGTCACCAGTTCGGGGTCCAGCGGCGAGATCATGCCGCGCGGCTCCAACGTGCCGGTGATCCAATCGAACAGGCCCTGCCAGTACGACGTATCGAACAGCACCACGGGCGTGGGCTCCACCTTGTGCGTCTGCACCAGCGTCAGGAGCTCAAACATCTCGTCCAGCGTGCCGAACCCGCCCGGGCAGATGATCACGCCGGACGAGTACTTGACGAACATGGTCTTGCGGACGAAGAAGTACCGGAAGCTCATGCCCAGGTTCACCCATTCGTTGATGCCCTGCTCATGCGGCAGCTCGATGCCCAGCCCCACGGATTTGCCGCCGGCCGCGGCAGCGCCGCGGTTGGCGGCCTCCATGATGCCCGGTCCCCCGCCGGTGATGACGGCGATGCCGCGTTCGGCGATCAGGGCGCCCATGCGTTGCGCCGCACGGTAGGCCGGATCGCTGCGTTGCGTCCGCGCCGAACCGAATACGGATACCGCGGGTCCCAGCTCGGCCAGCGCGCCGAATCCGTCGACGAACTCGGCCTGGATGCGCAGCACGCGCCAGGGATCCATATGCAGCCAGTCGGTGGACTGCTCCGCCTTCAGCAGGTTGGCGGTGGTGCTGTCCTGCGGGATCATCTGTCCGCGCAGGATGACGGGACCACGATGATAGGTCTCGCTGAACGGCGGTACGTCGATGTCGCCGGCGGCGGGGTCGACCCGCCGGCGGCGGATCAGGTCCTCCGGGTCCACCGGCTGCGTTGTGGGGTCAGTCATCCTCGGTCTCCTCGCTCTCCTCGTCGTCGATATGGTCGTGCCAGACGAGTTCGGATTCGTCCGGTTGGGGTTCCTCATGCGCGGCGACATTGCCGCCGATCGTGCCGATCGCGGCGTGCGCCGCGGCCCGTTCGCGCTCGTACCGTTTGGATTGCAGGCTGAGCAGCACGCCGGAGATGGCCGCGGCCACCAGGGAGGCCATCAGCACGCCGAACCGGCTTTCCGCCGACAGCTCGGCATCCGTATAGGCCAGCGAGGCGATGAGCAGCGAGACCGTGAAGCCGATGCCGCACGCGCAGGCCGCAGGGAACATGTCGCGCACGCGCAGCCCCTTGGGCATGCTCAGTCCGCCGGGATGGGTGGACAGCCATGCGGTGGCCATGATGCCCAACGGCTTGCCCACCACCAGGGCCGCCACGATGCCGATGACCACCGGCGAGGTCAGCAGCGCGGGGCTGAGCGTCTCGAAATGCACGCCGGCGGCGAACAGCGCGAAAACCGGCAGCGCCACCAGCGACGAAAGCGGTTGGAGCTTGACGCAGTAGCGTTCGGCACGGGGCGAGGCCTCGCCGTGAATCGGACGCGCCGGGGTCAGCAGACCGACCAGCACACCGGCGAGCGTGGGATGGACACCCGCCTCGAACATCATGATCCACACCAGGACGCCGACCACGGCCACCACCAGCCACGGCACGCGCTTGCGCCGCACCAGATACCACCAGACCAGGGCGCACACGCCGATGCCGACGAACCAGTACCAGGCCTCCAGCGAGGAGAAGAACACGGCGATCAGGATGATCGCCAGCAAGTCGTCCACGGTGGCCAGCGTCATCAGGAACGCGCGGATCGACCCGGGCAGGGCCTTGGCGAACAATGCGAGCACGGCCAGGGAGAACGCGATGTCGGTGGCGGTGGGGATGGCCCAGCCCTGGGCCAGCTCGTCGAACCCGAACACCGCGCCGGAGGCCACAGTGGCCTCGCCGACGGCGGGTGGGCCGAACCGGGCGTAGAGCTCCACCACAGTCAGGAACAGGATCGGCGGCATCACCATGCCGCCCACCGCGCACAGCATCGGCACGGCGGCGGCCTTCGGGTTGGCGAGCGAGCCCGTGGTCAGCTCCTGTTTGAGGTCCAGCCCCACGGTCAGGAAGAAGATGGTCAGCAGACCATCCTGCGCCCAGTGCCCCAGCGGCAGGTCGATGTCGGTGCCGGGAATGCCCAGATGCGTCTCCGCCACGGTCTCGAACAGGTGGGCCGTGGCCGGCAGATTCGCCAGGACCAGGCCGAGGATGGCACAGCCGAGCATGATCAGTCCGCTGATGCGATCCGACGCCGCGATTCTGCGAATCGCCGCCCATGCCCTCCGACGTGCCGTCATGCCGCACTCCGTTTCATCCATGCGAATCAGTTGCCGGTATCATTCTACCGGCGTCGACGGCGTTCGCTACCGGGTCAGCGGGCGGCCAGCGCGTCGCCTATCCGGCCGAGCGCACGCTCCAGCAGGTGCTTCGGGCAGGCCAGGTTCACGCGTTCGAATCCGGCGCCGGCGGTGCCGAACATCTGACCCTCATCCAGATAGACGCGGGCCTTGTCGCGCATGAAGGAGCACAGCGCGTCGGCGTCGGCGAAGCCCAGGCTGCGGCAGTCGAGCCATCCCAGGTAGGTGCCCTCCGGCTCGATCAGCGTGGTGCCGGTGGCATGGGCGAAGTCGCGCAGCAGCGCCAGATTGCCCTGCAGCACGCCGATCAGCTCGTCCAGCCACGGTTCGGCATGGTTGTAGGCCGCCTGGCAGGCCACCAGGCCGAAGTGGCTGACGGTCAGACCGGCGATGTTCTCGGCGGCCACGTCGAAGGCGCGCTTGAGTTCCGGGTTCGGGATGATGACGTTGGAGCACAGCAGGCCGGCCAGGTTGAAGGTCTTGGTGGGCGCGGTGAATTCCATGCAGTGCATGGCGTAGCGCTCCCCCAGGTTCGAGAACATCGTGACCTTGTGGCCGGGGTGTTCGAAGTCGGCGTGGATCTCGTCGGACAGGATCGTCACGCCGTGCTCGATGCAGATGTCCGCTAGGCGGCGCAGTTCGTCGGCGCTCCAGACGCGGCCGACCGGGTTGTGCGGGTTGCACAGCATGATGGCGGTGCAGCGCGGGTCGGAGGCCTTGGCCTCCAGGTCCTCGTAGTCCATCACGTAGCGGCCGTCCTCAAGCTTCAGCGTGTTGTCCAGCAGGGTCAGGCCGTTGTTGCGGGCGGCGGCCACGAACGGCGGGTAGGACGGGCTCTGCACGATCACGCTGTCGCCGGGGTGGGTCACGGCGCGCAGGGCCGTGTTGACGGCCGGCATGACGCCGTCGGAGAGCGTGACCCATTCGGGCTTGATGTCCAACGCGTGACGGCGCCGCATCCAGCCGACCAGGGCATCGAAATACTGGTCGGTGGCGTAGTCGTAGCCGAAGATGTCATGCTGGGCGGCGTGGACCAGCGCCTCCACGATCTCGGGGGCGGGCTTGAACTCCATATCAGCCACGGACAGGGCGATGACATCCTCATTGCCCGGCCCCATATCGGTTTCGATCATATGCCACTTGGACGAGGTCGTGCCCCTGCGGTCCACCAGCGTCTCGAAATCGTACATGCGTCACTGCTCCTTGTCGTTCGCTCATAGCGGAAGTCACAAACGACACCATGATACCGCGTGTCTGGTTCTCTCCCGTGACCGTGATGTATCGTGCCGAACGAACCATAGGCACTCACCGGCGACGCCGGGCAGTATGGGCGGGGATACGAAAAAAGCGGAGCGATGACGCTCCGCCGTTGTGGTGCGCGAGACAGGATTCGAACCTGCGACCTGCTGATCCGTAGTCAGCTGCTCTAATCCGCTGGGCTACTCGCGCATGCCGCCACATGCATGACGGCTGAGTGCGCGAGACAGGATTCGAACCTGCGACCTGCTGATCCGTAGTCAGCTGCTCTAATCCGCTGGGCTACTCGCGCATGTTGTCTTTGCGGCAACTCGAAATAAGTTACACCCATGTACTCCGATATGCAAATCGGCGTGTCGTCACGCCGCCCGCCGCTTCGGGATCTCCTGCGTGGCGGCACGCACCAGCTTCGGTTCGCTCTCGCCGCGCACCGACGCCGCGTCCACCACCACCTGGGTCACATCCTCCATACTCGGCAGCAGGAACATCGTATGCTCCAAGGTCTTCTCGATAATCGAACGCAGCCCGCGCGCGCCGGTTCCCCGCTGGATCGCCGTCGCCGCGATCTGTTCGACGGCCTTCCGGGTGAACACCAGCTCCACGCCGTCCACGGCGAACAGCTTGCGATACTGTTTGGTCAAAGCATTGGCGGGTTGCGTCAGCACATCGGCCAGATCGGTTTCGGTCAGGTCCTTCAGCACGCTCACCACCGGCAGACGTCCGATGAATTCCGGCAACAGCCCGAACTCGGCCAGATCGTCGGCCGTGACCTGCCCCAGCAGCTCGTCGGGCGTGGCCTCATGCTCGTGCCAGGAGGCGCCGAACCCGCTCTCCCGCGCGCCCAGACGCCGTGCCACGATGTCGGTCAGGCCGACGAACGCGCCGCCGCAGATGAACAGGATGCCCCGCGTATCCAACTGGATGGTCTCCTGTTCGCGGTGCTTGCGCGTGCCCTCCACCGGCACGGAGGCGATGGTGCCCTCCAGGATCTTCAGCAACGCCTGCTGCACGCCCTCGCCGGACACGTCGCGGGTGATGGAGGTGTTCTCCCCTGATTTGCGGGCGATCTTATCGATCTCGTCGATGTACACGATGCCGTGCTGTGCGCGGCTCACGTCGCCGTCCGCGGCCTGCAGCAGCCGCTGCAGCACGGTCTCCACGTCGTCGCCCACGTAACCGGCCTCGGTCAACGTGGTCGCGTCGGTGATGACGAACGGCACGTTCATCACGCGGGCCAGCGTCTGCGCCAGATAGGTCTTGCCCACGCCGGTCGGCCCCATCAGCAGGATGTTCGATTTGGCCACCTGCACATCCGCCAGCGGGTCGGCGGCGCGCCGCGCCCGCACCAGGGAGCCGTCCTTGCCGGCCCCCAGCTCGTCGGCGGCCTCGCGCAGCTCCATATTGACGCGCTTGTAATGGTTGTAGACGGCCACGGACAGCGTCCGCTTCGCGTCCTCCTGGCCGACGACGTACCGGTCCAGGTACGCGTTGATCTCCACCGGCTTCGGCAGCGTCAGCGCGTTGACGTCGGCGTCGTGATGCCGCTCCTCGGAGATGATGTCCACGCATAGCGCGATGCATTCGTCGCAGATCGAGGCGCCGGGGCCGGTGACCAGCTTGCGCACCTGATGCTCGGTTTTGCCGCAGAATGTGCAGCGCGGCACATCCTCGTTGTAGCTCACCACGCGTCCCATGCAGTTCCTCCGTTCCGACGCACCGCACAACGGATGCGCCCCCTACCGAGGATACCTGCCGGCTCCTCGATAAGGGGCGCACTCATGTAAAGGTCATGCGGACATTCACGAACGGTGTTCGAGCACCTCGTCCACAATGCCGTATTCCTTGGCCTCGGGGGCGGTCAGGAAGGTGTCGACCTCGATGTCCTTGCGGATGCGTTCGACGTCCTGGCCGGTGTGTTTGGCCAGCGTGTTCTCCAGCCATTCGCGCATGCGCAGCATCTCGCGGGCCTGGATCTCGATCTCCGTGGCCTTGCCGAAACCCTGGTCGATGGCCGGCTGGTGGATGAGCACGCGCGCGTTCGGCAGGATCAGGCGCTTGCCCTTGGCGCCGGCGGCCAGCAGGATGGCGGCGGCCGAGGCGGCCTGGCCGAGGCAGACGGTCTGCACGTCCGGCTTGATGTACTGCATCGTGTCATAGATGGCGGTCATCGCGGTCATCGAACCGCCCGGGGAGTTGATGTACATCATCACGTCACGGTTCGGGTCCTGGCTTTCCAGCACCAGCAGCTGGGCCATGATGTCGTCGGCTGCGGCGTCATCCACCTGCACGCCCATGAAGATGATGCGGTCCTCGAACAGGCGGGTGTACGGGTCCTGGCGCTTGTAGCCGTACGGGGTCTTCTCCTCGAACTGCGGCAGGATGTACCGGTCCTGCGGCGCGAAACGCGCGTCGCAGACGGAGGACGGCACGAATCCGACCACGCCCCGCGCTCCGGCGAGACGGTCGGCGCGGGCCGCGAACTTCGCTTCTTCACTTGCCATTGCTCGTCTTTTCCCTTCCTCAGTCGGCGCTGATGGTGTCCGGCGTGGTCACGATCTTATCGACGAAACCGTATTCCAACGCCTGCTGCGCGGTGAACCAGTGGTCGTACTCGTTGTCGCGGTAGATCTCCTCCACCGTGTGACCGGTCTGTTCCGCGGTCAGCTCGGCGAGCGTGCGCTTCATATCCATGATCAGTTCGGCGTTGATGCGCACGTCGGTGGTGGTGCCGCCGATGCCGCCGGACGGCTGGTGCATCAGCACACGGGCGTGCGAGGTCAGATACCGCTTGCCCTTGGCGCCGGAGCTGAGCAGAAACTGGCCCATCGAGGCGCACATGCCCAGACCCACGGTGGCCACATCGGGCTCGATCAGCTGCATCGTGTCATAGATGGCCATGCCGGCGGTGATCGAGCCGCCCGGCGAGTTGATGTACAGCCAGATGTCCTTCTTCGGATCCTCGGCGGCCAGCATCAGCATCTGGGCGCAGATGCGGTTGGCCATGTCGTCCTTGACCTCCTCACCCATCCAGATGATGCGGTCCTTGAGCAGACGGTTGAAGATCGGGTCGACGGGCCCGGCAGGCACGTCCTCGCCGGCCATGACCGGCGATGTTGCAAGCAGATTGCTCACCATGTCTCCTTCACAATTAGTCGTGATGTTCTTCAGCCTACCGCCTCGAATCGACGGCCCGCACCTTTTGCGCGGAACGCATAGCGCGCCGCCGCGGCGCCCGGTAACCGGCACGCGATGTCAGGCGTGCCCGGCCGACTTCGAACCGGCGGCACCGGCGCGATCGAGCCGCGCGCCGAGCCATTGGGCGCACACCGTGCTGGCCGCCACCGCCAGGCACACCGGCACAAACAGATTCAGCGGCGCATCGGTCAGCTCCATGACCAGGCACATGGCCATCAACGGCGCCTGCTGCGAGGCGGACAGCAGCGCACAGGCGCCGATCAGCGCGTAGACGCCGATCGAATTGGTGCCGAAGCCCTGCAACCAGAGGATCCCCAGCACCGCGCCCAACGTGGCGCCCAACGCGATGCCCGGGGTCAGCACGCCTCCGGAGGCGCCCGAGCGAATCGTCAGCAGCGTCATGACGCCCTTGACCACGCAGGATACCAGCAGCACGCCGATCAGCGCCCAATCGCAGTCGCCGCCGAACCCCATCTGCGCCGTGGCCCGGCCGTTGCCCATCACCTGCGGCACCCAGATGGCCACCACGCCGGTTATCACACCCGCCAGCGGCAGCTGCCAGAGTACCGCATTGCCCGTGGCGTGGTGCCGCTCAGCCCAGGACGAGCCGAATCGGAACACCGCGCCCGCAACGCCGCACACCAGGCCCGCGACCAGCGCGAACCCCATCAGGTCGGGCGTGAACAGCCCGCTCGGCTCGCCCATGTCATAGAACGTGTGCGTGCCCTTGATCAGCGTGCCCACCCATGCCGCCACGGTGGAGCAGGCGAACGCATAGGCCACGGTCCGCAGCGTCACGTCGGCCAGCAGGATCTCCACGGCGAAGAACGCACCGGCCAACGGCGCGTTGTACACGCCGGCCAGGCCCGCGCCAGCTGCGACCGCCACAATCGTGCGGGTGTCGGCGGCGTCCAGCTTCAGCCAACCCGAGGCGCGTTGGCCGGCCAGCGCGCCGAACTCGCGCGGCGCCACCTCGCGCCCGATCGACATGCCGCAGCCGACGATCAGGATCTGCAGCAGCACATGCACGATGGTCTGCCACCACGGCATCCGCTCGCCCGCCACCGCCTTGGTCACCGAGGGCACCTTGGCGCTGCGGGTGCGCAGCAGCCACCAGATCACCGCGGCGAGGGTCGCGCCGACGATCACTGACAGCGCGCGACGCCACGCCGGCGTGGCAAACGGCCCGGGCTGTTCGGGACTCTCCACGAAGCCCAGCGCCACATGTTCGATGCCGTACAGCATCAACGTCAGCAGACCGGCCGCAACGCCGATGACCACGCCCAGCCCCAGCACCGCCGCGATCATCGCCACCGCACGTCGACGTTCACTCATCGCACACTCCCTCCGCCTCAACGATTGTGGGCTGGAACCGACGACCGGTTCCAGCCCACAATATCGTTATTCAGATCCTTGCCACGGCAAGGTCACAACTCACTCGGCGTCCTCGGCCTGGGCGAGCTCGTCGGCCACGGCGGCAGCGGCGGAGGCGGCCTCAACGGACTCGGCCTCCTCGTCCTCAGCCACGTCACCGAGGAAGGAGCTCAGATCGAGCACCTCGCCCTCGCACTTGAAGGTCACGGCACGCATACCGGCCAGCAGACCCTTCGAACGGCCGACCTCCTCCACGGCGGAACCCAGCTGGCCGTTGCGGATGATCGCGTTGATGAACGCCGACGGATCCATGCCGTACTGCTGGGCGATGGAGGCCAGGAAGTTGGTCACATCCATCTGGGAGACCTTGACGTCCATCTTCTCGGCCAGGGCATCGAGCACCATCTGGTCGCGCAGCTCGTTCTCGGCGGCCTCCTCGGCCTCGGCCTTCTGCTCCTTGGTGGCCTGCTCCGGATCCGGGGTCATGCCCTTCAGGTGCTGCTCGGCGGCCTCGGCCTTGACGCCCTTCGGCACCGGGATCTCCAGGCCTTCCTTGAGCTTGGCGATGAACGCGTCACGGGCCTCGGTGGCCTGGCGGCCTTCGGCGTCACGCTCGCAGGCCTTGCGGATATCGGCCTTCAGCTCGTCGAGGGTGTCGAACTCGGAGGCCTCCTGAGCGAAGTCGTCGTCCAGCTCCGGCAGCTCCTCGGCCTTGACCGAGTTGACCTTGACCTTGATCTGGGCCTTCTCGCCCTCGTGCTCGCCGGCTTCCAGCGTGCCTTCGAAGGTGGTCTCCTCGCCGGCGGACAGGCCGTCCAGGGCCTCATCCAGGCCGTCGAGCATGGTGTTGGAGCCGAGCTCGTAGCTCACGCCCTCCTGGGAGTCGACGGTCTCGCCGTCGATCTCGGCCACGAGGTCGATGTTCGCGTAGTCGCCCTTGGCGGCCGGACGATCCACACCCACCAGGGTGCCGAAACGCTGGCGCAGGTTCTCCAGGCGGCGGTTCACGTCCTCATCGGTGATCTCGGCCTTCGGCACCTCGATCTCCATGCCGTCGAGCTCCGGGAGCTCGATGTCCGGACGGCGCTCCACGGTGGCGACGAATTTGAGCTTGGTCTCGTCCTTGGCCGACGTGGGGACTTCCTGCACGTCGATCTCCGGCTGGGCCATCGGACGGATCTTCTTCTCCTCGAGCGCCTTGGAATACAGCTCCGGCACACCGTTGTTCACGGCCTCGCCGGCAACGGCGGCGAAACCGATGCGCTGGTCGATAATCTTGCCCGGGACATGGCCCTTACGGAAGCCGGGCACGGTGACCTGCTTGGCGATCTCCTTGCGGGCGGCATCCAGATACGGGTTGAACTCCTCGGGATCGACGGTGATGGTGAGCTTCACCTTGGTGGGCTCGAGGTTCCTGACGCTGATTTTCACGCTTGCGCTCCTGTGAAATATTCGTATTCGTTATTCCTGCCGTTAGGCAACCGTTACATGATAGCGCGACTCACGGACGCTGCGATCAGCGACACCTGCCACGGGCGGGCGCCCTGCTGCGTCAGGAATTCGGCGACGTCGCGGCCGCCGGGGTCATCGGTCCAGCACAGGTTGCGGATGATCTGCGGCTTGACAATCATCTCCGCGGGGGTCCTGGTGTCCTCGGCGATCTGGTTGATCACATGGCGTACGGCCTGCAACCGCTCATACCGTTCGGGATGCCTGGCGGACCAGACCTTCATCGATCGGGGGGCGTTGGCCTGGGAGTCGGCGGGCGCCGGCGGCATGGACGGCCACTGGTCGGCGGGCAGCGCCAGCGCCTGCTGAATCACGGTCTTCCAGACATTCGGCTTGACGGCCCGCTGGATCGGCGCGTAGCGTTCGAACATCTTGTCCTGCTCTCCGCCGGTATGCATGCGCACCCGCTCGTTCAGGGAACGGATCAGCCGGAACTCCCTGGCATTGCGGGGTTTCCTCTGCGCCGCCTCGATGATCGCCGCGTCGGACAGCAACAGACCCGGCGCGATGTCGTACCGACGCGCCAGACGGTCGCGCTCCTCCCACAGCGCCTTCGCCACGGCCAGCCCCCGACGGTCGCGGCTCAACGTGGTGATGCGCGAGATCCGCATCCACGGCACCGGATGCCCGGCGCGCGGTCGCACCCCCTCATGGAGCGTGTACGCGAACTCCTGACGGGCCCATTCGTCCTTGCCGTGCCGTTTCAGGTCCTCAAGCAGCAGCCGTTCGAGCTCGATGAGCAGTTCCACATCCAACGCCGCGTAATTGCGCCAGTCGCGGGGCAGCGGCCGGTACGACCAGTCGGCCGCCGAATGCTCCTTGGCCAGCGTGATGCCCAGGTAATGCTCGGTGACCGCGGCCAGGCCGAAGCGGTGCAGTCCCAGCAGGCGCGCGGCGATCTCAGTGTCAAACAACGCCTGCGGCTTCAGACCGATCTGCGCGAATCCCGGCAGATCCTGGACGGCGTCGTGGATGATCCACGTCGCTTCCCCCACGGCGTCGTTGAACTCGTTCCAATCGACCCCCGCCTGCGTCAGCGCCACCGGATCCAGCAGACCGATGCCGGCCCCCTCGCGCTTGAACTGGATCAGCCAGTCCTCATGCCCGTACCGGAAGCCCGACGCGCGTTCGGCGTCGGCCGCCAACGGCCCCGAGGCCTCACGCAGCCGGCTGCAGTACCGACGGTATCCGGACGGGGTGTCGATGATGTCGGGAACACCGTCTCGCGGTTCGGCCTGCAACCTCGGTTCCCTATCCAATCACGGTCCTTTCGCCATCGTCCACCGATGCGCGCAGGAACTGCGCCCACACCGACACCTGTGCGCCGGCATCCGCGCCTTCCGGCGACACCGACGGCGTCCATGATACGCGCATCTCGCACCCGGCGTGTGGTTCGGACTCCATGTCGCCGAACGACGTGTTCCGCGTCACCGTCACCGTGCCTCGGACGCCCTCCGGATCGACGGCGTCCAACGCGTCGAGCATATCCTCCCAATACATCGACGGCGTCAGGCAGTCGCGCTCGTTCTCGTCCAACGGCAGCCGGGCGAACGCCACGCATCGCCATTGCGAGATCCAACCGCGGCGGCCCTGCGCCGCATACAGCACCATGATCCAGCCGGTCGCCGTGCGGGATGGGGGTTCGTCGGACGAATCGTATTCCAGTTCCACGCCGATGCCGAAGTCGGCCAACGTGGACGGCACCGGAATCTCCCGATACCGCATGCCCGCCATATGGGGCATCGCACGCACGGTCTGGACGGCGTGCCACACCACGTCGGGCACGCCTTCGGGGCGCGGCACTCCCCCACGTCCGTCCTCGGACGGCGACGCCGGGAATGCATAAATGTCCGCCATGATTCAAGGCTACGGGCTCATCGCCGGATTCGTGGTATCACCACGCGCACGGATGCCGGCGGTTCGCTGGATTCGGTCAGTACACCACGAAGCCGTGGGACTCGAACTGCTCCTTGACCCGCGTCTTGAGCTTGGCCGAGGGGCCCTTGGCGTCCTCCAGCGGGTACGGGATGCGCAGCTCATGCCACTTGGGCCGGCCGAGCTGGTGGAATCCGAGCACGTCGATATGCTCGATGGCCTCGCCGAAGGTGTCGCAGATCCTGGCTACGTTCTCCACGTTCTCCTCGGAGTCGGTCAGGCCGGGCACCAGCACGAAGCGCACCCAGATCTTCTTGCCGGCCTTGGCCAGGCGCTGTCCGAACTCGATGGTCGGTGCGAGCAGGCCGCCGGTGACCTTGTGGTAGGTCTCCTCGTCGCCGGATTTGACGTCGAGCAGGCACAGGTCGATGTCCTCGATCATCTCGTCGGTGTAGTTGCGGTTGAGGAAGCCGGAGGTGTCCAGGCAGGTGTGCACGCCCATCTCCTTGGCCGCACGGAACACGCGGGAGACGAAGGCCGGCTGCATCATCGACTCGCCGCCGGAGAACGTGATGCCGCCGCCGGTGGCCTTGAACAAATCGGCGTAGCGTTCGACCTTCTTGATCATGGCCTCCAGGTACACGGGCTGGCCGTCGCGCATCTTCCAGGTGTCGGGATTCTGGCAGTACTGGCAGCGCAGCGGGCATCCGCTCATGAACACGGTCATGCGGGTGCCGGGACCATCCACGGAGGTGTTGATGTCCCACGAGTGCACGAAGCCGATATCGCCGGTGCGCAGCGCTTCGATGCGGTCGCGGCGGTCCAGGCCGATCGGCGATTCGAAGCCCGACAGGCCGCCCATCAGCGTCTGGCTGGCATACTGCTTGGAACGCTTCAGCATATGCCGGGTGGTGGTGCGGAACTCGGTGGTTTCAGACATCCTCGTCCTCCTTCTGCCGCGTGGCGTGGCGCACGCATTCGACTGTACTGATTGCCATCGTAGGGCCTGGCCCCCACGGACACGCGGTTTTCCGTTGTGAGGTGCGTCACGTGTCTTCGAGTCACTTCCCACGGCGCCGCACGCCGTTTCCGTATCGAAGGGAAATAGGCGGGAGCGGGGAGGATCCGGAACAGGGTACGAAAAAGCGGGGCCTTCCGAAGAAGACCCCGCCGGACCGTTCAGCCGTTCACACGGTGCGGGTCATCGACTCAGTCGACGACGGCGCCCTGGTGGAACGTACGGGAGATCACGTCGAGCTGCTGCTCCTTGGTGAGCTTGACGAAGTTCACCGCGTAGCCGGAGACGCGCACGGTCAGGTGCGGGTACTTCTCCGGGTGCTCGACGGCATCCTCGAGCTGCTCCTTGCGCAGCACGTTGATGTTGGCGTGGTACAGGCCGTGGCCGTTGCCCGCGTCCAGGATGCCGACCAGGTTGGTGACGCGCTCGTCCTCGTCGCGGCCCAGGCCGTCGGGGGTAATCGTGTTGGTCAGCGAGATGCCGTCCAGCGCGTCGTTGTAGTCGATCTTGCCGACCGAGAACATCGACGGCAGCATGCCGTGGGAATCCATGCCGTTCTCCGGGTTCGCGCCCGGGGCGTACGGGGTGCCCTTGGCGTGGCCGGACGGGAAGGAACCGGTGTTCTTGCCGTACTCGACGTTCGAGGTGATCGTCAGGATGGACTGGGTCGGGACGGCGCCGCGGTAGACCGGCAGGCGCTTGATCTGGCCCATGACCGTGGAGACGACCCACTTGGCGATGTCGTCGGCGCGATCGTCGTCGTTGCCGTAGACCGGGAACTCGCCCTCGGTGCGGTAGCCGACCACCAGATCGTCATCGGCGCCCTCGACATACTCGTACTCGTGGCCGGGCATGTCCTTGGCGTCCTTGTTGTAGATCGGGTAGACCTTGGCGTACTTGACGGCGGACAGCGAGTCGGCGGCGATGGACAGACCGGACATGCCGCAACCCAGGGTGCGGTACACCTCCTTGTCGTGCAGGGCCATCTCGATGGACTCGTAGGCGTACTTATCATGCATGTAGTGGATGATGTTCAGCGCCATCACGTAGGTCTCGGACAGCCACTCAAGGGCCTTCTCGTAGTTGTTCTTGACCTTCTCGTAATCCAGCGTGCCATCGGCCTCGGGCTGGATCGGATCGATCACGCCCTTGTCGATGACCTGCATGCCGGTCATCTCGTCACGGCCGCCGTTGATCGCGTACAGCAAGGCCTTGGCGGAGTTCACGCGGGCGGCGAAGAACTGCATCTGCTTGCCGACGCGCATCGGGGACACGCAGCAGGCGATGGCCGCGTCGTCGCCCCAGTGGCCGCGGATCTCCTTGTCGGACTCATACTGGATGGCCGAGGTGTCGATGGAGATCTTGGCGCAGAAGCGCTTGTAGCCCTCCGGCAGCTTCGGATCCCAGAAGATCGTGATGTTCGGCTCCGGGCCGGGTCCCAGATGCTCGAGGGTCAGCGTGTTGAGCAGACGGAACGAGGTCTTGGTGACCATGGTGCGGCCGTCGTCGCCGAAGCCGGCGTCGGACCAGGTCGCCCAGTACGGATCGCCGGAGAAGATGGAGTCATAGTCCTTGGTACGCAGGAAGCGGACGATGCGCAGCTTCATGACGATATTGTCGATGAGCTCCTGGGCACCGGCCTCGTCCAGCGTGCCGTTCTTCAGGTCGCGCTCGATGTAGATGTCGAAGAAGGTCGAGTTGCGGCCGAAGGACATGGCGGCGCCGTCCTGGCTCTTGACCGAGGCCAGGTAGCCCATGTAGGTCCACTGCACGGCTTCCTGCGCGGTCTGGGCCGGGCGGGACAGATCCAGGCCGTACTCGTTGCCGAGGTTGATCAGCTTCTTCAGGGCCTTGATCTGCTCGTCGTGCTCCTCGCGGAAACGGATCCAGTGCTCGATCTCCGGCTCGGTGAAGTCGTTGCGGTACGGCACGGAGTCCTTATCGCGCTGCTTGAACTTGATCAGGGCGTTCACGCCGTACAGGGCCACGCGGCGGTAGTCGCCGATGATGCGGCCACGGCCGTAGGCGTCCGGCAGACCGGTGAGGATCTTGTTGTGGCGGGCGACCTTGATCTGCTTGGTGTACACGCCGAAGACGCCATCATTGTGGGTCTTGCGGTACTTGGTGAAGATCTTCTTGATCTCCGGATCCGGTTCCTTGCCGGCCTCCTTGATGGCCTGCTCGACCATGCGCCAACCGCCGTTCGGCATCATCGCACGCTTGCAGGGAACGTCGGTCTGCAGGCCGACGATCACGTTGTCCACCTCAGGGCTGTCGATGTAGCCGGCCGGGAAAGCATCAATGTCGGCCGGGGTGTGGGTATCCACGTCGTAGACGCGCTGCTTGCGCTCCACGGCCAGGTAGTTGTCGTCGAGATACTGCCACAGATGCTTGGTCTTTTCGGTCGCACCGGCAAGGAAGGACTCATCGCCCTCGTACGGCGTGTAGTTCTTCTGAATGAAGTCACGCACGTCGATATCGTCCTGCCAATGGCCGCCTTCGAAGCCGTCCCACGCCTTGGCGTTGAGCTCCTCCGGGGAGACCGCGGTTGCATCAACTGCTGTCATATCCACTCCTTCTGGGTGATCGTCGGCGACGCATCGTTACGCCGTCGTTGGTTCCTCATTGTAGCCGCAGCCGCCTGAAAACAAGCTGGGACGCGACGTGAGCTACATCACATTTTCGTTTCACATAACCGCGGTCGGAACGCGGCGGGCCGCCGTGCCCGACCAAGGACACGGCGGGCCATACCACGCTCCGTCACCCGTCGCCGCACTACTCACGGAACGCGGTCGTCACCGGCAGCCGGCGGTCACGGCCGAACGCGAGCGCCGTGACCTTCGGTCCCAGCGGATACTGCCGGCGCTTCCACTCGGCGCGGTCCACCAGACGCATCACCGTGTCCACGGTGGCCTCGTCGAACCCGTCGGCCAGCAGATCGGCCCGACCGTGCGCATGCTCGATGTACGCGGACAGCACCCGATCCAGCAGCCCATACTCGGGCAGGCTGTCGGAGTCCTTCTGTCCGGGGCGCAGTTCGGCGCTGGGCGCCTTGACGATGCTGTTGACGGGGATCATCACGCCGTCCGGCAGCGGCACGCCGGCGTCACGCCGCTCGTTGCCGACCACGGCCAGTCCGCCGATGCCCATGCCGGCCGCGGCGGCCTTGTTGCGCCAACGGGCCAGCTCCCACACGCGCGTCTTGAGCAGGTCCTTGATCGGCGCGTACCCGCCGACGGCATCGCCGTAGATGGTGGAGTAGCCGCAGGCGAGCTCGGATTTGTTGCCGGTGGCCAGGGCCAGCAGCCCCTTGGCGTTCGAGTAGGCCATCACGATGACGCCGCGGATGCGCGCCTGCAGGTTCTCGGCGGCCACGCCCTCCAGCGCCAGCTGGCTCTGGAACGCGGCGAACAACGGTTCGATCGGCTGGATGTCATAGTGGGCGCCAAGGTTTGCGGCCAGGTCGGCGGCGTCGTCCTTCGAGCCGTCGGAGGAGTACATGCTGGGCATCGAGATGCCCCAGACGTTCCCGCCGCCGCAGGCGTCCGCGGCCATGGCGGCCACCAGCGCCGAATCGATGCCGCCGGACAGGCCGAGCGTGACGCCCTTGAACCCGTTCTTGCGCATGTAGTCCTTCAGTCCCAGCACGCAGGCCGTGTAGACCTCCTCGTCCGGATCCAGATCGGCGGCGATGCTGGTCGGCGTCTGACGCGCGGCGTCGGTGTCGAGCGTGAAGTAGCTCAGGTCCTCCATGAACATCGGGGAACGCTCCAGCAGCGTGCCGTCCGAGTCGACCACGAAGCTGCCGCCGTCGAAGATCAGGTCGTCCTGCCCGCCCACCTGGTTCAGGTAGATCAGCGGCGCGCCGACCTCGCGGGCGCGGCGGACCGCCAGCTCCATGCGCGTATGGGTCTTGCCCTCCTCATATGGTGAGCCGTTCATCGTCAGCAGCAGGTCGATGCCCCGTTCCGCCAACTCGGCCACGGGGCCGCCGTCCTGCCAGATGTCCTCGCAGATCGCCACGCCGATGCGCGCGCCGTCCACGTCGATGACCACCGAACGGTCCCCTGCGGAGAAGATGCGGAACTCGTCGAACACGCCGTAGTTCGGCAGGAAATGCTTGTCATAGCCGGCCCAGACCACGCCTTCGTGCAGGACCACCATGCGATTGCGCGGCTTGGAGGTCTCGGGGTCGGTGCCGACCGTGCCGACCGCCACATACAGCCCCCCCAGACCTTCGGCGGCGAGCGCGGCGGCCAGTTCGTTCGCCTGGTTCCATGCCGCCTGCCGGAAGGTGCGGCGCAACGCCAGGTCCTCGATCGGGTAGCCGGTCAGGGTCATCTCGGGGAACACGACCACGCGGGCGTGCTCGCCGGCTGCGCGGCGGGTGTAGTCGAGCACCTTGGCGGCGTTGCCGGCGAGGTCACCGACGCAGGTGTCGATCTGGGCTAGGGCAAAGCGAATCTGTGTCATGTCCCCCAGTCTAGCCGCCATACGCCCAACCGGACATCGGCGGATTCGCATCCCGCACCGGCTCGTCTGCGGCTCGACGCATCGTGCGCGGGAGGAGCCGGTCCACGTGCCCTCGGAGGTGGCGTAGATGCCGACCGACGCATCGCGTGAGGGAGGAGCCAATTCCGCAGGCCCACGGGACGCAGATGTCTGCCATCGCACCGCATGCGGACAAGCAGCTGGTTTCCATCGGAACGACGCCCGATACACTTGGGAACGTCAGGTATCCGTTCCCGGGAGGTTACGAGGATGAAGTCGCATGATATCAGGGCCGTGTTCTTTGACGTGGACGGCACCCTCACCAGTTTCACCACCCATGAGGTTCCGGCGTCCACTATCACGGCGCTCCAGCGGCTGCGGGAATGCGGCGTGCTGGTGTTCATCTGCACGGGCCGCGCGCCCTCGCAGTTCGAGGTGGTGGCGCGGATGCTGCCGGTCGAGTTCGACGGCATTGTGGCGGCCAACGGCCAGTACTGCTTCGACGCCCAAGGATTCCTCGACACCCGGCCGATCGACGGCGATGACGTGGCCGTGATCGTCGATTGGCTGGACCGCAATCCGGACGTGGTCGCCACCTTCAGCGAATGCGACTACGTGTATTTCAACCGGATCACCCCCGCGATGGAGGCGACGTGGAATCAGCTGGGCAAGACCGCGCCGACGCGGTTCGTTGACGACCCACATACCCGTCCGTTCACGCATGAGACGTTCCAGATCAGCCCGTTCATCACCCCCGAGCAGGAGGCGGAGCTTGTCGGCCTGTGCCGGAACGTGACCGGGGTGCGCTGGCATCCCGACTTCACCGATATGATCCCCGCCGACGGCGGCAAGCCGCGCGGCATCCGCTGCTTCATGGAGCACCATGGGTTCTCCCGGGAGCAGACGATGGCGTTCGGCGACGGCGGCAACGACATGGCGATGCTGCAATTCGCCGGCGTCGGCGTGGCGATGGGCAATGCGAACGACGAGGTCAAGGCGGTGGCCGACTACGTGACCGATGACGTGGATCACGACGGCGTCATGAACGCGTTGCGGCACTTCGGCATACTTCAATAGGGACCACGCCGTTTCACAGCACGGCGGAGATCATCAGCAGCAGCGCCAAGAGCGCCACATTGGCGATGGTGAATCACAGCAGGTAGCGACCGCGGCGCTGCGGGTATTCGCGCGCCACCATCTTGTAGGAGATCAGGCTGGCCATCGAGGCGATCAACGTGCCCAGACCGCCCAGGTTGCATCCGACGATCAGCCCCGACCAATCGTCGGTGAACCCCGACAGCAGCAGGGCGGCCGGCACGTTGCTGACGACTTGGCTGGCGAGCACGGACACGATCTGCACACGTCCTTCCAGCATGACGGCCAGCAGGTCGCGGAACGGCCCGATGTTGCCCATATTGCCGATGAAGATGAAGAACGCGACGAACGTGGCCAGCAGCGAGTAGTCGACGCTGGCCAGCACACGCCGGTTCACCACCAGCAGCGTGACGGCGGCCAGCGCGGCGATCGCCCATGGCGGCACCAGACCGAAGATGGCCAGCAGACAGAGCACGAATCCTCCGGTGCAGCCCACCAGCGAACGCCGGCGGCATACGTGCACGTCCACCGAAACGCCTTGCACGGGTTTCGGGCGGCGCAGCCCCACGCCGATTACCGCCGCCAGCACGATGCCGGAGACCGCCACGTACGGCAGCGTCAGCGTCACCAGCTCGCCGAAGCCCATCCCCGAGCGCGCGTAGAGATACAGGTTCTGCGGGTTGCCCATCGGCGTGAGCATGCTGCCGAGATTCGCGGCGATCGTCTGCAGGATCACGGTCGGCACGATCAGCCGCTCCCACCCGGCCATGCGCAACACCACCAGCGCGAACGGCACGAAGGTGATCAGCGAGACGTCGTTGGTCACCACCATGCTCAGGAAGAACGGCAGGAACACCAGGACCATCACCATGCCGCGGGTGGTCGCCACACGCTGGTGCAGTGCGTCGCTCAGCCGCGCGAAGATGCCGATCTGCTGGTACCCCTTCATCACCGCCATCAGCGAGAACAGCAGCGCCAGCGTATCCCAGTCGATGTAGCCGAGGTAGTCGGCGGATGGCGGCACGACGAACGCCGAGGCCACAGCCAGCGCCACGGCCACGCATAGCACCGTCTCACGGCGCAGAAACCCGAGGATACGTCGAATGGGCAGGGTCATGGGGTGTCGTTCTCCATCACTGGGACTCGTTGGGTGCCTGTGCGGTGCGGCAGGGATCGGTGCATGTCAGTGCGTGGCGCCGGCCACCGTGTCGTCCGCCTCGTCACCGCGGACCACGGCTTCGAAGGCGTACTCCAGCGATGCGGCGATGGTGTCCAGCGGCATCGACGGGGTGCCTTCGGGCTTGTCCACCACCTGGCCGGGTTCGTACGGCACGTGCATGAATCCGGCGATGGTGCCGGGGAACCTCCGCTCGCACAGATACAGCGCGTGGTACATGATGCTGTTGCACACGAACGTGCCCGCCGTGTAGGAGACGAACGCCGGCAGGTGGTGCGCGCGGATGCCCGCGACCATGGCCTTGACCGGCACGGTGGCGAAGTACGCCGCGGGGCCGTCCGCGCGCAGGGGCTGGCCCAGCGGCTGTTCGCCGTCGTTGTCCGGGATGCGCGCCTCAGCCAGGTTGATAGCCACCTGTTCGACCGTCACGCAGCTGCGGCCTCCCGCCTGCCCGACGCAGATCACGGCGTCTGGGCGTTCGGCCGCGATGGCCTGTTCCAGCACCTCGGCGCTGCGCGTGAACACGGTGGGCACCTCCAGTTTGACGATCCGCGCCCCCGCAATGGCGTCCGGCAGCAGCTTGACCGCCTCATATGCCGGGTTGACGGATTCGCCGCCGAACGGGTCGAATCCGGTAACCAGAATCTTGCTCAGCATCATCAAACCTCCTGTATTTTCCTGCGGCTTCGCAGTACTGCCGTTATCCGAATCCGACGCCGATCCGCCCCGCCGGTATTCCTCATTCATTTATACCCGCATCCCGGCAAACCATCAGCAGGCGATGAGCATGTAGATGATCTGCACGACGATCATGACGAACGCGGGCAGCACCTGGTTCTTGATCACGCCCATGCGGTCCTTCATCTGCAGCATGGCCACGGGCACGATGTTGAAGTTCGCGGCCATCGGCGTCAGTAGCGTGCCGCAGTAGCCGCAGGTCAGCGCCAGAATGCCGACGACGGCGGGGTCGGCGCCGAGGGAGAGCACGAACGGGGCGCCGATGCCCACGGTCATCACGGTGATGGCGGCGAAGGCGTTGCCCATGATCATCGTGAACAGCATCATGCCGAGCGCGAACACGATGATGCCGACGGTCAGGTTGCCCGCGGGGATCACGCCGCCGACGATCCGCGCGATGACGTCGCCCACGCCAGCCGCGTCGAAAATCGCGCCCAGACTGGCCAGCAGCATCGGCAGCATGCACAGCGGGCCCATCGCGGACAGCAGCCGCTCGGAGTCGCCCAGGAACACGACGGGCGTGTTGGCACGGTTGAACGCCCACAGGATGATCGCGGAGACGAACACGCCGATGCAGCAGCCGGCGAGCGCGCCGACGGCGGGGATCAGCGCGCCGGCGATGGCGAAGACGCCGATGGCGAGCGCGGGGATGAACACCTTCTGCCCGATGCGCCGGAAGTTGCCCTCCACCTCGGCGTCGGTCGGTTCGGCGGCCTTGCCCGGCTTGACGCGCTGGGCGATGGCGGGGATGACCATGATGACGATGAGCAGGCCGTCGATCGCCGCCGGGATCCAGCGGCCGAAGGCGATGACGACGCCGAGCAGCGTCCAGAAGACGAAGGTGCCGTAGCGTGACGGGTTGGACCTGTCACGCAGGTTATGCACGCCCGCATAGATGCTCATCAGACCCATGACGATGTAGAACACCTCCATGATCTTGTCGCTGGATAGCACCTCGGGATCCATGAAGAACGCCATGACGTCACTCCCCTTCCTTCACCGAATCCGGCTTCCGGACGCCGGATTCGCCGCCGTAGAATTTTCTGCGCAGCCGCGCATCCTTGATAATGTAGTAAGCGGCGGTCACGCCCACGGCGATCAGCGCCACCGGGATCTCGATGATGGCCAGCTGCAGCAGATCCACGTCATAGCCGAGCGGCGCCAACGTGGTCTTGACCAGGATCGCGCCGGAGGTGCCGACGAAGAGCACCTGGCCGAAGAACCAGGCGACATTCTCCATGCCGGAGGCCATGCCCTTGAGCTGTTCGACGTAGTCCTCGTCCGGCTTGTGACCGGTGGCCTCGATGGCGCCGACGGCCATCGGCATGATGATCGGACGCACGAATCCGGCCACGCCGCCGAAGCTCACGTTGAACGCGGCGAACACCAGACGCATCACGCCGTACAGCGCGATGATGATGCCGGGCGTGGCACCCTTGGCCTTGCCGATCAGCTCGGCGGCGGCCTGCTTCAGGCCGTTGCGTTCCAACGTGCCCGTGACCAGCAGGATGATGATGAACAGCGCCACGCTGCGGTTCGAGACGAACGATTCGCCCAGCGTGGTCAGGAAGCCGTCGATGCCGAGATTGCCCAGCAGCGCGGTGACGATGGCGGCCAGGAACACGATGAGGATCGAGTCCAGCCGCAGGGCGAAGCCGACGATGACGACGGCGATGCCCAACAGCACCAGGTATTCCATGTCTTCAGTCTTTCCTCTTATTCTCCAAGCGGGTGGGCCCGGATATTCTCGGTCTTTCAGATCCCACCATGTGATTACTGGCTGACCATCCTACATCAATGTATAGTCATTCGCACGCACGCATATTTTTATGCACATAAGGTTTGGCGTGTTCACCATGCGTCGTGTTATCCTGAACTATGAGCTTTCGGGTTCAACAAATCGGCGGGGAAGATCCCCGCCATTCTTGTATTTGCTTGGGGGATAATATGTCGGAGTTGAGCTTATTTATAGACGAAAGCGGCGATTTCGGACCTTACAAACCCGACACATCGTTCTACATTGTTTCGATGGTTCTCCACGACCAGAGCAACCTCATCACCGAGCAAATGCTCGCACTCGACTCCGACCTGATCAACAACAACCTACGCACTTCTTCCATCCACACTCGACCCCTGTTGCGCCACGAAGATGAATACCGCGATTTGACCCTACAAGAACAGCGTTACCTTCTCTCCAGGCTGTATCTGTTTGCCCGGAAATGCGGTCTTAAATATAAGGTCTTTTCCTTTGACCGACGCATTTGCCGCGCACCGAGCGACCTGGAGAGAAGAGTCTCGCGTGAAATCACCTCATTCTTCCGGGAGAACCACAAGCTATTCGCCTCATACGATAAAACAATTCTCTACTATGACGACGGGCAGAAGCAGCTTGCGCGCATTCTCTCCGATACCGATGAGCTCATCATCAACATTGATCACAGGCATCTTGACCCTACTGACTACCGTTTATATCGACTCGCCCAAGTCGCCGACCTTGCCTGCTGTCTGGAGCTGACCAAACTACACTTCGACGCCGGACAGCCCACAAACTCCGAACGATACGTATTCGGTAACGCCCGAAACTTCCGTAAATCCTTTTACAAAACGTTCCAAAGAAATCAGCTATGATCCGGACTCGAACATTACGCCGACTGATACACCCAGACAACGTCGCGCGGTCGGGGCGGCATGGGAGACTGGCAGGCATGAGCACTACAGTTATCATGCGCACCTCCGAGGGTGACATCACCATCAACCTGTTCGACGACCTGGCTCCGGAAACCGTGGCCAACTTCGTGGGCCTGGCCACCGGCGAGAAGACCTGGCGCGACCCGATGACCGGCGAGGAACGCAACGAGCCGTTCTACGACGGTCTGACCTTCCACCGCATCATCAAGGACTTCATGATCCAAGGCGGTTGCCCGCTGGGCACCGGCACCGGCGGCCCCGGCTACGACTTCGACGACGAGATCGTGCCGACGCTGACCTTCGACCACCCGTATCTGCTGGCCATGGCGAACGCCGGCCTGCGCCGCGGCATGGACGGCAAGATCCACGGCACCAACGGCTCGCAGTTCTTCATCACCACCGTGCCGACACCGTGGCTCAACGGCCATCACACGATCTTCGGCGAGGTGGCCGATGACGAGTCCAAGGCCGTGGTGGACAAGCTCGAAGCGCTACCGACCGATCGCTCCGACCGTCCGATGGAACCCGCCGGCATCATCTCGGTGGAAGTGGTCAAGTAGGTAAGTAAGTAACGGTTCCACCGTTCGATTCATCGATATCGGTGGTGGCGACTCCGCAGCGAGCCGCCACCACCATTTTTTGTGTCAGAGTCACGACAGCCGGTCTATTGCATGCGGCGCAGGCGCGGCTCGGCGGAATCCTTGGCGCCGGTGATGCGGTAGACGTCGAAGACGCCGTCAATCTTGCGCACGGCGGACAACAACGTGTTCAGATGCTGCGGGTCGGCCATCTCGAACGAGAACTGGCTGATGGCCACGCGATCGGCGCCGGTGGCGATATTGCCGGACATGATGTTCACGCCGTGGTCCGAGAGCACGCGCGTCACGTCGCTCAGCAGATGCGGGCGGTCCAGCGCCTCCACCTGGATCTTGACCATGAACAGGCCCTTGGTGCTCGTCCATTGCACGGGGATGACGCGTTCGGGTTGCCGGCGTTGCAGGTCGATCATGTTCTGGCAGTCGGTACGGTGCACCGATACGCCCTGGTTGCGGGTGATGAAACCGACGATGTCATCGCCGGGGACGGGCGTGCAGCAGCGTGCCAGCTTGACCCAGACATCGCCCACGCCCTTGACGGAGATGCCCAGCGCATTGGTGGGCTTGGAGCGTTCCGGCGTGCGGCGCAGCGGCAGCAGCTCCTGCTCGGCCTCCTCGTCCACCTCGTCGGAACCGGCGTCCTTGACCAGATGGGCGATGACGTTCTGCGTGGAGACTTGGCCGTCGCCGATGGCCGCGAACAGACTGTCCGGGTTCGGGTAGTTGAGCTCGTCGGCCACGCCGATCAACGCCTCGGGCGACATCAGCGTGGAGATCGGCAGGTTGCGCTTGCGCATGGCGCGGGTCAGGTCGTCGCGGCCTTCCTCGATGGCCTCGCTGCGGCGTTCCTTGCTGAACCACTGCCGGATCTTGTTGCGGGCCTTCGGGCTCTTGACGAAGCTCAGCCAGTCGCGGGACGGACCGGCGGTATCGGACTTGGAGGTGAGCACCTCCACGGTGTCGCCGTTCTCCAGTTTGGTGTCCAACGGCACCAGACGGCCGTTGACGCGCGCGCCCATCGTACGATGGCCCACCTCGGTGTGCACGGCGTAGGCGAAGTCGACCGGCGTGGCCTGCGCGGGCAGGGACACGATCTTGCCCTTCGGCGTGAACACGTAGACCTCGGCCGAGCCGAGATCCTCCTTCAACGAACCCAGGAACTCGTTCGAGTCGGGGGTCTCGCTCGTCCAATCGGCAAGCTGCTGGATCCACTTGAGGTTGTCGGCCTCGCTGAGCTCCTGGTTCTCGCTGTTCTCGCGCTTGCGGTCGTCGGCGTCCGGCGAGCTCAGCGCACGCCCGGCCTGCCCGTTGGCCTTGTACTTCCAATGCGCGGCGATGCCGAACTCGGCGCGCCGGTGCATGTCCCATGTGCGGATCTGGACCTCCACCGGCTTGCCGCCCGGGCCCACCACCGTGGTGTGCAGGCTCTGGTACATGTTGAGCTTGGGCATGGCGATGTAGTCCTTGAACCGGCCCGGCACCGGGCTCCACCGCGCGTGCACGGCGCCGAGCGCCGCATAGCAGTCGCTGATCGTATCGACGATGATGCGCACGCCCACCAGGTCGTAGATGTTCTCGAAATCGTGCCCGCGCACGATCATCTTCTGGTAGATCGAGAAATAGTCCTTCGGACGGCCCGTGACGTAGGCCTTGATGTGCTGTTCTTCGAGATCCTCGTTGATCTCGCTCAGGATCTGCTTGAGGTACACGTCGCGCTGGCCGGCCCGGCGGGCCACCAGCACCACGATCTCGTTGTAGATCTTCGGGTAGAGCACCTTGAAGCTCAGTTCCTCGAGCTCCGTCTTGATGGCGTTCATGCCCAGCCGGTTGGCCAACGGGGCGTACACGTCCAGCGTCTCGCGGGCCTTCTTCTGCGCGCTGGAGGTTTTCACGTACCGCCAGGTGCGGGCGTTGTGCACACGGTCGGCGAGCTTGACGACCAGCACGCGCACGTCGCGGCTCATCGCCACCACCATCTTGCGGATCGTCTCGGCCTGCGCCGAATCGCCGTATTCCATCTTGGAGAGCTTGGTCACGCCGTCCACCAGACCGGTGACGGTGTCGCCGAATTCGGCGCGGCACTCCTCCAGCGTGTAGTCGGTGTCCTCCACCGTGTCGTGCAGCAGGCCGGCCGCCACCACCAGGGGCCCCATGCCCAGGTCCGCCAGGATCTGCGACACCGCCAGCGGATGGATGATGTACGGCTCGCCGGACTTGCGGCGCTGGGGGGAATGCTGGCGCACCGCCCGGCGGTAGGCGCGGTTGAGGATGTCCATATCCTCGTCCGGGTGGTGCGCCTTGCAGGCGTTCATAATCGGTTCGAGCGGATCGAGCGGATTGCCGCTGATCTCGCAACCGAGCGTACGAGCGGAGAAATACCCATCATCAACGTCGGACACCATCGTTGTACCTCCTCTCGTATGCACTCCATCCTACCCTTACGGGCTGCGGACGGCTGCGTGGAATGTCGGGATTCAGGCGGATACGCCCGTCGACCCGAATCCCCGTTCGGCGCGGTCCGATCCGGGCAGCGTTTCCGCCGGGATGAACCGGGCCTCCACATACCGCTGGATCACCAGCTGGGCGATGCGGTCGCCGGGGTGGAACGTCACGGTATGCTCCGGATCCAGATTGATCAACGGCACCTTGATCTCGCCGCGGTATCCGGCGTCCACGGTTCCGGGCGCGTTGAGCACCGTCACCCCCTGGCGTACGGCCAGACCGGAGCGCGGATGCACCAGCGCCACATACCCCGCCGGCAGCGCGATGGCCACACCGGTCGGCACCAGGGCGCGTTCGAACGGCTTCAGGGTCACCTCCTCGGTGGTCACCAGGTCGGCGCCCGCGTCACCGGCATGCGCATACCGAAGTTCAATCGGATGGGATGGGTCGATCGACCGGATCAGCACCTCCACGTGCTCCGGCTCGTTATACGCCTCGTCGAATGCCATCAGGCGGCGCACTCCTTGCAGATCGGCTGTCCGTCCGCGGTGGTTTCGGCCAGCTGGCTGCGGTGCTTGACCAGGAAGCATTCCGAGCAGATGAACTCGTCGCCCTGCATCGGGATCACCGTCACCGAGGCGTCCTCGTTGCTCAGATCGGCGCCGGGCAGCTCGTAGTCCTCGGCGATGGCGTTCTCATCGTCGTCGATGTCGCTGGCCGAATTCTGCGCGCCCTTGCCCAGAGCCTGCAGCGACTCCTCGTCCTCGTCCTTGTTGCGGGGCGAATCGTAATCCTGTGCCATGGTGGTCCTTTCTCCGTAATGGCGATTATGCGCCATAGAATACATGACATTCCCCCGCATAGGATACACGATTTGAAATACTCGTAAAATCCGACACGTGGGGCACAATGGAATAAGGTCCGGTTCGCAAGAGGAAAGTGGTGCGCTCATGCCTGATCAGCCGCTTGTTCAAGCCCGTTTCGACCATGTGGACGCCGAGGGACGCCTGGTGTTCGTTGCAGGCGAGGAACAGTTCGCCGTCCATGTGGACGACACGCTGGAGCATGCCATCCTTGAGGCCAAGCAGATCACCGCGGAGATCGCACCGCGGCCGGCGCCCTCGCAGACGTTGCCGATCTCGCAGATCCAGTCCCTGATCCGGGCCGGCGCCGACCCCGCGCGCGTGGCCGAACGCTATGGGGTGAGCGCGGCGTTGGTCAGAAGGTTCTCCGCCTCCGTGGAAACCGAGAAGCAGTACGCCATCGAACAGTTCCTTTCCGTGCCCGCGCCCAAGGACAGTCGCGCGCATACCCTGTCCGAGCTGATCGACCGCACGTTCGCCGCGGCGCGGGTACGCCCCGAGGACGTGGTCTGGAAGGCCACGCGTCGCGGGCTGGAACCGTGGCGGATCACCGCGCAGTTCACCTCCGCCGGGCGGACCATCCGCGCCGAGTGGTCGTGGAATATGCACGACAATGCCGTGACGTGCTTGAACCGCACTGCCGGCAAGCTGCTGGGCGAGCAGGGCGGCGATCGACCGGGACAGGCCGTTGCGCCCGCCACCGAGTCGGGGTACGACGACGGCTTTGCCGTACCGCTGAATCTTCCCGGCGACTCCGCCCGCTCCGCACGCATCGAGCAGACGGTTTCGGCGTGGAGCACACCGGAGCCCACGATGCCCGCCGTCAGGCCCGATCTTGCGCAGCCGGCAGCACCCGCGCCGGCCGACAACGCCGCAACGCCGCAGCCGGAACCGACCGTCTCCCCCGCACAGACACCCGCAGCGGATCCGTCGCCATCCGATGCCGACGCTGCCGACGCGACGGCCGCCCCCACGCCGGCGCAGCCCGCGGCCAAACCGAAACGCCGCTCCGGCCGTTCCGCCGTCCCCAGCTGGGACGAGATTCTGTTCGGCGACTGATTGGTTCAGTCCCGCTCAGTTCATGCCGGTCCGATTCGATTCAGACCGCTTCGATTCAGACCGGTTCAGGCCAGGTCGATCAGGCAGGGGATGTCCATCTCCAGCATCGTGTGCGCGCCGTGCACGCTGGGCAGCTGCATCGCCTGCGTCGTTTGCATCCGCGAATCGACCATAGTCAACGAGCCCACGGCCGAAACCAGCACGTCGCCGATCATCGGCTCCACACGCGGTTCGACCGGGCCGAACAGCCCCTCGGCCAACGCCTGCGCCCTGGTACGGACCTGTGCCCCATCCCCTAGGAATTCCCGCCATCGATCGGCGATATCCTCCGGGTCCTCGCCCTCCTGCGCGTACAGCATCACCGACCGCGGTTCGCCGCCCACCATCGCCACTCCCCGCGCCAACCGCGGCGTGACCGCGATGTCGATGCGCCGCTGCGGATCGGAGGAGACCATGCCGTGATCCGCGGTGATGACGATCAGCGTGCCCCTGGGCACACTGCGGCGCAGCAGGGCCAGCTGCGCGTCGATGCGTTCGAAGGTGCCGATCCACTTGTCGCTGTCCCAACCATAGGTGTGGCCGATCTTGTCCGCGTCGCGGATATACAGGTAGGTCAAGCCGGGCGCGCGGGCGGCGTCGGCCGCGGCGAGCACACGGTCGCGCGGCGCCACGTTCGAGATGTAGTCGGTACCGCGCAGCGCCGCCTCGGTCAACGGCGATGCGGCGAATTTCGGCAGCCCCGAACTGGTGACGCGCACGCCACGGTCCCGCAGCAGTTCGAAAACGGTCGGCTGGCGTTGCAGGTCGCGCGGGGCGATCGCCTGCCTGAACTGGATCATCTGGGCCAGCTCGCCGGTTTCGGGGTTGCGTTGCGTGTACCCGGTCATGCCGGTCAGTCCGGGGCAGGTGCCGGTGCCGAACGTGGACATGGCCGCCACCGTGGTGCTGGGTGCGCAGGTGGAGATCGGCCGCTGGTTGGCCGGCTCGTTCATCAGCGACCGCAGGTAGGGGGCGTGGCCGAGCCGCATCGCCAGATTCCAATACCCCAGGCCATCGATCAGCACCACAACCGCGGATTCGACCTCCGGCAGACCCAGCTTCCGGTGCGCCTCGTCCGGGTCGCGGTGCACCGCCGTCGGCGTCGGATGCCCGATCGCGCAGGCCAGCGCCGGCAGCAGACTCGACAGGTGCAGCGCTCCCCCACGCGCGGCGCCGTCGGCGTCGTCCCCATACCGCGCGACCGGCACCGGTCGCAGCAACTCCTCCATCTCGGGCACGTCCACACTCATACCGTTCATTCAACCACCGTCGGGCGAAAACCGAAGTCGGCAGGTTTCGCCGTTGCGGTACACTGGTTCGGTTTGTAGGTTTCCTGTTGGTTTCAGTGTTGGGAGCTTGTCGCATGGCATCACATCGCAAGACGGCGCAGCCGGCCTTCGACCCGCGCACGGTCAAGGAGCATATCGTCGAGACGCCGTTGAACGAGGAGATGAGCAAGTCGTTCCTCGAATACGCGTATTCGGTGATCTATGCGCGCGCCCTGCCCGACGCCCGCGACGGCATGAAGCCGGTGCAGCGCCGCATCGTCTACCAGATGGGCCAGATGAACCTGAACCCGGACCGCCCGTACATGAAGTCGGCGCGCGTGGTCGGTGAGGTGATGGGCAAGCTCCACCCGCACGGCGATTCGGCGATCTACGAGGCCATGGTGCGTCTGGCGCAGCCGTTCGCCATGCGTCTGCCGCTGGTGGACGGCCACGGCAACTTCGGCTCCCTGGATGACGGCCCGGCCGCCTCCCGTTATACCGAGGCCAGGCTCGCGCCCGCGGCGCTGGGCATGAACGCGAACATCGACGAGGATACGGTCGACTTCGCGCCGAATTACGACAACAAGCTCAAGGAGCCGACCGTGCTGCCGGCCGCCATCCCGAACCTGCTGGTCAACGGCGGCTCGGGCATCGCGGTGGGCATGGCCACGAATATGGCCACGCACAACCTGGGCGAGGTCATCAACGCGGCCAAGCACCTGATGGCGCATCCGGACGCCACGCTGGAGGAGCTCATGCGCTACGTGCCGGGCCCGGACTGGCCGGGCGGCGGCATCATCATCGGGCGCGACGGCATCCGCGAGGCCTACGCGTCCGGCCGCGGCACGCTGACCACGCGCTCGGCCACGCATATCGAGAACGTCACGGCCCGCAAGAAGGCGATCGTGGTGACCGAGCTGCCGTTCATGGTGGGCCCCGAGCGCGTGCTGGAGCGCATCTCCGAGGGTGTCAAGAACCGTAAGCTCGAAGGCATCTCGGGCGCGATCGACCTGACCGACCGGCATAACGGCACGCGCATCGTCATCGAGATCAAGACCGGCTTCGACCCGAACGCGGTGCTCGTGCAGCTGTTCAAGCACACACCGCTGCAGGACAACTTCACGATGAACAACGTGGCGCTGGTGGATGGCCGTCCGCACACGATGGGTTTGAAGGAGATGCTGCAGGTGTGGATCGACCACCGCCGCCTGGTGGTGCGCCGCCGCAGCGAATTCCGCCGCACGAAGGCGCAGGAGCGGCTGCATCTGGTCGAGGGACTGCTGCTGGCGATGGTGGACATCGACGAGGTCATCCAGGTGATCCGCTCCTCCGACGACGCGGACGCCGCCAAGAGCCGACTGATGGCCGTGTTCGACCTGGACGAGGTGCAGGCCCAGTACATCCTGGATCTGCGGCTGCGTCGCCTGACCCGGATGAGCCGGATCGAGCTGGAGGCCGAGCGCGACGACCTACGTCGCAGGATCGAGGAGCTGGAGCGCATCCTGGCTTCGGCGGACGAGCTGGACCGCGTGGTGGTTTCCGAGATGGACGACGTGGCCGACCGGTATGGTTCGCCGCGCCGCACGGTGCTGCTGGATGTGGATCCGGACGGTTCGATGCATCCGGTGACCGCGGCCGGGGCCGAGGGTGTGCCTGCGGGGGCGATGGAGGCCGTGCGTGCCGCGCACACCGTGTCCTCCGCCGAGGCCGATGTGGCCGCCGCTGCCGCCGCCAGAAAGGCCGGCGAGGATGCAGGGGCCGTATCCGCGCTGCAGTTGGATGACGAACCGTGCGTGGTGATGATGGGCGCCTCCGGGCTGATCGCCCGCACCTCCCCCAGTGCCCTGGATGTGTGGGAGTCACGCTCGTCGGGTGACGCACGTGCGGACGGCGACCAGATCGTGGCCCTGTTCCCGACCACCACGCTGGCCTCGTATGGCCTGATCACGTCGTCGGGCCGTCTGGTGCTCGCCCATGTGGCCGATCTGCCGGCGCTGCCCGCCTCCACCACGCTGAGCGTGGCCGGCGGCGTCAAGGCCAAGGAGCTGCTGGGCACGACCGAGAACACCGATCCGGTGCCCGGCGAATACGTGGTGACGGCGATCGCGATGTCTGCCCCGCCGCACAAGGGCGATGCGTCCGACTCCGACGGCGCGTCCGACGACGCGTTGCCGCCGTTGGCGATCGGCACGCGCCACGGCGTGATCAAGCGGTGGAACCGGGAGTCGCCGACCACGATGGATTCGTGGAGCGTCATCGACCTGAAGGACGATGACACGGTGGTGTTCGCCGCCCCGGCCGCCGACGAGGACCGGCTGGTGTTCATCTCTTCGGATTCCTCGCTGCTGACCTATGAGGCCGGCAACGTCCGCCCGCAGGGCCGTACGGCCGGCGGCATGGCCGGCATCAAACTGGCCGACGGCTGCCAGGTGGTGACGTTCAATGTGATTCCGGCCGGCAAGGTGGCCTGGACCTATGAGGAGGGCGAGAACGGCCTGTTCTCCGCCTCCGGCGCGGTGGTGCTCACCGTGGCCGGCGACGCGGACGCGCTGCCCGGCACCGAGAACGGGTCGGCCAAGGTCACCCCGTTGGAGATGTATCCGACCAAGGGGCGGGCCACCGGCGGCGTACGGTCGCAGCGCTTCCTGAAGGGCCAGAACACGCTGATCTTCGCGTGGGTGGGCCTGTACCCGCTGCATGCCTCGACCGAGGGCGGCAACCCGGTGGAGCTGCCGAAGCCGGATATGCGCCGCGACGGTTCAGGCACCGAGCTGGCCGCGCCGATCGCGTTCGCGGGCTGAGTTCGGACGGCTGCTCGGTACCGAACCATATCCGATGCTTTTTCTGGTTTCGGTACCACGATGGTGTGGTACGGAACCAGAAGACCCCTGTTATGACGGTTGTGTACCGCAATGTCGTGGTACGCAACCGGGAAAATCCCATCGCGGCGGTTCCGTACCGTACCACGGGCTATCCGTCCAGATGGAATCCGCATTATTCCGCCATTCTTCAAAGCCGGTCAGGTCTGTGGTACGGTACGGAATCCCATAATCGCCGCATCCAAGACTCCGTACCACAAGCCTATGGATTCGTGCATGGACCCGCTTGGCAGAACATCGATAAAACAGATTATCTGAGAAGATATATCATTAGCTCCCATACCTACCCATTATCTTTATAGCAGGCTCAGCAAGTCTGTTTTTCACGCACCACCTGCCGTTATGCGGCAGGATTCTATCAGGAATATTGTCATTCCCCTTCTCATTGCCTTCAATATCCACCGGAACCCGCCCAACGGTTCCGGTCAAACCTTCGTTAGATTATCCCTCGGTTTCCGGCTGAAGCGGGTATCGTTCACAAAGCGAACATCCCATCACCGGTACAGCTTCATGCCTTGGGGGCAGGGGGTGAAGCCGGCGGCGTGCAGGATGCGGGCGGCTTCGGTGCGGGCGGTCAACGGCTCGCCGTTGAGATCGGCGAAGGTGACGCTGCCGGAGGGGCGGCGCTGCAGGGCATAGGCGAGTTCGGCGAAGGCGCGGCGCAGCGTGTCCCCGTCGTCGGTGAACGTGGTCAGGTGATGGCCCTTGACCGCGGCGTAGACCACCGGGTTGCCGTGGTCCAGCACCACCATGCCTCCGGCACGCCGCAATGGTTTGTTGGCCGTGCCGCCATACTGCGGCCAGGCCACGGCCGCACCGGTCAGGTTGGCGGGATCCATGACCTCGATGGCCACACAGGACCGGCTGTGTCCCTCCCCCGCATGGCGCAGCTGGTCCACGGTGTCGCGCCAGGCGAACTGCGCGGCGCCGAACCCCTGCACGAACATGCCGCGCACCAGCGTGCCGTGCTCCTCCATACGGCGCAGCACCGGATACAGCGCGGAGAAGCCGCCCGGCACGTCCTCGGCGTCGATCAACGGCGGGGCGATGATGCCGTACCTGTCCAGCAGAACCTCGATCCGCGCCAGCAAGCGCTGTTCGGCGGTGGCGGTGACGGTTGGCACGGCCGACCATAGCCCCTGCATGAGCACCGGCACCTGCACGTCCACGCGAGCGCGGCGGCGTGTGCGGCCCACGGATACGCTGCGCGTGGCATGGGAGCTCACAGCCGACGCCATGGCGCGAACGGGTGTCAGCGAACTGTTGGTCACCGCGCCCTGCCAGACCAGCGACCACAGGGCGTCCTCGAATTGGCTGTTCGACCAGGCCGGGGGGCGGATCTCCCCGGTTTCGAGATCGACCGGTTCGGTATCCGGCCTCCATGCCGCGCGAACCAGTTCCGCCAGCCGTTCCGCCCGGAACGCGCCGCCGGCCGCCAGGACGTGCAGGATGGCGTCGGGCAGCGTCCGCACAGACTCCAACGCCTGTCCCGCATCATCGTCGGGCGCAGTGTCGCCGGTCATAGTGTCATCGGGCGCGACATCGGATGGATGCCCGGTTGCGTCGGCTGCCGCGGTATTGCACAGCAGCTCCGAATCGGCGGGGTGGAACGCGATGCGGCCGGGTTCTTTGGCCTTGGTGCCGGCGGTTTTCTCCCCGGTCCACACCACGTCGCCGGAGGCGAGCAGTTCGTCCAGTATGGCGGGCTGGTAGCCACGCACCCGAGCCGGGAACACCGCGCCCTCCCACACCGGCAACGGCAGGGACACACCCTCCAGCTGTTCGATGACGCGCATCAGCCCGTCCACGCCGTCGTACCGTTCGCCGCCGACCGGGCCTACACCCTGGCGATCCAGCAGCAACGCCTGATAGACCGCCGGCGCCACCGGTTTGATGGCCTCACGCGCCTTGTTCAGCGAGCGTGCGCGGATGCGGCGGAACACATCGCGATGCAGATACTGAACGGGCCTGTGGTCATCCGACATCTCAACATCTGGACCCATGCCGCCGACAAGCTTGCCCATGCCGCCATACGGTTCCGCACCTTCACAAGGTTGTGCATCATCGACGGTTGAGCGAGAACCGTTTCCCTGCCCCGGATTCGTCATAAAAAAGCCGGTCAGCACCTCGCCGCGCGCTTTGAGCCCGTCAAGCTCGCGCACCGCGCGTTCGGCGTCCAGATGCAGCTCCACCATCATCATGTCAACGGTGAACGGGCCATGCGTCTTGGCGTATCGGGCCACACGGCCGGCAACATCACGCTCGTCCAGTTCGTTCCAGAACGTCCGCCCGGCCAGCTCCCGCTCCACATCGTGGATGACGTCCGGGTCGAGCACTGCGGTCATGTCGGTGGTGCCGAGCAGACGCTCCAGCGCGTCGAAGTCCAGCGAGAGCAGGGTCGCGCTGCGTTCGGCGTGCGGCTGGTCATACTGGTACATCACCTGCCCCACATAGCCGAACATGATGGTTTCGGCGAACGGCGACGGCGTCTGCGTCTCGACATCGACCACGTCGATCTCACCGTCGGAGAGCCGTGTCATCAGCCGCCGGAGCGCGGGCAGGTCGTAGACGTCCTGCAGGCATTCGCGGGTGGTCTCCAGCAGCAGCGGGAAGTTGCACTGCGTCCGCGCGGCGTTGAGCAGTTGGACGCCACGCAAGCGCTGCTGCCACAGCGGCACGCGCTTGCCCGGGTCGGTGCGCGGCAGGTATAGCGAACGCGCTGCGCATTCGCGGAAACGTGCGGTGAACAGCACCGACTCCCCCACCTGTTCGGCCACCAGTCGTTGGATGTCATCGGGATCGACCGCAAACAGCTCGGCGGCCGGGATATGCCCGTCGGACTGAGGCAGCAGCAGGATGATGCCGTCGTCGCAGGCGTAGACCTGGCCGTCGTATCCGTAGCGCTGCTTGATCCGGTTGCCGACGATCATCGCCCACGGTTCGTGCACGCGCTTGCCGTACGGCGAGTGGAGCACGATCCGCCAGTCGCCCTCCTCGTCCGGGCATCGCTCCACCACCAGCGTGCGGTCGGTCGGCACCGCGCCGGTGGCGATGCGCTGCTCGTGCAGCAGTTGGGCCAGGTTGGAGATGGCGTTGCCGTCGAGTCCGTCCGCGCGCAATCGATCCCTCGTGCCGTCATCGAATGCGGCCGCATCCGACGAGGACGTCATGCCGTCGGACGATGCCGCGCAATCGGATGACGCTGGGTAATCGGATGGCGCCACACCAACGGATGCCACCGTGCAATCGCCGTCGTGCAGGCCATTGACCATATCCCGCACGAACCGGCCCTGCATCTCGCCGAATCCGGCATCGCGCCCGAAGCCCTCGCCGTGCCAGAACGGCAGTCGGGCCGTGCGGCCGGGGGCCGGCACCACCACCACGCGGTCGTGGGTGATGTCCTGGATCTGCCAGGTGGAGGTGCCGAGGGTGATGATGTCGCCGATGCGGGATTCGTAGACCATCTCCTCGTCGAGTTCGCCGACGCGCCTGGGCCCTTTGCCCGCCTCCTGCTCCGGCAGGACCACCGTGTACTGGCCACGGTCCGGGATCGTGCCGCCGGAGGTGACGGCCAGACGCTGCGCCCCGGGCCGCGCGGAGATCAGATGCTCCTCATGGTTCCACATCAGGCTGGGCCGGAAGGCGGTGAACGCCTCGGAATCATAGGCGCCGGTCAGCATGCCGAGCACCGAGTCGAACACGGAGCGGTCCAGGTCGGCGAACGGGGCGGCACGGCGCACCGTCTGATACCAGTCGTCGGGGTTCAGGTCCTCCATGGCCGCGGCGGCCACCGTGTGCTGGGCCAGTACGTCCAGTGGACAGCGCGGTATGGAAAGCGGCTCGATGTCGCCGGTCAGCATGCATTCCACGGTGGCGGCCGCGCCGATAATCTGCTCGCGCGTCAGCGGGTAGAACAACGCGTGGGAGACGCCGCCCACCTGATGATCGGCGCGACCGACCCGCTGCAGCCCCGAGGATACGGATAGCGGCGGGGAGACCTGGATGACCAGGTCCACGCTGCCCATATCGATGCCGAGTTCCAGGCTGCTGGTGGCCACCACGCAGCGCAGTCGGCCATGTTTGAGGTCCTCCTCGATGCGTTTGCGGCGATCCTTGGACACCGATCCGTGGTGGGCCATGGCGATGGTGTCCTCCGGCGCATGCGGATGGATGAGATTCGTGGACGGCCCCGCCATGGGATGGAAATGCCGCTGACCGGCGTACGGTTCATCCGACCGAGGCGCATCCGCATCGCCGTGGCCGGGCATGGCGGCGTACAGGTCGTTGAGCCGCGCGGTGAGCCGTTCCGCCAACCCACGCGAATTGACGAACACGAGCGTGGTGTGGTGGCTGAGGATCTCGTTGAGGATGCTGCGCTCCACGGCGGGCCATACCGATCCGGCGCGTTCGTCCGCCGACGTGGCGTCCCCCGGCACCGATGCCGTCTCCCCCGCCCCGACGTCGGCACGCGCCCGCAGCGGACCTTGAGCCGGACCCGGTGAAGCCGTGACGGTGCCCTGCCGCTCGGCGAGTCTCATCATGGCCGGCGTGACCCCGCTGATGGAGGGAAGTCCGGACGGTTTCCCGCCGCCTGCGACACACGACCGGTTCGCGGGAGCGGCGGATTCGGGCATCTGCTCGACCGGTTCGACCACCTTGAGTTCCATGGCGGGCCGCGACTGCACATCGACGATGGTGACAGCCCGCGCACCGCCGAGGAACCGTGCCGCGGCCTCGGCCGGACGCACCGTGGCTGACAGTCCGATGCGCTGTACGGGTTCGGCGGTCAGCATATCCAGCCGTTCCAGGCTCAACGCCAGATGCGCCCCGCGTTTGGTGCCGGCGATGGCATGAATCTCGTCCACGATGACGGTGCGCACCGTGGACAGGATGCGCCGCGCCTTGGAGGTGAGGATCAGATACAGCGATTCGGGCGTGGTGACCAGGATGTCCGGCGGATGCGAGGCGATGGCTCGCCGCTCCTGCGCCGTGGTGTCGCCGCTGCGCGTGGCCACACGGATCGACGGTGGGTTGAGGCCCATGGCCTTGCATTGGGCGGCGATGCCCGCCAACGGCGCCTCCAGATTGCGCGCCACGTCCACGCCCAGCGCCTTCAACGGCGAGATATACAGCACCTTGACGCCCTTGGCGGGTTTGCGGGAGCGGGAGCCGCCCGCCTCCCGCGGATCCGCTGCGCGGTTCATCAGCCGGTCGATGGCGTACAGGAACGCGGAGAGCGTCTTGCCGGAACCGGTCGGCGCGATGACCAGCGCGTCATTCCCTTTCGCGATAACCGGCCAGGCCTGGCGCTGCGCCGCCGTCTCCCCCTGCGCGAACGCATGTCTGAACCATGCCCCGGTGGGCTCGGAGAACAGGTCCAGACATTCGTACATATGTTCGATTATGGCAATGTGCCGGGACGGATTCAACCGCCCGGCACGCCGTCAGATTCGGCGACCGACCGACAGGGCATACCGGGGCATGTCGGCCTTGGCCAGACGCCAACGCGCGCCGCGCGTCTCAGGCCAACAGACCGTCGATATCATGCCACCGGCGCACCGGGCGAAGCACCGGCGGCGCGAGCAGCCCGCACCGCGCCAGACCGTCGCCCTGCAGACCGGTCCCGTGATAGTAGTGGTTGGCGGCCGACGACGTGACCCGGACCGTCAGCGCATTGACCCCGGCATGCAATAACCCGCCGAGCCGAATCGCGCCGGACAGCCAGTTGTATTCGTCGTAGATGCCGATCATCATCCCCCGGGAGGCGGCCTCGTCGGCGGCGAGACGGCACATGGCCAGGTAGTCGTCCGACAGGTACCGGTCCCGCGGGAACGACAGCCTCGTCTGGATCTGGAACGATTGGTAGCCGGCGTCCCTCATCGCCTGGATCTGCGCGACGATTTCCGACCGGGTGGGGATACGGTGCCAGAACCAGTAGGCCGCCGGCGCGTTCCACGGCCCGGGGGCGCGGAATTCCTCCCAACCGCCCGACGATCGGGCCGTGGCGGCGTCCGGCATGGCTGCATTGGCGTGCGTCATCGCGTCGCTCCTCCGTATGTGGGGTGTCGTCGACGCCCCCCCCCCCCGGGGGTGGGGGGTGGGGGGCGGGGGGGGGTCGGGGGGGGGGGGGGGCCCGGGGTGGGGGGCCAATCGGTGACGGCGATCAGCGGGGTGAACAGTTCCATCGTCCGGATCGCCATCTCATGGTTCTCCGGGGAACTGCCCGCGCAGGCGTCGGCGACCAGCCGGACGGCGACGTCGCCGCCCCCCACCGCCACGTTGTCGAACCCGTGCGGTCCCAGCCGGGTCTCCGCGCCGCGCACCGACACGAACGTGCGTTCGGCGTCGGCGTCGGTCAGGGCGATGCAGAACCCGTTGTCGTCCTCCCGATCGGTCACGCCGCCATGGGCGATCCCCTCCCGCTCCAGTGCGGCGCGAATCCGGTCCGACCACGGACCCGTGCCCAGCGCGCCCGCATATACGGCGTCGACGCCCATCCGCCTGACCGCGTACAGCGCGTTGAAACCGGCGCCCACGGCCACGCCGGCCCGGTCGGCGTACACGTCCTCCCCCGGATGCGGCACCCGCCCGACCCGTATGGTCAGGTCGATGATGACCTGTCCGAACGAGACGACCCGCCCGGGCGAATCCGCACGTCGCATGCCGTTCATCGCACGCCCCGTTCCCGCCGACGCCGAATGGCGAGCAGTCCCTCGGCGACCGGTTCCAGTTCAAGCCCGTTGACGGCCCGCAGCGTGGCCAGATGATCCACGTCGAACGCCTCCACGCCGAGGCATGCGCCGATCACCGCCCCGGACATGGCCGCGATGGTATCGGTGTCCCCGCCGAGCGAGGCGGCGAAGCAGAGCGCGCGGAACGGGTCGTCGGCGAATCGGTGCGTTCGACTCTTTTCTGTGGAATGGGACGTGTTCGGCGTTCAGCCGCGCAGCTTGCGCAGCCGCTCGTGCATCACCACCATCAGCAGCAGGAACACGAGCAGGTACCACGGGAACAGCCGCACGTCGATGTGATTGGCGATCAGGCCGAACAGCGGCGGCATCAGCAGCGTGCCGATATAGGCGCAGGCCATCTGCACGCCCACGATCGCCTGGGACTTGTCCTCGCCGAAATACATCGGCGTCGAGTGGATGACGCACGGGTAGATAGGGGCGCAGCCCAAGCCGATCAGCATCAGGCCGCCGATGACATTCATATGGGCGGGCAGGGGCAGCAGCATGGCCACAATGCCGGCGAACACCAGCGCCTGGCCGATGCGGATCATCGTCGGATCGTCGAACCTCATGGTCATGAAGCCGCTCAGGAAGCGTCCGGCGGTCACGCCGATGAGGAACAGGCTGGCCCAGCTGGCCGCGGTCAGCTTGTCGATGCCGCAGCCGAGCACCATGTAGCTGCTGGACCACAGCATGGCGGTCTGCTCCACCGCGCAATAGCAGAAGAACATGACCAGGATCTCCTTGGCTCCGGGGATGGCCAGCACGCCGCGCAGTCCCATCGGCTTGCGGGCGGGGTCTGAGGCCTGTTGTCCGGCCGTGTCCTCGGCAGGCTGCCGTTCGCCGGAACGGTTGCGCCACAACGGCAGGCTGAACAGCAGCAACGCGGTCAGCACGATCTGCACGATGGCCACATACCGGTATCCCCAGGACCAGCCCTGCCCCTGTCCCAGGGCGAAGCCCATGACGTACGGGCCGACCGAGGCGCCGACGCCCCACATGGCGTGCAGCCAGCTCATATGGCGGCTGGTGTAATGGACCGCCACGTAGTTGTTCAGCGCAGCGTCCACACCACCCGCGCCCAGGCCATACGGCACGGCCAGCACGATCAGCGTCCAGTAGTTCGGCGCGAACGAGAACCCCAGCAGCGCGGCGGCCGTCAGGCCCACCGAAACCGCGGTCACTCTGCCCGCCCCGAAGCGCAGCGTCAGCCGGTCGCTCAGCAGCGCCGAGACGATGGTGCCCGCCGAGATGACCATCGAGATGCCGCCGGCGAACGAAACCGGCACGCCGAAGTCGTGGTACATCGTCGGCCAGGCCGCGCCAAGCATGGCATCGGGCAATCCCAGGCTGACGAACGCCAGATAGATGACGGCAAGCAACAGGTTGGCCATCAGCGTCTCCTCAAACATATACCGAACGGTCAGTAGACAGCTGTCATTCTGTCATCCGTCCGCATGCGACATGCCGTTCGGGACGGTTTTCGTCTGTATGTTTGCAAGCGCTGTCAGTTCACATGGCGCACGCACCGGGGTGGGGATCAGGTGTCGATCTTGGAGCGGTCGAAATCGTCGGCGTTGTCGACGATGAACTGCTTGCGCGGCGGCACGTCGTCGCCCATGAGCAGGCTGAAGATCTCACTGGCCTGCGCGGCGTCCTCCATGCGGATGCGGCGCAGCATGCGCGTGCGCGGGTCCATCGTGGTGTCGGCCAGCTGGTCGGCGTCCATCTCGCCCAGACCCTTGTAGCGCTGGATGTCGTCGTTGTAGGCGATGTGCTTGCGGTCCAGCTCGGCCAGTTTGCCGGCCAGCTCGTCGTCCGAATACGTGTAGATGTATTCGCCCTTGTGCGAGCCGGCGAGCGCGATGCGGTGCAGCGGCGGCACGGCGGCGTACACGCGGCCGTGCTCGATGAGCGGGCGCATGTACCGGTAGAACAGCGTCAGCAGCAGGATGCGGATATGCGCGCCGTCCACGTCGGCATCGGTCATCATGATGACCTTGTTGTACCGGGCCTGTTCGATGTCGAAGCTCGGCCCGGACCCGGCGCCGACCACCTGGATGATGGCCGCGCATTCCTTGTTCGAGAGCATCTGGCTCAGCGAGGCCTTCTGCACGTTGAGGATCTTGCCTCGGATCGGCAGCAGCGCCTGGAACCCGGAGTTGCGGGCCGCCTTGGCGGTACCGAGCGCCGAATCGCCCTCCACGATGAACAGCTCGGCCACGTCGTCGTTGCCCGGCTGGCAGTCGGACAGCTTCGGCGGCATCGAGGCGGATTCGAGCGCGTTCTTGCGGCGCGTGACCTCCTTGGTCTTACGCGCCTGGATGCGGGCGTGCATCTCCCCGACGATCTTCTCCAGCACGCGGCCGGATTGTTCCTTGTAGCCGCGCTTGGAGCCGGTGATCATCTCGCCGAACTGCCTGTCGGTCATGCGGGTGACGATCGGCTTGACCTGCGCGGTGCCGAGCACGTCCTTGGTCTGGCCTTGGAACTGCGGTTCGGCGATGCGCACGGTGACCACGGCGACCAGGCCGGCCAGGATGTCGTCGCGCTCGACGCGCATGGCGCCGTCCTTGAGGTTCACCTTGAGTTTGCGCGCGTTGTCCTCCACGGCCTTGCGGATCTGCTTGGTGATGCCGTTGAGGAATCCGTCGACGTGCATGCCACCGCCCGGGGTCTCGACCACATTGACGAAGCTGCGCATCGTGGTGTCGTATCCGTTGACCCACCGCAGGGCGATGTCCACGCCGCAGGTGCGGGTGATCGTCCGCGCGTGCAGGTCGCCGTTGTCATCAACGGCCTGGGTCTCTTCCTCGTACGTGTCCTCGCCGGTGATGCGCCAGATGTCGGAGACCGCTTCCCCCTTGGACAGGAAGTCGACGAAGTCCTTGACGCCGCCGGTATGGAGGAACTCCTCCACGCGGGCATGGCCGTGGGCGGGCGTTGCGGGCCCCGACGGCACGGGTTCCGCCACGTCCGAGTCCGCCGCCACCGTCGAGAAGCCGTCCAGGCCCGGCGTCGGTGCCGCCTCGGCGGTACCGGCGTCACCCTCCGCGGAGACGGCCTCGTCGATTTCACGCACCTCGTCGACCGACTCGTCGCCGGTTTCGGGGATGTTCTCGTCGATGACGGTGATCCGCAGCCCCGGCACTAGGAAACTCGTCTGACGCACGCGGTCGATGAGCTGCTCGTAGCTGAATTCGGCGGTGTCGTTGAAGATCTCGGGGTCGGCCCAGTAGCGGATGCGCGTGCCCGTGGTCTTCGGGCTGACCTTGCCGATGATCTCCAGTTCGGTTGCCTTGTTCTTGCGCGTGCGCTTGAACGGCGCGTCCGGCGAGGGGTGCGCCGGATCCGCATCCGTGTACACGCCGGGGTGCCCCTGGTGGAAGGCCATGTGGTGCGTCTTGCCATCGCGATCGACCTCGATGTCCAGGCGCGCGGACAGCGCGTTGACCACGGACGAGCCGACGCCGTGCAGACCGCCGACGGCGTTGTAGGAGGAGTTGCCGAACTTGGCACCGGCGTGCAGCTTGGTCAGTACGACCTCCACGCCGCTCAGCCCGGTTTTCGGTTCGGTGTCCACGGGGATGCCGCGGCCGTTGTCGGCCACCTCGACCGAGCCGTCGTCATGGAGCGTGACGGTGATGTGGTCGCAGGCGCCGGCCAGTGCCTCGTCCACGGCGTTGTCGATGATCTCCCACAGGCAGTGCATCAGGCCCTGGCTGTCGGTGGTGCCGATGTACATGCCGGGGCGCTTGCGCACCGCGTCGAGGCCTTCGAGAACGGTCAAACTGTCCGCGCCGTAGTTGTCCTTTGCCATGGTCCCCATTCAGTCGTCGGTGTACGCCGGAGCAACGCCAGTTCCGGCCATGATGCGGCGTCCTCCCTTGGGTGGGAGGACGCCGAAGTAATCGGTATCCCCGTGCGAGTCGTCTACGGATGGCTCCGTCGTTCGGAAGCCCACCGGACTTCCTCGCTCCTCGCGCGGCGGCCTGCCAAGCGGGCCGCCGCTGGCTGTCATTGGTCGAGGAAGTCGCGCAGGGTCTGGGAGCGCGACGGGTGACGCAGTTTCGACATGGTCTTCGACTCGATCTGGCGGATGCGCTCACGGGTCACGCCGTACACGCGGCCGATGTCGTCAAGGGTCTTCGGCTGGCCGTCCTCCAGGCCGTAGCGCATCTTGATGACGCCCGCCTCACGCGGGCTCAGCGTCTCCAGCACCTGCTTGAACTGCTCCTGCAGCAATGAGAACGCGACCGCGTCGGACGGCGCGATGGCGTCGGTGTCCTCGATCAGATCACCGAACTCGGAATCGCCGTCCTCGCCCAGCGGCGTATGCAGCGAGATCGGCTCGCGGCCGTACTTCTGCACCTCCTGCACCTTCTCCACCGGCATGTCCAGCTCACGGGCCAGCTCGTCCGGAGTGGGTTCACGCCCCAGGTCCTGCAGCATCTGGCGCTGCACGCGCGAGAGCTTATTGATGACCTCCACCATGTGCACGGGCACGCGGATGGTACGCGCCTGATCGGCCATGGCTCGGGTGATGGCCTGGCGGATCCACCAGGTGGCATAGGTGGAGAACTTGAAGCCCTTCTTCCAGTCGAACTTCTCCACGGCGCGGATCAGGCCCAGGTTGCCCTCCTGGATCAGATCCAGGAACAGCATGCCGCGGCCGGTGTAGCGCTTGGCCAGCGAAACGACGAGTCGCAGGTTGGCCTCCAGCAGGTGGTCCTTGGCCTTCTTGCCGTCATTGGCGGCCCACTTGAGCTCGCGGCGGCGCTTGAAGTCCAGCTGGTCGCCCTCGGTGTCCAGCAGATGCTGCGCGTACAGACCCGCCTCGATGCGCTCGGACAGGTCCACCTCCTGCTCGGCGTTCAGCAGGCTGACACGGCCGATCTGCTTCAGGTAGTCCTTGACCGGATCGGCGGTGGCGCCGGCTGCGACCACACGGCGCTTCGGGTTGCCGGACGGGGTCAGGTTGTCATCGTCGTCGTCATCACGGACCACGAACGCGCCCTTCTCCTTGGGCTCCTCGGGCTTGTTCGGGTGCTCGTCCTCGTCCTCTTCGGGCTCCGGCTCGGATTCCTCGTCCAGGTCGTCGTCATCCTGCACCGCATCGGGATCCTCAAGATCCTCGTCGATGTGCTCCAGGTCGTCGTCCACGACCTCGGAGTCCTCATCGTCCAGCATCTCCTCGTCCTTGACCAGATCCTCGGCGGGTTCCGGCGCACTGCTCTTCTTGGCCGTGGTCTTGCGCGACGACTTCTCGGCTTTGGCCGCGGAGGTCTTACCGGAACCAGCCGCGGCCTTGGCGGTGGTCTTCTTCGAAGCGCTCTTGCGCGCGGTGGCGGTCTTCGCCGTCGACGAGGCCTTGGCAGTCCGTTCGTCCTGCTCCGGCTCGGTCGTCGTTTTCTTCGTGGCCAAACTCATCCTCCTGCAGGTTCCTGCCCGAAGCGCTATAGCATACAGGCGCACTTCTGGCAAGGGCAAATCGTCAACTATTGGAGTTAACCATCCGCCAAGGACGATTATTCCCGTTCCGCCACAGTTCAATCAGAACCGTCCGGCCGCATCAGCGCAACCATACCGGGTATATGCCCCGCCGCATCGCGCCGAGCACGATCGCCGCCAGCGAACACCGCTCATCGATGGCCAGCGCCTCCAGCGCGTATTCCACCGCCTCATCCTTCCCCAGCCACCACAGCACGTAGGCCATGATGGTCAGCGGCTGCACCCGATAGCGTTCCGGCACGATGCCGGCCATATCCTTGAGCGCGACGACGGCGGCACGGCACCGCGCCTCATCCAATCCCCCATGCTCGTCCGTGAACGCGGCGGTCAGCAGCCGCCCCATGCGCACGCAGACTTCCGGCGCATGCGGCCGCGACGCGAAATCCATCAGCACGGCCTTCCTGGCACCGTCCGCCCCGCCCACAATCGACACGATCAGGGCGTCGCGGACGGCCAGCGTCTGATCCATCCCCACCGCCAGCGCCAGCATCGAGGTCCGTGCCAGCGGCTTGCCCTCGTGCAGCATGGCCAGCCAGTCGTCGAACGGTTCATCGACCCACGCGGCGTCGGCCACGTGCGGCCCGCGTTCCCGCCTGTCCTCGCGCAGCTGCGTCCCCAACCGTCGCACCGTGTCCGCGATGCGGTCGCGCCGCGCATCGGCACGATCCGCACAGTGTTGCTCCGTCGTCATGGTCACCCCCGTCATCGTCGCCGCCGTTGCCCCACGCACCGGCTACGCCATATGGCGCGTCTCCAGTATCGATGCTGCGGATGTGTCCCCGCCACCCGGACGGTCCGATGTGGTCGAAGGCTCGGCGAATGTGGTCGAACGCTACGCATCCGGTTGTCTTGTCTGACTGCTGCGGATACCCTCATAGGTATGAGCACGACCGCAACGCTGGATACCGTCGAAACCCGCATCGCCGACCTGGTAAGCACCTTTGTCCGTCTACCCCAGGGCGTCCGGCTCGACGAGTCCTGCGAGCCCATCCTGCAGGCGACGACGCATCAGGCGGTGACCTCCAGCGAAGGCGGCAAACGGCTACGCGCGCTGCTGGCGTTGGACGCCTACCGCGCGCTGGGAGGGGACGCCGGGCGGGAGCGCCGGGATGCGATGCTCGACCTGTCCTGCGCGATCGAGGTGTTCCAGACCGCCGCGCTGGTGCACGACGACATCATCGACGACGCCGATCTGCGGCGCGGCAAGCCGGCCGCGCACAAGGCGCTGGCCGGCCCGGGCCACGATGCGGCGCTGGGCGTGGGGCTCGGCATCATGCTGGGCGATCTGCTGGCGACCGCCAGCGTGGACATCGCCAACGACGCCGCGCACCGTCTGCCGAGCGCCGACGCCATCAACCGCGCGTTCCTCACGATGCATCGCGAGGTGGAGATCGGGCAGGTGCTCGATCTGGCCGCCGTGCACTGCCCGATGGCCGACCCGGCACGGCTCGCGCGCACCTCGTTGGATGTGTTCCGCTGGAAGACGGCCAGCTACACCACCATCGCGCCGTTGGAGCTGGCGATGCTCGCCGCCGGGTATCCGCCGGAACAAGCCCGGTCGTGCGCGCTGGCCGTGGGCGAACCGTTGGGGTTGGCGTTCCAGCTGACCGACGACCTGATCGACGTCATCGGTTCGAGCTCCGCCACCGGCAAGCCGGTGGGCGGCGACATCCGCGAGGGCAAGCGCACCGTGCTGCTCGCCGATGCGCTGGCCGGGGCGACCGACGAACAGCGCGGCGAACTCATCGCCGTCTTCGAGGCCGACGCCCGCACCGAGGCGCAGACCGCCCGCGTCATCGACCTGTTCCATCACACCGGTGCCATCGAACGTTCGCGGCGGCGCATCGAGGAGCTGTGGCGACGCAGCCTGGACGCCATCGCGCATATGCCGGCGGACGATGACGCGCGCCGCACCCTGACCGCGGCTTGTGCCCGTTTCGTGCCATCCGTGCATTACACGCCCCGTGAGCCCGGCAGCATGTAGACTTTTAACCAGACCGTTCCCAACACCAAGGATTGCTTGCACCGCCATGACTGAAGCCGCGAATGTCCCCGATGGACTTGTGATCGAGGGACGATACCGTATTGTCCGCCGCATCGCCGAAGGCGGCATGGCCACGGTCTACCAGGCCATGGACGAGCGGCTGGATCGCGCGGTGGCCATCAAGATCATGCATACCCAGCTGGCGCAGGGCCCCCACCGCGAGCAGTTCGTCGAACGGTTCCGGCGCGAGGCCAAGTCCGCCGCGGCCATCGCCAACCCCCACATCGTGCAGGTGTACGACACCGGCGAATACAACGGGCTGGACTATCTGGTCATGGAGTACGTCCACGGCGTGAACCTGCGCCATGAGATGAACGCACAGCGCACCTTCACGGTGCGCGAGACGCTGCGTATCCTGTCCGAGACGCTGGACGGCCTGTCCGCCGCGCACCGCATCGGCGTGGTGCACCGCGACATCAAACCGGAGAACATCCTGCTCAACGACCGCGGCCGCGTGCAGATCACCGACTTCGGACTGGCCAAGGCCGCCTCGCAGGCCACGCTGTCCACCACCAACATGCTGCTCGGCACGGCCGCCTACCTGGCGCCGGAGATGATCGAGCACAACCAGGCCACGCCGCAGGGCGACCTGTACTCGGTCGGCATCACCGCCTGGGAGATGCTCGCCGGTTTCGTGCCGTTCCAGTCCGACAACCCCGTCACGCTCGTCTTCAAGCATGTGCATGAGGACGTGCCCTCGGTGGCGGACCCCTGCCCGGGCATCGACCCGTCGATCGCGGCGTTCATCGCCCATCTGACGGCCAGGGCCGTGGACGCGCGCCCGGCGGACGCCGTCGAGGCGATGCGTGAGCTGCGCGAGCTGACTGCGCATCTGCCCATGACCGCATGGCAGTATCGCAAGCCGACCGTGGCCCCCGCGCCCGCGGCGACCACGGCCCTGCCGCCGCTGCCGCCTGTCGCCGCCGATCCGACGACCCCCACGTCCGCGGACGCCTCCGCGCATGTCGACACCCCCGTGACCGCAGACGCGCCTTCGGCCGTCACCGCGGCCATCCAGGCACAGCAGACGACCGCGATGTCGCAACCACCCGCCGCGCCTGCCGACGGCACCGCCACCGCAGCCTTCGCCCCCGACGCCACGCAGGCCATCGACCGCTCCCCCGAGCCGGCCACCAGCATCATCGACGTGAACGCCACGCAGAGCCTGCCCGCAGTCGGCGCGCCGGCACAGGCCATCGCCCAGCCGGATGCGGCTCACACGACGTCCGCCGTCATCGCCTCCACGCAGGTCATCGGCGCCGTCGATACGCCGGAGGCAACGCCGGATGCGGCATCCGCCGCGGACGAACAGCCGAAGGCCCGCACATCACGCCGCAGGACCGTCGTCATCGTCACCGTCATCGTGCTCCTCATCGCCGCCATCGGTGGCGGCGGATTCGCCTGGTGGTATTTCCGCGGCCCCGGCAGCTATTGGACGCTCCCCCAGCCGAACGACATCACCTGCACGGAGGGGCGGGCCTGCCCCATCACCGACGCCGATTGGGACGATTACCGCAGCGCGCTCACCGTTGCGGACATTCCGTACACCACCGCCGAGGACTTCAGCGATACGGTTGACGAGGGGAACATCATCGCGGTCCATCTGACGGCCGACGCCTCCGCCAAGCCGCTGAACGTGGGCGACCATGTCAGCAGGCGGGACGGCAGCCAGATCACCGTCACGGTATCCAAGGGCGTCCGTCAGGCCACGATCCCCGAGGACATCCTCGACCCGGATTCCGCCAACGCCAAGGATCCGCTGCAGGCGTTGCAGGATGCGGGATTCGACAACGTGGTTCACGACGAGGACAACGACCAGTACTCGGAGACGCTGGCGGCGGGCGTGGCATTGACCATCAGCCCCGACCCCGGCACCACGCTGGACCATAACGCCGAGGTGACCGTGACGCTGTCCAAGGGGCCCGCGCCGGTTCAGATGCCCACCGTGGAGGGGATGACGCGCGACCAGATGAACGAGGCCCTCACCGAGCTGAAGCTGACGGCGAACGTGACCGAGGAGTTCAGCGACTCGGTGCCCTCCGGTCAGGTCATCTCCGCCTCCGTGGAACCCGGTGCCGAACTGCACTGGGGCGACACGGTGGATGTGGTCGTCTCCAAGGGTCCCGAGACCGCGGCCGTGCCCTCGGGCCTGGTCGGCAAGCAGGAGAGCGAGGTGACCAAGACCCTGCAGGGCCTGGGGTTCAAGGTGGAGACCAACCGCATCCTCGGCGGCCTGTTCGGCACGGTGCGTGACGTGCAGTACAACGGCGAATCCATCAGCGATGGCGCCAACGTGCGGCTGCGTGACGCGGATGGCAACGCCTCCGTCATCACGCTCACCGTCGTGTGACGAAGTGGCCTACTTCGACGCGGCCTGCGCGGCTTGTGTGGCGGCCTGCTCCTTCAGGCGCTTCTTGACCGTCTGCGCGTATTCGTCCACGTATTCCTGACCGCTCATGGACTGGATGGCGCGGGTGACCTGATCGGTCAGCGAGCGCAGGTCGTCATGGGTGACGTCCTCGGCGTCCTTACGCTCCACGGGAATCGGCGCGCCATAGATCACCTGCGTCTTGCCCTTCTTCGGCACCACGGTGCCGACCGGCTGCAACGTGTCCGAGCCGATGATGGCGACCGGGACGATCGGGCATCCGGTTTCCAGCGCCAGCTTGGCCACGCCGGTATGTCCCTTGTACAGGCGACCGTCGGGGCTGCGCGTGCCCTCGATGTGGATGCCGAACAGGTGGCCGTCCTCCAGGATCTCCCGCGCATGGTTCAACGCGCCGAGCGACTTGGAGCCGCCGGAACGGTCGACCGGGAACACGCCGACGGAGGTGAACCACCACTTCTTGAACCTGCCCTTGAGGCCCTTGCCCTCGAAGTATTCGGCCTTGCCCATGAAGTGGATCATGCGCGGGCAGGTGATCGGCAGCAGCGCGTCGTCGATGACGGCCAGATGGTTCGCGGCGATGATGGCGCCGCCATGCTTGGGGATGTTCTGCAGGCCCTTGACCGTGGGCCCGAGGCGGCGACGGGCGATCCAACCGAACCCTTTGACGAAGAACCAGTACAGCATCGTGGATTTCCTCCTCGTGAACTCCGTGGGCGCGGCATGGCGTCACACTTGGTTAGAGTGGTGTCTATGACTGAGCACAACAATAGCAACGCGGACGGCGAGCGTCCAAACCCCACGCCGAACAACGGCGATCCGGGGTCCGCCGACTTCGACGCCGCGTGGGCGCAGTTCGCCGCCGAGCACGCCGAAGACCTCAATGATGTGGAGCGTTCGCGCAACGCCAAGCGGTTCGAGAAGCACGCGCAGCGCAAGGAGAAGGAGGCGCTGCTCTCGGTCGATGATCTGGACCCGGCCGCCTTCGCCGGCGGCGCCGGCCGCGGCCCGCGCGATTTCACCGGCTCCAGCTGGCTGGACACCGACGACGTGATGGACCGCTACGGCGATCCGTTCACCCCGCCGAACCCCGATCTGGGACCGGTGAACAAGTCCAAGCTCGTGTTCTGGATCCTGCTGATCGTGGGCGTCATCGGCGTCATCGGCTCGGTGTTCCTGCCCTCGATGGCGCCCGTGCTGGGCACGATCTTCGGCACCTCAACGCTGATCGGCGCGGCAGGTCTGATCATGCGGCACAAGGGCCATAACGAAACCAAAACCGACTACTTCGACGACGGGGCGCGCGTATAGCGGTTCGCACTACCTCGGCGGTTCAATCACGGAGTGGCGGATTTCGGCCAGTCGGAAATCGAACCCCGAGGTAGTGCGAACCACCGGTCTCAGGCCTTCGACCTGGCCACCTCGATCCAGCGGCGCAGCAGGTCGTTCGCGGCACCGGAATCGACGGCGGCCTCGGCCATCGCGTAGGCGTCGCGGAAACGCTGCGCCAGTGCGGCGTCCGGATCGGGCAACCGGCGGGCGTCGGCCACGATGGCGGACGCCGCGTTCAGCAGGGCCGTCGAACGGAACGGCACCGGCCTACCGGCCAGGAAGTCCAGCATCGCCTGCGCGTTGACGGCGGGCTCGCCGCCGCGCAGGTCGTCCAGCGTCACCGGATCAAGCCCCAGCTCCGCCGTCGGGTCGAACTCGGTCTCATGCACCTTGCCGTCGCGGATCTCCCAGACGCTCACCGGCCCGGTCGGCGCAAGCTCGTCCAGTCCCTCATGCGAGGTATAGACCATGCCAGTCTGCCCGCGCGAGGCATACACCTCGGCCATCATCGGGCTGACGGCCCGGTTGGCGCAGCCGATGGCCACATGGTTCGGGTTGGCCGGATTCGTCAGCGGACCCAGCACGTTGAACACGCAGGGCACGCCCAAGGCGGAACGCACCGGGCCGACGAACCGCATGGCCGGGTGGAACACCTTGGCGAACGCAAACGTGATGCCCACCTCATCGCCGATCTCGGCCACGGCCTGCGGGCTCAGATCCAGCGGCAATCCCAACGCCTCCAGGCAGTCCGCGGCACCGCATTTGGACGATGCGGCGCGATTGCCGTGCTTGACGATCTTCACACCGGCGGCCGCAGCCACCACCGAACCCATCGTGGACAGGTTCACGGTCGCGGCGCCGTCCCCACCGGTGCCGACCATATCGGTCGTCTCCCCGGAGACGGCCAGCGGCACGGCGTGCGACACCATCGCGTCGGCGGCGCCGCGCACCTCCTCGGCGGTCAGCCCCAGCAGCTGCTGCGCGGCGAGGACGGCACCCACCGCCGCGGGATTGGCGTTGCCTTTCATCAGATCGTCCACGAACCACCACGCCTCCCCCGCGCTCAGGTGATTGCCGGCAACCAGCTTGGTGAGGATCGATTTCCATGTGATCTCAGCCATCATGCCCTCCTTGAAGCACGCTCGTGATGGTGTAGTGACGCGGCTCATTGTATCGAGGGCATGTTGTCGGACGGACGCGATGTCCGCATCACGGATGGTCCGCACGCTTGCCGGGACGCCAAACGAAGGCGCCCGCCGGATAATCTCCGACGGGCGCCTTCCATTCGTCAGTGCGAACCACTACTCGTTCTGACCGTGGCACATCTTGTACTTACGGTTCGAACCGCACGGGCACTGCGCGTTCTTCGGCGTGCCCGGGAACGTGCGGCCATCGGACCACGGGGTGTGCAGCTCCTCACTCTTGGGGCGCTTGGAGGCCGGCACCTTGCCTTCGGCGTGGCTGATCGGCGCGGGGCCCACGATCACCGGGTTGCCGTCCGCGTCACGGGTCACCCGATCCTCGGACGCGGCCTCTTCGGCCAGCTCGTCGATGGTCTCGGCTTCGGCCTCGTCATCGGTCTCCGGCTCGGCCGGGCCGGTGGCCACGGTCTGATCCTCGGCGTCATCGGCGGACTCGGTATCGATGCCCATCTGCGCCTCGGCGGCGTCGACGGCGGCATCCTCGTCCTGCTCGGACTGCAGATCCTGGGTCATGGCCACGCGGTCGATGTCCACATGGAACAGCAGCTGGATGCTTTCCTCCTTGATGGCCTCGATCATCGAGTTGTACATCTGATAGCCCTCGCGCTGGTATTCGACCAGCGGATCACGCTGGCCCATGCCACGCAGGCCGATGCCGTCCTTGAGGTAGTCCATCTCGTACAGGTGCTCGCGCCACTTGCGGTCGAGCACGGCGAGCACCACGCGGCGCTCCAGCTGGCGCAGGCCTTCCTCGCCGAGCTTGGTCTCGATCCTGCCATACTGCTCCTTGGCGTCGGCCACGAGCACATCGCGCACGGCTTCAACGGCCTTTTCACCCTTGAGCTTGCCGGCGGCGTCACGGGCGTCGGATTCGGTCACCAGCACCGGGTAGATGGTGTTCAGCGCCTTGAACAGGCCCTCCCAATCCCAGTCGGCGGGCTTGTCCGAACCCTTGTTGGCGCCGCGCACGTAGCTGCCGATGGTGTCGGCGATGAAGCGCTCGATATCCTCATGGATATCCTCGCCCTTGAGCACGGCCTGACGCTCCGCGTAGATGACGCTGCGCTGCTTGTTCATCACGTCGTCGTACTTGAGCACGTTCTTACGGATCTCGAAGTTGCGCGACTCGACGGACTTCTGCGCGGTGCGCACGCCCTTGGACACGCTCTTGGACTCGATCGGCTCGCCCTCGGGCAGGCCCTTGGCCATCACACGCGCCACGAGCTGTGTGTTGAACAGACGCATGAGGTCGTCCTCGAGGCTCAAGTAGAAGCGGGACTCGCCCGGATCGCCCTGACGGCCGGAACGGCCGCGCAGCTGGTTATCGATGCGGCGGGACTCATGGCGCTCGGTGCCGAGCACATACAGGCCGCCGAGCCCGACGACCTCCTCGTGCTCGTCCTTGACCTGCTCCTTGACCTCGGCCAGGGTGCCCGGCCAACGCTTCTCGTACTCCTCCGGGGTGTCGTCCGGGGAGTAGCCCTCGGCCTTGAGCTTGGCATCGGCCAGGAACTCCACGTTGCCGCCCAGCATGATGTCGGTACCACGGCCTGCCATGTTGGTGGCCACGGTCACGGCGCCCTTGCGGCCGGCCACGGCCACGACGGCCGCTTCCTTGGCGTGCTGCTTGGCGTTGAGCACCTGATGCGGGATGCCCGCCACGTCGAGCAGCGAGGAGACGACCTCGGAGCTCTCCACGCTGGCGGTGCCCAGCAGCACCGGCTGGCCCTTGGCGTGGCGCTTGGCCACGTCCTTGACGATGGCGGCGAGCTTCTCGCGCTTGGTGCGGAAGATCAGATCGTCCTGATCGACGCGGATCATCGGCTTGTTCGTCGGAATCGGCAGCACGCCCAGCTTGTAGGTGCCCATGAACTCGGCGGCCTCAGTCTCGGCGGTGCCGGTCATGCCGGCCAGCTTGTCGTACATGCGGAAGTAGTTCTGCAGGGTGATGGTGGCGAAGGTCTGGTTCTCGGCCTTGACCTCCACGTTCTCCTTGGCCTCGATGGCCTGGTGCAGGCCCTCGTTGTAGCGGCGGCCCGGCAGGATACGGCCGGTGTGCTCGTCGACGATAAGCACCTCGCCGCCGGTGACCACGTAGTCGCGGTCGCGCAGGAACAGCTCCTTGGCCTTGATGGCGTTGTTGAGGTAGCCGATCAGCGCGGTGTTGTTCGGCTCATACAGGTTGTCGATACCCAGGAAGTCCTCGACCTTGGTGATGCCCGGATCCAGGATGCCGACGGTCTTCTTCTTCTCGTCGACCTCGTAGTCCTCGTCGCGGGTCAGCTTCGGCACCAGACGCGCGAACTGGCGGTACCAACGGGTCACGTCGCCCTCGGCGGGACCGGAGATGATCAGCGGGGTACGGGCCTCGTCGATGAGGATGGAGTCCACCTCGTCGACGATGGCGTAGTGGTGCCCGCGCTGCACCAGATCCGACTTCTCCCACGCCATGTTATCGCGCAGGTAGTCGAAACCGAACTCGTTGTTGGTGCCGTAGGTGATATCGGCGTTGTACTGCTTGCGGCGCTCCGGCGGCTTCTGCTCGGTCAGGATGCAGCCGACCGACATGCCCAGGAACCGGTAGATGCGGCCCATGAGTTCGCTCTGGTAGCTGGCCAGGTAGTCGTTGACGGTCACGACGTGCACGCCCTTGCCCTCCAGTGCGTTGAGGTAGCTCGGCAGCGTGGCGACCAGGGTCTTGCCCTCACCGGTCTTCATCTCGGCGATGTTGCCCCAGTGCAGAGCGGCGCCGCCCATCAGCTGCACATCGAAGTGACGCTGGCCCAGCGTGCGCTTGGAGACCTCGCGCACCGTGGCGAACGCTTCGGGCATCAGGCTGTCAAGCTTCTCCCCGTTGTCCAGGCGCTGCTTGAACTTGCCGGTCTGCGCCTTGAGCTCGTCATCGCTCAGAGCTGAAATCTCATCCTCCAGCGCGTTCACGGCTTTCGCCACGTTCTCGAGCTTCTTGAGCTGGTGGCCTTCGCCCATGCGAAGAGCCTTGTCAATGATATCTACCACGTTCGCTCCCTTGTCGGTTACCGTAAACGAGCATAGCCCAATCCGCATGGAATCGGGCGCAAACTTTGACCCATAGTACGCGAACGCACAGATTTTCCGCGTCAAACAACGGATGACGCCCCGCGCACTGTGTGTCGCGGGGCGTCATCCTCAGTTCAAGCGTTCGCCGTTACTCGGCCTTCGCCACGTTCTCCGGGGTGTCGATCTCGAACACGCCATAGCTCCAGCCATGACGGTGGTAGACGACGGACGGACGGTTGGTGTCCTTGTTGACGAACAGGAAGAAGTCGTGCCCGATCAGCTCCATCTCATATAGCGCCTCGTCGATGGTCATCGGCTCGGCGATATGCAGCTTGCGGCGGATGACGATCGGGGTGTCGCCGACCTGGACCTCCACCGATTCGCCGGGGCCCAGATCGGAGGCGACCGCAGCCTGCGGGCTGTTGTTCGGCTCCTCCGGTACGGGTTCCTCCTCCACGGGTTCGGGGGTCACAACGCCCATGTCCACGGGCACCGGGTTCGTGTATCCACGACGATGGTCCTTGCGGCGGTCACGGGTGCGGCGCAGACGCAGCGTCAGCTTGTCCAGCGCCATATCCAGGGCGCTGTACTCGTCGGTGCTCGACGCCTCGGCGCGCACCACGGTACGCCCGGCAATGACGGTGATCTCCACGCGCTTTGCGGTATCGGCCTGACGCGGGTTGCCCTCATGCGTGACGACGATCTGCACGCGTTCCGCATCCGGGGCGATAGCGGTCACACGATTCATCTTGTTTTCGACGACATCACGGAACCTTTGCTTGATCTGCGTATGACGTCCGGTAACGACGATTTCCATGTGGACCTCCTTGAGCTCAAGCGGGTTGTGCCCGCTGTATGTGTCCGAATGGCATCATCGCCATCCGGGTACGTCTCATTGTAGCCGAGTTCCGTGGCGACATGGTGAACAACTCGCCAATAATGAAGACCGATGCGCCATGCTATCCTTGGGTGGATGTGAGGTCTCCAGATGGCCGCGGCCGTGTCGGTTCGCCGACACGGCTGAGGAACTTCCGGGCTCCATAGAGCACGATGGCGGATAACGTCCGCCCAGGGTGACCTGAGAGCTAGCGCAACAGAGAACAGACCGCCCGGTTTCGGCCGGGTAAGGGTGAAACGGCGGTGTAAGAGACCACCGGGCCGCTGGTAACAGTCGGCCGCATGGCAAGCCTCATCGGGAGCAAGGCCAAGCAGGAGGCGTTTGAGGGCTGCTCGCCCGAGCCTCCGGGTAGGCTGCTGGAGCCTGGCGGCAACGTCAGGTCGAGATGGATGGCCATCCGCACCGCGCATGCGGTGTGACAGAACCCGGGGTATCGGAGACCTCACGCTTCTTTACCCACCTTTACTCAGTTCAGCAGCTCCTCCGCAACGCGCCGCAGCGTTTCCGGGCTGTGCCCTTTTCTGCCTCCCGCCGACCAGAAGCGCCGACGCCGTACCGCAACGTCGAGACCGCGGGTCTTTCTGGCGTATTGACGCCCCAGCTCCCATGCGGCGTCCTCGAAATCGCCGCGCTGCTCGGCTTCGGTTGCCACGGCCTCGGCCAATGCGCGGTCCACGCCCTTGCGGGTCAGCTCCATCACGGTGCCCCTGCGCCCCATGCAGCGCCCTGTGCAATAGCGGACGGCCGACTCGGCATAGGCCCGGTCGTCCAGCAGATGCACGCGGGTCAGCCGTTCGATGACCTCGTCCACGATGCCGTCCGCATACCCCTTGGCGATCAGGCGTTCACGTAACGCCCCCGAGGCGCGCGGCGCCGCGTCCAGCAGACGCAATGCCGCCTCACGGCAGGCGTCCACATCATCGGCATCCGATTCGTGGACCACCGTCTCCGCCGCGCCGACCGTTTCCGCCGCAACGGCACGTCCCAGGAATTCCTGTGCGTCGATCATGGCACCGGCAGCCGTCAGGCCTTGGCGGTCTTGGAGGCCTTCGCGGGCTTGGCGGCCTCACCGGCCGGAGCATCCTGCGCCGAATCCCCGTCCGACTCGCCCTCGGACATATCGATCAGGCCGAATGCGGCCTTGACCTTGTTCTCGATCTCCTCGGTCACGGCCGGATTGTCCTTGAGGAACTGGCGCACGTTCTCGCGCCCCTGCCCCAGCTGGTCGCCGTCATAGGTGAACCAGGAGCCGGATTTCTTCACCACGTTGCATTGCAACGCCATATCCAGCACCGAGCCCTCCTTGGAGATGCCCTCGCCGTACAGCACGTCGAATTCCGCCGACTTGAACGGCGGCGCCATCTTGTTCTTGACCACCTTGACGCGGGTGCGGTTGCCCACGGCCTCGTCGCCGCTTTTCAGCGTCTGCACGCGGCGGATGTCCAGGCGCACCGAGGCGTAGAACTTCAACGCCTTGCCGCCGGTGGTGGTTTCGGGATTGCCGAAGAACACGCCGATCTTCTCCCTCAGCTGGTTGATGAAGATCGCCGTGGTGCCCGCCTGCGCCAGCGCACCGGTCATCTTGCGCAGCGCCTGGCTCATCAACCGCGCCTGCAGGCCCACATGGCTGTCTCCCATCTCGCCTTCGATCTCGGCCTTGGGCACCAGTGCGGCCACCGAATCGATGACGATGACGTCAAGCGCGCCGGAGCGGATCAGCATATCGGCGATCTCCAGCGCCTGCTCGCCGTTGTCGGGCTGCGAAACGATCAGCGAATCGGTGTCCACGCCGAGCTTCTTGGCGTACACGGGATCCAACGCATGCTCGGCGTCGATGAACGCCGCCACGCCGCCTTCGCGCTGGGCGTTGGCCACCACATGCAGCGCCAGCGTGGTCTTGCCCGAGGACTCCGGGCCGTAGATCTCCACGATGCGTCCCTTGGGCAGGCCTCCGATGCCCAACGCCATGTCCAATGCCAGCGAACCGGTGGGGATCACCTCCACGTCCTGCGGTGGCTTGTCTCCCAGGCGCATGGCCGAGCCCTTGCCGAAGTTCTTCTCCACCTGCGCCAACGCCGTATCCAACGCGGCCTTGCGGCGCGGGTCGATGGCATGGGCCTCCTTGGCGGTGTCCGCGGTGTCCTTCGCCGCGACTGTCGTCTGCTGTGCCATGATGCCTCCTTCAAGCATGTTCGGCTCTTCGTCCCCATCCACCGTAGGGGCGTCCGCGCCGCGGCCGCAAGGTCGACCGGCCAATGTGGTCGAACGATGCGCGCAACGTTCCGTAACTGTGGATAACTATACCCCCAAACACGAACAAATGTTCGAATGATGCGTCGGCATGTCACGCCGCAGGCATGGGCGGCGCGTTATGGTCGGCACCCCATCGGCGCGAATCCGGCACATCCATCTGATCGCACAGCACGTTCCACACCACACGGGGCTCCACCCCGGCAGCCAAGGCCTCCACCACCGTCATGTTGTCCAACGCGGTCAATCGCTGATCGACGGAAAGACTGCGCCCGTACCCACGCCCGAACACCTCTTCCAACAATTCCCAGAATTCGCGTTCTCGCATGACCGCCAGTGTACACACATCCCGACACCGTACCCCTCCCCGCAGCCCGGCGACCCGCGCACGCCACCCCGACGCCCGCATCCGCAGCGGCACCGAACCATCGCAAACGGCGTGGGGGGGGGGCCCCCCCCCCCCCCCCCCCCCACGCCGTCATCGCAACGATATCCCGAAGCCCCTGTCCTTTAGTCCTCCAACGAGTCCAGGTAATCGGCCACCAGCCGCAGCATCTGCGAGGGCTTGACGCCCAGCGACAGGGCGATCGACCCCAGCAGCTCCGAGCTGGCCTCCTTCTGCCCGCGTTCGACCTCGGACAGGTACCCCAGCGATACGCCGGCCTTCTCGCTGACCTCGCGCAACGTCTTGTGGTCGCGGGTGCGCAGGTCACGCAACACATGGCCGATGGCCTCGCGCAGCGACACCTCCTTGGCTTCGGGTGCCGTCTCCACGGCTCGCCCGGCATGGCCGCGCGTCCGCTCGGCGAAATCCTCCTGCTGCCACATCCGCTCCAGGGCGGCCTGCCGCTCCTCCTTGGCCTTCTTGGCGGCACGGGCCTTGATCACCTGCTGCTGCGCGAACATCACGGCACGCCGCTGCGCGGGAGTCAGGTCGCGCATGCGCGCCCCGGTTGCCTTGGCCGGGGCGGCGGTCATACCCGCCCGTTCGACTCGCTCGCGGGTCACAGTCATCGATTCCATCACGTCATCCCTTTCGGCTCGGCGTCGTTCATCCATACCACTACGAACAACACCGCAGACGCGGGATTATTCCTGTGAATCCACTGTGAATCCGCTCACATTTTCCAGAACGCGCAACACCGTTAGCAACCGGATCCGCTCGCGGTCGCCCGAGAGCATCAACCGCACCGACGTCGTGGTCCGCGGGCCGTCCCCGGCGTCGAACGATGGTACCGAAAAACCCACATACACCAGTCCGGCGGGCTTGTCCCCGTCCGGCCCCGGACCGGCCACACCGGTGGTGGACAATCCGATGACCCGTCCCCCATACGCCGGCTGATCGTACAGCCGGGCCGTGCCGAGGGCCATCTGCCTAGCCACATCCGGGTGCACGGCTCCCTCACGCCGCAGCAGGTCGGCGTCGACCCCCAACACGGACGCCTTGGCCGCGATGTCATAGGTCACCGCCGAACCGAGGAACACGCGCGAGGCACCGGGGATGCGCACGAACGCGTCGGCCAGCAATCCCCCGGTCAGCGACTCGGCCGCGGCGATGCGCACGCCGCGAGACCCGCACCATCCCAGCACCGCCTGCGCCAACGCGTCGCAGCGGCGCCGGATCTCCCCCGCGGACAGGCTCCCGCTCATGCGGCAGGCTTGCGGAAGGTGTTGATCAGGTAGATGGCGCCGGAATACAGGCATAGCACCAGCGCCACGTAGATCACGATCTGCGTGAGCCACGTGTACGCCGTCAGCCACCACGGATTCGGCCCGGTGCCGGGCGCGAGCGTCCACAGCGGCACCAGCAGCAGGGACAGGCCCACGCACTGGAACACGGTCTTGAGCTTGCCCGGCCAGGCGGCGGCGATCACCTTGCCGCCGGGCTGTTCCATGACGAAGAAGCGCATGACCGTGATGCCGAGTTCCCGGATGAGGAACAGCGCCACGATGACCCAGCCCCACACCACGTTGCCGAACTCGCCGAACGCCGCGGCCACGACCAGCGCGCCGCAGGTGAGCAGCTTGTCCGCGATCGGGTCCATCAGCTTGCCCATCTCGGTCACCTGATTGTATTTGCGGGCCATCCAGCCGTCGATCTTATCGGTGGATGCGGCGATGATGAAGATGATGGCCGCCACCCAGCGCAGCGTCGGATTGTCCACGCCGTACGGCCCCGCCATGATGTCAAGCACCAGGAACACCACCACCAACGCGATGCGTGCATAGGTGACCAGGTTCGGCGGCGCGTTCCAACCGTCGAGCAACGAGTTCGTGGTCTGTTCATCGGTTTTCTGCATACTCTTCACTGTACCCCGAATCCTGTTCTTGTGTACGCCGCCGTATTCGAATCCGACACATCGCAACGCCATCCGTCACATGGACAGGGCGTCCTGCGTCGGCGCGCTGGAGGTCAGGCTGTCGGTTTCGCCGCGGATGAACGCCAGCACCGCGGGCAGGTCCTGCGGCTGCACCAGCACCTGGCGGGCCTTCGAGCCCTCCGAGGGACCGACGACGCCGCGTGATTCCAGCAGGTCCATCAGGCGCCCCGCCTTGGCGAACCCCACGCGCAGCTTGCGCTGGAGCATGGAGGTCGAGCCGAACTGCGTGGTGACCACCAGCTCGGCGGCCTGCAGCAGCACATCCATGTCGTCGCCGATCTCCTCATCCGGCTCCAGGGCGTGCTTCTCGGCGTCCTTGGCCATCTGCTCGATATCCTCACGGTAGTGCGGCTTGCGCTGCGTGCGCACGTATTCCACGGCCTTGCGGATCTCCGACTCCGACACCCACGAGCCCTGCACGCGGATCGGCTTGGCCGAACCCATCGGCAGGAACAGGGCATCGCCCTGGCCGATCAGCGTCTCGGCACCCACCGTATCCAGGATGACGCGGGAATCGGTGGCCGATGACGTGGCGAACGCCAGACGCGAGGGGATGTTCGCCTTGATCAGGCCGGTCACCACGTCCACCGACGGACGCTGCGTGGCCAGCACCAGATGCACGCCCGCGGCTCGCGCCAACTGGGTGATGCGCTGGATCGAGCTCTCCACATCGTTCTTGGCCACCATCATCAGGTCGGCCATCTCGTCGACCACCACCAGCAGGTACGGGTACGGGGCGACCTTGCGGTTCGAACCGGCGGGGGCATGCACCTTGCCGGCCCTCACGGCCTCGTTGAAATCCTTGACGTGGCGGAACCCGAAGAACTCCAGATCGGAGTACCGGGCGTCCATCTCCTTGACCACCCACTCCAACGCCTGCGCGGCCTTCTTCGGATCGGTGATGATCGGGGTGAGCAGATGCGGGATGCCGGCATAGGCGGAGAGCTCCACGCGCTTGGGATCGACCAGGATCATGCGCACCTGTTCTGGGGTGGCGCGCATGATGATCGAGGTGAGCATCGAGTTGACGAAGCTCGACTTGCCCGAACCGGTGGCGCCGGCGACCAGCAGGTGCGGCATCTTGGTCAGGTCGGCGGTCACGAAATGGCCCTCGACGTCCTTGCCGATGCCCGCCAGCATCGGGTTCGGGTCGTTGACGGCGTTGTCGGAGCGCAGCACGTCGCCCAGGTGCACGATCTCGCGATCGGCGTTCGGGATCTCGATGCCGATCGCCGACTTGCCCGGAATCGGCGACAGGATGCGCACATCCGAGCTCGCCACGGCGTACGCGATGTTCTTCTGCAGGTTCGTGACCTTCTCGACCTTCACGCCGGACCCGAGCTCCACCTCGTACTGGGTCACGGAAGGTCCGCGCAGGAACCCGACGACCTTGGCGTCCACGTTGAACTGCTGGAACGTGGAGGTCAACGCCTGGATCACCCGGTCGTTGGCCGGGGTGCGCGCCGCATGCGGCTGCCCCTTGGCCAGCAGGTTCAGATCGGGCAGACGGTACGGGGCGTTCTGCGTCGTCGGGGCGCCGTCGTCGCCCGCCGCCGGCTCGTCGGCGATCTCGCCGGTCTGCGGGTCCACGGTCATCTCGCCGTCCTCCCCGATCGAGGCCCACGGGTCGGCTTCGGACAACGGACGCGTCATGTCGTCGACCGGCAGCACATGCGTGGCATCCACCGGCGCATGGTTCGAGTTCGTCATCACCGCCGTTTCATCCGCGGCCCTGCCTGCGGACGAAACCGTGCGCGCACCGTCCGACGCGGGCGCGCCCAGCACGCGGGTCTCGGCTGCGTCCCCATGGCGACTGGCCGCATGGTCGAACGGATCGTCGCCCTCATACCGTTCCAGCGTGCGATCCGTACGCTTGCCCGACGCCTTGGAGAACAGCCGGGAGAACCAGCCCTTCCTGACGGATCGGGAGCCATCGGTACCGTCATCGTCGCCGTCATGCGAGGGAACCCCTTCGGCGAACGACAACGTGCCATCCCCCACACGCACCTCGTTCGGGAACTGCGGTCGCTCGTCCGCCTGCTGATTGCCGCGGACCCTGTCCATCACGGATCCAACCCGCTGCGGCACATCGGTGACATGCGTGCGGGTGATCAGCAGCAACGAGAACAGACCCACGATCACGAACACCGCGATCGCGAACGCCTCGGACAGACCCCAAGCCAGGGGGGATCCGAGGACGAAACCGAGCAGGCCGCCGGCGCTCTGTATCGCGCCGATGTTGAATCCGGGCACGTCGGCGATCAGCGCCACGTCGATGATCGAACAGATCGACCACATCAGCAGCACCCAGCCGGCCAGCACGCGCGGATTGTCCGAATCCTTGCCGGAGTTGCGCATCAGACGGACCGCCACGATCACCAGCACCACCGGCACCACCACGCTCATCACGCCGAACAGGCCCGAAGCCACGGCGTGGAGGAACACCCCCAGCGGGCCGTTGACCCGGAACCATTCGGAGGCGCAGAAGCACACGGCCAGCACCAGCATGAGGAAGCACAGGCCATCGCGGCGGTATGTGGGATCGTACTCGCCGACGCCGGTCAGCGAGCGCACCGCGGCGCCCATGCCCCGCGGCACCGCCAGCAGGGCGCGTTTCCACACCGGTTCCGCGGGCGGCTGCGACTGGGCCGCGCGACCGTCCTGACCCTTGGTACGCTTCGTGGTTTGAGAAGAGGAGTTGCTTCGTGCCATAACGCAACAGATTGTACAACCCGGCACGGTCGCCGCCCGGGCCGGGCCGGCAACGTGCACCCCATCCGCGCAGATCCGCGACACACGGCGCAGGACGCGTGATTCCGCGCCCGCGCCGCTATCATCGGAGTATGACTCCAGCGGAACGTGCGAGCGCAGTCGCATTTGCACTGAAGAACTGCGCGTTGGATTCAATGGCGCCGAGCGACGCGACGATGCGGGTGACGGCGCGATACGAGTACGGGGATATCGACGTCTCCCGATTGCTCGACGATGCGGACGACGACCGCAGCAGCGCGGTGTTCGTGCGGACGATCGTGCTGGCCGAACGCCGTTGGCCGGCCACCACCGACCTGGACGAGTTGCGGGCCATCCACCGGGGACTCTTCGAGGGGGTGTTCAACGACGCCGGACGGCTGCGTACCCGCGACACCACACGGGAGGACACCGAGGACCGGGCGCGCGCGAAGAATCCAGAGGCGTTCTTCCCCGCCAATCTCATCGAAACCGGGGCGTTGAACATCGCCACCGAGCTGGCGGACAAACGAAACCTGCGCAACCTGGACCGCGGCGATTTCATCCGGCAGCTGGCCCATATCTACGACGAGCTGGGCTACCTGCACCCGTTCAAGGGCGGCAACGCGATGACGCTGCGCATCTTCGCCTCGCGGCTCGCGCACGATGCCGGATGGGATCTGGACTGGGGCCCGGTGGACCGCGAACTGTACCGGACGGCCAAGCACGACGCCTACCGCGGCCAGACCACGGGCTTCGAACGCATGTTCGATCTGATGGTCAGACCGGCGAACCCGACGCGCGTGTTCCTCATCGCCGGTTGGGATCAGGGCCCCGCCCACTGAATCCCCGTTCGTTCGCCGTGGGGGGGGGGGGGGGGGGGGGGGGGGGGGGGGGCGGGGGGGGGGGGGGGGGGGG
>ERZ1090869.29-NODE-29-length-75670-cov-14.920783_pt1 | contig 75670 bp, 60 predicted proteins | sample MGYA00478474_ERZ1090869 | MGnify/ENA primary metagenome ERZ1090869 (study PRJEB33644, sample SAMEA5815748) | chicken gut metagenome | biome: Chicken; feature: Gastrointestinal Tract; material: Caecum | place: Ireland | collected 2019-01-01 | study: A study of the... | reverse complement strand
CCACCAATTTGAATGGGAGAGTTCGGGTTTACGGATTGCCCGCAAAACAATTCTTCCATCCGGCAAAACAGGGGCGTCAATATACTCTCTGCCGTTTTCTTTCCCCACTTTTAACTTTTTGTCATCTGAAAAAAGTAAAACATCCGATCTGTTTATCAAAAAAATTTTCATAGTTACCCCCTTAAATCAGTTTCATATAATATACGAGGGTAGCAATCAGAACAATAAGGACTACTAATGATACAGAAACAATTTTTCTTGTTTTATGCGTTTCGTCCTGATTTCGAATGATTACGATAAGCACAATCGCAGACAGAAACGCACATATTCCTGCAAGAACGGGTTGAGCAATCCGATATACTTGAATGACTTGGTTCGAAAGTTCTTGTAAACCATCTAAGTTGATTTTATATAACGCTCTGAAAGAATCATTCAGCAAAAAAAGACCTAATGTTATGATTGTGACTGCTATTAAAATCAAATAATAGAAAGCCATGCCGATAGCCGCCACGCCTATGAATATTTTTGACAAAACAGGCAAAATTGCAGCAATTGCGATCAACCAATTGATACGAAGCAATGTTCGGCAAAGCCTGTCTTTGAATTGCATTTGCTGCAAAGTCTTTTCCACCATCCTCACCACACTGTAAATTTTTGTTATATTATATCAAAAAAAGCCTTTGTTGTCAATATGGGTAAATCAATATGGGTAAACAAGCGCATATTTTGTTAAAACTTTTATAAAATCTTTGACCCGAGAGACCCGTTGACGGGTAGCAAGTAACCAATGCATGGCTGGCAGGCCAACTAAAAAACGCATTTGCGTTACGCCAGTGAACAAGGGCTATGCCCGAAAAATAAAAACCACGTGCTTTGCACGTGGATGATTATTGGTTTACGAAAACCACCCGCTAAGCGGGTGGTTCTAAAGAGGCTACGCCGTTGAGTAAGAAAAACTCCGTGATATAATTTGAGAGTCAGCTGCAAATTGAATCACGGAGGAAAACCATGGAAGATTTTGAGAACAGTTTATCACATTGCAGATGGAATTGCAAGTACCACATAGTGTTTGCGCCAAAATACATGCGAAAGGCAATATACGATAAAATAAAGACAGATATAGGACAGATATTGCGGAAATTGTGTAAATGGAAGGGAGTAGAGATAATAGAGGCTGAGTTGTGCCCCGACCATATACATATGTTAATAAAAATTCCGCCGAAGTACAGCGTGGCGACATTTATGGGGTACTTGAAAGGGAAGAGCACGCTGATGATATTTGACCGACATGCGAATTTGAAGTACAAATACGGCAGACGGCAATTTTGGTGTGAAGGCTATTACGTAGACACAGTAGGTAAAAATACGAAGAAGATAGCCGAATATATACGGAACCAATTGCGCCAAGATATTGAGTATGAACAATTATCGTTGAAGGAATTTATAGACCCGTTTACGGGCGAGCAGGTAGGAAAGAACAAATAAAAACAGCCGCCGTGAGGCGGCCGTTGGAAACCATTTGCAGCTGGCAAAATCTTCAAGGGCGTGAGCCCGGCTGTCAGTAAGCCCTTTTAGGGCTTTTACAAGCCACCCGTTTTACGGGTGGTCTTGACTAACGGCTGGCGGTTGTACGCGGCTCCTTGCGGTAGAAAATATAGTACCTGAAGCGGTACAGCAGGATAGCGGCGACAGCTGCCACAATTATTACGGCTACAATAACTACTGTGGTAACGGGTATGTCGTTGATGTCAAGGCAGCGCACGTTTATCCACATCTGGTTTATGTTGGCAAGGTCGTCGCCGAAATCGAGCATGACTACACTCCTTGATATAACGTCTGCGGTGGGATATTGCCCGAACGCCTGCCTGCCCTTGTCTATGGTTCCGCCCTCGTATACGGTGTAATCTGCAACGTCTTCATATACATATGTACGCGTTGCGCCCTCTACATTCAGCGTGCTCATGTCAAGGTAGATGTAACTGTCCTCGCCGAAGAAGTAGCTCACGTCGTATACGTAAATTTCAAGGTCTTCGCCTTCGTCTTCGGGAACCACGCCGTAGCACCAGTCAAAATAGTTGAAAACTTCTTCCGCGGCGATAGACGAGGTGTAGCCTATATAGTACATGTTGCGTACTGCAATGTCGGGGCGGGAGAGGAAGTTTACAAAGGCTTCTGCTGCGATCTGTCTGTTCCTGTTGCCGTTTATGCCGTCTTTTAACATAACCCAGCCGTCGAACCACAGATTTGTGTTGGACTGAGGCACCGAATACCAAAGTTCGGTGTCTTCTTCGTCGGCCTGGTCTAGGATGTAAACGGCGTCGCCCGACCACTGCAGGTTGCCTATCACCTTGCCTGTCACCATGTCTGTCTTGCCGCTATCCGTTTCAAAGGAGTAAACGTTTTCCTTGATATCCTTGAGTATGTCTTCTGCGGCGGCCACGGTCTCTTCATCGGTGGCATTCAGAAGTTCGCTGCGCGCGGCGGCTTTGTCGTCTTCGGTCATGCTGTCGTCGGCGTTTATTGCATTGAGTTCGTCTTCATACAGTATGGAGAGGGCGGTGAAGTATGCGTCGCGCACGTTGTCCTTTATTGTCACCGATTTATAGTAGTCTGTGTTGGTAAGCATGTCCCACGAGGAAACGTCGTTTGCCTCATCGTCCACCCTGTCGGGGTTGTATACAAGGCCTGTGGTTCCCCACATGTAGCAGGCCGCAATGCCGTTCCAGCCGTGCTCGTAGAATATGCTGCCCTCGGCGCCGTCTATATATTTCGATACGCCGTTTATATAATAATTTTCGGGATTACTTTTGTCCATGAATTCCTCTGAGAAGGGAAGAATGGCGTCTTCGTCTTCATCGAGCAATTTCATTATCATGTAGTCGGAGGGGCACACCAGGTCGTAGACGTCGCCCAGGTTGAGCTGGTTATACAGGTCTTCATTAGTGCCGAAGGTGGAGTATTCCACGCGCACTTTAAAGCCGTAGTCCTGAGAGTTGAACCATTCGGTGAAGTCGTCTATTACGCTGTTTTCGCCGAAAATGGTCGTTCCGTCCTCAAACTCTATCAGCTCGTCCTCGCCCCATTCGCCCAGGTCGATATATTCTTCCCAGTTCGAAACGCGCAGAACCACCGTTTCGTCTGCCGTTGTGCAGCCTGCCGCCGCAAAAATGGGCAGGGCGAATACGCACGCGGCGGCGACTGCCGCTATCTTTTTCATCTTCATATGCGCTCCTCCGTCGTCTTTTTCTTGCGCGAAGCAACGTTCATCAGCACTACCACGATCACCACAATAAGGAATATTATCGTTGACAGCGCCCACAGCGCCGTCTTTATTTCGGTCTGGCCGCCCTTTGTGGCGTTCACCACATAGGTGCTTATCGTGTCGAATGTGGCGGGCTTTGTGTAGGTGGTTATAAAGTAATCGTCCAGCGAAAGGGTGATTGCCAGCATAAAGCCCGAAAATATGCCGGGCAGCAGTTGGGGTATGACTACCTTGAACAGCGCCTGTGCGGGCGTGGCGCCCAGGTCGAGCGCCGCCTCGTAGAGGTTGTTGTCCATCTGCCTTAAACGGGGCATTACCGAAAGGTATACAAAGGGAGTGCACAGCACAACATGTCCTATCACGAGGGGCACGAACGTGTCCTTCCCTATGCCGAGCAGCACTATTAGCAGCACGCACAGCGAAAAGCCCGTCACTACGTCTGCATTGACCACGGGGATCTGGTTTGCGTAGTTTATAAGGTGCTTTGCCGTTCTCTTTGAATAGAACGAGCCTATGGCTCCTATTGTGCCGAGTACTGCAGAAATGAGCGCCGCGCCTACTGCAAGCAGTATGGTGCCGCCTATCATGCCGCGCAGGTCTTCGTTTTTAAACAGCGTTAAATAGTTCTGAAAGGAAAATCCGCCTACGGGGCCGCCGACCATAGTTGCGTCGGTAAAGCTGTATACGGCGAGCAACAGAATGGGCACATATATGAATGCGAGCACGAGGACGAGCCATACCGCGCTTATCACTTTTTTTGTTATTTTCACAGTACCGTCCTCCCGCTTGACTGGTCGTCGTTGAATTTGTTAGTGGCCAGCGTTATTATAAAGATTATTATAAGCAGTATCAGCGATATCATAGAGCCGTTGTTCCAGTCGTATGCCGCAAAATAACTGCCTATCAGGCTGCCCATGATGTATGTGCTGTTATAAAGCATGTCTAAAACTACGTAGTTGGTCATTGAGGGCAGCAATACCATTGTCACGCCCGAAATTATTCCGGGCACCGAAAGGGGGAGCACAACGCGCATAAACACGGTAAAACTGCTTGCTCCCAGGTCTTCCGCGGCCTCGAAAAGGCTCTTGTCCAGCTTGGAGAGCGCGGTGTACAGCGGCAGTATCATAAATGGTAAAAAGTCGTAAGTCATGCCTATTACGGTGTTCAGAAAGGGATACATGGCAAGGTTGCCCTCTATGAACGAAAGTATCTCTTTCAGCGCCGTTATTCTCAGCGTGAAGTTGATCCACATCGGCAGCACAAACAGCATCAGAAGCACATATTTTCTTCTGAATTTGCTGCGCGCGAGGATATAGGCTACGGGGTACGCTATCACAAGGCACACAATGGTGGTTACGCACGCTATGGCGATGCTGTTTAAAAGCGTGCCCAGGGTGTTTGTGTTGGAAAAGAAGTTCACCAGGTTGTCAAAGGTAAACTGCCCTGTGCCGTTTGTAAAGGCGTAGTAGATTATCACCAGCAGCGGGCATATGACAAACAGTATAAGAAAGGCTGCGTACGGTATGCACAGCTGCTTGCGGTTGAACCGCAGTTTAAGCGTCTTTGTCATTTCTTTTCACCTGCCGCGGGTTTTAATGTAAGTTTTATCTTATCTGCAGGTATTATAAGGCTTACCTTGTCGCCCGTATTCCAAAGGTCGGGGCAGGCGAGCACGTAATCTTCCTCGTTTTCCTCGGTGCGCACAATGTAGCGGTAGTGGTCGCCCTTGTATATCATGGAAATTATGCTGCCTTCGGCGCCGCCAGCGTCCTTTTCGTCGCTCATGGTTATGTCGCGGAAGCCCACTTCGACTGTAACCTCCGTGCCCGTGAGGTCTAATTTTTCGCCTGCGGCGGTTATAAGGTAGCCCTCTTCGTCGAGGTGGGAACCGGGGTAAAGCTGGGTAACGTCGCACTCGAATTCGCCGTCACCGAATTCAACGGTGTTCTTTTTGGTGATGACGCCGTCGTATTTGTTTTCGGTGTATACTTTTTCCATTATGTGGATGCCGTCGGGCTCTATGCGCATGCCGATGACGGAGTCGGGCGCCGCATAGGCGGTGGACTGGATAACTATCTCGAACCTGCCGACCTCTACGGTTATTTCGTAGTGTACGCCCTTGAACACTGTGGAAAGTACTTTGCCTTTCAGCTGGCCTTCGCCCGGCTTGCATATTATTATATCTTCGGGGCGGACAACTACGTCTACGTACTGGTTTATCTCGTAGTCGTCAAGGCAGTCGAATTCGGCTCCGCAGAACTTTACCTTCAGCTTGCCCGTCATCATTCCGTTGAATATGTTGCTTTCGCCTATAAAGTCTGCAACAAAGGTGTTTACGGGCTCGTTGTAAATGTCGGTGGGGGTGCCTATCTGCTGGATCTCGCCGTCGTTTATAACGACTATCTTGTCGCTCATGGTAAGCGCCTCTTCCTGGTCGTGCGTAACGTATATGAACGTTATGCCCAGCCTGCGGTGCATTTCCTTGAGCTCTATCTGCATCTCTTTGCGCATTTTAAGGTCGAGCGCGCCCAGAGGCTCGTCCAGAAGGAGAATTTCGGGCTCGTTTACTATGGCGCGCGCAATGGCAACACGCTGCTGCTGTCCACCCGAAAGTGTGGCTACAGAGCGCTTTTCAAAGCCTTCAAGGTCTACAATGTCAAGCACGCGCTTTACCTTTTCGTCTATCTCCCTGCGCGAAAGGTGGGTCAGTTTTTTAACCTTTTCGCCCTTGCGGTTGGTTACTTCCGTTTCTATTTTTTTCAGTTTGAGCCCGAACGCGATATTTTCGTATACGTTCAGGTGGGGGAAGAGGGCGTAGCGCTGGAATACGGTGTTTACGGGGCGCTTGTTGGGCGGCAGGTTGCTTATATCCTCGCCGTTTAAAAGTATCTGCCCCGAAGTAGGCAGGTCGAAGCCCGCGATCATGCGCAGGGTGGTCGTCTTGCCGCAGCCCGACGGGCCGAGGAAGGTCACAAATTCGCCTTTCTGTACCGTAAGGTTGAAGTTTTCGACCGCAACGGTGTCGTCGAACGACTTGCACACGTTTTTCAGCTCGATGATAGTGCTTGTCTGGTTCATTGTATTTCTCTCCTTGAAATGCATAGTGTGCGCTTATTTATATTTATGTCGCGCGCAGTGCCGTGACCGGCAGGTTTTATCAGAAGTTAGGCGGGGAAGATATCCAAAGTATCTTTGCTATCGTCTTTCCCGCGTTGCTTACGGTGTGGGTGGTGTTTGCCCTGTAGTAAAAAGTTTCGCCGCGCTTGCACAGGTATGTCTTTTTACCCAGCGTTATGCGCACTTTGCCCTCCAGCACGTAGCCGAATTCTTCGCCGTCATGCGGAAAATCTTCCGCCGATGAAGCTCCCGGCAAAAGCTCGAGTATTATCGGCTCCATCACGTTTTTCTGTGCGTTGGGTATTATCCACTTCAGCGTCATGCCGTCGTCTTTCTTTTCGATGAAGTCGTCCGCGCTGAACGCCACGCGTTCGTCGTCCTCTTTTTTGAAGAATTCGGCAAGGTCGGTGCCAAGGGCGGCAAGTATGTCGCACAGCGTGGAAATGGAGGGGGAAGTTATGTCGTTTTCCAGCTGCGATATATAGCCCTTTGTAAGTTCGCACCTGTCGGCAAGTTCGGCCTGCGAAAGGTTGAGCTGCTGGCGCAGCCGCTTGATTTTGCTGCCTATTTCCATTGATTCACCTTATTTAGGTAAACATTTTGTTTAAAATGGGTAAACGCCCGGTTAAACGCTGCGTTTAAAATTATTAAACGGTTAGCATTTTTAAACAAAAAGTTTAGTATTTTATAACCGATACAAATTATAAGCATATTTTCTTATACATGTCAATCAATTGTAAGCATTTTGTATATGTGTAAATTTTTGTCAGCTTTGTGTCGGTTTTGTGAAAAAATGACACGTCTGAATACGTATAATTCTGTTATCGGGCGCGTTGGTGTGTGTTTCGATTCGGCTTTGCCAATGTGTGTTCGGTTATACCGCGCGGCACGGGAGGGGTTTACGCAACAAAAAAGGCACGGGCGCCGCGGCGCCCGTGCCTTTTTGCTGTATGTAAAACGTGAGCCGTTTATTTATATTTTGTCGCAGAAGAGGTGCAAAACAACCGTCTGTCGGCCTGTTCCGCTGCACGAAAAAAAGTCGGACGCGCGGCGTCCGACCGAATACACTTTTATGGAGCTGACATTATTCCATTTCGTTGAGCTTCTTTGCAAGTCCGCTCTTTTTGTTTGCGGCGGTGTTCTTCTTGAGAACGCCCTTGGAAACTGCGCCGTCGATAACCGAGCAGGTGGAGGGGAACATCGCCTTTGCGGCTTCCTTATCGCCCTCGGCAACAACTGCAAGGAACTTCTTTATGGCGTTTTTTACCTGGGTCTTTACTACCCTGTTCCTTATTGTCTTCTTTTCGGTTACAAGAACGCGTTTCTTGGCTGACTTTATGTTAGGCACTTGAAATTCTCCTTTAAGCGTATCATTGAAATTCTTGAGTAATTCTATCATAAAAAACAGAGGTTGTAAACTATTTTTTAAGGTCTTTAGCAATTTTTTCATATATTTTTTGAGGGCAAATATAAATAAAAGTGTATGAAACCGTTAAATGGCCGTCGCCGCCCGCTTGTGTGCATGTTCGACAGCGGAATAGGCGGCATAAACCTTCTCATAGGCTGCAGCCGCGCCGCTCCGTGGGCTGATTACTGCTATTTTGCCGATAACTATAATGTGCCTTACGGCAACCTGACCGAAGGGGAGATAGCCTCGCGCGTGTTCTCTGTATTTGAAAATATCGCGGCTCTGCGGCCCGACGCGGCAGTCGTCGCGTGCAATACGGTCACGGCCAGCTGCGTAAGCGCCCTGAGAAAAAAATTTTCCTTTCCTGTGGTCGGGGTGGAACCTGCCGTAAAACAGGCATGGGAAAGAGGGGGCAGGTATCTTGTTCTGGCCACCGAAGCGACATGTTCGAGCGCGTCGTTTGCAAGGCTCATCCGCCTGTACGGAAAGGGTGCTGTCATCTGCCCGTGCCCGTCGCTTGCCGTGCAGATAGAAAATAGTATATTTTCTATCTGTAAAAACGGCCCTGAAGACATGCCCACTCCGCTTGAAAAACAGATAGTAAGCAGCCTGCCGAAGGGAAAGTTTTCTTCGGTCGTGCTCGGCTGCACTCACTACGTGTTTATTAAAAAATTCATAGAAAACTTGTATTATTGTCCTGTTTTTGATGGAATTTCAGGGACAGCTGACCACCTGCGAACACTTTTAGGGAAAAATGACCACAAACTGCCTTGTAAGGGCAAAATACGGTTTTTTTGCGGTGATTTTTCAAAAAATAAGGCGGTTTTTGAAAAATTCAGACATTTTTACTGAAAATTCGTGTTTGACAAAGGTTTTCAAAAACATAGCAAAACGCAAAAAATTTAAAATTTTCTTAATTTTTTATTCTTCAGTGGTTGACAGTGGTCAATTTTCATGCTACTATAGTGTTACAGTTTATTTTAAGGTAGTGAAAATGTTTTTTCTCACGGGTGAGTACAATCATCAGCTCGATGCCAAAAACAGAATACGCATACCTTCGAAAATGAAGAAGGAGCTTGGCGAAAAATATTACTTTGCCAAGGGCACCGACAGGTGTCTGTTTGTATTCCCCGAAGAGATAGCAAGAGAACAGTTCGCAAAAATCGAAGAGGTCAAAATTTCCGACGCGGAAAAACGCCGCGGAATAAGGGCCTTTACCAAATCGTTCGTGCTTGCCGAAGAAGACAACCAGGGCAGGGTGGTGCTCCCCGCTAACTTAAGGGAGTTCGCCGGCATCAAAAAGGACATCGTCTTCTGCGGCGTGGGCAACAGGGCCGAGATCTGGGCGAAGGAAGTGTTCGACGAATACTTCGCCGACGACGACAGCAACTACAACGAATATTTCGATTCGCTCGGTATTTAAAGATGTCAGGTTTTTCACACTACCCCGTAATGCTTGAAGAGTGCATGCAAGGGCTGCGGCCCGAGCGCGGGGGTATATACTTCGACGGTACACTCGGCGGCGGAAGTCACTCCTTTGAAATACTTAAAAGATCATCGCCTTCCGGCAGGCTGATAGCCACCGACCTCGACGACGAGGCCATAGCAGCGGCGACAAGCAAACTTTCTTGCTTTGAAGGGCGGTTTTCCGTACATAAGTCAAACTTTAAAAATTACAGTCAGGTGCTGGAGGAAGAGGGGGTAGACGCCCTGGACGGGGTGATGCTCGACTTCGGTATCTCCAGTCATCAGATAGACGAACCGAGCCGCGGTTTTTCGTACATGCAGGCGGACGCACCGCTGGATATGCGCATGGACGCCTCGGCGCCGCTCACCGCGGAAGATGTGCTGAACGACTACTCCCAACAGGAACTTACCCGAATCCTCAAGGAGTACGGCGAAGAAAAATTTGCGTCGGCCATTGCGGCAAACGTCGTAAAGGCGCGCCAACGGTCGCGGCTGAAGACGTGCGGCGAGTTCGTAAAAATAATAGAAGAGAGTATCCCCAAAAAGTTCCAGCAGAACGGGCCTGCCGCCCGTAAAAGTTTTCAGGCAGTCCGCATAGAGGTAAACGGAGAACTTACAGGGCTTTACGATGCCGTTTTAGGCCTTACCCGAAGGCTCAAAAAGGGCGGAAGGATAGCCATTCTCACCTTTCATTCGCTGGAAGACAGGATAGTAAAAAACGCATTTAAATTTCTGGAAACGGACTGTATCTGCCCGAAGGAACTGCCCGTTTGCGTATGCGGAAAGAAGAAGGAAATTGAAATACTCACAAAAAAGCCGACTGTGGCTTCCCCGAAAGAGATGACGGTAAATTCCCGCTCGCGTTCGGCAAAACTCAGGGTGGCGGAAAAAATTATTTAGGTGATTTAAGGCAAGTTTTAAGGAGTGGAAACATGGCAGTAGCAACCCCTGTAATCGAAAGACGTATTTCACAACTGACATCCGAAAGAGAAAATAACGCCGGCATGAATGCCGACGAGCTTCACAATGCGCGCATGGGCAACAACCTTGCCCGCCTTCTTAATCCCGAATATAAGATAAAGGACGTAGTGGCAAGCATAGACGCAGACGGTTCGCAGATAGTACAGCAGGTTGCGCCCGTTCAGACCGTTGCAGAAAGCGCGCCCGTACAGACATATCAGGCAGACGGCATAATCGCCCGCCGCGCGCCCGCGCAGCCCGTTTATACGGTTACAGGCGCACGCGCAGACGCCGACATATTCAGGGCAGACAGTCCCGTCAACCGCCAGGTTCAGGCATACGCTCCCGCGCAGGCCTATGCGGCCGCCCCTGCAATGGCCCCTGCAATAGCTGCTCCCGTTTCGGCTCCCGCCGAGGAAGAGAGCGAAGACCTGCGCCCCACGCCCACGACTATACAGTACCAGACTATAGGTGCCGACGGAACGGCGATAGTCGGCAGGGCGCGCACGATGCGGGAGGGTGAAATAACCCGTCCCGAGGAGAACGAGCACAGCTCTAAACTGACGTTCTCGAAGCGCGACAAGATAATAATGGGCGTGATACTCAGCCTTATACTTGCCGTATTTGTGCTCATAATCGTAAACTCGGCCATAATTTCCGGCCTCAACGCCGAGATCGCCGTTCTTGAAGACAGGGGCGCTGAAATTGCTTCGCAGTACGGCGCCGTTGCAGGCGAACTGGAAGAGCTCACCTCTTATGATAGCGTTTACAACGTTGCCGTAGAGCAGGGTTGGATACTTGCAGACTGAGCAAACGGGGAGAGACTGCTATAAAAAATTCAATAAAAACTGATAAAAAGGGATTTTCCCTCACTGTTTTACAAAAGAGGTTATTGTCGGTAAGTCTGGCAATAGCCTTTATTTTTTGCGTTATTGCGGGCAGGTTCTTCTATCTTCAGGTGGTCAGCGGCAGCAAGCTGGTGCTGCGCGCCGAAGACCAGTGGAACAGGGAGATACCCGTGATAGCTGCCCGCGGGACTATAACCGACCGCAACGGAAAGGTGCTTGCGGGTAACAGGAATACATACAGCGTGTTTGTCCGCCCGGCCGCCGTAGAAGATAAACTGTTTACGGCAACCGCGCTTGCCGCCGCGCTCAGGCTGGACGCCAAAGAGCTGCATGCAAAAATATCTGTAAGCGGCGTTTCTGAAGTTACGGTAGCCAAACACGCCGAAGGGGAAAATGTACAAAAACTTGCCGGGCTGCAGCTGGACGGGGTGTACTTCGCGCGCGACAATACCCGCGTCTACACATACGGCGAGGCGCTCTGCCAGGTGCTCGGCTTTACGTCCACAGACGGCACGGGCATATCGGGGCTGGAAAAATATTACAATACCCTGCTCGCGGGCGAAAACGGGGAGGTACTCTACGGCACCGACATAATAGGCGTCGAGCGCGAAGATGCCGCCGTTGTGTACAGTCCCGCGCAGGACGGCAGTTCCGTGAGTCTGACGATAGACGCCGAGATCCAGCTTGCCGTTGAAGAGGCGGCCCGCAGCGTGTATGCGTCGTCGCAGGCCAAGGCAGTATCGTGCATAGTGCTCGACCCGCAGAACTTCGATATTCTGGCGCTGGTAAATTACCCTTCGTACGACCTGAACGACGTGCCGAGGGATGATGCCGAACAGCTGAACAGCCTTTCGCGCAACAGAATGGTGGTGGACATATACGAACCCGGCTCCACTTTCAAAGTGGTGACTGCCGCGGCAAATCTGCAGGAGTATGTGAACGGCAATCCCTCGGCGTACTCGCCCGAGCGCGTATTCAACTCATCGCGCACCCGCACGGTAGACGGCACCCGCATAAAGTGCTGGTCAGATCACAAAAACGGCAAACATGCCAATCAGACCCTCGCGCAGGCGCTGAACAACAGCTGTAACCCGTGTTTTACAGATATCGCCCTTTCGCTCGGAAAGGAAAAGTTCTATGAATACCTCTCCGCATTCGGGTTCGGCTCTGCTACTGGCATAGATTTTTCGGGCGAAGCGGTGGGCATGCTTTTGCCGCAGTCCGTGGTAAGAAACTGCGACCTTGCCCGCATAGGGTTCGGGCAGACGGTCGCGGTGACCGGCCTGCAGCTTGCGTGCGCCGTCGCCGCGGCGGTGAACGGCGGAAACTATTACTTGCCGCACCTTGTCAAAGCTATAACCTCGCCCGAAGGCGGTACTGAAAAAATAATGCCCGTACTCAAAACCAAAGTCATCGGCGAGCGCGCCTCGCAGATGCTTGCGGAGATGCTTGAAGGGGTGGTCACCGAGGGCAGCGGCAAAAAAGCCTATATAGAGGGCTACAGGGTAGGCGGCAAGACGGGCACGGCGCAGAAGTATGAGGACGGAAAGATAGCCGCAGGTAAATATGTATCCTCCTTTGTGGGCTTCTTCCCCGCCGATAAGCCGCGCTATCTTGCGCTTGTAACTGTAGACGAGCCGCAGGGCGCCTATTACGGCAGCGTTGTGGCCGCTCCCGTCGCAAAAGAAATTTTTGAAGATATCATAGCTATAAAAAACATTCAACCATACATCTAAGGGGTGAAAAATGAAATTCGGTCAGCTTGTAAACGCGCTCGGCGGCGTCGCCGAGGGGGATACCGACGAGGAGATAACCGGGCTGTGCACGTCGAGTGCGGCCGTAGGCAAGGGGAATGCATTCTTCTGTTACAGGGGCGAAAAATATGACTCTCACAGCTGTGCGGCGCAGGTCAGGCAGGCGGGTGCGGCCGTGCTCGTCTGCGAAAGAAAACTTGACTGCCCGCTTCCGCAGATAATCGTTCCCGACGGCAGGGCGGCGGTGGCAAAGGCGGCGCGTGCGTTTTACGGCGAGGCCGACAGAAAACTTAAAATAGTGGGAGTGACCGGCACCAACGGAAAGACTACCGTAACTTACATGCTTGACAGCATATTCCGCGCGGCGGGCAAAAGTACGGGCGTCATCGGTACGCTCGGCGTAAAATTTGCCGGCAGGGATATCGCGCCCGAACTCACCACTCCCGATCCGATATATCTTCATTCGGTTTTCAAAGATATGGCCGACTGCGGGGTGGAATACGTATTCATGGAGGTATCGGCGCATGCGCTGTACTTCGACAAAGTGGCGGGCATACGGTTTGCGGCAGGCGTATTCACCAACTGCACGCAGGATCACCTCGATTTTTTCCGTAATATGCAGGAGTATGCCGACTGTAAAGCAAAGTTGTTCCGGGGCGGCAGGTGTGCGGCGGCGATACTTAATTCCGACGACGAGCTGGGCAGAAGCATTGCAACGGAGTGCCGCGGCTGCATCACATACGGCCTGAACAATCCCGCCGACGTGTTTGCCGTAGACGTGGAGGAGAGCCTGGACGGCACGCGCTTTGTGCTCAACCTCTGCGACGAACTGTACGAAATAAAACTCAAACTGCCCGCGCTGCACAACGTGTACAACGCAATGGCGGCAGCGGCGTGTGCAAAGTCGCTCGGCATAAACTGCGACGTGATAGCTAAGGGGCTGTATTCGCTCGGCTGTGTGCCGGGCAGGTTGGAGCATATCGGCGAATACAACGGCGCCCATATATTTGTGGACTTTGCGCACACTCCCGACGGGTTGGAAAAATCGCTGCAGTCGCTGAAAAAGCTCTGCGTGGGCAAACTGTACTGTCTGTTCGGCTGCGGCGGCAACCGTGACAGGGCAAAGCGGCCGCTCATGGGCGCCGTTGCGGCAAAATATGCCGACTTCTGCATAGTCACGTCAGACAACCCCAGGTTTGAAGATCCGTACGACATAATTCTGCAGATAGAGGAGGGCCTCCGCCCCACGGGCAAGGCGTATGTCACCGTGACCGACAGGGAAACGGCCACCGAATACGCCGTTGGCCTGCTTTCGGCGGGCGACATACTGCTTGTTGCCGGTAAGGGCGGGGAAAACTACCAGGAGATAATGGGTATAAAGCACTGCTATAACGATGGCGAAATAATAAAAGATATCATAGCAAAGTGTTAAATATCATAGCAAAGCGTTAAAGCGGCGTCATGCCGAGTAAAATGATAGTCGGACGGTATTTTTGAGGCAAAGTTACATAAACTTAAAATTAATGAAGACGGCAATCGCCGCCGCGCTTGCGGCTTTCTCTCTCTCATTTTTGCTCTGCCTTGCGGCGATACCCCTTTTAAGGCGCCTCAAGGCGGGGCAGTATATTCTCGGCTACGTAAAGCAGCACAAAGATAAAGGCGGTACGCCCACAATGGGCGGACTGGCCTTTGTGTGCGCGGCGCTTATAGTCTGCCTGTGTTTTTGCGGCGTGCGGTCGGCTACGGTCAATCTTGCGCTCGTAATCATTGCAGGCTATTGCCTCGTCGGCTTTCTGGACGACTTTTTAAAAATTTACCGCAAAGACAACCTCGGCCTCAGACCTTACCAGAAGATAATCTTCCAGTGTGCCATAGCCGCCATAGCCGCCGCTTACTGCTATGTCAACGGGCTTACGGAAATCAACATTCCGTTTGCAGGCATGTCTGTGGATGTGAGCTGGGGCATAATACCGCTTGTGGTGCTCGCCTTTCTGTCTACCGTCAACTGCGTCAACCTCACCGACGGGCTTGACGGGCTTGCTGGCGGCACAACGCTTGCCTGCCTGGCTTCGTTCGGCTTGCTCATAATTTCTTCCTCGGGCGGACTTTCGCTGGTATGTTTCTGCCTGTGCGGCGCGGTGGCAGCCTTTCTCATCTTCAATACAAACCGCGCGACTGTGTTCATGGGCGATACGGGCTCTCTCGCTCTCGGCGCGGCCGTCGCCTCCGTTTCTGTATTTTCCGGCAACGTGCTGTATATCCCCGTTATCGGCATAATGTTCGTTATTTCGGGAATATCTGTAATAGTTCAGGTAATATACTATAAACGGACAAGGCGCAGAGTGTTTTTAATGGCGCCTATCCACCATCATTTTCAGATGAAGGGCTATTCGGAGAGTAAAATTTCCTTTGTTTACTTTGCCGTAACCGCAGTTGTGGGGCTGATTTGTCTGCTGTTTGCGTGAGGTGAGCGTTGTATTTCAAAAATCAGAAATTTCTTGTGGCGGGCATGTCGAAGTCGGGCGAAAGCGCCGCCCGCTTTCTTTTGAGGAGGGGTGCCGTAGTGTACCTGTACGACGACGTTTCAAGCGATAAGATAACCGCCCTTATGGCGGAACTTTCCGCGCTTGGCGCCTGTCCCGTAGACGCCGAAGGGCTCGACCGCGCGGTAAATTGCTGCGACGTGCTTGTTCTCAGTCCGGGCATACCTATCGACAATTCGCTGCCCGTCGCCTTCAGGCGGCAGGGCAAAAATATAATCGGGGAGGAAGAGCTGGGCGCACTGTTCCTCCGCGCAACGGCCGTCGCCGTCACCGGCACAAACGGCAAAACGACCACCGTTTCGATGATAGACGAGATCCTCAAAGCGGCGGGCAAACATTCCGTGCTGTGCGGCAACATCGGCAATCCTCTCGCGGGCGAGGTGGAAAACCTCGGGTTCGACGATTTTGCGGTGATAGAGATATCTTCTTTTCAGCTGGAAACGCTCTCCAGCCTGCGCCCGCATGTTGCGGTGATAACCAACATAACCGAAGATCACCTCAACAGGCACTACAACATGGAAAATTACATCTTTTTGAAGGGCAAACTTCTGCGTAACCTGCGCGGAAGCGAATATGCCGTGCTAAACTATGACGACCCCACGGTGCGCGCCTTTTCTGAAAAGACCCGCTGCCGCGTGATATTCTTTTCCATGGAACCGCGCGAAGACGGGGTGTGGTGCGAAAACGGCGCGGTGTACTGCAACGGCGAACGGCTGTTCGCGTTTACCGATATGAAAGCGCAGGGAACTCACAACATATACAATGCCCTCGCCGCAGTTGCCGTAGCAAGCGCCCTGGGGCTTGACCTCAAGGCCGCCGCCGCGGCGGTATGCGCTTTCAAGGGCGTGCGGCACAGGATAGAAACGGTGTGCGAGCGCGACGGAAAGACGTACATAGACGACAGCAAGGGCACCAATGTGGACGCCGCCATAAAGGCTGTGGACAGCATGCGCAGGGATACCGTAATACTGCTCGGCGGCAAGGATAAGGGCTATGAATACTATCCCCTGTTCAAAAAGCTGAAAGAGAGCAGGGTGGTGCATGCTGTTCTGTACGGGGAAAACAGGATGAGGCTGCTTGCCGCCGCGCAGGAGGCAGGTTTTGCCGACATTTCGCTGTGCGCCGACTTTGACATGGCGGTGAAGATCGCCGATTCCGTGGCGCATGCGGGGCAGAACGTGCTGTTAAGTCCGGCAAGTTCAAGTTTCGACCAGTTTTCCGGTTACGAAGAGCGCGGCGACAGGTTCGCCGAGCTTGTAAAGTGCGGCTGATGAAGACGCTGACTGTTTTTTCAAAGGGCGGGCGGCGCGCGGAGGCGCGCGGCGATATTCCCCTGCTTGCATGCGTCTGCCTTATGGTGTGTTTCGGCTGCCTCATGGTCTATTCTGCAAGCTGTTATGTGGGCAAGGTGCAGTACGGGGACGCCTTCTTTTTTGTAAAAAAGCAGATACTCGGCGCCGTGGCCGGCGGTGCGGTCATGGTGTTTTTCTGCTTTTTCCCTTACCGCAGGCTGTATAAATTCAGATACGCCGCCGTCATAATATCGGTCGTATTGCTGCTGCTTGTTTTTGTGCCCGGGGTGGGCGTCACAAATTACGGCGCAACGCGGTGGATAGGCTTCGGGCCGCTCACCATCCAGCCGTCCGAAGTGGCAAAGTATTCCTTTGCGCTGTTTGCCGCGGCATACTTTGCAAAAAATTATAAAAAGGTGGCCACGGTAAGGGGAGTGCTGCCCGTTCTGGGCGTAGGGGTGCTGTTCTGCGTGCTGGTGATACTTGAGCCGAATATGTCCATAACCATGTGCATAGGCATACTCATGCTCGCCATAGTGTTCCTCAGCGGAACAAACCTGAAGACGTTTGCCTTTCTGCTTATACCGTGCGTTCTGGTCGTTCCCGTGCTCATCATAGCCGAACCATACAGGCTGAAAAGACTTTCGGCCTTTCTCGACCCGTGGTCGTCGCCGCAGGGGGAGGGGTACCAGCTCATTCAGTCGCTGTATGCCCTCGGCAACGGCGGGCTGTTCGGCACGGGGCTGTTCAACTCCACCCAGAAGTACCGCTTTCTGCCCTTTGCCGAAAGTGATTTTATTCTCTCTGTAATGGGCGAAGAGCTTGGTTTTATAGGTCTTTTATTCTTTTTTGCGGCCTGTGCGTTCATTGTGTGGCGCGGGCTTCGCATTGCCCGCAGGTGCGGCGACCGGTTCGGATACCTGCTTGCGGCCGGGTTCACGCTGGTGTACGGCATACAGGTCGTAGTCAACGCGCTCGTCGTCAGCGGCACAATTCCGCCCACCGGCCTGCCGCTGCCGCTTGTTTCCAGCGGCAACACATCGCTTATAATAACCATGGCATCCATGGGCGTGCTGTTCAATATTTCGCGTTCGGAAGGCGTTGAAAAGCCCGTCGTAACCGGCTTCGTTAACAATAAAAACCTCCGTCCCGTATAATAAAATATCAAAGAATGTTGTCGTTTGCCCGCACTACCCGTGCGTGCGGCGCCGCGCTGCCGCGGCGCAGGCAACAAAATGGCCGGGCGGAACTATGTTGCCGCCCGTTGCGGTTTACTTACCCACTATACTGACGGGAGAAGATATGGAAAAATATATCATCAACGGAGGGAATAAACTTTATGGCGGCGTAAAGATACAGACGGCAAAAAATTCCGTGCTGCCCATACTCGCCGCGGCGGTGCTCACCGACGAAAAGGTGAGAATAAAAAACGCGCCGTGCATATCCGACGTAAAAAACATGGTGCGCATACTCGGCAGTCTCGGCTGCAGGGCGGCGTACGAGGGGGACGACATAGTGATCGACAGTTCTGCCGCCGACTGCCACGAAGTGCCCAGAACGCTTGCTCACGAACTGCGCTCTTCGGTATTTCTGCTCGGGCCGCTCATAGCGCGGTTCGGCAGGGCAAAAATAGCCTACCCCGGCGGCTGCGACATAGGCCTGCGCCCTGTAGATCTGCACCTGAACGGCCTGAAGCGCCTGGGCGTGAAGATACGCGAGAGCAACGGCTACATACTGTGTGAGTGCCCCGGGCTGCGCGGCAACGAGATAATGCTCGACTGCCCCAGCGTGGGGGCAACCGAAAATATAATGCTTGCCGCCGTCAGGGCCGAGGGCGAAACGGTGATAAAGAATGCCGCGCGCGAACCGGAGATAGAGGATCTGCAGAAATTTTTAAATTCCATGGGCTGCAAGGTGCGTGGTGCGGGCAGCGGAACTATAGCCGTGCAGGGCACGGCGGCAAAACTCCGCGGCGGGGATTACCAGCCCATGGCAGACAGAATAGAGGCGGGCACCTTTCTTATAGCCGCCGCCATGTGCGGCGGGGAGATAGTTGCCGAGGGCATAAGCGGCGAAAATATAAGTTCGCTTTTACATAAACTCAGGGAAAACGGTTGCAAAATACATACTAAAAATGATAAAATAATCTTAAAGAGGGATGGGCCGCTTATTTCGGTAAAATCTATCGAAACACAGCCCTACCCGGGTTTTCCCACCGACCTACAGGCGCAGATGACGGCGCTCTGCTGCATATGCCGCGGCCAGTCCATAGTTACCGAAAACCTGTTTGAAACGCGGTTCAAATATGTACCCGAACTGTGTAAAATGGGGGCGGATATAACCGTTGCGGGCAGGAATGCCTTTGTCCGCGGCAGGGAAAAGTTCAACGGCGCTACAGTAGTTGCCTGCGATCTCCGCGGCGGAGCCGCCCTTGTGCTTGCCGCCCTCGCGGCCGAAGGAAGGAGCGAAGTGCTGGATATATCGCACACGGACAGGGGCTACGGAATGTTCGAATACAAACTGCGTTCCCTTGGCGCCGACATAGTAAGGGCGGCCGTGTAGGCTTGCCGCACACATAAACAACGGCCGCGCCGCGGCCGACGGAGCTTGATATGAAGTACATAAGAAAGGCCATTGTGGTTATACTTGCCGCGGTTTTCATTGCGGCGGTGGCTATAGGGCTGAGCGTGATATTTGCCGTCCGCAACATCAACGTATTCACTATAGCCTATACCGACGGCGGAGCAGTATCCGCACAGTTTTCGTCGGCGGTATCTTCTTTGGAAGACGCGCTGTCCTCATATAAGGGCAGAACGATAAACGCCGTGGATGAAGAAAAGGTAAGGCAGGCCGTTGAAGAGAGCGACTATGCCGAGTTCGTGTCTTACGAAAAAATTTACCCCTGCACCATAAACGTCACCGTGCGCGAACGGCTTGAAGTGTTCGCCGTGGCGGAGGAGGGCGGCTATACCATCCTCGACGGAAACTGCTCGGTAATAACGCAAAAGAGTGCAAACGTAAACAACCTCGACGGTTCGCCCAACGTTCTGCTCACAGACGTGACCGCGGAGGACTACCCGATAGTAACGGAGATAGCAGATCTTCTGAAAGAAAAGTTTTCTTCGGTGCGTGCCTTTGCCGAAAGCATTGGCATAGACCGCGCCTCGGTGTCCGTTGAACGCGACAGCCTTTCAATAAAACTTCGCTGCGGGCTTACCATGGTGATAACCGACTATAAGACTTCTGCGGCAGATAAGGCCGAGGCCCTGTGCAACGCCTTTTTGAAGATGCCCGACCACCTAAAACTTTCCGGTTCAATGCGTTGCGTTGCCGCAGCCGACGGCTCGCTTTCGGTGGTTTTGCCGGACGGTAGCGTATCGTAAAAATCCAAGTGTTGAATAATTAATGCTGCAACGCGGCGCCCGTTATGGGCGCCGCGCGCTTTATTTGCGGCATATGCGCCACTTTTTTTGTGCATTTCCTTGACTTTTGCGCGACACTATTATATAATCAATACATAGTGGTATAAAATAAAGCGGCCGCGCGGCGGTCTGAGTAGTTTTAACTTTTACGGAGAATGTATGCTTAACAAAAGCGTGGCTGTGATAGACGTCCGCTCTTCAGAGATAACGGCCGTCGTCGCCGAGAGGGGTGTCAACAAAACCTTTATAATCAAAAGCAGTTTTACGGCAAATTACGACGGATATGCCGAAGGACAGCTTCTCGACGCCCGCGGTTTCGGCGAAGCCCTTGCTTCTGTAATGAAGCGCACTCTTGCGGCATGCGGCGACAGGGCAGGCACCGTGTGGGTGGGCGTCCCCGGCGAATTTACCAGAATAGTCAATACCGATAACGTCCTCAGTTTTCAGGGTACAAGAAAGGTAAAACGCGCCGATATTGTCTCGCTTGAACGATCTTCTCTGCCGGAAGCCGGCAAGGGGTGGGAACTCGTCCGTTCGGGCTGCCTGTATTACGTCCTTTCGGACATGCGCAGGATAGTCGACCCCGTGGGTATGCTCACAGACAGTCTGCGCGGAAGGCTGTGCCACTACCTGTGCAGTTCTTCGTTCTGCGAATGTGTGCGCAACGCGCTCTCTCAGTTCCGCTCGGTATCGGCGGTCAACTTTATACCTGCCGTACACGCGGAGGCCATGTATCTGATACCGCCCGAACGGCGCGACGAATACGCCGTTCTGCTCGATCTCGGTTTTATATCGTCAAGCTACAGCGTGGCGTGTGGAAACGGCGTTGTATACAGCGAAAGTTTTTCGCTCGGCACCGGGCATATCGCCGTGTATCTTATGGAATCGCTCGGGGTGCCCTATCAGGTGGCGCTTGAACTGCTTGAAAAGGTCAACCTTAATTCAAAAGACAGTCCCGGGGCGGCTTTAGAAGAGCAGTTCGAGGGCAAGTTTTACCGCTTTACGGCGTCTGAAGTCAAAGAAAAGGTACGCGAAGCACTCGACGGCATATGCGAGACCATAGAGGAGTGCAGGCGCAATTTTACCGAAAAGAATACCGACTATAAAACGCTTTACCTTACGGGTGAAAGCGCCCTTGCGGTAAGGGGGGCGGCAGACCACATAAGCGGCAGGCTTGTGCAGACGGTCACGGTGATAGCGCCGCAGATACCTTACTACGACAAGCCGCAGTACAGTTCGCTTTTCAGCCTTGCCGATATGGCTCTTACGGACGCCGAAAAATCTTCTGTACTCAATAAGATAATATCTTTTTTCAAATAAAACAAATCCAAATCAAGCAAAAGGGACGTAACCAGTCGTACAACGGAGGTTAAAATGTTTAACGATAATGTCGGCAATATTGCAGGACGGGCAAAGATAAAGGTAATAGGCGTGGGCGGCGCCGGCAACAACGCCGTAAACAGGATGCTGGAGGCAGGCATCATGTGCGCCGATTACTACGTGGTGAACACAGACAGCCAGATACTTGCCCTTTCCCCCTGCGAAAATAAGATCCAGATAGGCGGGGCGCTTACTAAGGGGCTCGGCGCGGGCGCCGAACCTGAAGTGGGCAGGCAGGCAGCCGAAGAGAGCAAAGACGCGCTTACCGAAGCCGTAAGGGATACCGACCTGCTGTTTATAACTGCAGGCATGGGCGGCGGCACAGGTACAGGCGCCGCTCCCGTCATAGCAAAAATTGCGCGCGACATGAAGATACTCACCGTTGCCGTAGTTACCGAGCCGTTTGCCTTTGAAGGCAAAAAGCGCATGGAAAACACGGTAAAGGGGCTTGAAAATCTCAAAAAGTATGTAGATACGCTCATAGTTATACCCAACGATAAAATACGCACGGTCGTTGCCAAGAACACCCCCATGAAGGAGGCGCTCAGGGTTGCGGACGAAATTTTAAAGCAGGGCATAAAGGGTATTGCCGAACTTATCGTAAATCCCGCGCTCATCAATCTCGACTTTGCCGACGTAAAGACCATTCTCAAAGATAAGGGCGTGGCGCACCTCGGCGTGGGCGTCGCAAAGGGTGAAAACAGGATAATAGAGGCGGTAAGGGTAGCGGTAAACTGCCCGCTGCTTGAAACCACCATAGAGGGCGCGCGCGGCGTTATACTCAACGTTGTGGGCGGCGAAGACCTCACCTTCGACGAAGTAAACGACGCCGCCGAACTTGTCAAGAGCGTTGTAGACGCCTCTGCAAACATAATATTCGGCGCAAGGATAGACCCCAATGTTCAGGACGAGGTGGAGATAACGGTAATCGCCACCGGATTCCCGGGATTTGACGGAACAAAGCGCGAAGACGATGCGCAGAGCACGTACCGCAGAAACTATACGCAGCCGGCATACGGCGGCTCGCGCCTTTCTGTAACCGAACCTTTATACCAGCAGCAGGGATATGCCCAGCCGCAGCAGCCTGTAAGGCAGGCGGCTCCCGTTCAACCTGCGCAGCCTGTTCAGCCCCAGCAGCCTCAATACGCGCAGCAGCCCGTTCAGCCGCAGTATGTGCAGCCTCAGCAGGCATATCCTCAGGCGCCCCAGGCTCAGCAGCCGCAGTATGTGCAGCAGCCCGTACCCCCTGTTCAGCAGGCGCAGCCTGTACGTCAGGCGGCTCCCCAGTCTGATGCGATAGAGCGTCCCGCCGAAAAGAATGTGCCCAGATTTGCACAGATGCTCAAAAACCTTGGAAGAAGGGGAGAGTAAACTTTTTCGGCAACCAAACATGAATTTAAACGGCGGCACGCGCGTGCCGCCGTTCGTTTTATACATTCCTCGCAAATGAAAAAATACGACCGTTGATAACGGTCGTATTTTTCCCCTACAAATCAAATATGAAGTCGGTAAACCAAAGAAAGCTCATTTCTTGAGTGCGTCAAAGTAAGCCGTAAGGACTGCCTCTTTTATCTTATCTCGGGTCTCGGTGTTCAGCGGATGTGCAATATCCTTATACTCGCCATCGTTAGTTTTTCTGCTCGGCATGGCAATAAATACTCCGTCATTGCCTTCAATGATCTTTATATCGTGCACTGCAAAGCAGTCGTCGATAGTCATTGAGGCAACGGCCTTCAATTTATTGTCCTCCTTGCTGACTAATCTGATTCGTATGTCTGAGATTTTCATAGCGCTTACCTCCAGACTATACTTTTATGCAAAAATTGTACAATATATTTTTTAAAATTTCAATAGTTTTTTCGTGAATTTTTAATATTTTTTGAGTTTAAATTGAATAAATCGTGCTAATGCGGCAAAGTTTTTAATAAAATCTACTATGACGACCAATTTTTTCGCGCGATACAGCAGTTTTTACTTTATCGGGATATGCGGGGTGAGCATGAGTGCGCTCGCCCTGTTTTGCCTTTCGGCCAAAAAGCGGGTGGGCGGAAGCGACGTCAATCTTGCCGCGGCTTCAAAGCTTAAGTCGGCGGGCGCAAAAGTTGCCGAAAGCGGCGCGGGCGGGCTGGAGGATTACGACGTCGTGATCTATACCGACGCCGTGCAGAGGGACGATCCCGAACTTAAACTTGCCAGAAAACTCGGCAAACCTACAATGTCCCGCGGAAGGTTTCTGGCCGAAGTCAGCGGTATGTTCGGCAGTGTGATCGCTGTCAGCGGCTGTCACGGCAAGACTACCTGCACGGCAATGCTCGCCAATATTTTCCGCGAGTCTGGCAGAAAATTCGCCGCGCATATCGGCGGCAATGCGACAGGCATGGGAAACTTTTATTCAAACGGCACAGATTGGTTTATTACCGAAGCCTGCGAATACAAGAAGAATTTTTTGTACCTGAAGCCTGATACTGCCGTAGTGCTCAGCACCGAGCCCGATCATCTTGAATGTTACGGCGACCGCGACGAGCTGCTTGCATGTTACCGCAAGTTTGCCTCGCGCGCGCAGACGGCGGTGCTGCCCGCCGAAAGCGGGCTGGCCGCAGATGTTGGCGGCATAACGTTCGGTTCGGCGTCATCCGATTTCAGCGCGCATAACCTGAAGGGCTGCGACGGCGTATACAGTTTTACCCTGTGCGCCTTCGGCAAAGTTCAGGGTGAGGTGCGGCTGAAGATCCCGGGGGTGTATAATGTGTTCAATGCGCTTGCCGCCGCTGCGGCGGCCTATGCCGAGGGTATCGGCTTCCGCGACGTAAAGCGCGGGCTGGAGGGGTTTGAGGGAGTGGAGAGGAGAATGCAACTGATAGGAAGGCTCAACGGCGCCAGGGCCGTTGCCGACTATGCCCATCACCCTACCGAGATCGCCGCCGCGCTGAAAACTGCGCGCTCGTTCACTTCTGGCAGGTTATTTGTGGTGTTTCAGCCGCATACCTACTCCAGAACGAAGATGTTGTTCAGGCAGTTTGTTTCGGCGCTGTCCGACATAAAAAAACTGCTCATTTACCGCACTTTTGCCGCACGCGAATATTTTGACGATGGCGGAAGCGCCCTCACGCTTGCCCGTGCCATAAAGGGGGCAAAGTACGGCGACTGTCCCGAAGACATAGTAAAGTTTGCCTCATCTGTGCGCGGCGGCGACACCGTGCTCTTTCTCGGCGCCGGAGATATCTACGACATTGCCCGCTCGCTTATACATAACGTGTACGAAGGCTTATAAATTAAATATTTTTTCGTAAATAAAGGGGCGCGGCCGGATGGCCGCGCCCTTTCGACTTATGAAAGATTTGTGATTTGCCGTTCAATGCCGATTTACTTGTCAGAAATCCGGTTGCGTTCCGCGTTTTTTGCAGGCATACATGATATCCACGAATTGCTTTGCCCTTCTCGGCGATCTTCCGCCCTTTACAAGCGCCCAGCGCTCGGCCAGTGCAAAAAGTTTTTCGTCTGCCTCTATGCCGCAGTCCGCGGCAAGGGCGCCCACTATTTCAAGGTACTGCGCCTTGTTTGTGGAAGAGAACAGCACGGTGATACCGAACCTGTCGGAAAGCGACAGCTGTTCCTGCATAGAATCGCTTACATGCACCGAATTTTCCCTGTCGGATAGGTTTTCCTTTATGATGTGCCTTCTGTTGGAAGTTGCAACTATCATTGTGTTTGCTGTGTTTCCGCTCACCGAACCTTCAAGCATGGCCTTGAGTCCCGAAATCTTGTCGTCGCCCTCGCCCAGCGAAAGGTCGTCTATAAATATGATGAATTTGAGCGGGTTTTTGCCTGTAAGCTGCCTTACTTTGGGCAGGTCGAGCATGTTTTCTTTGTTCAGCTCTATAAGCCGCAGGCCGTTCTGCCAATATTTGTTGAGCATGGCGTGAATGGTGGAGGACTTGCCCGTTCCCATGTCGCCGTAAAGCAGCATGTTGGCATAGGGCAGTCCGCGCATAAAGTTGACTATGTTGTCGTTTATAGTCGCTTTTTCCTGTTCGTAACCTTTAAGTTCTTCAAGCGTCACGGGCGAAGGGTTTTCCACGGGAATAAGCTCGCCCTCGGGGCCGCTTTCGTAAGTGAATGCGCGGTTGTCTATAAACATGCCGCAACCGTGCTTTCTGTAATATTTTTTCAGCCTTGCAATAAATTTATCGTCGCCATCCGACATGTCGAACATGGCGGCGGGGCTGCCGACGGCGTAGAATTCGCCATGCCCGTAAGACTTTTCGGCAATATAGTCAAGAATAAGTTTTACGTCGCGCACATATGCGTTTGCCAGAAAGGCAGAGGGCGTTTTTCCCGCCGCGCAACACAGCGAAAAGGCATTTTCGTCGTACAGCATGGCGTTGCATATATATTCGGCAAAATTTTGCTCCGCGCCCTTTTTATACAGCTTTTCAATAAAGTTTCCAAAGCATGAGCAGGCATATTCGCCGTCTTCGGCTTCGCGCTCCCTGAAATTGATGTAAGGTTCGAACACTTCGTCGTACAGCAGTCCGCGCAGAACGGTTAAAGAAAGTATTTTGTGTTGTTGCATTGCGTAAAGTTTCCTGAATGTATTGTTTTGCACCATTATATATCGTTCTGCATACTTATGCAAGATTTTGGCGGCAAATTTTTTATAACGCTTGACTTGAAAATCAACATGGTCTATAATTAAAAACAGTCAGAATTTGCATTAAATTACGGAGGAATACTCATATGGCAAAAATATGTTACCAGTCCGACTGCGATATAAAAGCGCTTAAAAACAAGACCGTGGCAATAATCGGCTACGGCAGTCAGGGCCACGCCCATGCGCTCAACCTGCGCGACAGCGGCGTAAAAGTAGTCATAGGCCTTCACGAAGGCGGAAAGTCATGGCCCAAGGCAGTTGCGGCAGGTTTTGAAGTGTATACCGTTGCCGAAGCCGTTAAAAAGGCCGATATCGTCATGATGCTCATAAACGACGAAAGGCAGGCAAAGGTGTATAAAGAGAGCGTTGAAGGCAACCTTAAAGACGGCGCCGCGCTTGCGTTTGCGCACGGCTTCAACATACATTTCAAGCAGATTGTTCCTCCCGCCAATATAGACGTGTTCATGATCGCGCCCAAGGGCCCCGGCCACACAGTCCGCTCTGAATATCAGGATGGCAAGGGCGTTCCCTGCCTTGTTGCCATACACCAGGATTATACAGGCAAGGCGCTCGATATAGCACTTGGCTACGCTGCAGGAATAGGCGGCGCGCGCGCAGGCGTGCTTGAAACGACATTCAAGTGCGAAACGGAGACCGACCTGTTCGGCGAACAGTGCGTGCTCTGCGGCGGCGTTACCGCGCTCATGAAGGCAGGTTTCGAAACGCTGGTAGAGGCAGGCTACGACCCCAAGAACGCATACTTTGAGTGCATACACGAGATGAAGCTGATAGTTGACCTCATCTACAAGGGCGGCTTCTCCATGATGCGCTACTCCATATCCGACACCGCCGAGTTCGGCGACTACGAGACGGGCAAGAGGCTCATCACCGACGAGACCAAGAAAGAGATGAAAAAGGTGCTCGAAGAGATCCAGGACGGCACGTTTGCTTCAAAGTGGATAGCCGAAAACAACAACGGCCGCGCTCACTTCAACGCAAAGCGCGCCCTTGAGGCAGAACAGCCCCTCGAAAAGGTGGGCGCCGAGATCCGCAAGATGTACAGCTGGAACGATGAAGGCAGCATAATCCAGGCAGAGGAAGGCAAAACCAAGCTTTAATGTTCATAATTTTCGGGCGGGCAAGTTTTTTTGCCCGCCTTGATTTTTGACTGTATGCCTATCGCGGGCGCGCACGCATAGCGCGCCCGCGATACTATTTATATAATTTCAAAAAAACAAGTGTTTATTTTGTTGTTATTTGCTGCGCGAAATGCTATAATTGATTTGATACGACAATGTGATGCTGGGGCAACCGTTCGTTGCCCTCATGGAGCTTAAAAGTTGAAAAATAAAAATTCAGGAAATAAAAATTCATTGATCTTCACGCGCGAAACGCTCGGCATGACCATTCTGTTGTTCTGTGCCATAGTGCTTCTTTCGCTCTTCAGCGGAAGGGCGATATTTGCAGGTTTCGGCGCGGCTATATGTACGTTCATGTACGGCACTTTCGGTTACGGGTGCTTTCTTGTAATGGCGCTAGTGGCATACCTCGGCGTGTGGCTCGCCTTTGAAAAGAAATTAAAGCTCAAAGCAGTGCCCACCATACTTGCCGCGTTGACTGTATATGCCTTGTTCCTGCTGTTCCATGCGGTTTCCACCCGCAACCAGCCGCTTGACGGCGGATATATAGCATGGTGCTACAATATCGCTGCCGAAGGGTTTCCCCACTATACGTTCGGCGGCGTGCTTTCGGCTATACTTGTATATCCGGTGGCACTTGTGACCACCTATGTAGGGGCATACATAATTTTCTCAATTCTCGCCGTGCTCGGCGCCGTATATACGGTAAAAAGCATTTTCGGCATAAAGTGGAGGAGGCATTCCGTAGCCGCAGTCGCCGCGCCCGAGGCCGAAGCCGCGCCCGCGAGCGGTGACGATTATCAGACTGCATACGCGGCGCAGCCCGAACAGCATAACGGTTCGGTATATGCTGACGCTGTGTATGCGCAGCCTGCATATCAGCAACCCGTGCAGCAGCAGTATGCCGCTCAGCCTGTACAGGAGCAGTATGCATACGGGCAGCAGCCCCCTTACGGTTACGCGCCCGCGCAACAGCCGGCCGCACAGCCCGTTCAGCCGCAGACTTACTTTACCACTCAGCACATGGCTCCCGACCAACACGTGCAGGAGAGCGACTCAGATAAATTCTCTCCAGAAAAGCTGGGCAGGAGAATACTTTTCGATAACGACGAATTTTCCGCCGAAAGCTACAGGCGCAACGGCATCTTCGACGAAAATTCCTATTTCAATCACCCCATAAACAATAGCGGCGACTATATGCGCGGCTTTTCGGACGGAAAGCCCAAGAGTTCGCAGCCTAAAACTTCCGTTACTTATTCAGAAGCTTACAGCGAAAGCGTGGAAAAAGCGCCTTCACAGCCTCTCGGCGGAATGTTGTACGGCGATGCGCCCGCACAGAAACTTTCAGACGATGCGGGCAGCTATTCCGCGGAGGAAAAGTCTTCTTATACCGCGCCTTCGGCAAGTGACTGGACAGACTCTTCTGCGGGTTCGTTCGGCTCGCCTTCAGCTGCCGACGACTATCGCCCCGCGTCGGAAAGTTCTTCGTTCTCCGGTTTCGGCAACGATGCCGATAATCGCGAAGAGGTGGATTTCGGCGCGCCCGAAACGGAGATTGACGGCAGGGATGAGTTGTCTTCCGATACGCGCGGCTCAGAGGTGACCCCCGATTTCGGATATCGCGGCGCAGACTTTTCAGGCAGTCGCGATATGGACAGGCAGACGCCTTCTTCGTTCGAATCGCGCAGGTTGGACGGCGCTCTGTTCGGAACGCCCGATCAGCCTTCACGCAGTGAAGATCCGGGACTTCGCTCCGATAATTTATCTCGCAGGGAAACTTCTTCCGACTATTTCGGTTCGTCCGACCTCGGGGTTTCGCGCCGCGGGGGCGAACAGCCTTCTTCGCCGCAGAGCGACCGCTCGGACGCAATTCCCGAGCGCGGACTGCCCGAGCGCGGGGAAGACCGCCGCATAGCAGGCTTTGGCGAAAGTCCGCTCAGGTCTTCACAGCCTGCAGAAAAGCCGGAAGACAGCGTTCCAGATATTTCGGCAATATTCTCATCTTCCAATCCCAGGTTCGGAGAGGGAAGGGTAGAGCCCGATATTTCAAGACTTACTTCGGGAAGGGACAGAAGCAACGCCAACCTGTTCGATGACGACCAGCCTGATGGCAGAAGGCCCGTTCTGCGTGGCGACGGGAGTATTCCACAGACTCCCGAACAGCCCATAACGCGCGCTTCCTCGGAAGAAGAAAAGCCTTCGGATGGCCGCGAGATCGCTGCGCCCGGACAGCCTGTAACGCGCACTCCTTCGGAATTGCCTTCGCAGTCTTCCCGCACGGAGCCTTTTGTTGGCGCTTCTGAAAATGTGCCTTCCGGGGCCGTCCCGTCTGTTCCTTCGCGCACAGAGTCTTCGCAGCCTACTGCACAGGCGCCCGCGCCCGAAAAACAGGAGAGCAAGCCGCACGTGTGGAAGAGATACGTTCCGCCCACGCTCGACCTGCTTGAAGATTACCCTGAAAATACGGGCGGCGATACCGCGGAAATCGAAGTCAGCAAGCGCATAATAACAGATACCCTGCGCAGTTTCAAGGTAGACTGCGAGGTGATGGACGTAATAGTTGCGCCCGCGCTCACGCGATACGATATCGCCATACTCGATAAAACCAGTATAAAGCCGGCGCTGCTCAAATATAAAGAGTCGATTGCAATGGCCCTGAGAAAGGAGAACGTAAACGCCTACCTTAACTTCAAAAAGGGCGCTCTCTCTGTAGAGGTGCCCAACTCCAAGAATGCAAAGGTGGGGCTCAAGGGTATGATGCTTTCGCCTGCGTTCACACTGGCAAAGCCCAAGTCTCTCACATTTGCCCTCGGCAAAAATCTCGACGGCGCATGCGTGTGCCCAGATATAGCCAAAATGCCCCATCTGCTTGTTGCAGGTACTTCGGGCAGCGGTAAGTCGGTATGCCTCAATTCTCTGCTCGTCAGCCTGCTCTACAAGTACGGCCCCGAAGATCTGAGGCTCATTCTCGTAGACCCCAAGCAGGTGGAATTTATAAGTTACGACCGCCTTCCCCACCTGATGATAAACGAAATAATCATCGACATAGACAAGGCTATAAAGGCGCTCAACTGGGCAATAAAGGAGATGGAGCGCAGGTTCACACTGTTTAAGGACATGTCTGAATCGGGCGCAGGGGCAAGGGACGGCGCCAAGATAGCCACCAAGGAGATAGACGAGTTCAACGCCCACCGCGCCGACAACGTGGAAAAACTACCCAGGATAGTTATAGTGCTGGACGAGTTCGGCGACCTTATGCTTCAGGCAAAGAAGGATATAGAGGGGCGTATAATCAAGCTTGTTCAGAAGGGCCGCGCGTCGGGCATACACCTTATACTTGCAACGCAGCGCCCCTCGGTAGATTGCATAACAGGCCTTATCAAGTCCAACCTTGCCGCACGCATCGGCTTCAAAGTCGGCTCTATGGGCGACTCCATGACGATATTCGACAGGGGCGGCGCAGAAAAGCTGCTCGGCAGCGGCGATATGTATTACCGCGCCCCCGAACGGCCCGATCCCCTTCAGCGCATACAGGGCTGCTTTATAGACGGCATCGAGGTGCAGAGGGTAACCGAGTACATAAAGGAGCACAACGAATCTTACTTCGATCAGAGCGTTTCGGACTTTATAAACAGGGTGGAGGAGCCTGAAGCCGCCGCCGAACCTTCTTCCGAAGGCGGAGACGACACCAAGATAGACGATACCTTTATAAAGGCGCTCAAGTACTGCGTATTCTCCAACGCGGCATCCGTATCTATGATACAGCGCCGCTTCCCCATAGGCTACATAAAGGCCTGCAAGATAGTGGACTGGATGGAGAATATGAACTATATTACCAAGTCTGAAGGTTCAAAACCCAGAAAGGTTTTGCTTTCGCAGGAAGAATTCTTCAACACCTACGGTGACGTGGATGATTGATTTTACGCAAAAGAAGTTCGGGCTTATTTCGCTCGGGTGCGACAAGAACAGGGTGGACGCCGAAAAGTTGCTCTCGCGCATAGAGGAGCGCGGCTGCACCATAACAAACGACATAGATCAGGCCAATGTGCTGATCGTAAATACATGCTCCTTCCTTGAAGCTTCCAGGAGGGAGGCGATAGAAACTATAATCGATTGTGCGGCAAACCGTGGCGGCAATCTTGAAAAGATAGTTGTCACGGGGTGCCTTCCGCAGAAGTTTATAGACGAGGTATATCCCGCCCTGACCGAAGCCGACATGTTTTTGGGCACGTATGACTATGAACTGTTCTTCGAGGCGCTTGAAAAGGCGTATGCCGAGGGCAGATGCAACATGACGGGCATGGGCAAAGACGCGTTTTACGGCGGCAGGGTGGTTACCACGCCGCTGCATTATGCCTACCTTAAAATTGCCGACGGGTGCAGCAACTGCTGCACGTACTGCCTGATACCCAAAATACGCGGCAGCTATTTCAGCCATCCCATGGAAAAGCTGGTGGAGGAGGCAGAGGGGCTGGGCGAACTTTCAGAGCTGATACTCGTTGCGCAGGACGTTACAAGGTACGGCATTGACCTGTACGGCAAAAAGTCGCTGTGCGAACTTGTCCGCAGGCTGACGGCGCTTGAAAATATCGCCTCGGTGCGGCTGCTGTATTGCTACCCCGAGATGATAGACGACGAGCTGATCGCCGAAGTGAGGGATAACCCCAAGGTGGTCAAATATCTCGATATCCCCTTCCAGCACAGCGAGGACAGGGTGCTTAAACTCATGAACAGGCGCGGCACCCGTGCGGGCTACCTTGCGCTGATAGAAAAATTGCGCAAAAATATTCCCGGCATAGCCATACGCTCTACCTTTATATGCGGCTTTCCCACCGAAACTGAGGAGGAGAGCGCCGCCCTCGGTAGTTTTTTAAAGCAGGCAAAGCTTGACAACTGCGGTTTTTTTGCGTACTCGCGCGAAAAAGGCACGTTTGCATACTCCATGAAGGGTCAGGTGCCTGCGGCGGAAAAGCGCAGGCGCGTTAAAAACATGTATGCCATACAGCGCGGCATATCGCTTGAAAGGATGCGCTCTTACGCGGGCAAAAAACTGCGTGTGCTGTGCGACGGCATATCTGAAGAAAACGGCTGCTTTACCGGCAGGGCGTATTTTTCTGCGCCCGATATAGACGGCGAAGTGCTTTTCAACGCCCACGAAGCAGAGCAGGGAAAATTTTACGATATATACATAGAGGACTTTGACGAGTACAACCTCTATGGCAGAACGGAGGATTTTGAAAGGTGAACCGGGACGAACTTAACAGCGTTCAGAAAGAGAGTGAGAGCGCGGAAGAAAGCGCGGCCGCAACGGGCGCCGCAGATCGCGCGGAAAAGGCGGACGGGGAGTTTGCCAACGACAAGTTTTATAAATTTGCCAGGGGAAAGGGCATTTTAAACCTGCCCAACAAACTTACGATAAGCCGCATGGTAATGATACCCGTGTTCGCGCTGTTCTTTTATCTCAACTTCACGGCGCACTATTTTGTTGCGCTCGTCGTGTTTGTCGTCGCCTCATTAACCGACCTTTTCGACGGCAAAATAGCACGCAAATACAAGCTTGTCACCAATCTGGGAAAATTCCTCGACCCCATTGCAGATAAAGTGCTTGTGTCTACCGCGTTCATACTTCTTCTCACAACTCCGCAGATATTTTCGCTCAATCTGGGCAGCTGGGCGGTAATAGTTGCAGGGTGCGGCGTGGCGCTGATACTTGCGCGCGAACTTATCGTAAGCGGATTCCGCATGGTGGCGGCGTCTGCGGGCGAAGTTATAGCAGCCGATATGTTCGGTAAATATAAAACTGTATTTCAGGACGCCGCAGTTGTAGTCCTTCTTATCAGCGCAGGCATAAACGAGCTTGCTGCGGCAAGCCTGGGCGCGCAGATAGTAAACTATATCGGCCTCGTACTGTTTGCGGCCGCCATAGTTCTTACTGTGCTTTCGGGCATAAATTACATCGTTAAAAATATCGGCATACTCAAAAAGTAAAGCAATGAGTAACTGTCTTGTAGTTTTAAAAAATAAAAAGCTCCTCTCTGAAAATTGTGAATATTTTGCCTGTCTCAAGGCGTTTGCTTCCGAGGGACTGTATTTTGACAAGACGGCAGTCATCGGCTATGACTGCTCCAGGGATATAGCCGCGCAGCTTAAGGACTGCCGCGAAAATTATTCAAACAGCGTAGTGCTGTGTCCGCGCTCTATGGAGGGGGCCTTGAAGGAATACCTCCAGCCGCTGTACGGCGCCATGTTCGATACGGGCGGAGCCATAGAAGGGGCTGCCTCTGTGTATATCATCTTTGACGGCGACGCGCAGCAAAGGCTTGCCGCCGTTGCGCACAGAATAAGCGTAAGGCAGGGCAAACGGTACGGCAAGTCGTATATAAAAACGGTTAGTGCGCCGCGCTCTGCCGTTCTTAAGGCCGTTGAAAACGCAAAAAAGATCAATCCAGCCCTTGAGTGCAACATCTACGAAAGCTTTGGCGACTGTACCATAGAGGTGGTATATTCCGAAAGCGATACCAAGATGCAGGTGGACGAGGTAGTCCGCACATTCGTGACCGAGCTCGACGATTATATCTATGCGCTTGAAGATATTTCGCTTGCGCAGCGGCTGTTCCAGCTTTTAAAGCTCAGGCGGATGAAAATTTCGTGCGCGGAATCGTTTACGGGCGGCGGCGTAGGGCAGCGGCTGGTTGAAGTTCCGGGCATAAGCGAAGTCTACTTTGAAGGGCTGAACACCTACTCGAACGAGGCAAAGATAGCGCGCCTGGGTGTGGACGAAATGACGATAAAGTCTACGGGCGCCGTATCAGCCGAAACGGCTTTCGAGATGGCGGAGGGGCTTATAAAGCAGGGCAACTGCGACGTGAGCATTGCCACAACGGGAATAGCGGGGCCCAAATCTGACAACACCCGCAAACCGGTGGGGCTGTGTTATATAGCCATCGGCCTGAATGAGGGCGTTTCCGTCTATAAGTTCAACCTTGCGGGCGACAGAAGGAACATAACCAATACCGCAATAAACCTTGCGCTCTTCCTTGCATATAAGCGCATAAAATAGCGTGTGAAAATAAAGTAAAAAACCTTTACAGGAGAATATAATGAACGAAGAAAAACTCAAAGCGCTCAACTCTACCGTTGCAATGATAGAAAAGCAGTACGGCAAGGGCGCCATCATGAAGCTTGGCGACGCGTCTGTCAATACCGACCTTGAAGTAATTCCCACGGGTTGCCTTTCGCTTGACCTCGCGCTCGGCGTGGGCGGCGTGCCCCGCGGCAGGATAATGGAGATATACGGCCCCGAATCTTCGGGCAAGACTACCGTAGCCCTGCACATAATTGCCGAGGCGCAGCGCCTGGGCGGCGTAGCGGCATTTATAGACGCCGAGCACGCGCTCGACGCCGTGTATGCAAAGAACCTGGGCGTAAATACAGACGAGCTGTACATCTCTCAGCCAGATACGGGCGAGCAGGCGCTTGATATCTGTGAATCGCTCGTGCGCTCGAGCGCCGTTGACGTAATAGTTGTCGACTCTGTCGCCGCGCTCACTCCCAAGGCGGAGATAGAGGGCGATATGGGAGACTCGCACGTTGGCCTGCTTGCCCGCCTCATGTCGCAGGCATTGCGCAAGCTTACGGCGATAACAAGCCGCTCCAAAACGTGCGTCATCTTCATCAACCAGCTGCGCGAAAAGGTGGGCGTTATGTTCGGCAACCCCGAAACTACCCCCGGCGGCAGGGCGCTTAAGTATTTTGCCTCTGTAAGGCTTGACATAAGAAAGGCCGACAGCCTGAAGGACGGCGACGGCATAATAGGTAATCGCACGAAGTGCAAGGTTGTCAAAAACAAGGTCGCACCTCCCTTCCGTGTAGCCGAATTTGATATCATCTACGGCAAGGGCATATCGCAGGAGGGCTGCCTTATAGACCTGGGCGTGGAGTTCGGCGTGCTTAAAAAGAGCGGCGCATGGTTCAGCTACAAGGACGAAAAGGTTGCTCAGGGCAGAGAGAAGATGCGCGATTACCTTGTGAACAATCCCGAGGCAAGGGCGGAGATAGAGGCCGCCATACGCGAAGAATATAAACTCATCCAGGAGAAGAAGGCGTGAACCGTTACGGCTTTGTAAGGGTGTGCGCGGCCACCCCCGAAATAAGGGTCGCCGACGTAGATTTCAACGTAAAAAATATACTTTCCGCCGCAAATAAGGCGGCTGAAAAGGGTGCGCAGGTAATCGTGTTCCCCGAACTTTGCATAACGGGGTACACATGCGGTGACCTGTTCAATCAGCGTGCCCTTATCAAAGCTGTTGAAGACGCCATAGAATATCTGGCAAAAAAACTGCCCGAAGGCCCGCTCATCTTTGTGGGTGCGCCCGTAGAGGTGTACGGCAGGCTTTATAACTGCGCCGTAGTATATAACGGGGGAGAGATACAGGCGTTCATTCCTAAAAAGCATATACCTAACTACGGTGAATTTTACGAACAGCGCCACTTTTGTACGTGCGAAAAAATGGGGCGCAATTATGTTGAATCGTGGCGCGGTAAAACATATTATTTTACCGATAACGTCGTGTTTTACGATGCAGATATGCCCCGACTTACTGTATCCGCCGAGATCTGCGAAGACCTGTGGGTGCCCGATCCGCCCTCCGTGCACCAGGCGCTTGCGGGGGCAAATATCATAGTAAACCTTTCGTGCAGCGACGAGATAGCCGGCAAGGCGGAATACAGAAGAAATCTCGTTAAAATGCAGTCGGCAAAGCTGATGTGCGGCTATGTGTACTGCGACGCGGGCGACGGCGAAAGCACTACCGACATGGTGTTTGCAGGGCACAACATAATCTGCGAAAACGGCTCGGTGCTCGCCGAGAGTAAGCTGTTTGAAAACGGCCTTCTGTTCGCAGATATCGACGTTGACAAGCTCGACGGCGAGAGGAAGAGGTGCGCGAGCGCATTTTACGAGGGCTATAAAAACAACGATGCCGCATTTATAAACGTGAATATATGCGGGTGCAAAGGCGAAACTGAAAGGATTTTTGAAAAGTATTCGTTTGTTCCCAAAGACGGCGCGCGCCTTGCCGAGCGCACCGAACTTATTTTAAATCTGCAGACTATGGGCCTTGTAAAAAGGCTTAAACATACAAATGCAAAAACGGCAGTTTTAGGCATATCGGGCGGGCTTGATTCCGCCCTTGCGCTGCTTGTCACATGCCGCGCTTTTAAAAAGCTCGGCAAGGATAGCAAGGACATTATCGCTATAACCATGCCCGGCTTCGGAACCACCGGCAAGACGCTCAAAAGCTCGGTAGACCTTGCCAAAGCGCTGGGCGTCACGCTGAGAAAGACCGACATAACGGCAAGCGTTTCAAAGCACTTTGAAGACATTGGCCACGACCACGGCGTGCTTGACGTAACGTATGAGAATGCCCAGGCGCGCATGCGCACCATGATACTCATGGATACCGCCAACAAGACGGGCGGCCTTGTGATAGGTACGGGCGATTTAAGCGAACTTGCGCTGGGCTGGGCGACCTATAACGGCGACCACATGTCTATGTACGCGGTAAATTCGGGCGTGCCCAAAACGCTTGTAAAGCATCTTATAAAGTTTGAAGCCGACAGGCTGGGAGGCGATGCGGGCAAGACGCTTGAAGTCATCCTTTCCACTGAGATAAGCCCCGAACTGCTCCCTCCCGATAAGTCTGGCGAGATCGCCCAGAAGACGGAGGATATAGTCGGCCCCTATGTATTGCACGACTTTTTCCTGTACTATGCCGTGCGCTGGGGCTTCCCGCCCGAAAAGGTGCGCTATATCGCCCTCAGAACGTTTAAAGACATGTTTGCCGAAGAGACAATAGAAAAGTGGCTCAAAAACTTTTACCGCCGCTTTTTTGCGCAACAGTTCAAACGCTCGTGCCTGCCCGACGGGGTAAAGGTGGGTACGGTAACGCTTTCACCGCGCGGCGACTGGCGCATGCCTTCGGACGCGTGCCCTGCCCTGTGGCTGAACGACCTTGAAGATTAAATAATTCTGCCCTTGTTTTTTAAATAAGCAAGGGCTTTTTACATATTTCCGGGCCTAATGTTTTTCTGGCTTATGTAAAGTATTTTTATAAAAAATACACTATGCGTTGACTTTATTCTCATTTTGTTGTAAAATTAATAAGGATATTACTTACCCTGCCGATATTATGCGAATTGCAGGGTTCGGACATATTTACAAAACAATCAGGAGACTTACATGAATTTACTCGGCATAAGCTCCCTGTTTCTTGCCAACGGAGCCGCGATCGGTCTGGGCGTAGCCCTCGGCGTGGTGGCTGTGGCGGCCGTAATACTTCTCGTGCTCTATATACGGCACGTGCAAAAAACCAAGAAGGCTGAACTCGAGCTCGGCGAAGCGTCTGAAAGGGCGCAGAAGATGGTTGCCGAAGCTCAGGCAGAGTGCAAGGCTTTGAAAAAGGAAGCCATTTTAGAGGCTAAGGAACAGGAGCTTAAATTAAGAAACGACTTTGAGCGTGAAAGCAAGGAAAAGCGCGCCGAACTTACCAAGCAGGAGCAGCGCCTTACCCAGAGGGAAGATAACCTTGACAAGAGGGAAGACTCCCTGACCAAGAAGTTAGACGCCCTTGAACAGCAACAAAAGAAGCTTGCCGAAAGGGAACAGGAAATCAAAAAGACCCAGGACAAGATCAATCACCAGCACGAACTCATGGTGCAGGAGCTTGAAAAAGTTGCTCAGCTCACCAAGGACGAGGCAAAGACGCTTTTAACCAACGAGATACTCGACGAGACCCGCCACGACGTGGCGCTTCAGGTGAGAAATATCGAGCAGACGGCCAAGGAAGAGGCCACCAACGAGGCAAAGAAGATAATAACGCTTGCCATTCAGCGCTGTGCGGCCGACCATACTTCCGAGGTCACTGTTTCCACCGTTTCGCTCCCCAGCGACGACATGAAGGCGCGCATCATAGGCAGGGAGGGCAGGAATATCCGCACCCTTGAAAACGCTACGGGCATAGAGTTCATCATAGACGATACACCCGAAGTGGTTATTCTCTCAGGCTTTGACCCCATACGCAGGGAAGTTGCAAGGCTTTCGCTTGAAAAGCTTATAGCCGACGGCAGGATCCACCCCGCGCGTATAGAGGAGACGGTAGAGAAAGTAAAAAAAGAACTTGACAACGAGATAAAGCAGGCAGGTGAGAGCGCAATGTTCGAAGTGGGAATATTCGGTCTTCACCCCGAGCTTATCAAGCTTATAGGCAGGCTCAAGTACAGGACGAGCTATGGTCAGAACGTATACCGCCATTCCATAGAGGTAGCCCTGCTTGCAGGCCTTATGGCGCAGGAACTCGGGCTTGACGTAAATTTTGCAAAGCGCGCAGGCCTGCTCCACGATATAGGTAAGGCTGTCGACCATGAGCAGGAGGGCACGCACATCCGCCTCGGCGCAGACCTTGCAAAAAAATACAAGGAAAACGCAAATATCGTCAATGCGATAGAGGCACATCACGGCGACGTAGAGCCTAAGACCGTAGAGGCCGTGCTTGTTGCTGCGGCAGACGCTATTTCCGGCGCAAGGCCCGGCGCAAGAAGGGAGACCGGCACAAACTATGTAAAGCGCCTTGAAAAGCTTGAGGAGATAGCATCGGGTTTCAACGGTGTGGAAAAGAGCTATGCCATTCAGGCCGGCCGCGAGGTGCGCGTGGTGGTAAAACCCGACCAGATCGACGACGCCCAGGCACTGTTCCTTGCAAAGGATATTGCCAAGAAGATAGAATCGGAGCTGGAATATCCCGGCCAGATAAAGGTAAACGTGATACGCGAATTCAGAAGCGTAGAATACGCAAAGTAAATTAAAGTACAAAAAATGCGGAGAGAAACTCTCCGCATTTTTTTATAATGAAAACTCTCGATGGGGGATTACTTTTTGTCGGCGGGGACATGAAGAACGGCGGAGAATTACTCTCCGCCGTGTTTTCAGTTGTTTTTCAATTTTTCTATTTGCGCTTCAATATCTTTTATGAATTGCTGCGCCGCGTCAAAGTCGTCCATGTTCGGGTGACCCTTGTTTATTCCGCCGAACAGCCCGAAGATGAAGAAGGTGCACAATGCTTTGCAGCCGAACGAACCCAAAACATTGCTGCCCTTCGACTTGAGCAACCCGATAAGTTTTTGGTTATACTTCTTATAGTTGCCCGTAGCGCTCGTGGAAAACACAAACGAGTTTTTCGGAGTCTTTTCAAAGCCTTCAACATATTTTAAAAGTTCCGGTTCGTGTTTGCCGGCGTTTATTCCGCTCGCAAAGCCAACGGCGTCGAACTGTTCAAGGTTATATTTTGTGGCATCCTTAAGTTCGGCTATGGTGAGCGGAGCGACCTCGGCCATGGCCTCGGCGATCTGCATGGTATTTCCCGTCTTTTCAGAAGATTGTACAATGGCAAGCAGTTTCATATATTTAACAGTAAGTTATTTGGTGAACAGATAAAAACTGAGCGTAAATACAGGGATATTCAGCGCTACTATGCAAGGTATGACCACTTTGGCCATTACGTCTATAGTGGACGACCAGTCTACCTGCAGAACAATAGCGAACAGTATTATTATACAGATGAGTATTACCGTACAGATTACGGATGTAAGTATGTAGCGCAGGTTTGTGGGCTTGCGCATGTGGTGACCATATCTTGCGCCGTACAGTATTCCGCATACAAGCGCTACCGAGCAGCCTATAGCAAGTATGACGATGGGGTAGGCCACTGAAATGTGCAGATCCTGTCTGAAAAGCAGGGTAAGCGTAAATTCAAGCAGCATTATCACCCACACTATGAGCGAGCACTTGAACAGCGTGGCGCCCTTGTCGTAAGTGGTCTGCCTTGCGCTGCCTGCGGCGAATGCCTCGTCCGAAGTGGTGATTTTAAGTCCGTCAGAAGCAGCCTTCGCGCTTGCGTCGTCGTAGCTGTACACAGTCGTTCTGACTGCCGCAACGGACTCCGCGGAGGTTACGCGCTCTGTCTGTACGGGCGGTTCGGGGCTTGGCTGAACGGGAGGAGGGGCTACAGGTTCTGTACTCTTGAGCGCGTTTTCATACAGTCTGTCAATAAGGTTTTTATAGTCCCTCTCGGGTTCGGGCCTGTCGGTATAAATGTGTGCCGTTTCCTCGGCAGGCTCGGGGGGTTCGTCGCGCGGAGCGCCCTCGCCTATAAGTCTTAAATAGTTTTCGTGTGCGACCCTGCGCGCTTCTTCCTCTTCCGAGGTGTGCAGCTGCGAGGTATAGTCATTCTTTACCGTTCTTTCGGTTGCCTCTGTTTCGGTGTATGTGCTCTCCGAAGCATATGTGGCAGAACTTTCCGCTTTGGGCGTATCTGCGGGCGCGTCCGCCGTTTCAGTGGAGGTAGCGGCAGAAGTTTCGTCTGTTTTGGCGACTTCGTATACGGTTTCGGACTTGTCGTCAGATACTGTGCTCTCTGTGCTTTTTCCAGGTTCGCCAGCCGCGTCGTCTGCAACTTCAGTACCTTTCTCCGTTCCGCTTGAAAATACGCCCTCTGAATACCCGAGCGATTTTTCGGTAGTGCTGTCTGAAATTACTTCAGGTTCATTCTTTTCGGTTTTTTCTTCCGTATCGGCTTTTGCTGATTTTTCGGGGTCGTCCACATATACCGTTTCCGTCTGCCCTGTCACAGTATATGTGCGCGCCTCAAGTGCGGGAGGATTGGATGTCTCTTGCTTTTCTTCAGGTTGCTTTTTATCTTCCTCGCCGTTTTCGCCGCCGGTCGGAACCCTTGTGGTGGCCTGTTTGAGTAGTTTGAAGTCTACGGCGGAGGGTGCGGGCTGGCTGAAATCGAAATTGCGGTCAGAAATAAGGCTGTCTATAACAGTACGGGAATATTCCCATTCGGCCTGATTATGCTCGGCTATTTCCCGTCCCGAGTCGGTCAGTTTGTAATATTTTCTTCTGCCGCCGGCAGAGACATCGTTATATTTCCAGTAGGCCTGAATGTAGCCCTGGTTTTCCAGCCTTTTCAGGGCGCTGTAAAGGGTGGGCTGTTTAAGCGTGTATTGCCCGTGGCTCTTTTCGTTTATCTCTTCTATTATCTCGTAGCCGTATTTGTCTCTGTCGTAAAGCGAGCGGAGAATTATGGTATTGATATGTCCCCTGATGATGTCTGCGCTTACAGAACTTTGGGCTTCAAATTCTTCGGTGTCTTTATCCATTGAAATTATCTCCCGTAATCTGCTTAAATTATATCAAATTGCGCGATTGATGTCAATAGTTTGATTGTATTTGTAGTACTATGTCATACATAAATGACTCGTGAGGCGCCTTGTCAGCGCTTTAGATGGCTCTTTACGTTCATAAAAACTCGTTTAAAGTAAATATGGCTATTTATTAGACTTTTTTTGTTGGTGATGGTATAATTAAAAATGGTATAGTTTATAAAAGATTTATTTCACAAGGTGAGGAAATGTACAGAAATATCCGCAAATACGATATAAGGTATACGGACGTTGATTTCAAAGACGATATTAAGCTTTCTTCTCTTATGTCTGTACTTGAAGAATCGGCATGCATTTCTGCCGACGAGCTTGGCTTCGGCTACGCCGATATTGCGCCGAGGGGCATAGGTTTTATTCTCGCAAACTGGTACATAAAGCTTGCGCGCCCCATAAAGCTTGGCGAACAGCTCACTGTCCACACGTGGCCGATGAAGCCTAAAAATACGATTTTTCTCAGAGAGTTCGAGGTCTATTCCGGCGAAGAAAAGGTGTGTGTTGCATCTACCCGCTGGTGCATGGTAGACCTTAAAACTTTTGCCGTACTGCCCACGAGCGCGTTCTTCGAGGGCGATACGCGTGAGTATAATGACTTCCGCGCAGTTGAATTCAATTCGTGGCGCATTGCGCCCGTCAAAGACGGTGAAAAGAGATATGAAAAGATTGTTTCGGTATCAGACTACGACCATTATTTTCATATGAACAACACCAAGTATGCAGACGTGTGTCTGGACGCGTTCACGGTGGAAGAACTTGACGGAGTATGCATAGAGGATGTGCAGATTACGTATGTAAAACAGTGCAAGCGCGGCGAAAAGCTGGAGATCTTCCGCTCTGTTGACGGCGATTTCTGTCTGCTCGAGGGCAGGGTCGGGGATGAACCCAGGGTGCGCATGAAGGTAAGGTTCAGAAAAACCCGCTGACTGTTGCGGGAGCTTGATTTGTTGCATGGTGATCTGTCTGCCCGCCAACGGCGGGCAGTTTGTGTATCGGTGTGGCGTTACCCTGCTTTATTGATCTTGATATGGCTTTTTGTAAATACGAGCTTATCAGAAGTAAGCGAAAAACATATACGATTAAAGTGACTGAAGACAACCGGGTGGTGGTGCGCGCTCCGCTCAACGTATCTGCCGCCGAGGTAGATAAGATAGTGGACGAAAAGCGGGCGTGGATCGAGCGGGTGTTTGCCTTCAATAAAAATAACTCTTTAGACAGCGACGACGTCCGCGCCTACCGCTCGGCGTATGTAGGCGGTCAACTGTTGCCCGTTGTTCATTCCCAGAAAAATTATATCGGCGGTGGTGCTGTACATGTAACTGGCACGCGCGGTTTTAAGGCGGCGTATGTAAACACGCTTTCGCAGGCCTTTTTAAGCAGTTTTGCCGCACTTCAGCAGAAAACAGGCATGCGCGCCGCCACGGTCAGGTTACGTTCTTACAGAAGCATGTGGGGCTGTTGCGACGGCGGCTGCAATATATCTTTCAATTTTAAGTTGCTGATGTTGCCGGTGGAATTGCAGCGCTACGTAATGGTGCACGAGCTGTGCCATACGGTGCACCACGATCATTCTGCGGCATTCTGGGCGGCGGTCGGCGGACTGATCCCCGACTGGAAAACGCTCAGGGCACAGCTTAAGAAATATAGTTTTCTGGTAAAACTGTACTGAGCTTCGATGTTTTTTGCCCAAGCGGCGGCCGAGGCTATTCAATTATAATACATGTATGCATAAATATGCAAAAATACAGTAATATTGCATAAATTATGCATAATTATACGAAATAATTTTAGAAATATTCAGATTGATTGCTGTAAATGCTTGACTAAAGACGGTGAGTGTTGTATAATTTTCACGATAAGGCACGAATGCCTTTAAAAAGTGAAATTCGGATGGTTTTTATGGAAAAGAAGATAAAAAAAGTTGTGCTTGCCTACTCGGGCGGCCTTGATACATCAATAATCATACCCTGGCTGAAGGAGAACTACGACAACTGCGAAGTAATCGCCGTTTCCGGCGACGTGGGGCAACAGTCTGAGCTTGACGGGCTTGAAGAAAAGGCCCTCAAGACTGGCGCATCCAAACTTTATATAGAGGATCTCCGCAAAGAGTTCATTGAGGATTACATATACCCCACCATGAAGGCAGGCGCCGTTTACGAGGGCAAATATCTTCTCGGAACGTCCTTTGCCCGCCCCGTTATCGCTAAACGGATAGTTGAGATAGCAAAAAAGGAAGGTGCGGACGCCATCTGCCACGGCTGCACGGGTAAGGGCAACGATCAGGTACGTTTTGAGCTGGCAATAAAGGCGTTTGCGCCCGATATGCCCATAATCGCCCCCTGGCGCATATGGAATATAAAGAGCCGCGACGAGGAGATAGACTATGCCGAGGCGCACAACGTGCCCCTCAAGATAAACAGGGAGACAAACTATTCCAAGGATAAGAATCTGTGGCACCTTTCGCACGAAGGGCTTGACCTTGAGGATCCCGCCAATGAACCTCAGTACGACAAGATACTCGAGCTTGGCGTTTCCCCCTGGAAGGCGCCCGATAAGAGCGCTTACATAACCATTCATTTTGAAAAAGGCGTTCCCACAGCAATCGACGGCGAGGCTATGGACAGCGTTTCCATAATAGAAAAGCTCAACAAGGTCGGCGGCGAAAACGGCGTCGGGATAATAGATATGGTCGAAAACCGCCTTGTAGGCATGAAGAGCCGCGGCGTATACGAAACCCCCGGCGGCACGATACTCTATGCCGCGCATGAGATACTTGAATCCATCTGCCTTGACAAGGCAACGGCACACTACAAGCAGCTTATAGCCATAAAGTATGGTGAAATGGTTTATGACGGCCAGTGGTTTACGCCCCTCAGGGAGGCGTTCGACGCGTTTGTGGATAAGACGCAGGAGACAGTGACGGGCGATGTAAAGCTCCGCATCTACAAGGGCAATGTCATGCCCGCCGGCGTAACTTCGCCAAATTCGCTTTACAGCGAAGATATCGCAACATTCGGCGAGGATCATTGCTACGATCAGACAGAATCTGCGGGCTTTATCAATCTGTTCGGACTGCCCATAAAGATCAAGGCGCTTCTCGATCAGAAAAAGCTTAAGTAGTGTTTCCACCGCATTGCGGCGGTTCGGGAGAATATTGTCTTTTGTACAAAGCGGCGCTTTATGCCGCTTTGTGCTATGTTATCGGAGCTTGTATTATACAGGTTCTTTGACGGAAGGTGCGGCAACGCGCAACTTTTCCGCATAAAAAGTGAAGCTGAAATGAAGTACAATGTTTTTATAGACGGGCGCGAAGGGACTACCGGTCTGCAGATATACGAAAGACTGGAAAAGCGCCCCGACATCAATATTATTGCCCTGCCGGAGGAGCAGCGTAAAGATGTTTCCGCGCGAAGGCAATGTATAAATTCGTCCGACATAACCTTTCTCTGCCTGCCTGACGATGCGGCCAGACAGTCCGTTTCGCTCATTGAGAGCGACAGGGTGAGGGTGATAGACGCGTCCACTGCGCACAGAACTGCCGAGGGCTGGGTCTACGGCCTGCCCGAAATATCGCCCGAAAGGAAGGGCCAGATAGAAAAGGCAAAGCGTGTTGCAAATCCGGGCTGCCATGCGACGGGATTTATAACCCTTGTGGCTCCGCTTGTAAAAGGCGGGATACTTGGTGCAGATTATCCGCTGACCGCGCACTCGGTTACGGGCTATTCAGGCGGTGGCAAAAATATGATTGCCGAATACGAGGCAAAGGAGAGGAGTGCGGCCCTGTTTTCGCCAAGACAATACGGCCTTACGCTTGCGCATAAACACATCCCCGAGATGGTAAAGGAGTGCTGTCTTGCCCATGCCCCGATTTTTAACCCGATCGTAGCCGACTTTTATTGCGGCATGTGTGTAACTGTTCCGCTTTATCGCAAGCTTCTGTTGAAGAAATACGGCGCAGATGACATACGTGAATATTTTACAGAGTACTATGCGTCGCATAATTTTATAAAAGTTGCCCAAAAGGATGAAATTTCTTCCTATTTGCCCGCAAATGAACTTGCCGGCACAAATATGCTGAAGATATATGTTACGGGCAACGACGACATGATAAATATGTGCAGCGTGTTCGATAATCTCGGCAAGGGCGCTTCGGGCGCGGCCGTTCAGAACATGAATATAATGCTTGGGTTAGACGAAACTTTTTCGCTCATCTGAATGGTTTTAGCTTGACAATCGGACATTGCAGGTTTGCTTTAAGCTTTTTGTGGCGCTGCAATAACGGCGGAGCTGAAGGGCGGAACGGAAGAGGTTGTTTATACTTTTAATATTTTATATTAAAGTCGATTGACGGCGCGTTTTTTTTGCGTTATAATCTATAAAAAGCAGCGCGCAAGAAGTGTTTTTGACGGATAATTTTTGGATGTATGAAATCTTTGCGTGAAATTAAAGGCGGTGTTTGCGCGCCCCTCGGGTTCAGGGCGGGCGGCATACATTGCGGCATAAGGAAAAATAAAGATAAAAAGGACTTTGCGCTTATTTTAAGCGACGTGCCCTGTGCGGCGGCGGGCGTGTTTACTTCTAACCTTGTAAAGGGTGCGCCTGTGGTTGTAGCCGCGCGCAACCTGCAGAACGGTAAGGCGCAGGCCATTATCTGTAACAGCGGCAATGCAAATACCTGCAATAAAGACGGGATAGCGGTCGCCGAAAAAATGTGCGGCCTTGCGGCTGATATTGCAGGCATACCGGCGGACGACGTAATAGTTGCCTCTACGGGCGTGATCGGCGTGCCGCTCGATATCGCCCCCATGGAGGGCGCCATAGGCGATTTGTATGCTTCTTTGGGTGACAACAGCGACGCGGCCGCCGAAGCCATAATGACTACGGACACCGTTCCCAAGTCGGTTGCGGTGGAGTTTGATGTCGGCGGCAAGGTCTGCCGCATGGGCGCCATAGCCAAGGGTGTTGGCATGATCTGCCCCAATATGGCAACGACGCTGATATTTATTACCGCCGATGTTAAAATTTCTTCCGCAATGCTTAAAAAGGCGCTTTCGGAAGACGTAAAAAAATCGTTCAACATGGTGAGCATAGACGGCGACCAGTCGACCAACGATACCTGTTGCATACTTGCCAACGGCCTTGCGAGGAACGACTGCATAGAGGCGGACGGCGCAGATTTTACCGCCTTTAAAAGGGCGCTCGGCTATTGCACGGTAAAGCTTTCGCGCATGATAGCAAAAGACGGCGAAGGCGCAACAAAGCTTATAGAGTGCAACGTGAGCGGCGCAAGGTCTGTAAAGATGGCGCGCGGCGTGGCGAGGGCTGTGATAAAGTCTTCGCTGGTAAAGGCCGCCATGTTCGGGGCCGACGCCAACTGGGGCAGGGTGCTCTGCGCCATAGGGTACAGCGGCGAAGCCGTCGATCCTGACAAGATAGACGTAAGTTTCCGTTCTGCGGCAGGCGACCTGCCCGTATGCAAGGGCGGCAGCGGAGTGCCGTTCGACGAAGACTACGCAAAGAGCGTGCTTTCGTGCGACGAGGTGCAGATAAATATAAACCTCAACCTCGGGCGCAACAAGGCGTCGGCATGGGGGTGCGACCTCACTTACGACTACGTGAAAATAAACGGCGACTACCGCACCTGACCGCAGGCCATAGTTTTTAGCGGGCCTTCGGGAACATGCTTTGGGTGCGGGCACCTGAACAACGCATGCACAATATACAGATTTTGTATACCTGATCGGAGACATTTTGATGGATAAACAGGAACAGGCCGAGTTTCTGATAGAGGCTCTGCCGTACATAAAAAAATACTATAACAAGATAATAGTCATAAAGTACGGCGGCAGCGCGATGACGGACGAAAAGCTTAAATCTTCCGTCATGAACGACGTCTCCGTTCTCAGTGCTCTGGGCATAAAAGTCGTGCTCGTGCACGGCGGCGGCCCTGAAATTTCGGATATCTCGAAAAAGATGGGCATTACGCCAAAGTTTATAAACGGGCTGCGCTACACCGACGCCGAAACGGCGGAGATCGCGCGCATGGCGCTTGCGGGCAAGGTCAACAAAACGCTTGTAGACTTGCTTGAATCGGCAGATTGCAAGGCAATAGGGCTGTGTGGCGAAGACGGACATATGCTTAAGTGCGAAATGATATCCGAAGAGCTTGGCTATGTGGGCAGGATAATCAGCGTAGATCCGCGCGTCATCAAGGATGTGCTCAGCCTTGGCTACGTGCCCGTGATATCGCCGATAGGCTTCGACGAGGCGGGCAATATCTATAACGTAAACGCCGATACGGCGGCCGCAGCCATTGCGGGGGCGATTGGTGCGGAGAGCCTTATTCTCATGACCGACATAAAGGGGCTTATGGAGAACAAGGACGACGAAAACAGCCTTATAAAAAAGGTATATGTATCGGACATTTCCGCCCTGATAAAGCAGGGCATAATTTCCGGGGGCATGATACCCAAAATAGATTGCTGCAAGGAAGCCATCCGCCGCGGGGTAAACAAGGTGTTTATCACCGACGGAAGGGTTTACCATTCCATTTTGGTGGAAATTTTGTCTGAAGAGGGCAGCGGCACCATGTTTTACAGTTGACTGATTTATTGCGTTAAATCAGTCTTTATTTTAGTAAGGGCAACTTTCACGGGAGTGAAATTATGGACGGAAAATATATAATCGACGAAGATAAGCAATTTATTGCCGGCACCTATGCGCGCTTTCCGGTAGCCTTTAAAGAGGGAAAGGGATGCAGGCTTTACGACTACGACGGCAAGGAATATATCGACTGCGGCAGCGGCATTGCCGTAAACATCTTCGGAGTGAACGACGAAGAGTGGAAGAGCGCGGTAATTGCTCAACTGAACAACATTCAGCATACAAGCAATCTTTATTATACCGAGCCGCAGGCAAGGCTTGCGCGCATGCTCTGCGAAAAGGCGGGTGCAGGCAAAGTTTTCTTTGGAAACAGCGGTGCCGAGGCCAACGAATGCGCCATAAAGGCAGCCAGAAAATACGGCGAGCTGCACGGCGGAGAGCATAAAAAACAGATAATAACGCTGAAAGATTCTTTCCACGGCAGAACTATTGCCACGCTTGCCGCAACGGGACAGGACGCCTTCCATAAGTATTACGGCCCTTTTCCCGAAGGGTTCGTGTATGCAGAGCCGACTATAGAGGGCGTGGAGAGCTGCTTTAATGAAAACACCTGCGCTGTGATGATAGAGGTCATCCAGGGCGAGAGCGGCGTGAACGTCCTCGGAGAAGATTTTGTAAAGGGTGTGGAAGAGCTGTGCCGCAGGCGCGGGGCGCTATTTATCTGCGACGAAGTGCAGACGGGCAACGGCAGGACGGGCCACCTGTATGCATACCAGGCATACGGTGTAAAGCCCGACATAGTGACTACCGCAAAGGGACTGGGCGGCGGGCTGCCCATAGGCGCCTGCATGCTCTTCGGCGACGTCGCCGGCGTCTTCGGCGCGGGCGACCACGGTTCCACCTTCGGCGGCAATCCCGTCGTGTGCGCGGGCGCGTGCAGCATACTTTCGCGCATAGACGACAAGCTGCTCGCTTCCGTAAGGGAAAAGGGCAAATATTTTGCCGAACGGCTTAAAAAGATAAACGGGGTAAAATCGGTGAGCGGAATGGGGCTTATGATAGGCATAGATACTTCAAAGCCTGCTTCGCTTGTGGCAAAAGAGTGTCTTGATAAGGGGCTTTTAGTGCTGACGGCACATTCAAGGGTGCGCCTGCTGCCGCCGCTCACTATAGGCAAAGAGGATATCGACTTTGCTTTAAAAATTTTGAACGAGGTGATAAGTCAATGAAACATCTGCTTAAACTTGGCGATCTTACAAGGGAAGACATACTTTCTATACTCAATCTTGCCGACCAGCTCAAATTCGAAAGGATGAACGGCATACAGAAGGAGTATCTCAAGGGCAAAAAGCTCGGCATGATATTCCAGAAGTCGTCCACCCGAACAAGGGTGTCCTTCGAGGCGGGCATATATGAACTCGGCGGTACGGGCATGTTCCTTTCTAGCAACGACCTGCAGATAGGCAGGGGCGAACCGATAAAGGACACCGCGCGCGTGCTCTCGCGCTATCTGGACGGAATAATGATACGCACGTTCGCCCAGCAGGAAGTGGAAGACCTTGCAAAGTACGGCACGATACCCGTTATAAACGGGCTCACCGACTACTGCCACCCCTGCCAGGTGCTTGCCGACCTTATGACCATAAGGGAGTACAAGGGCACTTTCAAGGGGCTTAAAATGGCGTTCATCGGCGACGGCAACAATATGGCGAACAGCCTTATAGTCGGTGCGGTAAAGACGGGCATGAACTTCACGGTGGCCTGCCCCGAAGGGTATGAACCGGACGCCGAACTTGTAAAGTGGGGCACCGAGAGCGGGCTTTTGAAGATAACTTCAGACGTCGACGAGGCCATAGAGGGCGCAGACGTGCTGTATACCGATGTATGGGCGTCTATGGGCCAGGAGGGCGAAAAGAAGGAGCGTGAGCGCGTTTTCAAGGGTTTCCAGATAAACGAAAAGAACATAAAGGCTGCCAAGGAAGACGTTATGGTCATGCACTGCCTGCCCGCGCACCGCGGCGAAGAGATCACCGACGGGGTGTTCGAAGCGCACGCCAAAGAGATATTTGACGAAGCCGAAAACAGGCTGCACGCGCAGAAGGCGGTCATGGTAAAGCTAATGCGCTGAATAAATGGCGGGAAGAAAAAATTTTACCTTAAAATTATTGCCTTGATTCCGCGCTTTGTGGTAAAATGCCGCAGGGCCGCCGTGAGCGCGCATATACGCGCCGCGGCGTGAAAAGTTACCTTTGACATAAATTTTTATTGCATCCAGAAAACATTACCTCAGAAGGAAGGATAGATGAAAAACAGCAAAGTTTATTTAACGCTTGCAAACGGCAGACAATTTACGGGCTATTCCTTTGGCGCCGAAAAGGAAGTTGTGGGGGAGCTTGTGTTCACCACCGGCATGACCGGTTACATTGAAACGCTCACCGACCCCAGCTACTACGGGCAGATAGTTACGCAGACCTTTCCGCTCATAGGCAACTACGGTATGATAGAGGCCGACATGGAGAGCAAAAAGCCTTGGGTGACGGCCTATATAGTAAGGGAAAAGTGCGATAAGCCCTCCAACTTCAGGTGCGGGGGAACCATAGACGAGTTCCTCAAAAAGAACGGTATTCCCGGCATCTACGGCATAGACACGCGCGAGCTCACAAAAATAGTCAGAGAGGCTGGCGTGATGAATGCCGCGATAACCAGAAGGCCGCTCAAAGACCTTGCCGAGGTAAACGCCTACAGCATAAAAGATGCGGTAAAGTCGGTAACGTGCGGCGAGGTGGAGTACCTCGGCGACAAAAACGGCCTTAAGGTAGCTGTATGGGACTTTGGTGCAAAGCGCAACATTGCGCGCGAGCTTGCAAAGCGCGGGTGCTACTGCATGGTAGTGCCTTCGTACTATACTGCCGAACAGATACTCGCGCTTGAGCCCAAGGGGCTTATGCTTACCAACGGCCCAGGCGATCCTTCCGAAAATTCAGAACTTATTGCCAACATACGCAAGCTTGCCGGCAAGCTGCCCATCTTCGGCATCTGCCTCGGGCATCAGCTGTTTGCCCTTGCCATGGGAGGAAAGACAAAGAAGATGAAGTACGGGCACAGGGGATCTAACCAGCCTGTCAAGAACCTTGATACAGGCAGGGTGTATATCTCCAGCCAGAACCACGGCTACGAAGTTATTTCGTCGAGCGTGGAGGGCGGCAAGCTCAGCTTTATCAACGCAAACGACGGCACCTGCGAAGGGTTTGAATATCCAGAACTCAACGCTTATACGGTGCAGTTCCATCCCGAGGCATGCGGCGGGCCTATGGATTGCTCGTTCCTGTTCGATAAATTCATACTCAACATGAAGGAGGGCAGATACCATGCCTAAGAGAGAGGACATAAAAAAGGTATTAGTTATAGGTTCGGGTCCCATAGTCATCGGCCAGGCAGCCGAGTTCGACTACGCCGGCGCGCAGGCGTGCCGCGTTCTCAAGGACGCCGGATTGGACGTGGTGCTCTGCAACTCCAATCCCGCTACGATAATGACCGACAAGGCGCTTGCAGATGAGATCTATCTTGAGCCCCTCACCGTAGATACCCTTAAACGAATAATCATAAAAGAGCGCCCCGACAGCCTGCTTGCCTCGCTCGGCGGGCAGACGGGCCTTACCCTCGGCTGTCAGCTGGCAAAAGAGGGCTTTCTCGATGAGTGGGGCGTAAAGCTTATAGGCGTAAATTTGAACGCGATAGACAGGGCGGAGGACAGGGAACTCTTCAAAGAGACCATGCAGAAGATAAACCAGCCCGTCGTTCCCTCAGACATAGCTTACACCGTGGAAGAGTGCCTTGAAGTGGCAAAAAAGATAGGCGGCTACCCCGTGATAGTGCGCCCCGCGTATACGCTCGGCGGCGCGGGTGGCGGCGTTGCCCATGACGAGGAAGAGCTTAAAATAATCGCCCACAACGGCCTGATGCTCTCCCCCATAACGCAGGTGCTGATAGAAAAGTACATCGGCGGGTGGAAGGAGATAGAGTTCGAAGTTCTGCGCGACGGTGCGGGCAACGTGCTCACCGTCTGCTCCATGGAGAATTTCGACCCCGTAGGCATACACACGGGCGACTCCATAGTAATCGCCCCCGCAGTCACTCTCTCCGACAAGGAGTATCAGATGCTGCGTACCGCCTCGCTCGACATAATAACCGAGCTCGGCATAGAGGGCGGCTGCAACTGCCAGTTTGCGCTCAATCCTAATTCCTTCGAATATTCTGTAATAGAGGTAAACCCCAGGGTTTCGCGCTCCTCGGCGCTCGCTTCAAAGGCCACCGGCTACCCCATAGCCAAAGTCGCCACCAAGATAGCCCTCGGCTATACCCTCGACGAAATAAAGAACGACGTAACGGGCAAGACGTATGCCTGCTTCGAGCCTACGCTCGACTATGTTGTGGTAAAGCTGCCCAAGTGGCCCTTCGATAAGTTCCTGTATGCAAAGCGCACGCTGGGCACAAGGATGAAGGCCACCGGCGAAGTGATGGCTATAGGCACAAGTTTTGAAATGGCCATCATGAAGGCCGTGCGCGGCGCCGAAATATCCCTCGGCACGCTCAACATGCCCAAGATGATGGAGCTCTCCGACGAGGAGATACACGCAAAGCTGCACGAACTGACCGATGAAAGGCTTTTCGTGGTGTTCAGCGCCATAAAGCGCGGCATAAGCATAGACGAAATTCACAATATAACAAAGATAGACAAGTGGTTCCTTGAAAAGTTAAAGAACCTTGCCGACTTCGAGGCGGAAATTGCAGGAAAGCCCATGACCCGCACCCAGTACATGGCGGGCAAAAAGATGGGCTACCCAGATAAAGAGCTGGAAAAGCTTTCTGGCAACAAGCTCCCCATGCACAGGGATGCCGTATTCAAGATGGTAGATACCTGCGGCGCGGAGTTTGCCGCGCAGACGCCCTATTTCTATTCCACATACGACGAGCTTGACCACGACGAGGCAAAGCCCTTTGTAAAGCGCAGCAAAAAACGCAGGATAATAGTTATCGGCTCGGGCCCTATAAGGATAGGCCAGGGCATCGAGTTCGACTATTCGTCTGTTCACTGCGTGTGGACGCTTAAGGAGCTCGGCTACGAAGTTATAATAATAAACAACAACCCCGAAACGGTCTCTACCGACTTCGACACGGCGGACAGGCTGTACTTCGAGTCGCTCACGCCCGAGGATGTGCAGAGTGTGATAGACGTGGAAAAGCCCTATGGCGTTGTAATAACCTTCGGCGGTCAGACGGCAATAAAGCTGTGCAGCTATCTGGATAAAAAGGGAATACGCATACTCGGCACTCCTGCCGACAGTGTTGACCTTGCAGAGGACAGGGAGAGGTTCGACGAGCTTTTGGAACAGTTCTCCATAGCCCGCCCCAAGGGTCTCACCGTAATGACCAAAGAGGAGGCTATCGCCGCCGCCGAAAAACTCGGCTACCCGGTGCTTCTTCGCCCCTCGTACGTCATCGGCGGCCAGAATATGACCATTGCCTTCACCCAGAACGACATTGAAAGGTACATGGATGTAATCCTCGCCCAGAAGATAGAAAACCCCGTGCTGTGCGACAAGTACCTCATGGGCACCGAACTTGAAGTGGACGCCATATCCGACGGCGTGGACGTGCTCATCCCCGGCATAATGCAGCATATAGAGCGCGCGGGCGTTCACAGCGGCGACTCCATTGCCGTATATCCCCCCTATAACCTGAGCGATTCCATGCTCAAAAAGGTGGTAGACATCTCAATAGAGCTTGCGCTTTCGCTCAAGACAAAGGGACTTATAAACATACAGTACCTCATTTACCAGAACGAGCTCTACGTTATAGAGGTAAATCCCAGGGCCTCGCGCACAATACCTTACATTTCAAAGGTGACTGGCGTGCCCATGGTGGAACTTGCCACAAAGATACTTGTGGGGGCAAAGCTGAAAAGGCTCGGCTACGGAACGGGGCTGTATCCCAGCTCGCCGTACGTGGCAGTAAAGGTGCCTGTGTTCTCGTTTGAAAAACTCAACGACGTAAACTCGCAGCTCGGCCCCGAGATGAAGTCGACCGGCGAGGTGCTCGGCATAGGCAAGACTATAGAGGAGGCGCTGTTCAAAGGGCTTGTTTCGGCGGGATTCAACATGAAGCATCCCACCAAACAGCATCCTTCGGGCATCTACTTTACCGTAAACGACCAGGACAAGTACGAGATAGTAAATATCGTCAAAAAATTTGCCGATCTCGGTCTGACCTTCTATGCTACAAAGGGCACGGCAAACGTTATCCGCAGTCTGGGCATAGAATGCACCGAGGTTGCAAGGCTTTCCACCAACGACGAGATATTCAAGCTGATGGATGAAGGCAAGATAGACTACGTTGTGTATACCGGCAAGACGGACATGGAGTCTATCACCAACTACATCTCGCTCCATCATCACGCCATACTGCTCGGCATCACCGTGCTCACTTCGCTTGACACGACCAATGCGCTTGCAGACTGCATCGCGGGAAGGTACACCCAGTTCAATACCGAACTCGTAGATATAAACCACCTGCGCAAGCAAAAACTCAAGCTCAGTTTCTGCAAGATGCACAGCTGCGGCAACGATTATATATTCTTCAACAATTTCGATAATAAGATAACCTGCCCCGAATCGCTTGCCATAAACTTTTCAGACAGGCACTACGGCATAGGCAGCGACGGCATAGTAATGATAGAAAAGTCTGACGTGGCCGACTGCAAGATGCGCGTATTCAACCGCGACGGCAGCGAGGCAGGCCTTGCTGCCAACCCCTTGAGGTGTGTGGCAAAGTATGTGTTCGATAAGCGGATAGTCAATGCCGACAAGATAACGGTTGAAACGTGCAGCGGAGTAAAGACGCTTGAGGTGGTTTCGTTCAACGGCGTTGCAAGCTCGGTATCGGTAAACCTTGGCGGTGCAGGCTTTGCTCCCGACGCCGTTCCCGTAAATTCACAGACGGAAATAGTGGGCAAAATGCTTACTTTCGGCGGAAAGGAATACCTTGCCTCGGCAGTGAATGTTGGCAATTCGCATTGCGTTGTGTTCTGCGATAAAGTGGACGACGTAGATATGGAGGCTCTCGGCCAGGCAGTCATAGCCTCGGGCATGTTCCCTTCGCTGTCATACGTGGAGTGTGCGAGGATAGTAAACGACCTTACGCTTAAAGTGCGCGTGTGGGACAAGGTAAACGGCGAAACCATGGCGTGCGGCACGGCTGCCGCTGCGGCAGCCGCCTCTGCCATAAAGATGGGTAGCTGCCTTGCCGATAAGGTGATAACCGTAAAGTTGCGCGGCGGCGACCTGTTTGTAAAGTGCCTTGAAAACGGCGATCTTATTCTCGACGGCAGCGTAAAGCAGTCGTATGAAGGTGTAATAGAGATATAATGATTTATTTTGACAATGCGGCGACCACCCGCCCCGAGCGGGCGGCCTTAGAGGCCGCGAACATATACCTTGAAGAGCAATTTTATAATCCTTCCGCGTTATACGCGGAAGGATATAATTTGCACCGCAAACTTGAGGGGGCGAGGCGTTCGCTCGTATCGCATATCGCCGATCCCGACGAGTTCGGCATTATAATTACGTCGTGCGGAACTGAGGCGGACAATCAGGCGATATTCTGCGGAGGAAGGCGGGGCAATATTGTAACCACTATGGGAGAGCATGCCGCCGTATATGCCGCCGCACAAGAGGCGGGAAGAAGGGGCATTGAGGTGCGCTTTGCAAACCTGAACTCCGATGGCAGCGTAGACGTCGACCACCTTTTATCGCTCACAGACGATAAAACTTCGCTTGTTTCGGTCATGCACGTAAATAACGAGACGGGCGCCATAAACGATATAAACTCCATTTCTGCCAGAGTCAAGGAAAAAAATCCGCGTACGCTCTTTCATTCAGACGGCGTACAGGCGTACGGCAAAATTCCGTTTACCTTAGGCAAAAATATAGATATGTATTCTGTCAGCGCGCACAAAATAGGCGGGCTAAAAGGCACGGGCGCGCTGTTAAAGCGCAAAAAACTTGTGCTTCAGCCCTTTATCTGGGGCGGCGGGCAGGAGGCAGGCTTGAGGAGCGGCACGGAAAACGTGTTCGGCATAAACGTGTTTGCCGCGGCGGCCGATATTCGTTATTCGGGCGGCGTTGAAGGCAGCTTTGACAAAGTTCGTGCCGTGCAGGCAAGGCTGTGGGAGCTTTTGGATAAAGATCTTTTTATAAGGATCTCCCCCGAGTGCGGTTCGCCGTACATTCTCACGGTTGGGGCAAAGGGTGTGCGCGGCGAAACGATATTGCACATGTGTGACGACGAGGGGCTTGTCATCGGCACCGGTTCAGCTTGTTCGTCTAATGCGGCAAAGCGGTATTCTCGCGTAATGCAGGCATGCGGGCTGAGGGCCGACCTTTTAGACGGCGTGCTCAGGCTGAGCTTCAACCCGCACAATACCTTACAGGAAGCCGAAGAGGCGGCAGGCATATTAAATAAGGTCGTACGCGCAGACAGCGATATGATGAAGTAAAATTATGGAAAAAGTTGTTATAGTCCGCTATGCGGAAATTCATTTAAAGGGCAAGAACCGCGGCTATTTTGAACGCGCCCTTGCCGCCAATATGGAGAAATCGTTAAAGGGCATACGCCACGAAATAAGAAGGCGCAGCGGCAGATATCTTGTGGAAAATTTTGAGGAATCTGCGGCAGATACAATAGTAAAGCGTCTTTCAAAGGTGTTCGGCGTGCACTCGCTCAGCGTAGGGTATAAAGTTCCCTCCGATATAGACGAAATATATGCTGCCGCAAAACTTGTGTGCGACGATGGCGGCACTTTTAAAGTGGAAACGCACCGCGCGGATAAAAAGTTTTATTTAAATTCGCCGCAGATAAGCGCACAGATAGGCGGAAGGCTGCTCGACGGCAACAAAAGTCTCAAAGTCGACGTTCATGAACCCGACTTTGTTATAAATATAGACGTGCGTGAAGACGGCACGGCGCTTATATTCAATAAATTTATAAAGTGTGCAGACGGCATGCCTGTGGGCACTGCAGGGCGCGGGTTGTTGCTTCTTTCCGGCGGTATAGACAGCCCCGTTGCCGGACATATGATAGCTAAGCGCGGCATGAAGATAGATTGCCTGCACTTCCACAGCTACCCGTACACCAATATGCAGGCAAGGCAGAAGGTTTTAGACCTTGCCGAAATACTTTCGCAGTATACGTGCGGCATTAAGGTCACTATAATTTCTGTAAAGCACATTCAGGAAGAGATACACAAAAACTGTAACGGCGCCTATATGGTTACGCTTTTGCGCCGCTTTATGATGCGCATTGCCGAAAGGCTGGCCTTAAGCGACGGCGACCAGTGCATAATAACGGGTGAAAGCCTGGGGCAGGTTGCCAGCCAGACGATAGAGGGCATGACTTCTTCCAACAGTGTCGTGGAAAAACTGCCCGTTCTGCGCCCGCTGTGCGGCTTTGACAAGAACGAGATAATCGAGCGCAGCCGCGATATAGGCACTTACGATATATCAATAAGGCCGTACGAGGACTGCTGCACTGTATTTTTGCCTGACTACCCGATAATCAAGCCAAAACTTGCCGACGTGCTTGCCGAGGAGAGCAAACTCGATGTGGAGGGGCTTATAAAAGAGGCCTTTGCATCAATTGAAGTTAAGGAGTTCTGATTTTGGCTGATTATGCAGGCGATTATCGGCACTAAATTAATTTCTTGATTTATTTGAATTGTTTCACGGTATAAAATGCTGTGGCGCATAACTTTTTTGTGTAAACTGCAATGTTTCACGTAGAACGTTTAAGAGAGAGCGGTGATTATCCGCTCTCTCTTTTTTGTAAACAAAAGTAATTGTAAAGTTAAAAATAATTATTTCACCTCGTCACTCCATAGTCCAGTCGCGCGTAGTGATGTCGGGTAAATTCTGCTGGGGCGATTTTCCTGTGTCTGTTTTGGGGATGTAAACAGAGGGGAGAGTGACAGGCGTACCGTAAAATTTTTTATTTTCGGCCTCAAAGTATGGCATTACAATATAGGTGTTTTCTCCCGCGGGCGGGGTATCTGTTATAACTTCCTGCCACTCGCCGTCGTAAATTGTCTTTTCATCTTTGTTGTTCCGTCTTTTTATAATATATGCATAGTACTTTGTTTGACATAATTTAATCAAAATGTCATTGTTTTGCCTTTCTATCGTCGGTTTTTGTATTACAGGTTGGCTGAATCGTGTGGAGACATCTGTCGGGATATCGTTTTCCAATACGCGTATAACTTTTTTGTTCAGTTTGGGCGATGCTTCATCTGCAAGGATTATGCGGTTATTTTTGTTGTATTCCTCGGCGTCTATTTCTATCGGCATTGTACCGCTCGTACAGTCAAGTGCGGGGGGTCTGTCTGCTGAATATAATTGATCTAACATGCCCTTCACTATATTGCAGCACATTCCGCCGTTAACGGGAACGGGGGTACTGTTATTTGAACCGAGCCATACGCCGATGCAGTCGGTCGAGGTGTAGGCTATGCAGTAGGCGTCTGTATTGCCGCTTTTATTGCCGCATGTTCCCGTTTTGGCGGCAACGCTGTAGTTGCGCACGCCGATTTTTTTTGCCGTGCCTTCGCTGACGCTCTTTTGCAGCATTCCGTTCATCAGGGAGGCTGTTCCGCGTGAGAATACAGGTATTTTTTGCGGCCTGTGTCTGTAGACTATCTCGCCGCCGCCAAGGCGCACTTCCTTTATAAAGGCCGTACTTGTATAGCTTCCGCCGTTTGCAAAGGCGCGGTATTTTTCGCAGAGAGCTTCAAGTGTCAGCCCGTGTTTCATTCCGCCGAGCGCAAGCGACAGGTTACATTCGTCCTTGTCAAGGTCGATACCCATTCTTCCTGCGTATTTTTCGGCTTTGCCCAAAGTAAGGGTATTCAGCGTTTTAACTGCGGGGATGTTGTAGCTCTTAGCAAGCGCCTCTTCCGCAGATACGTAACCGTGATATTTTTTATCGTAATTTTCAGGCGAGTATCCGCTGTAATTTACCTTTTCGTCGAGTATTTTTGTTGCGGGGCGTATGAGTTTTTCTTCGATCGCGGGCGCGTATACAAACAACGGCTTGATAGTAGACCCGGGCTGTCTTTCGGCCCCGCCCGTGTCTGAGCGGTATGCCTTTACGCCGCCGTCCTGCCCTGTTATTATTGCCGCAAAATTGCTGTCCTCTGAAAGGTATGCGTCAAGTTCATTCTGCAGATTGCCGTCAAGATAGGTTATCACCTTCCCGCCGAAGGGCAGTCCGTAAAAATCCAGGCCGAGGTCTTCCAGCTCGTCGAACACGGCGTTCAGGTACAGGCCCGTTCCGTCAGATTGCCTCTGTTGCGACGTCTCTATCGGCTTATTGCACGTTGCCGCATACGTTTTTTCGTCGATAAAGCCACACTCAAGCATGCTTTTCAATACGATATTGCGCCGTTTTGTGCATTTATCGTGGTTTCTGTACGGGGAATAGTTGTTGGGCGACGTTAAAAGTCCTGCAAGCGCTGCGCTCTGCGAAAGGTCTAGCCTGTCGGCCGTGGTGGCAAAATAATATTCCGCCGCGCTCTCAAGCCCGTAGCAGTTGTGCCCGAAATAAATTGTGTTCAGGTACATTTCAAGTATTTGATCCTTTGAATACCGTCTTTCAAGCTGTTTTGTAAGTTTTATTTCCTTCAGTTTTCTGTCTATGGTCTTGTCGCCTGAAAGATGTGTGTTTTTTATCAGCTGTTGGCTTATTGTAGAGGCGCCCTGGCTGAACGAACGTGAGAGAATGTTTTTGCCTAAAGCTTTTAACATGCGGCCGTAGTTCAGACCGTGGTGGCTGTAAAACTTTCTGTCCTCAGAGGCGATAAACGCCTTTACTGTCAGCGGGTCAAGCTTTTCTGTCTGCACGCTCCTGCGCCTGGCGCTGAGCGAGGCGTTAGTTATTTCGTTGCCGTTTTTATCGCATACCGTGATGCTTCGGCTGTAATCGGTCAGTTTGCCTGCGTCAAGTTTTGCGTCTTTTGTAACTACCGCAAATGCTGCGGCAAGCGCCGCCATGGTCACGGCAAACAGCGCGCCGAGTATCAGCAGCACTTTAAATACTTTCTTCATCTAAATTAGTATTCATAAATTGCGTAATTTGTTGCAAATTCATTTGAAAAAAATTGCTGAAAATTATATAATTGTATGTATAATGGAAAATGCAAATAAATTTTATCACATAGTCACATACGGATGCCAGATGAACGTGCACGATTCCGAAAGGATAGCGGGCATGCTCTCAGAGCTCGGCTACACGTCCTGCGACAGTATGGAACAGGCGGACATCGTTGTGTTCAATACCTGCTGCATAAGGGAAAATGCAGAAAATCACGCCTACGGCAATATAGGCATGCTTAAAAAACTCAAGGCGGCGAACAGGAATATGATAATCGCCGTGGGCGGCTGCATGCCGCAACAGATAGGTAAGGCAGACATTCTGCACAAAAAATTCCCCTATGTAGACATAATCTTCGGCACGCACAATCTGGGCAAACTCAAAGATTTCATAGTTGAAAAGCGGTCGCGCAAAAAGGCCGTTATAGAGATACAGGAGAAGGAGGGCGAGGTGACGGAAGACGACCGCCCTTTACGCACCAGCTACCCCAATGCGTGGATAAATATAACCTACGGCTGCAACAACTTCTGCAGTTACTGCATAGTGCCCTACGTGCGCGGCAGGGAGCGGAGCAGACGCTCGGAAAACGTCATCGAAGAGGCGCGTTCGCTCATAAAAGATGGGTATAAAGAGCTCACCCTTTTGGGGCAGAACGTCAACTCGTACGCAAACGGCACAGACGACATACGCTTTCCCGAACTTCTTGAAAAGATAGCAGCTATAGACGGAAAGTTCAGGCTGCGCTTTATGACCAGTCATCCCAAGGACTTTTCTGAAGAGCTTGCGCGCGCCATTGCGTCCAGCCAAAAGATATGCAACTGCGTGCATCTGCCCGTACAGAGCGGATCTGACAGCATACTACGGGCTATGAACAGAAAGTATACCTCCGCCGACTACCTCAAAAAGATTGAGGTGCTTAAGAAGTATGTTCCCGACTGCGCCGTCACCACCGACCTCATCGTCGGGTTCCCGGGTGAGACCGACGAAGATTTCAAAGATACTTTAAGGCTTGTAAAAGAGGTGGGGTTTTCCTCTGCGTTTACGTTCGTCTACTCAAAAAGGGAGGGAACGGTTGCCGCAGGCATGCCCGACCAGGTGCCCGAAGATGTGTGCAAACAGCGCATAATGGAGCTTGTCGAACTTGTAAATTCGCTAACGCGCGAACACAGCGCAAAGTACGTGGGCAAGACTTGCGAAATACTTTGCGAAGGCTTCGATGAAAAGCGTGGACTGTTCCTCGGCAGGGACGAATACGGCAGAATGGGATACTTTGCAAGCGATAAGAATGTGATCGGCGAGTTTGTTGAACTTGCCGTGAAAGAAGCGAACGGCGTTTCGCTTATGGGAGAGCTTGTCTGACCTGCCCTGTGCGGTCTTTAACGACCGGCAAATTTGTGCGCGTACAGCGGTGATCAGATGGGTAATTTTTGATTGGGATAACATATGGCACTTTCACCGATGATGAGTCATTACCTTTCCGTAAAGGAAAAGTATAAAGACTGCATAGTATTTTACAGATTGGGTGACTTTTACGAGATGTTTTTTGAAGATGCCGAAAAGGCCTCTAAGCTTCTCGACCTCACCCTCACGGGCCGCGACTGCGGCCTTGACAAACGCGCCCCTATGTGCGGCGTTCCCTATCACGCGGCAGACGCCTATATTGCCAAGCTTGTTGAACTTGGCGAAAAGGTGGCTATCTGCGAACAGCTTGAAGATCCCTCTCAGGCCAAGGGGATAGTCGCCCGCGACGTGATAAGGGTGGTGACGGCAGGTACCGTTACCGACGAAAAACATCTCGACGAAAAGTCTGCAAGCTATGCGTGCAGTGCCTGCCTTGCAGAAGGCAGAGCCGCGCTTGCATGGGCCGATATAACCACGGGTGAATTCTGTGCGGCGGAATATTCAGGCGAAAATGCTGCGGCTCAGGTGGTAGGGCAGATGATAAAACTATCCGTCAAGGAAGTTATCTGCAACGATGAATTTTTAATGGCCACCCGCAACATGCCCGAAGTGACGCGCGGCGGATTGCCTAAGTTCTCTTCATACCCCGAATGGGCATACGGGTTGCAGGCCGCCGAACGCGCGCTGTGCGAACAGTTTGCTGCAAAGTCGCTGGCAGCCTATTCGGTGAGCGGGCACGACTGTGCGATCTGCGCGGCGGGAGCGCTTGTTGAATACCTCAAGGAGACGCAGAAGCATGCGCTCAGGAACATAGACGGCATAAAATATATCGCATCAGACAGCTACATGCGCCTTGACAACACCGCTATACGCAACCTTGAGCTTGTAAAAACGCTTGCCGAGGGCAAAAAATACGGCTCGCTATTATGGCTTTTGGACAAGACGCGTACCAGCATGGGCGCGCGCCTTCTGCAGAGTTATATACTATCGCCGCTGGCCTCTGCAGATGTCATAAATTACAGGCTTGACGGCGTTGACGAGTTTTTCGGCGCACCTGTAGTAATGCTTTCGGTAGCCGAACTTTTATCTGAAGTAAGAGACGTTGAAAGGCTTGCGGGCAAGATCTCCAACGACAATATCATGCCGCGCGACTGCCTTGCGCTGGCGCGCTCGCTCTCCGTAATACCCAACATAAAATTCCAGCTTTCAGGTTTTACTTCGGCGGCGGTAAAAGACATTGCAGACGGGCTTATAGACTTGAGCGGCGTGGCCGAGCTTATAGACAGCGCCATAGAGGACGAAAAAACGCCCGCCCAGCTGAAGGACGGAGGCTATATAAAGGCGGGCTACAATAAACAGCTGGATGAACTGCGCAATATAAAGGATCACGGCAAGGATATAATTTTAAAGATAGAATCGCGCGAGCGCGACGAAACGGGCATCCGTACTCTGCGCATCAATTATAACCGCGTTTTCGGCTATTACATAGAAGTCTCCAAGTCGTTCAAAGACAAGGTGCCCATTCATTACCAGCGCAGGCAGACGCTTGCCAATTCAGAGAGGTACACAACCGACGAGCTCAAGGAGATAGAGGAAAAGATACTTTCAAGCGAGGATATGGCGCTCAGGCTCGAGGCTGAAATCTACACCCATATCAAAGAACTGCTTGCAGCAAACATAAATAACCTTAAAACACTGTCGGCGGCAATTGCCCGCCTGGATGTGCTCATCTCGTTTGCTCAGGTGGCAAAGAGCAACCGCTACAGCCGCCCCAAAATATTACCGCCTTCGGGGGCGCTCACAATAAAAGAGGGCAGGCACCCTGTGGTGGAGGTCATCTCAAAGGAGCGCTTTGTTGCCAACGATACCCTTTTGGACGAGGGCGAAAATCGCACGATGATAATAACAGGCCCAAACATGGCTGGCAAGAGCACTTACATGAGGCAGACGGCGCTTATAACAATAATGGCGCACATAGGCAGCTTTGTGCCCGCAAAGTCGGCGGAAATACCGGTAACCGACAGGATCTTTACCCGTGTGGGCGCAAGCGACAACCTCATTTACGACCAGAGCACCTTCATGGTGGAGATGATAGAGGTCGCCTCGATCCTGCAGAATGCTACAAAGAACAGCCTGCTCATTCTTGACGAGGTGGGCAGGGGCACGAGCACGTACGACGGCCTGAGCATTGCGTGGGCGGTAATAGAGAACCTTACGCAGAAGATAGGCGCAAAGACGATGTTTGCCACCCATTACCACGAGCTTACAGAGCTTGAAAACAGGATGGAGGGCGTCAAGAATTATAAGATAGCCGTAAAAGAAATAAACGGCAGCATTGTGTTCCTGCGCAAAATAATACGCGGCGGCGCCAACCGTAGCTTCGGCATAGAGGTGGCTTCCCTCGCCGGCGTTCCCAAAGAAGTGACCGACAGGGCAAAGCAGATACTTAAGGCCGTTGAAAAGAAGGAGGGTGTTGCCATAAAATACATAGAAGAGGGCGACGGCGAACAGCCGGAGCCTTCGGAAGTAGAGCGCATCCTGCGCGAAACCGACATAAACACGCTCTCGCCAATGCAGGCATTTTTAATACTTTCAGATCTTGTGGAAAAGGTCAGATAAATGGGAAAAATAAATATACTAACCAAAGATATCTACAACAGAATAGCCGCAGGCGAGGTCGTCGACCGCCCCTATTCGGCGCTTAAGGAGCTTGTTGAAAACTCGCTCGACGCGGGCGCGACCGAAATTTCCATTTATATCGAAAAGGGCGGCAAGCAGCTTATAAAGGTATGCGATAACGGCAGCGGAATAGAACCAGACGATATGCGCAGCGCCTTTATTCCGCATGCCACCAGCAAGGTTTCGTGTGTGGAAGATCTCGATAAAATTACCACCCTCGGCTTCAGGGGCGAGGCGCTTGCCAGCATTTCGTCCATTTCCCGTACAGAGATAGTTTCGGTGACCGAAGATAACCCCGCATACAAAGTGGTGTGCGAAGGGGGTTATACAGGCAAACTGCAGCCTGCCGCGCTTGATAAGGGCACGGAAGTGAGCGTTCACGACCTGTTCTACAATACGCCCGCACGCTCTAAATTTTTAAAGTCGGACAAGGCTGAAGAGGGCGACATACAGAATTTTGTCACGCGCTTCATACTCGGCAACCCGCAGGTTTCGTTCAGATACTACGCTGACGGCAAACTTAAACTGCAATCATTCGGCAACGGACTGGACGAGGCTGTCGCGCAGGTGTACGGCGCAAAGGTTATATCGCAGTGCTATAAGCTGAGCGCTGAAAAGAACGACATAAAGATAAGCGGCTTTATAGGCAACCAGAATTTTTTCAAGCCCAACAAAAGCTGTCAGAGTCTGTTTTTAAACGGCAGGTACATTGTAAACAACATAATTTCGTCGGCCATAACCAACGCATACGCAAGCTATCTGATGAAGAGGCAATACCCCTTCTATGTGTTGTTCGTAGACGTGCCCATGGACATGGTGGACGTAAATGTTCACCCCAACAAGGCCGACGTGCGTTTTGCCGACGGCAGGGCTGTGTACAGTGCGGTATATTCGGTCGTTTCGGGCGTGCTCGACGGTACCGCAAAGGCCGCAGATTTTGTTGTGGACTATGCGCGCATGCCTGAGATAAAGTCGTCTGTTCCCGCAAAACAGGCGACCATTTCTGAAATTATCTCCGATCCGCGCCCTTCTACAGGTGGTGCAACATTCCATTCGCGTGAGGACTTTGCGCACGGCGGCGCGACAGAAGGGCTGCCTGCAAAGCAAGAGAGTGCTACATCAGACGTAACAGCCACGCCTGTCGGCGGTGATTTGCCTGCTTCCGATAAACTCTATACGGAAGAAAAGCCCGCACGGCAAAGCCCTTATGCCGACTATGAAGCTCCCGTTATAGAGGACAGGGAGAACAGCTATCCGCTGTATGCTTACTTCCCCGACATTCAGAAAAAGAATGTCATGGTGGTGAGCGAAGATATATACGACCAATCTGAAGATAGCGACTTTCCTTTGGGCGTGCCCGAAAGGCCTGCGCCCGTAAAAGATTTTACCTGCCGTAATTATACCTACAAGGGCAACCTTTTCAATACGTATCTTATGTATGAAAAGGAGGGCGACGTATATATAATCGACCAGCACGCCGCGCACGAGCGCCTCATCTATAACAAGCTCAAGGCACAGATGGCTGACAGAAACGTGCCCCGCCAGGGCATGCTTATTCCGTATATTTTAAGCCTGACCCCCGAAGAGAATACATTTATGGAAGAAAACCTTATGCTTGTCCGCGAAATGGGGTTCGACATAGAGCCGTTCGGCTTCAATTCTTACAGGATCTGCGAGGTACCCGTAGACCTGAAGGACATGGACTTGAAGGGCTTTTTCGATGAGGTGTTTTCCGATCTGAGCGGGCTGAAGAGCCTGAAGATAGAGGATGTTTTAAAAGATAAGCTTGCCATGGCTGCGTGCAAGCATGCGGTGAAGGGCGGCATGGAACTTACAAAGCAGGAGGCAGACGGCCTGCTTGCAGATATGAACTACGACATGGGGCTCAAGTGCCCGCACGGTCGCCCTGTGGCAGTAAAGCTTACAAAACATCAGATAGAGAAGATGTTCAAAAGGATAGTGTAATGGCTCAGGTGCTCGTAGTATGCGGCGCAACGGCAACAGGCAAAACAAGGCTTGCGGCCGAATGTGCCTTAAGGCTTGTAAGTTGCGTCGTCTCCGCCGATTCTCAGCTTGTCTATAAGGGGCTCGATATTGGCACGGCAAAGCCCTCCGAAGAGGAAAAGTTGGGCGTTCCGCACTACATGATAGACGTTGCCGGGCCGACCGATGAATACAGTGTTTCCGATTACCGCGCCGCCGCGCTGCCGATAGTTGAAAGCAATATAAAAGCAGGAAAAATTCCCGTGATATGCGGCGGTACGGGGTTTTATATCAATTCTCTGCTCTTTGATATGAGTTACGGCGGCGTTGCTGCAAATGCCGCTATAAGGCAGAAGTACGAAAAACTTGCTGAAGAGCGGGGCAGGGAGTTTGTATATTCCGTTCTGCAACAGACCGACGCGGCCGCCGCACAAAAACTGCATCCTAACGATTTAAAGCGCGTTATACGCGCGCTTGAGATAGCAGAAGCGGGAGGAGTTAAAAAGTCAGAGATAAACGACAGTTCCGCGCCCCGCTTTAACTATGTCGCCGTCGCTGTTAGCTTTCCGCGCGAAGAGTTGTATGAGCGCATCAACAGGCGCGTAGACAGTATGTTTGAAAGCGGGCTGGTGGACGAGGTGCGCGCCCTTGTTGCCAAAGGAATAGATATAAACTGCCGCTGCATGCAGGCCATAGGCTATAAAGAAGTGCTTGAATGTCTTAAAAACGGCAGTTCAGAAAGTACTATGCGTGACATAATTAAACAAAATACCCGCCGTTATGCCAAAAGGCAGCTCACTTTCTTTAAAAAACTGCCGGGGCTTGTGTTGCTTCCGCCTGAGCGTGCCACGGCGGAAAACGTTTTAAAAATTCTTGATAGTAATGCGTAGAGATATGAGTGAACAGTTTGATAAAGAAAAGTATATAAAAAATTGCGAAGATAAGTTAAAGGATAGGTTTGAAAGAATAGACGAGGTTGCTTTTTTCAATCAGACAAAGGTGTGCGAAGCGTTTGCCGCAAACCGCATTGCCGCCCGCCACTTTTCGGGAACAACGGGCTATGGTTACGGCGACGATGGAAGGGATACCCTCGGCAAGGTGTTTGCGCAGGCCTTCGGGGCGGAGGACGGCATAGTTTCACCGCACGTTCTTTCGGGAACTCATGCGCTTACCGTGGCGCTCTTCGGACTGTTGCGCCCCGGAGATACTCTGTTTTGCGTGAGCGGGCTGCCCTACGATACCATCCGCGGCGTAATTAACGGCGAAGGCAACGGCTCGCTTAAAGATTTCGGCATAAATTTTAAGTGTGTCGACCTAATAAACGGCAAATTCGACTTTACCGCTATAAAGGAGGGGTTGCCGAAGGCAAAGGTAGTATATATTCAGCGCTCGCGCGGGTATGAGCTGCGCGACGCCTTCTCTGTGGACGAGATAGGGGAGGTCTGCCGCTTTGTCCGTGAAAACGGCTTTAACGGCTGCATTTTTGTAGATAATTGTTACGGCGAATTTGCAGAAAAGAGGGAGCCGACAGAGGTCGGCGCCGACATAATAGTCGGGTCGCTCATCAAAAATCCTGGCGGCGGGCTCGCCCAGACGGGTGGCTATATCTGCGGCAAGGCTGACTATATAGATATGATAGGCAAAAGGCTCACAGCGCCGTCCATCGGCACCGAAGTCGGCTCGCATGCACTCGGCTATCAGTATTATTATCAGGGCTTTTTTCTCGCTCCCCACGTTGTGGCGCAGGCGCTCAAATGCAGTCTGCTCATAGGGGAGGCCATGGCGGGGCTTGGCTATAAAAACTATCCGCCCGTAAACGCCGTCCCGCACGATATAACGCGCGCCATTCAGTTCGACAGCGCCGAAAAGATGGTGCACTTTATATGCGAAGTGCAGTATGCTTCGCCAGTGGACAGCTTTGTCACCTGCGAGCCCTGGGATATGCCCGGTTACGACGATAAGATAATAATGGCGGCGGGAACGTTTGTTTCGGGCGCATCTATAGAGCTCTCTGCCGACGGCCCCGTAAAGCCACCCTATATCGCCTATTTTCAGGGCGGACTTACCTACGAGCACGGCAAATACGCCCTTATGAAGATACTCGATAAAATTGTTTAAGGTAATGTATATAAAAAAGCAGGCGACTTCAGGCGCCTGCTTTTTTTATGCAATGTAAAGGGCGCTGCGCGGCTCATGCGCGCAGCGCCCTGTTTCAAATCATATATTTTTTTCGGAACTTTATTTGATCAATACATTCCGCCCATGGCGGGGTTGCCGCCTGCAGCGGGGGGGGGGGGGGGGGGTCTGGCGGGCACAATGCTTTCGGTGGTGAGCAGGGTCGCCGCAACCGAAGCCGCGTTCTGAAGTGCCGAACGGGTAACCTTAGTCGGGTCGATTATGCCGCTTTCTACCATGTCGGTATATTCATCCTTGAGGGCGTCGAAGCCGTAGTTTGCCTTTTTGGAGCTTAAGATATTGTTTACTATTACAGAACCGTCGAGGCCTGCGTTTGCAGCTATCTGGCGAACGGGTTCCTCGATGGCGCGCAGAACTATCTTTGCGCCCGTCTTTTCGTCGCCTTCCAGCGTGTTTACAAGCTTGCTTATTTCAGGAATGCATGCAAGCAGGGTGGTGCCGCCGCCGGGTACGATACCCTCTTCAACTGCCGCGCGGGTGGCGGAGAGTGCGTCCTCTATCCTCAGCTTCTTTTCCTTCATCTCGACTTCGGTGGCTGCGCCTACATTGATCACGGCAACGCCGCCGGCAAGTTTTGCAAGGCGTTCCTGAAGCTTTTCCTTGTCGTATTCGGAGGTGGTCTCGGCTATCTGAGCTTTGAGGGATGCAACGCGCGCCTTGATGGCTTCCTTGTCGCCTGCACCGTCGATAATGGTGGTGTTGTCTTTGTCGACCTTTACCTGTGCAGCCCTGCCGAGCATGTCGGGGGTGACGTCCTTGAATTCGTAGCCGAGGTCAGAGGAAACCACGGTGCCGCCGGTGAGGATGGCGATATCTTCGAGCATTGCCTTTCTTCTGTCGCCGAATCCGGGTGCCTTTACCGCAACGCAGTTTAAAACGCCCTTCAGCTTGTTTACGATGAGCGCTGCAAGCGCGTCGCCTTCAACGTCTTCGGCAATTATAAGAAGCCTTGCGCCCTGCTGAGCTATCGGCTCGATTATGGGCAGTATCTCCTGAAGGGAGGATATCTTTTTATCAGTTATTAGAATATAGGGATTGTCGAGCACGGCTTCCATCTTTTCGGTGTTGGTCACCATGTAGGCGGAGGCGTAGCCCCTGTCGAACTGCATGCCTTCTACGGTGGTGAGTTCGGTGGTCATCGACTTGCCCTCTTCAACGGTTATAACGCCGTCTTTGCCTACGATCTCCATTGCGTTTGCGATAAGCTCGCCTATCGTTTCGTCGCCTGCGGAGATAGAGGCTACCTGAGATATGCCCTTCTTGCTTTCAACGGGCTTGGAAATGGATTTTATCTTCTTTACGGCGCAGTCAACGGCAGCGGCGATACCTTTTTTGAGGATTATGGGGTTGGCGCCCGCTGCAAGGTTTTTAAGGCCTTCGCGTATGATGGCCTGCGCAAGCAGCATGGCGGTGGTGGTGCCGTCGCCTGCCACGTCGTTTGTCTTTGTGGAAACTTCCTTAACGAGCTGTGCACCCATGTTTTCGAACGGGTCTTCAAGCTCTATTTCCTTTGCTATGGTAACGCCGTCGTTGGTAATGAGGGGAGCGCCGAACTTTTTATCGAGCACAACGTTCCTGCCCTTGGGGCCGAGAGTGATTTTTACCGTGTCGGCTATTACGTTGACGCCTCTCTCAAGCGCCTTTCTCGCTTCGTCGCCGTATTTGATCTGTTTAGCCATTTTTATTGATCCTCCTGATTACTCAACGATGGCCAGAATGTCGCTCTGGCGAATTATGGTGTATTCTTTGCCGTCAACTTTTACTTCCGTTCCGCTGTATTTGGAAAGAAGCACCTTGTCGCCGGGCTTTACCTGCATTTTAACTTCTTTGCCGTCTACAATTCCGCCGGGGCCCACGGCTATTACCGTGCAGGTGGCGGGCTTTTCCTGTGCTGCCGCAGTGAGGATGATGCCGCCCTTGGACTTTTCTTCAGCCTTTACGGGTTCAACGACAACTTTGTCGAACAAAGGTTTTATGTTCATATAAAGTTCCTCCGATAAACTTTGAATTTTCATACATTACTTTTATAAACGACGGCAATTAAAGTTAAACATATTCTTGTAAAAAATTGATTTCCGGATAAAAATATGCTACAATCGTTAATGAATCAAGCACGGAGTTATTTTTATGGATAAATGGGACAAAAGATTTATGGAGCTGACCGAGCATATCAGCGGCTGGTCAAGCTGTATAAGGGGCAACAGGCACGTTGGCGCCGTGATCGTGCGCGACAAGCGCATAATAGCCACGGGCTACAACGGTGCGCCCCAGGGAATTGAAAGCTGCGCCGACAAGGGCGAATGTATACGCAACAAAATGGGTATAAAGAGCGGCACCATGCAGGAGATCTGCTATGCCGTGCACGCCGAACAGAACGCCATAATTCAGGCGGCGCGCGTCGGTTCCAGCGTAGAGGGCTGCACCCTTTACTGCACTCACCAGCCCTGCGTTATCTGCGCCAAGATAATTATAAATTCGGGCATCAAACGCGTGGTCTACAAAGAGGGCTATCCCGACGAATTTTCTTTGAAACTGTTCGACGAGGCGCACGTAAAGCTTGAAAAATTTTCCGATCTTGAAGAGGAGGGAAACTGAAATGAACAACCCCGTAGTTACTATAGAGATGGAGAACGGCAAAAAGATAGTTGCCGAGCTCTACCCCGAAAAGGCGCCCAATACGGTAAATAACTTTATAAGCCTTGTAAACAGCGGCTTTTACGATGGGCTTACTTTTCACCGTATCATCCGCGGGTTCATGATACAGGGCGGCGACCCCGCCGGTACTGGTGCGGGCGGCCCCGGTTATTCTATAAAGGGCGAATTTGCGCTCAACGGCTTTGCCAAAAACGACATAAAGCATCTGCGCGGCGTGCTGTCTATGGCGCGCACCATGTTCCCCGACAGCGCAGGTTCGCAGTTCTTTATAATGCACGAAAATTCGTCGCACCTCGACGGGCAGTACGCTGCATTCGGAAAGGTCATTGAAGGCATGGATGTTGTCGACGAGATAGCCTCTGTGCGCACCGACTTCAGGGACAAGCCCCTGCAGCCACAGGTGATGAAAAAGGTCACCTGCGAAACTTTCGGCGCAGAGTATCCCGCCCCCAGAAAAGTCTGAGAGCGGCTTTCTTGCGGCGCCTGTTTTATTCGGTTATTCAAGATGTCTACAAATAAACTCATCATTATTTTACTCTCTTCCTTTCTTGCGGCGGCGCTCGTATGCCTTGCAGTAGGCATCGGGCTGTACTTTATAGCCATCGGCCTGCCCGCTTCGGCAGACGGAAGGGGAGCGCGCGTGCTTGCGGGCATAGTCGTAATGGCTGTGGGCGCAATGACTGCGGTCATATCGCTGGCGGCGATGGCAGTGTTGGCAATAAGACATTTTATCAATAAGAAAAAATAATAATACCTAGAATTTTGGAGATCTTTACTTTATGGCAGACAATTCAGTTTACGAAAATCCCCTCATCACCAGATATGCAAGCCGTGAAATGAGCGAAAATTTTTCCGACCTCAAGCGTTTCAGGCTTTGGAGAAAGCTGTGGATAGCGCTTGCCGAGTCGGAGATGGAACTCGGGCTCAACATAACCCGGTCGCAGATCGACGAGATGAAGAAATATGCCAACGACATCAACTTTGACGTAGCTCAGAAGTTTGAGCATGAGCTGCGCCACGATGTAATGGCGCACGTTCACGCATTCGGCGAACAGGCAAAGTCGGCCATGCCCATCATACACCTCGGCGCCACCAGCTGCTTTGTGGACTGCAACTCCGAGCTCATAATAATGCGTGACGCGTTGGATATCATAAAGGCAAAGCTTGTGAACGTTATGGATAAACTCCGTGCGTTTGCCCTTAAGTATAAAGATATTCCCACGCTCGGCTTTACCCATCTTCAGCCTGCACAGCTCACTACGGTGGGCAAGCGTGCCACCCTCTGGCTGCAGGATCTCGAAATGGATTACAACAACCTTGAAAATCTTATCGCCTCTTTCAAACTGCGCGGAGTAAAGGGTACTACCGGCACACAGGCAAGCTTTATGGAGCTGTTCGACGGTGACGAGAATAAGGTGAAGGAGCTGGAAAAGCGCGTAGTGGCAAAGATGGGCTACGATAAAGTATATGGAGTGACAGGCCAGACCTATCCCAGGAAGTTTGACTACAATGTGCTGTGCGTGCTTTCGCAGATCGCGCAGAGCGCTTATAAATTCTCCAACGATATCAGGTTGCTCCAGAACATGAAGGAGATAGAGGAGCCGTTCGGAAAATCTCAGATAGGCTCTTCGGCAATGGCATACAAGCGCAATCCCATGCGCAGCGAACGAATGGGTTCGCTGGCAAGGTATGTCATCTCGCTGCCTATGAACAGCGCCATAACTGCGGGAACTCAGTGGTTCGAACGCACTCTCGACGACTCTGCAAACCGCCGCATTGTAAATGCGCAGGCGTTCCTTGCGCTCGACGGCATACTCAACATTTATATGAACGTCTCTGAAAACCTTGTAGTGTACGACAAAGTTATCGCAAAGCACATTGCGGCCGAGCTGCCCTTCATGGCTACTGAAAATATCATGATGGAGTGCGTGAAGGCGGGCGGCAACAGGCAGGATCTGCACGAGCGCATCCGCGTTCTTTCCATGGAGGCAGGAAGAAACGTAAAGGAGAGGGGCGGCGAAAATAACCTTATAGAGCTGATAAAAGCCGACGACATGTTTGCCGCGGTAAAGGATAAGCTGGACGAGATACTCGATGCAAAAAAGTTTATCGGCCGCGCTCCTTCACAGGTAACGGAATTTATTTCCGCCGAGATAGATCCCATTTTAAAGGCCAACAGTGCCCTTTTGGGTAAAAAGGGGGAGGTAAATGTATAACACGCATGCCGGTGGTGTGGTGTTTGCATAATACTCTTTGAGGGGTCTGTAAATGGAAAAGCAAAAGTTGCGCATCTATATTTTCGAATGCCTTATCATGGTAGTGCTTGCATTTTTGTTTGCGCTTAACTACGATCTTTTTATAGTTAAAAACCAGTTTGCGCCTGCAGGATTTAACGGCATTGCGACGATGATAGAATATAAGACGGGCTTCAGTGTAGGTTACTTTTCGCTCATAATCAACGTGCCGCTCTGTATCTTTGCGTTCTTCTTCATTGCCCGCGATTTTGCCGTGAAAACCTTCGTTTTTTCGGTATGTTACTCGGTATTTATTCTGTTGTTCGGCCTTATAGATCTTTCGGCATTTCAGTACGACGCGCAGGGTGTAGACACTATCTTTCCGGCATTGATCGCAGGCGCTCTGGGCGGATTTGTGTATGGAATTGCCTTCCGTTGCAACTCTTCTACGGGCGGTGCGGATATCGTGGCGAAGTATGTCAGCGTCCGCAAACCGATGCTTAACTTTTTCTGGATCAACTTTGCAATAAACGCCGCCATTGCGGTGGCGTCGTATTTTGTGTATACCGAAACGGGAGAAGGCGGCGAAATAATTTATAACTATAAGCCGGTATGCCTGTGCATGCTCTATTGCTTTCTCTCCAGCTTTGTTGGCAACGCAATTATAAAGGGTTCCAAGTCGGCATATAAATTCTTTATCGTCACCACTCATGCCGAGGAGATTGATGCCGAGATAATCAAAAAACTGCACCACGGTGCCACAAAACTTCCTGCAAAGGGCGTATACAGCAACGGCGACCGCACTGTAATTGTGTGCGTTGTAAATAAACGGCAGCTTGTAGACTTCAGGAATATACTTAAAAAGTACGACGACACTTTTGCCTTTGTGGAAACGGTAAACGAAACTTTTGGTTCGTTCGCAAAGGTAAAATAAAGAAAAAATTTTATTCGGGGAGGGAAAATATGATAGGTTTAATTGTAGGCATAATTTTTGCGTTGCTTGCTCTGGGCGGAATAGGCACCGGCGTATTCTTTATCATGAAGGGGAAGGCCGGCGGCAGTTCTTCCGGCGGAAGAGAAGCAAGGAGCATATCGTTGATAGCTGCGGGCGGCGTGTTTGCCGTGTTGTTCATCTTTATACCGTTCAGCTTTCATACCGTCGACGCCGGCGAAGTGGCTGTTGTGAAGCACCTCGGCGAGGCGCGCAGTGTGCGCACCGCGGGCACATACTTTGATTTCTGGATGACGGAGAGCTATTCCGTATACGATGCAAAGGTGCAGGATCTTTCGATAGTTACGCCCGCATACTCAAACGACGCACAGACGATGGACGTCGAGCTTACCGTGCAGTATCAGATAGATACCTCCAAGGTGATAGAGATCGCCAATACATATGGTTCCCTCGACATACTCAACAGCCGCATAGAGAGCGTCGCCATCGACGCGATGAAGAGCGTCATGGCAGAAAATACTGCCGAGCAGATAATTCAGGGCAGGGCGCAGCTTTCCAAGGATGTGACCGACAGCATAATGGCGAGGATAGATGAAAGCTACTACGTCAACGTGCGCACCGCCGTACTAACAGATATAGGGTTTACCGACGCATATGAAGCTGCCGTCGAGGCGCAGATGATAGCCGAGCGCGAAAAGGAGGCTGCGATAATCAAGGCCGAGCAACAGCTCGAAGTTGCCAAACGCGAGGCGGAGGCAAGGCTTGAGCAAGCTCAGGGCGAGGCCAACGCCCAGAAGGCCATTGCCGAGGCGGAGGCATATTCGGCTTCCATAAAGATAGTGCAACTTGCGCGCACGCTCGGATATAAGGTGACGGAGATCACGGGAGAGGACGGTTCTATCGGCTACGATATAACGTGGGACGACAATACCGGCAAGGAGCTGGTGCTCCAATATATCCAGTATCTTGAATATCTATCTAAATGGGACGGTAAACTTCCCACGGTAGTGGGCGACGGTTCGGGAATAATGATAACCATTCCGGTGCCCGACGGAGATCAGGAACAAACCTCCCCAACCACGTGAGTCAGATTTTAACGCAAAAGAATATCTGTTTTATAAAAAGGAAAGGTCAATGCTACGCAAACAGCTGCCGAAAAGCAGCTGTAGTTGCGTGTTCGTGATTTTTAACGGTAAAATAAAAAGCAATCTGCAGAGCAGATTGCCTTAAGCTATTGGCAGGGGAGACGCGA
>ERZ1090869.28-NODE-28-length-77677-cov-14.946922_pt1 | contig 77677 bp, 67 predicted proteins | sample MGYA00478474_ERZ1090869 | MGnify/ENA primary metagenome ERZ1090869 (study PRJEB33644, sample SAMEA5815748) | chicken gut metagenome | biome: Chicken; feature: Gastrointestinal Tract; material: Caecum | place: Ireland | collected 2019-01-01 | study: A study of the... | reverse complement strand
GGCGTTGCGACGTCGCAATAGCAAGTCATTTTCGGGGCGTTTTTATATGTATTTTTCACCCTCATTTTTTGCAAAAGAGCATTACGCAACACCTTGTCTATACGAGCGCCGCGCTTACGCGCGGCGGACAAGGGGGCGCGCAATGCAGACCGCCCAAACAGCCCGAAACAGAACAAAAAAGGCGGTTTCCACGCTATGCCGCTTGTGGAAAACCGCCTTTTATTTTTGTTTTTGCGTTACGGTCAAGCGGTTTTGCGGCTTTTCTCCTTGTCTTTGTCCGTTTTCGGCAACGCAAAATTGCGCCGTATGCTTCCATAGGCGCAAAACAGGTATTTATTCGATTGTTTACCGCCGCAAGGCTATGCCGCTAACCGTTTTCGCCGCCGCTGCGTTAAAGGCTTTATATCACGTTCCCACTTAATGACGTTATCGAAAATAACGTACTTCACAACGTAATCGTCCTTTATCTCGGCGACAAAGACGTGTTCGGGCAAAACCTTGCTTATTTCCGTGGGTATGCCGCGGCTGTAAACAATGCGTTCACCCGTCTTGCGCATATATTTCAGTATATAATTTACTGCGCTGCCGTTCTTCATTTCCATAATATTCAACTCCTCAAAGTCGTTTCTTCCGAACTTGCGTTCAAAAAAGTCGTTGGAAAAGGTTTCTTTCACCTTTCCCAGCCGCTTGCTGTATTCTTTTTTCGGCGTTATCTTGCCGACCATTTCACCCGCGGGAACGTACAAAATACAATGAAAATGCAGTCTGTCCGTTTCCTCGCCGCGCTCCCATACGCCCATAAAGTTCCACCCGCGCCGCGTGTGCAAGTTGGAAAGGCATTTACGCAATTTTTTGCGGAACGTTTCTTCCGTATGCTTCTTGCCGTTGTATGTGAACGTAACAAAATAATTCCAACGGTTCAGATACGCTTTGCGGCGAAAACGCTTTTCACGCTGCCAAGCGTTGCGGTTCATGCGGTCAACGTTTTCGTTGACGTACTTTTCCAAATCGGGGAAATCGGGGAAGCAATCTTCCAAGTTCGTCAAGATAAATTCCCGCAATTCCTCGTTCGTCATATCGCATTTCAGACCGTCCGAATACAGCATATTAAAAATATCGTCAATTTCCGTCCTTTCGCGCTGCGTGCGTTTCGGGGCTTTCGCGTGCGTGGCTGCCCTTGCTATGTAATGGCTGCCGTCGCTGTATATTCTGTAAAGTTTGTCCTTAAAAGGGCAATCGTTGCCGTAATAGGGCTGTAATACTGCCGCTGCGTTCATATCGTTCGTTCTCCTTGTATATCACCCCTGCGGGGAGCAACACCCCTTGCAGGGGAAGCAGGCTATTAAGAGGGAAAAGAGGTCATCTGCGCTTTTGCTTGCTTTTCCGCTCATTGGCTGCGTCACGCACGCCGCACATAAAGCCTTTGGCATACTGTACGCTTTCGCGCGATTTATCGCCCGTCTGTGCAAGCCGCTTGTTATAGTCTATATCGCCCGATATATCGCGCTTTTGCCGCTCGTCTGCCTTCGGGTATCGCCTGTATGCCTGAACGCCAAAGCGGTAACCGTAAGAAAACGCCGTCTTTTGTCCGCTGTTATATTTCAATTTTTCGTCAACCGTCCGTTTCATTTTTTATCGCTCCTTATTCCTAAAATTTCGGCAGGATTATAGCCGAGGTCGCAAGGCTCGGCAGCAGGCAGAACAGCAGCAGGAACGGACGTTTGCGGCTCGTCCATCATATCTTCCACGCTCTCGTTCACGCGCTCCATATCGTTTTGGAAGAAACTATGCTGCGCCTGTAATTCTTCCCACGTCGCACGGCTGCCCGCATATTCGGGCAAGTCGTCAAACCCCACGTTGTTTTGCTCCGCCCGCCGCTCGAAGATACCCGCAAGGCAGTCCGTGGAATAGCGGTTCGCATATACCTTTTTCGGCATTTTATACCAACGCCGTTCTATTTGTTCGCCGTTCATCTTTCCGCTTTCTACCGCCAACGACAACACCCCGCAGCCGAACGTATTGCATACCGCCGTATAGTGCCGCTGCATGGCTGCCGTTATGCTTTTGACAATATACATTGATAACGTATTGTCCGAACGTATATAACGGTACTGAACATACAAATTCGTGAATTTACCGAATACCCAATCATACAGCAGGGCAAAAAAATGGAACGGGGAAAAGAACGGCAATACGGGCGCAATTTCGCTTTGCGCTTCTATCGTCACCAATTCGCCGAGTTCGCGCACGTCCGCGCCGAGGCTTTCAGGACGTTGCAAATCGGCAAGCACTTTCACGAATACTCGGTTTGAAATAACGCACGCATGACGCGACATTTTCAGCAGCACGCCGAATAAGTCGTTTTTCTGATTGCATTCGTCCGTGTTCCGCTTCACTTCCGAAAGTTCGGGCGTGTTCTTGCGTTCTTTGTCTATCTCTGATATAACGTACACGCCGAAACCGAAAGCATTTCTGTTCGGATTATCTTTCAAAAGTATCTTTCCAAGCCGCAGCATATCAAAGTCGAGTATATGCGCATGACGGGAATACGCTTCCTGCATTCGGCTGTCGCGGCTGAAAAAGTCCGAGTTCCAAAGCGGGAAGTTCCCGAGGTCAGACAACAACCCGTCCACGCGAATAGAATAGTTCGCCAAGAGCAGCGACGACTGCACCGTATAAATGAGGTACGCGCACGCATAATCTTCCGCAACCGCCCACACGTCCGACACCTTTAATTTGTCGTCGCATTGCAGCCCGTAACGCTCATAATCGTAGTTGAATATCTTTGCGCGGCATGGCGTTTTCTCCCAACGTTGCCGCTTCTTTTGCAGCCATGCTTTACACGACGGCACCGAAAAGACCTTGTGAAAGGCAATCGCGCGTTTCAGTTCGTTTTCGAGATTACACCACGGGAAGAACGGAAACTTCAAATCGCTTTCAAGTATGATTTCAAACGCTTGGTCACGCAGTTGCACTTCCGCAGACAACGCCATATCTGTTATAAACGCCGTTTTGCCCGCGCCCATAACGCCGCCGACAATCGTTACAACGCCGCGCTCGTTCAAAAAGCCGCGATTGCGCCGCTCATTGTGCCGCAGCCGACCATACGCAATTTTCCTTGCTATGACCGCCAACAGCACGGCGGCAGCGACACACCACGCCCACACAGGAAAAAACGTTAAGCCCGTCCAAAGGTCAAGTATGAGTTTATATACCTGTCTGTAAATTGTCGTGAAATCGAACGAACTGACTAAATACAGATAATAGGCAATAAACTCCAACACGATAGTGAACGCATTGAAGTAGAACAACCACAGCGCAAGCCATATCTTCCAATACACGCCATTTTCCCGCACAAAGCAGCAGAACCGCAGCAGCCAAACTTTGGCGGGGCGATATGTAACAGAAGATATGCGCTTGAATACGCACAACGGAATGCTGTCCTTGCCGTAGTCGTTGTTATAGTTTTTCAACAGCCGCCTGAAAAGCAAATACGCAAACAGTATAAAAGGAATGATGATAAGCAGCGATTGCGACAAGATAAGCAGCAGTCTGCCGAGGAAAGAGAGGTAAGAAAGAAAGTTATCGCCGTTCGCCCATAACTGCCAATACGCCGACCAATTTTCCGCAAAGCCCTGCCAATCTTCGGGAACAGGTACGGCAGGAGCTTCCGCGCCGCCCATAAAATCGAAAAACGGTATCTTCGGAAACTCGTTCACCGTGGGCGTGATACTGTGCGGTAAACCGCATATCTGACAAAAGTAATACGCCACGGACAGTCCGAAATCGCGCCCCGCTTCGATGATACGCCCGACCGAACCGAAGAACTCGAATACACCCAACGCGAGGAACGCAAGCGTTATGACCGCGCAAACCGCATGACAATCCCAATGCGAACGGTGGTATGCCCGTCGCACCGCCTTTTCTTCCGCTGCGTTTATATCTATGTTTACCGTCCTCATACGTTACACCCCGTATAAATGAAATACCCGACAACCGCTATAATCACGATTACAAGCAATAGCTTCAATACTCGTTTCAACGTTTTCATTTTTTTCGGCTTTCTCCTCATTTTCGTTTGACTTTTTTCTATCTACGCCGTATAATATCTGCAATGGTTGACGTTCCTTTACGAGGGGTGTACAAACGGCAAAGGCACCTTAAATTACTCGACCTTTAAGAACGGCGGTTGTCGGAATTACTCCGTAAACCTTGCTAAGAACGGTACTTTATGTATCGTTCTTTTTTTCTGTTCCTTTTGCCGCTTTTGCAGCCGCTTCTGCCTTCTGCTTTGCCAACCGAACAAATTTATTGTATTTTTCTTCTGCCGTGCTTAAATGGCTTAATTCGTCAATGATAGTTTGCTTTTCTTTCTCTGTAAACTGCAAATCATTCATTTGCCTATTCAAAGCACGATAATCAATGCCTTGCTCGCCGTCTTTCGTATCTATCGAAACTATAAGGCGACGTTCAAGAAAACTTTGCCGCAAATTGCCGTCTTTGTCAAAGTCCGAACTATTCAGATTGCGTATTTGCAAATTATTACGCTTGCCCTTTTTCGGGCTATGCGTAACTTGCACAAGCAAATAATTATCGTTCATTTCGTCTAATACAAGACCGCCATGAACGTCATTGTCCTGCTTGCCGCCTAATATCGAATTAGGCACGCGGAATATGTTCCACCTGCGCCCGCCGTTATTCAGCGGCAGTTTGAACTCTTTCTTAGGCTGCGGCTTCGGCTGCTGCGGTGGCGGGTCAGAACGTTTCTTCTGCGCCGCCATGCGCGCATAGTTCGCCGCGATTGCTCTTTTCTGTGCTTCCGACTTGCAGCGGAACTTCGGTTTATTTCTATTTTTTCCCAAGTTTACACCTCGCTAATCGTGAACTTCGTCGATATTATAACCGCGCGGACAATTCTGCTCGCCGTATTCAATCGCTTGGTCAATATCGTCAAAATAAAATTCGCCGTCGTCACAGGTCAAAATATAGCCCATAAAAATCACCTCAATTTGTTTTAATGCCGAAAGGGGCTTTTCCGCCCCGATCGGCATTTAACATTTTATAAATATCTGCGGCATATTACCGCTTGTTTTTGCCTTTCGGCTTTTCCGCCGAGGTCTTGTTTTGCGTTGCTTTAATTACTTTCGGTTGCGGAGCTTTTGCCGTCTTTGATACGGTTTGCCCCGTATCTTTCGGCTTTTTCTTTTTCACCGCCTTGACTATCGCCTTTATCGCTTTAAATGGCAGGCTTATCACCCACACAACGGCTTTTGCTATGTAAGGAAGTACAGGCCACAAAATTATAAACAAAATTAGCAAAGCGATTATCATAATGGCTGTCATAAACCCGTCTACGCAGCTACCGTCGTTATATTCGGGCTTGTTGCCCGCTATATCGTCGCCTTCCTGCCTGTCCATAACTACGCCGAGATTATATGTAACTCCGTCTGTTTCAAACATTAAACGAAGTATTGACACGTCCGAAACTTTTGTACCCGTTACGCGTTTATAATGCCCCTGCATCAAATCGGTGAGCGACTGCTCTTTGCATTTTGTCGCCAAAAACACAAGCACAAACTCCGAATTTTCTACCTGCGTTTTAGCATCGCCTGTCAAGGTAGTGGTCGCCATAAAGTCACGCGAAGTATAAATGCTCTTCCATGTATATTCGGCGTAGCCGTCTACACCGACCTTCTCTTCTCCTGTAAGAGTTTTAAATTGCGGCTCAGACTTTTTACCATATGTATAACCCGTATCAGGCCCATCAGCGTTAAGTGTATAATCTTGTGTGGTATATGTGACGTCGGCCTCTTTGAGCGTATCTATCTGCCTGTCTGGCGTGAAGGCGATATAATGAATATCCGTGTAATCAACGTTGCCGAAAATAAGGTCAAAGCCGTCGTAAGTGCCGTACGCAAGGAAATCGACGAACGGGTCTTTAATTACCATAAAATCAATATACTTGCAGGAATAAACAACGCCGCTTTCGGTAGTCATGGCGGCAAACTGCTTGCCTACGGCAAACGCCCGTGAGGTTTTGGTATTGTCGTTGCCCGTACCAGGGTCGATACCTTCTATATAATCGCGGTATATGGCGGATATGGTATAGTAACGAACAATATCGCCGCTGACCGTCAAGCCTTCGACCTTATACTTGACAAACACGCCGCTGCTGTTCAATAAAGTGAGTTCGTACAATTTTGAAGTATCCGACCCTGCAACCGTTTCGCCGTCCACCACAATGCCGCCCACCTTATCAGAAAGCGACATGTTTATATGCGTGGCCGTGAGCGGGTAAGCACTCTGACAAGGTTGATACACATACACGAACAATTCTTTGTTCGTGCTTTCAGCTATCTGTATCACTTGCAGAGAATAATCGTTTGCCACGGTCGGATATGTACTCGGCGAAAAGTTTTCGTCCTTTCGCAAATCGTCCAACACGTCCGAATACGACGTGCTTTCCGCATAGGCTTGCGGGGCAGTCATCTGACCGCCCCAAAGCACTACAAAGAGGAGAACAGCCCAAAGCAAAAGAAAAGCAAAGCGCATTATGTTGTTTTTCAATTTCTTTCGCATAGCTTATACCTCAAAAAATATAAGAGTTTTGATTTAATGTCACAGTAAATTCGTATGAAAAATAGAGATTTAATCTATTTTCACCCGAAACAACGGTTATAACGAAATAACAGTATTCCGACTTCAACTTTTCCTGTAACTGAATATCTCCGCCGTACTTCGCTTCAATCGCTTTCTGAACGGTAAAATGTTCAGGCACGGTTATTGTAAAACCTTCGTCATTTTTTTGTAATCCGAATACTTCCGAATAGTTGTTGTTTTCGGTATCGCCTGCGGTGTAAAAATCATAGAACTCGCCGTCATGCACAAACGCAAAATTATTTTCGCCGTTTGACGATACCGAAACAGAATAATCAACGGTTTCACCTGTCAAAGATTTAACAAAAAAACTATGGTTCTCTCCGGAAACAAGAAAAAGCTCGTCGTCATCTATGCCAGAATAATAACGTTTGCCGTCATACTCGACATAAAATGAAACTCCCTCGTTCTTTGCCACAAAATATACGATAACACCCGCAAAACCGAGTAAAAGCAAAACAACAAGTATATAAGTTATAATTTTAGATAATGTACTGCTTACTTTATCTTTTCTTTTACTCATTTCTTACCGCCTTAGAACAAATACGAACTATCGCTTAAATCAATATTTTGCGCTGTTAACCGAATACTTGAAGCAGTTACAAAAATATTAAAAGTTTGCGTAAATGTACTATGAGTACCGGTCGCTTTTGCACTGATGCTCAAAACAGGTAAATCGGAATGTTCCGATACAACCTGACGGGGTATGCTTAAATCGGCAAATAAACCATAATTATAACCACCGCTGACATTATTAAAAGCCTGCTGATTAAGACCGATATAATCACCCTCATCAAGTGCTATATTACGTATAGAACAAGAACCACCTGCTGAATTTATGTAACCGGCAAGTTCCAAATTGCCGGAAAGTGAAACAGAAGTTGTGAAATTATCATCTACCGTATAATCGGAATATATCAAAGATATATCTGAAATATGAGTTTCAAAGTCGCCTTCCTTACATGTATAAGAGGTGGTAAATCTATCAAAAGTCATGCTGGCATTTGCAGAGCCATTACTATCATCACAAACGATAGAAAAACTTTCGACACGCTTTGCGTAATCGCAAACACATGTGGCAGAGGCATTTTCATTTGCACGGCTTGTACATACAACTTCGATTTTTTCACCGAAGTCCTGTAAACATGCAACCGAAGCTGTAAGCGCGCCATCGGAAGTAGGAGTAACGGTAACATAATCCGTAACTGTTTTTCCTTTTGCCCAAGAAGAATTTGAATTCTGCCAACGCGCTGACCAATCTACTGTTTTATCAAAACTATCAGCAGGGGTAAGCGTTGCCGTAAGCGTAAAAGCATTTTCCGCTTGTGCGCTCACGCCGTATTCCGCATAATCTGCCGCGGCTATTTCCGCACTCATAAGCGATATACCGCTGCCTTCGGCTTCGCCTACAAGCATGCCGCCGTCGCTGTCGCATGCCTGGTCGGTTATAGTAAATTGATTATCTTTTATTACATACTCGTTTATCGCCCAGCCGCCGACAGCCGCGCCTGCTATGATTGCCAATGCGGAAACACCTGCAATTACTCTCTTTATTGTCTTTGTCATATTTTTCACCTCGCTTTATTTATTTACCGTAATAGTAACCTGCCCCGCATACCCGAGAACTTCCGAAAGGTCTACCTTGCCGTCCTCGTCCGCCGTGGGGGTTATTTCGCATTTTGCATACGCTGCGTTTTCGGGTATTTCACCGTCGAAGTCGGCAGAAAGATCGCCGGTGGCGGAAATGAAGTTGCCCTCGCCGTCATAGAAGAACAGCTGATATGTAACGCTCGCCTCGTCCGCGAGTTCGACCTTAAGGCCGTCCGTTGTGAATGTATCGCGCGTTACTATTGAAGTATCGCCTTCAGTCTGCTCGCCGTTCTCGTCAAGCGTTGCAATCGTATAGGCCTCGCCCCCGATTTCCGTTACCGTAGTCTGCCTGTCAAGCATGACAAACAGCGTTACCACCGCGCCGATAAGACCGATAGCTATCAGGAAAATTATTACCCACTTGACGGTATCGGCTGCGGCATGCTTCTTTAATGTGTACCTTGCCATAAAAATATCTCCTTAAAAATTTATTTTGCGCCTTTTTCTATTCCGAAATAGGCCACAGTTCGTCTATTACGCTTTCCATTGTCATCATAAAAATGATTTACAATTTGAGCTTTAGCCGTACGATTTAAATCGTACGTATTACCTTTAAATGCAGGCTTTTTTCTGTCACTCGCAGTTATAATCATATTCGGCAATTTGGTATCTATCTTGCCGACAAAGTGATATTTAGGGTTTAACCTGCGTTTGCCGTTTTTACCTGCTACCCACGCATTTTCTGCCGGAATAAGACGAACGCCTTTATGCTTCAGGCTATAATTTACAGTTGACATAATAATTAAACCTCGCTATAATAATATTTGCCATTAGCCCCATGTAACAGGGCAGCCACGGCAAATGCGCGTGGACAGAAAAGAACGCCTGGCTATTAGCGTAGACTTTTCACTTTAACCGTCCGCTTTGCGGGCGGTTATTTTTTATGCCTTTTAGTATCAATACCGTTTTTCGCAAGCATTTTGCTTACTACCATAGTTGCGCTGCCTGAACTTTTTGCCGAATAGCCAACAGTTCTGCCACCCCGAACCAAAGAAGCAGTATGCACGGGGTTGCCGTAACGGTCTAACTTATCACCGCGCGTTAAAAGTACTTTATGCTTACCAACTTTACATAATCGACTTTCGCCCGGATTAGTCAGTCCGCCGCCAACTCCTTTCCAAATAGTATCGTAGTAAACATACGGTTTGGAATTATTCTTTCTTGCCATAAATCAACCACCTTTTAATTTCTTAAATTCGTTGTTCGGGCAGAGAGGAATACAATCGCCGCCCGAAGCTGCCGCAACCTTTTGGGCAACGGCGTAAAACGCTTCTTCAACATAAACGCCCGTGCTTTCTCCGCGCTTGTCAACACCCGTTTCTATGAACGCGCCGCCGTCGTCGCTTTCAAATATGCAACTGATACGCGACACAGGAAACAGCATTTTTACACGGTCATGCTTTTCCGTGACTTCGATAAAACCTTTCATTCCGTTCACCCCGCTTTGTCCATAGCCGATAAGCGCAGGCGTTCGTATTCCTGCAACAGTTCTTCGTACTGTGTTTCAAGGTCAAATATCTTGTCACAAAGTTCCCGTTTCGTCCACGTTTCAAAACGCGCGTACTTGTCTTTCGGCGGTTCTTCCGCTTCGGGCGTTTCGTCTTTCGGTTCGTCCTGCGCCTTGTCCGAAAGGCTCTTTTTGTACTCGCGGATTTTTTTAATCGTCCAATCGGACTTTACGGGCTTGCGCTCCTCATCAGAGAGGGGGAGTAACTCGCACAACTGCGAATAGCCGAATTTTTCCCACTTCTTTTTGAAACAGCGCAGACCGTCACCGAACTCGTCAACGATATTCATAAGACGGCTTACCTGCGTTTTATCAAGCCCGAACTCGTCAAAGCAATATGCGAAAAAGCATTCTGCGCTACAATTATCGACCAAGCCCGATACATTCAGTTTTTCACGGTCAAACGTAACGCTGTATGTATTGCTGCTGTAAAGGTCAATCAGATGAACGCCGAGCCAAAAAAAATTTTGTTTGCTTTCCTCTAAATCCTTGCGTATCGTTTCGGCATACTTTTCAAGTGCTTCTTTATAATCCAAATGACCATATACGCCTTGTGTACGCTTCTGCTTAAAATCAATCATTGTTTCACCTCGCAAACCACAAAGGGGCTGTCCTTTCCGCCAACCACCGACTTAAAGAACAGCCCCGATATTCCTTTTATGCCCTCGCTTTCGCGCTTGCCTTTTCTGCCTCAAAACGCAACAGGCGAATATAGTTTTCCATAACCGCTTTGTCGCTGCCGCGCACGGTTTTCAGCGGGTAACGCCATTCAAAGCCCGTTTCGTCCGTGAACACCGCTTCATACACCATGTACTTGCGAATGCCCGTATGCTCGTCATACTGACGTTCTTCACGGAACTGCAATTCGACTTTCTTCACGCCGTCGCTGAAAAGTTTTTCCAACGCTTCATAGCCGCCCACGTCGGAAGCCTTGAAGTGTACTTCCGAGATACTCCCACGGAACACGGCGGGCAGTATGTATTCCCAATACTGCTTGCCGTCTGATTTGTTGGTGTAACGCCTGCGGACAACGTAAATCTTCGGTATCTCAATTTTCTTTTCCTCGTCTACCGCGCTTTCCGTTCCGTCCATTGCTGCAAGTGCTTCCGTCGCTTCCATTGCTTTCATAATCTGCGATGTACTTTCCGTCTTTACGCTTGCATTCTGTTCGGCTTTTACTTCTTCAAACACATTCACTTCGTTCTTTGCCATTTTGCTGCTTTAATCTCCTTTGCGTATGGTCGCCACCAAATAAAAAATCTGATTGCACCATACTGTGCATAACCTAAAAAAAGTAGGCTCTACATGTATGTTGCAATCAGATTGTATCAAAACAGATGCGAGCAGTAATAGTTCCCTCTTACTATTGACTTCCGACAATAATCCATGGTATCATATGTAAAAAAAGGTGTATTGACATGGCAGTTCTTACAGCCGAAGCGTTCTCTGTTGAAATAACTTTTAAAAATGATATCGTCTGTATAGCCGTAATTGACGACGCTTACAGCGGGCGCATTTCCCTGAACTATCAAAAGCAAGATTTTGCCTCTTTTGTAAGTGAGCTTACAGAGCTGTTTCAAAGCCTGCACAAGGGCACGGCAAGCCTTGAGGAATATTACGAGCCTGAAGAAAATTTTATTGCCTTTGAAAGCGACGGAATGGGTCACTTCAATGTGAACGGTATTCTGAACAATTGGAGAAACTGGACGCTTAAATTCAGCAAGACAATAGACCAGTCGTACTTTAAAAACTTTATCAGGCAATTGCAATCGGAAATTTAACAGCAAACTCAAGCAGGGCGGCCATCGTGCCGCCCTGCTTGTCTTTATCTGATATGTTGTTTTATAAATGTACCTATCTCCTCCCACGCCTGCCTGCTCTCTTTAAGTCGCGGGAACAGATACATGAAGTCGTGCCACATTCCGCAAAAACCATGCAACTGCACGCATGCTCCCGCCTCTGCCGCCGCTTTACACAGCATTATGCCGTCGCTGGCAGAGGTCTCCAGCTCTCCGTATTGCACGAGCATTGAGGGAAACCCGTCAAAATTTCCGTATACCGGCGAAAGGTAAGGGTCTGTATATGGCGTATTGCCGCAATAGGGCGACTTTCTGCGTATCTTGCTTTCATTCTCTTCAAATGAAAAACTTTTGGGCATGCCGTAGAGCGGATCTTTGTAACAATTGTATCTGTACGAATCGCCCGAGGCCGACATGTCGACAAACGGACAGAGACACACAAGCGCACGCGGCAATGCTATGCCCTCTGCGCGCGCTTTAAAACAGGCTGAGAGCATGAGGTTTGCCCCGAAGCTGTCGCCTATGGCCACAAATTTTTCCCCGTTAAGTTCACCGGCTGTCATCGAACTGTATGCGGCAAAACAACTTTCGTGCACAGACGGAAATACCAGCCCTTTGCCCGTATCGTAGTCTATGCTGTAGACGGCGCAGTCGCACATGAGCGACAGCCTTTCGGCCGCGCGCCTGTACATTGTATTCATGCCCGCAGTGTGCCCGCCGCCGTGGAACTGGATTATCGCACCGTCGACAGGCCCTTCCGGAGCTATTCTCTCCACTCTCACGCCGCCGCAATTCAGCACTTCAAAGCCAAATCCACGCGGAGTACTGTAAGGACGGTTTTTAAGCTTTACCGTACGCGACAGCGAACGGAAATTTTTGCGGTACGGGTAGGTATACAGTCGCAACAGCGCACGCACGGCAAGCGCCCCGAGCGATATCACAGCTCCGCCAGCCTTTTATGCATATTTTTCACAAGCGGATCCATGATAAGCCCTACAAGCACGCCCGACTTTATATAGCAATAGACCTCGTTCCACAGCCCGTAAAAGGCGAGTTTCTGCATGCGGTACCTGCTTGCGCCGTATTTTCTGATATATGTTTCGCGCAGGAAAAAGCGCTTGCCCGTAAGGTTATCGAACTGAAACAGATCGTATTCCCTGTCTGCATACATTGAATTGAGGGGGTCGATTATCCCCGTTATTTCATACCCCTTGCCCACCATTATATTGCCGACATTCAGGTCGCCGTGAATAAGGCAGGCGGTCTTTACTTTTTCAGAGAAAATCACATCGAATTTTTTCCACGCGGCGCGCATTGCCGTGATTATCTTATCGGAAATCTGTCCCTTTTTGTGATACTCCTCTGCTTTTCTCAGCACTTCGGCGGCAAACGGCCTGTAGTAGTCGAGCCAATCGTCGCAGTCGGGATCAAGAGTATCGCCGAATTTGTCGCTCGTGACCGAATGTATACGATGCAGAGCAGAAGTTATTTTATCGGCAAACTCAAGCCTTCGCTTTTTGCTCATGAAGAGCATGCCGAGTGCAAAAAGCGCGCTCTTGCCCTCTATCATTTCCATGCCGTAACAATCGACCGGAATTGTTTTATCGGCTTCGCGCGTAAACATAACGGCGGGTATTTTAATGTCGCAGTTAGCCGAAAGCAGAGATAGGTCGTGCGCCTCCTTTGCCATCATATCTTTTGCGCGCAGAAATTTGACAACTATTCTTTTGCCTTTAAGCGTTGCCGCCACAGCCCTTCCGAAAGATCCGCCGCCAAGGTATTCAAGCGCGGTCGGCTGTTCGCCTGTTTTCTCTTTTATAACAATTCCTGCATATTGCAGCGCCTGCCCCTTTGTGAGCGGCAGGGCCTCTATTCTTTCAACTTTCACGCCGTACCCACCTGTTTTTTATAATTATACTGCGCCCGTCGGCATGATTCTATATACAATATTTACCTGCTCATATACTTATTTTACCTTTCCAGCAGAGCACTTCTGTACTGCGCGGGCGTCACCCCGAAAGTCGGGCAGAAAATTTTATACAGCGCCGAAGCGTTTGCATAACCGACCTCGGCGGCAATGCTCTCTACGCTCATGTCTGTTCCCGCAAGAAGGCGGCAGGCCTCGCTTAAACGTAATTGACTGAGTATTTGCGAAAAGGTTTTGCCCGTGCGCTCCTTTATCAGCCTGCTGAGATAGCTTGCGTTATAGCCGCACATATATGCATAATCTTTAAGGTTTGCCGATTTAAGCGCCCCGCAGGCATACTCGCGTATGCTTTCTATAAGTCCGTTGCAGGCTTCCGCGTTTCCACGCGCAAGTTCTACAAACAACAATTTCAGATAACATTCAGTGGCATCGGCCGTAAACCCGTCGTCAGACTGACTTTCAAACAACAGTTTGAGCACAAGCAGTTTTGCTCCCTCGTTTGCGGCAAACTTATGCGCCCCGTTAAGTCCCTTAAACTGCGGAAAGGTTTCCGCCGTTCTTTCAAACAGATCTGCAGGAACAGACAGTTTTAAAATAATGTCGCCCTTGCCGCACCGCTCTATTGAATGCGCCGTGCCCGGGCATAGGAGCATGCATTGGCCTGCATGCATTATGTCTTTCCCGTCAGCCAATGTCTGTCTGCACGTTCCGTCAAATACGAATATAAGCTCGTAGTAGTCGTGGCCGTGGAAATACGGCCGCTGCGACGACGTATGTTTTTTTACGGAAAAATGTTTCTCCGTGCGTATCGGAAGAAAACTGAAGTTTGTTTTTGCCGCACCGCTCTTTTGAAACCTGCTCAGCGTAAGTCTGCGGGCGCGCGCTTCCTCTATTATACTCTGGCTGTTTACAAATTGCCGCTTTATTTCGGCAAAGAAAAGCTCTTCGTCGGCGCTCTCTTTCAGGTCGCTCTTCTCCTGCGATTGCAGTATCTGTAAAAATCTGCCGTTTTCCATGTCGTTCCCCCCTTAGCACTCGGCTAAATTAAAATATAAGGGTGGCGCTAGTTATGATGCACCACCCCGTAAAGCCGTGTTACTTGCAATACTTCTTTTCTATAGCGGTTATCTTATCTACCCTGCGGCTGTGCCTGCCGCCTTCAAATTGGGTGGTAAGAAACTTTTCTACTATTTTGAGCGCGTAGCCTGCTCCAACGACCTTTTCACCCATGGCAAGCATGTTTGCGTTGTTGTGCAGACGGGTAAATTCCGCGCAATATGTGTCGTGACAGTGCGCGCAGCGTATGCCGGGCACTTTATTTGCCACGATGGAAACGCCTATGCCCGTAGAGCATACCACAATGCCAAGGTCGCATTTGCCTGCGGCAACAGCCTCTGCGGCGGGCAGAGCGTAATCGGGGTAGTCGCAGCTGTCTTTGGTGTATGTGCCGAAGTCTTCAAATTCATAGCCGTGTTCTTTGAGATAACCTATTATTTCGCCTTTGAGGTTAAGGCCGCCGTGGTCGCACGCAAGTGCAATCTTCATGATAAAACTCCTTTTATTTGCAATCTATGTATTTTATTTATTTTCGTCCTCTGAAACGGCGGGCAGAATAATTTTTTCTATAACGCTGTCGCAGGCGATGGCAATGGCGTCGCGTGCGGCGCGGTATACATCCATGTTGCCGCCGTAAGGGTCGGGGATATCGAATCCGCAGAGATCTTTAACACTGTACACCTTGCCGCAGTTTTCAAGCACCTGTTTCTGCTTTTCAGTCATGCAGATGACGGCGTAACTCCTGTCTATTATGTCCTGGGTGAGCTGGCGGGGCGCAAATTTTTTAAGCGGAATACCGGCTTCAGAGAGCGCGGCGGCGCTGCCCTGCGAAATCGTTCCGCCCACTTCGGCGAACATTCCGCAGGAAGCCACGTCCCACCATTTTATTTTTCTTTGCTTTATCTTGCTCTTCAATATCGCTTCGGCCATGGGGCTTCGGCAGGTATTACCCGAACATACAAACAGGATCTTTTTACGTTTCATTTTTTGCTCCCGCACGCCTTGGTCAGCCTGTTCATGACGCCCGTCATAACGCCGCCCCTCTCCCCGGGAGCTATCGCTATTATCATATTGGCGACACGCTCGCCCTCGCGCAGCCTGTCATACAGGTTTGCGGCGATATCTTCCCCGCTTTCGCCGAGAAAAAGGAGATGTTCGGGGTTGAGTTCGCGGGCGCACTCGCCGTTGCACATGATATACGCGTTTACGCCCGCGGCGCGCTGTCTTTTATACTCGTCCATTGCGGCATAACGCTCTTCAAAACTGAAGAGCATGGTGTCGCAGTTGGGGGAATAATGTTTGTATTTCATGCCGGGGGAGCGGACTTTTTCGCCCGCCTTTGGAACAAACTCCCCGCAATCGCCCGCAATTTCGGCTATCATTTCGCGCGTGACAAGCCCGCTGCGGAGCACGCACGGAACAGTTCCCGTGCAATCGAGCACTGTGCTCTCTATGCCGCCCGTGCACTTGCCGCCGTCTATGATGAGCGGAATTTTACCGTTGAGGTCGGAAAAAACGTGCTCGGCGGTGACGGGGCTGACATGCTTTGAGATATTTGCCGACGGCGCGGCTATTGGCAGACCGACAGCCCTTAAAAACCTCTGCGCATCGGGGTGCGAAGGCACACGTATGCCTACCGTATCCAGCCCGCACGAAACGGCGTCCGTCACAGTACCCCTGCTTTTGAATACCATAGTGAGCGGCCCGGGGAGGTATTTTTGCGCAAGTTTTTTTGCATAGTCGGGGATATCTGTGACGATGCGCGAAATATCGTAACCCTCGTGCACATGAACTATCAGAGGGTTGTCCTGCGGCCTGCCCTTTACGCGGAATATGCTCAGCACGGCCTCTTCGTCAAACGCGTTGGCGCCCAGCCCGTATACCGTCTCTGTGGGAAAGGCTACAAGCCCGCCCTGCTCTATTATATTTCTGGCCGCCGAAAGGCAGTCGCTGTCAGGTTTTTTTATTTCTGTGATCATTTTACTGCCCGTAAAATTCATTCGCCGTTGTATTCGTTGTCGGAAAAGACCATGCCGTCGTCCGGCATATCGCCGTCCTCGCCGAACGGCAGCTCCTCGTCGGAACGGACGTCCTTCTTTTCCTTGCCCGCGCCCTCTTCCTTATACTGCTTGCCCTGCTGGGCGGCTATCTGTTTGAGTTCTGCAGGATCGGGCGTTACAAACTTTGTGTATTCGCCTTTGAAACGCAGCTGAGTTCTGCCAAGTTCGCCGTTTCTGTGCTTTGCGACTATAAGGTCGGCCATGCCGCGAATTATCTTATTCTTTTCTATCTCTTCGGGCGTAGCAGTCATGTCGGGGCGGTTTATAAAAATTACCATGTCGGCGTCCTGCTCTATGGCGCCCGATTCGCGCAGGTCGGAAAGCTGAGGTTCGCCGACCATACGGCGAAGCTGCGAAAGCGCTATTACGGGGACATCGAGCTCTTTGGCCATAATTTTAAGGTCGCCCGTTATGTGCGCTATCTCACGCGTGCGGTTTTCTTCCTGGCGTGAGCCGCTGGACATCAGCTGTATGTAGTCTATCATCACAAGGTCAAGCCTGCCGCCGTTTTTTGCCTTTATACGCCTGCACTTTGAAAGTATTTCGGCGGGCGTAACGCGGGACGAATCGTCTATGATGATAGAAAGCTGTTTGAGCTCTTCGCTGGTTTTTACCAGAGCCTTCCAGTCGTTGGGGGTGAGCTTGCCGGAAAGCGCGTTCGACATGCTCACCTTGGCGCTTGCGCACAGCAGCCTTTGAACTATCTGTATCTTGGGCATTTCCAGCGAAAATACCGCGCATACGTTGCCACTGTACGCTGCCGCCTCAACGATATTCATCGCAAGCGAAGTTTTGCCGCTGCCGGGGCGCGCCGCAATTACTATAAGGTCGGAGCGCTGGAAGCCGTTTGTTATCTTGTTTAAGAAAGGGAAGCCTGTAGGTATGCCGCGCAGCGCGTCTTTATTGCTGGCTATGGTGGAAAATCTTTCAATTACGTCGCCCACCACGGTGCTTTCGCGTATGTCGTCCATAGACGAAGTGTCGCCCTTTTTGGCGATGTCGTATACAAGTTTTTCGGCATACTGAACGCTCTGCGTGCCGTCTGTGCTGTTCATAGAGTTTTCTATGATGTTGCGCGCGGCGCGTATGAGTTCGCGATTGGTGCTGTCGCGCTTTACTATATCGAAATAGTACCTGTAATTGGCGGCCGAAGGCGCCTTTTGCATCAGGTCGGTGATATAATCTATACCCCCGACCTTTGCAAGGTTGCCCTCTTTTTCAAGGCAGTCGGTAAGCGTGACAAGATCTGTGGGTCTGCGCTGGTTGAATATCTTTAAAATGGCACCCATTATAAGCTGGTGCGATTCCTGGTAGAAATCTCTGTCCGAAAGCTTGTCTACCACTTCGGAGAGCACATCGTTATCTATCAGCATGCTTGCAAGAAGTGCCTGTTCCGCCTCTAAATTGTTAGGTAAAACGTTGGTTTTGTCTGACATAGTACATTATAAATTCATAAGTTTTTCAAATTCAGCAAGCGTATCGCCAAATTCCTTCATGGCAAAGGCAAACGGCTGCTTGCTTTCAAGATCTACGCCCGCAAGCCTTAACAGCGATACGGGGTCGGAAGAAGAACCGCTTGAAAGGAATTTAAAGTAATCTTTTACAGCTGTCTCCCCTTCTGTAAGTATCCTGTGCGCTATATTTATCGCCGCCGTTATGCCCGTTGCGTACTTGTATACGTAGAACGCCCTGTAGAAATGGGGGATCCTTGCCCATTCGCACGAGATGTGGAAGTCGTGCTCGATTGCGTCGCCGTAGTATTCCTTTCCGATCCTGCCGTAAGTTTCGCACAGAAGCTCCTTTGTGAGCGGTTCGCCTTTTTCGGCAAGGGTGTGGGCTTCGTATTCAAACTCGGCAAACATTGTCTGGCGGTGAAGGGTCGCGCGGATGGTGTCGAGGTAGTAATTTAAAAGATACTTGCGCAGGTTTATATCGTTCGTATCGGAGAGCATGAACTTTAAAAGCAGCACTTCGTTTACCGTGCTTGCAACCTCCGCCACAAATATCTTGTAGTCGCTCTTTGCATACGGCTGGTTGTGCGACGAGAAATACGTATGCAGCGAATGGCCCATTTCGTGCGCGATGGTAAAAATATCGCTTGTGGTGGGCTTGTAGTTCAAAAGCACGTAGGGGTGAACGCCAAAGCAGCCCGTGCTGTAGGCGCCGCTGCGCTTGCCCTCGGTCTCCTCAACGTCTATCCAGCGTTCGTCGTGCCCGCGCTTTAAAAGTGCCTGATACTCCTTGCCGAGGGGCGCCAGCCCCTTTATAACATACTTATAGGCCTCGTCGTAGGGCATCTTAACCTCTACGTCGCTTACAAGTGGCGCATATACGTCGTAAAAATATAACTTATCATAGCCAAGGATCTTTTTTCTGTCTGCTATATAGCGGTGCATTGCGGGGAAGCTGTCCTTTACGGCCTCAAGAAGGTTGCGGTAAACTTTTTCGTCTACGTCTTCGGAAGATAGCGCCCTTTCAAGGCACGAGTTGTATTTATATGCCCTGCTTAAAAATACATCCTTTTTCACGTTGCCGTAATAGGTGGATGTTATGGTGTTCAGCAGGCTTTCATACGCGCCGTAATATTTTTCATATGCCTCCTTCCTCTTTTCGCGGTCGGAGCTGTGCATGATTAGCCCGTACATGCCGTGGGAGATCTTCACCTTTTCGCCCTCGAACTCGATTTCTGGCAGGGGAAGGTCGGCATTGTCTATCATGGAAAATATCTCGCTGAAGGTGCCAAGCATTTCGCCCGACATAGCTATAAGTCTCTCCTGATCTTCGGGGATGACGTGCGGCTTGCGCTTTATAAGCGTTTTTATCATGTAGTCGTAGTCAGAAAAGTCCTTGTCAGCCACAAGCGAATTGAGGTACTCTTCGCTCTGGGCGGCCATTTCAGGCTCGAAGAATGCCATGGCGGCGCTGTATTTTGCAATCAGCGCCGAGCACTTTGAATCGTATGCCGTATACTTTGAAACGCGCGTGTCTTCATCGTGCTTCATTGAAGCATATAAAAATACGCGTTCAACCTTTTTAGAAAATTCGTCGTTTGCCCTGAGCAGAGCGAGAAGTTGGGTCTTATCGCCGAGCTTGCCCGCATACGAGCCGAAATCTATGCTTTTTTCTGCCTCATCAAACGCCTTTTCCCACTCTTCGTCTGAAGGGAAAATATCGTCCGTGTTCCAAGTATAACGCTTTTCAACCTGATTTCTTTCCATAATATATATCCTTTAAGCAATAATTATTTTCAGTTTTTATTGGAGTGGATGGGCGCCGGGATAAGCCCTCCCCTCGCTATGAATTTTGCGCTCGATTCGCCGTGTACAGGCATTATGGGCGCGCGGCCCAGAAGCCCGCCGAAGTTTACGCTGTCGCCCACCTTTTTGCCGGGCGCGGATATTATTCTTACGGCGGTGGTCTTGTTGTTTATCATTCCTATTGCGGCCTCGTCGGCAATTATGGCGCTTATAGTCGAAGCGGGCGTATCGCCGGGAACGGCTATCATGTCGAGCCCTACCGAACATACGGCCGTCATTGCCTCAAGCTTGTCTATGCAAAGTCCTCCGCGCTCCGCAGCCTCTATCATGCCGATATCTTCCGAAACAGGTATAAACGCGCCCGAAAGGCCGCCCACGCGCGAACTTGCCATTACTCCGCCCTTTTTAACTGCGTCGTTGAGCATTGCAAGGCATGCTGTCGTACCGTGCGTGCCCACGCTTTCAAGTCCCATTTCCTCAAGGATCTGGGCAACGGAGTCGCCGCGTGCCGGCGTGGGAGCAAGCGAAAGGTCGACTATGCCGAACTCCGCCCCCAGCCTGCGGGCCGCCTCGCGCGCGACAAGCTGACCTGCGCGCGTTATCTTGAATGCTGTACGCTTTATCATTTCCGCAAGCTCGGTAAGGTCTGCGCCGGGAATGCTCTCTATGGCGTGCTGAACGACGCCAGGGCCTGAAACGCCCACATTTACAACCGTGCCGCTTTCGCCTACGCCGTGGAACGCGCCCGCCATAAAGGGGTTATCTTCCACCGCGTTGCAGAACACTACAAGTTTGGCGCAGCCAAAGCCGTCCCTGTCCTTAGTAAGTTCGGCAGTCTGCTTTACTATTTCGCCCATCAGGCGCACGGCGTCCATGTTGATACCCGACTTGGAGGAGCCGATATTTATGGATGAACACAACTTGTTGGTTGTGGCAAGCACCTCTGGTATGCTCTCTATAAAAGTCCTTTCATAGTCTGCCATGCCCTTGTGTACAAGCGCCGAATAGCCGCCGAGAAAGTCTATGCCGAGGGTATCGGCCGCCCTGTCGAGCGCAAGGCCTATCTTTGCCGACTGCGCGGCGAACGGCGCGCAGATGAGGCTTGCCGGGGTGACCGACACGCGCTTGTTGACTATGGGGATTCCGTATTCCATCGAGAGCGCTTCGGCGACCTCTACAAGGTGCTCCGCCTGTGAACACACGCGGTCGTAAACGCGCTTTGCCGTTTCGTCGGCGGAACCTGCTATGCACGGGAGCAACGATATGCCCATAGTTATGGTGCGTATATCAAGATGCTCGCGCTCTATCATATTTACAGTTTCAATTACGTCGTACTTGTTGAACATGTCTTCCCTCAGATCCTGTGCATTGCATTGAATATCTCTTCATGCTGAAGGTGTATGCTCATGCCTATATTTTTGCCCATTTCGGCACATTCTGCGGCAAGCACGGAGAGTTCCTCCTCCGCACCAGATGTATCTACAAGCATTATCATGGTAAAATATTCCTGCAGAATCGTCTGGCTGATATCAAGTATGTTTACGCCTTTTTCCGCAAGGAAGGTGCTCACCTTGGCTATTATGCCCGTCTTGTCTTTGCCGACAACGGTAACTACTGCACGCATAGTTGTTCTCCTGTGTAATTTATGTATATAGTACCCCTGGCGGGGCAACTGCCGCAAGGGCAATTTATCAATTTGAAAAATCAGTAGATGCCGAACCTTAAAAAGTTATATATCGGCGAAAAAAATCCCTTCATCGCAAGCGACCAGTCGGCTATAACGCCCACAAGGCTGTCGTAAGAAAAAGTTCCGTAGCGGCGGCTGTCGTTACTGAATATGATCTCGTTGCCGTCGCGGTAGCCCCTGTTGTCGCCAAGCACAAACATGTGCCCTTCGGGCACGACGAGCGGATCGTCTTCCGAACGGTAGCTGTTATACGGAAGGTCGGGGTCGTTTTGCTCATCGAGGACGTAGTCCTCTTCCAGGGCGAAAAACTGTTCCGTACCCGCCGTCTTGAGGTATACGACGCCGCGGCTCATATATATCTCGTCGCCGCCGAGCGCAATAACGCGTTTTATTATATAGCGCGAAGTGTTTTCGGGCAACACAACAACAATGTCTCCCCTGTCGGGCAGGGCATAGGTATCGGCATACAGATAGTCGCCGCCCGGCATTGCCTCACCTGAAGAAGATTCGGGCGCGCCTGTGAGTGTGGGCGACATTGAAGAGCCGTTTACATATATGCCGACATAGCGCGTTGTAAACAGCCCTATACATACAAGCAGAAAGGCAATTATTATGCAGAATATTACCAGCGGATCTTTGTAAGGGGCGTACCGCTTTTGCCCGAGCAGTCTGTCACCCATATCAAAGCCACATTATATTATTCACAGCATATTGTTCGGAACAGGTTATGGTAAAGCGCAGCCTGCCCGTGAATGACTGCAGGTGCATGCCCTGATCGCTTAAAAAATCTTTGCTCTTCAAAAGAATGTTCTGCCATATTCCGCCCGCCACATTTAACGTCGCCTCATATATCTGTCCGCTTGACATATCGGACATGGTAAACTGCACTGCGGCGGCGTTGTCACAGAAAATATCCAACTTTAGTATGGAATCTTCGTCGGGAGCAAAGCATTGGGTATTGAAGCGGTAGGTCATAAGGCCGCACACCGAATAGACGCCCTTCAGACCGTCCTGCTTTTCCACCACCTGGGGCAGAACGGCGTCGCTTGTAAGGAACGCGCCGCCGAGCGCAAACGAACGGTCGGCAATGGAAAGGCTGCCTGCCCCGTCCTTTGCAGAATACATGACTCTGCACTTTTTGCGCGTATTCCTGAACTTTCCGCTTATCTTTCTTACGGCCATGCGCGACCATACGGTGAATCCGCTGGTATAGCGCGCATAACAGAATGCAAAGACCGAAGTTGCCTTTTCGTAAACATTGAGATAAAAATCGCGTGTATCGCCTTCGCCGCCCTTGAGCGGTGCGGGAATCCACTCGCGTATGACGGGATCTATACAGTCTTCCGCCATAAACATGCCCGTCTCTTCGGGAACGCCCTGCGGGTCGAATTCGGCGCGCGCGATAAGGTTATCTTCTTCGTCAGACATTACCGTTATTACCGCGGGCTTGGGTAAAAATACGTGCCTTTCCCTTACGAATTTGTCAAGGAAAAGAAACATATCCTTGGTGCCTTCAACGTCTATGCAGCCGTTGCAGTGTACCGAATAAGATATTACGCTGTCGCCCACATACTGCTCGTTTATGCGCGAAAAGGTGTCGTAAGCCCTGTCGTAGTCAAATCTTTCATCGTTTGTGGAGCACAGCATGAGCACGGGGCACTTTACAAACGGCGCATAGGCCTGCGAATCTATGCCAGCCATAAAGCGATAGCGCTCGTCGTTGAACTGCGGCTCCTGCGAGCCGAATTTATAGTAACCGCTGTACGTTTTCCACCCTGCCGCACATACGGTCACAAGGCAGGTAAGCTGCACGCCCGCAGCGAGCTTCCAACCTATTTCGCCTCCGTCGCGTATGCCCACGGCGCCTATCTTGTCTATGCCGCCGCGCGACTTAAGGTAGTTATAGCAATACCTGGCAACGGCGACCCATTCGTACCAGCTGGTCTGCATTGCGTCTTCATCCACAAAATCTTTGTGCCTTCCGCAGTTTATAAGATTGGCATAGCTTACATTTTCTGGATATTGTGTATAATTGTTGGCGCCCTCCCACTTTCCGCGATAGTCGGGCATGAGAACGCTGTAGCCGTTTTTCACAAAAAAGCTGATAAGCTCGGCGTCCACCGTGCCGGTACTGTCAGGCAGCAGGATGACTGCGTCGTCGCAGGGCATGGCGTCGCTGTACGAAAAAGTGGCAAATATTTTAACGCGTCCCGCGCCTGTATCCCTGCCGTAGAAGTAAAGATATTCAGTTGTTACTCCGGCTTCGGTCTTTTCGGCGATCTTTTCGGCCATCACGTCAAGGCTGTCGTCAAAGTTTTTCCATAGCGAAACGGGCGTTAAAATATTAGACAAAACAATCACCTCAGCAACTGATGCTTATGGACGAGCCGTGGCTTTCAGTTGCTTTACTTACTATTATTTTACTGCTTATTCTGTGTTTTAACTCCTCTACGTGGCTGATAAGCCCTATAGAAAAGTTTTCGTTCTTCAATTTTTCCAGTGCGCCGAGCACGGTGTCTATCAGGTCGGCGTCCAACGTGCCGAAGCCTTCGTCAAGGAAGAAAAATTCTATCGACTTCATTGAGCGGCTGCATATGGTGTGGCTGAGAGCCAGCGCCAGCGAGAGCGATACGAGAAATGTTTCGCCGCCGGAAAGCGTTTTTACCTTCCTCAGTTCGCCGCCGTTATAGTTGTCGCCCACGCAGAAGTTGTTGTCTGTGTAGGAAAGAAAGTATCGGCCGTCGGTCAGCTCGATGAGCGTGCGCGAGGCAAGGCGGGATATATTTACCAGATGTTCGTTGGCGATATATTCCATAAACTTATTGTCGCGTATAAGGCTTTTAAGTTTGCCGATGAGGTCGAGCGAATGTTTTATCTGTCTGTACTGCTTTTCCAGCGCGGCTTTTTCCTTAAGCCTGACTTCCATATCTGCCGAGGACTTCTGTGAAACGGCATATTCGTCGGCGGTATCCCTGTACAGCCGCTCGACCTGATTTTTCGTGGCAAGCGCGGCTTCAAGCTCACCTTCGACAGTGGCAGGCACCGCCTGCATATCGCCGAAACTTGCCACAAGGCTCTCTGCCGCGGCGTATTCGGCGGTAAACGCGCCGTACTCCTCTATGGCGGCGCCATAGCTGTTGTATTTTTTCAGTAGTTCCCGGCACTTCTGAACCGAATGCAGTTTTGAATTCGCAAGGTTTTCCGCGGCAGCCTGTTCAGCCCTTTTGAGCTGAGATTCGAGCGACTGTACCTCCGCCTGAGAGGCGGCCGTTGCGGCCGCGTTTTGCGAAAGTTCTTTTTTGAGCTTTTCAACGCCTTCGGCAAGCACGCACTGCTTTTCTGTGGCAAGCCTGGCCTTTCTGGCGACCTCGCCGTACGCTGCGCGATAGTCAGCGACGCCTTCTCCGAAAACTTTTGCAAGCTGTTCTTCAAGTTCGGAAATTTCGCCCGAGAGCTTTTCGCCGCGCCCCCTTATCTCTTCAAGTTTTTCGCAAATCGCCTGAAGTTCGCTTGAACACGTCTTTTTCGTTCCCTCGAGCCGCGTTACCGCCGTTTCTGCCTCCCTGCGCTTTTTTAGCGTTGCCTGAAATTCTGCAAGGCCGCGGTTTACATCGAACCTTGCGTCCTTCACGGAGAGAATAAGTTGCTTATACTCCTCGGCCTTGCGCGCAAGTTCGCCGCTTAAATAGTCGTACAGTGCCGAGTTGTCGTTGAACGTGCGTATTTCGGCCTGCAGGTCTTTTATATAGTCAAGCGTGCGGGCATATTCCTCCCTGAGGATGCCGCCCTTCAGGTGTTTTTTGAAGTATTCGTCTATATCCGGCTCGGGCATTGCCGCCAAAGCCCCCTGTGCCTCGGCAAGCGCCTTTACTATACCGTCGCACTCGCGCTGTTTTGCTACAAGGCTTTTTGAACCCGTTCTGTAACTTTCGCGGCAGGCCTCGCGCTCCCTCTTTCTGTCGTCCAGCGTTTTGCATACGGGCAACAGGCCGGCCATGGCACTCTCTGCCTTGCTGAGTTTTTCGGCCTCGCCTGCGGCAACATACTCGTCGAGCTTTTTCTGTTCTTCCCCGAGGCGGGCGGAAAGTTCGGCAGAGTGCGCGGCAAGTTCGCCGCACTTTATGCGCTTTGCCTCAAGCTCTTTTGAAAAATTTTCTGCCTCTGAAGTATACTTTGAAACTCTCTCGCAGTAAGAAAGTATGGGCAGTACCCTGGCAAGTTCGTCATAGCGAGGCTTGCGCTCTTTAAGGGCGGCAAGTCTGGCGCGCGCGTCGGCGCACGCCCTGGCCCTTTCAGCCAGCTCCTTAAGCGCCGAATACTTTTCGGCCGCCTCTGCAGATTTGGCCCTGTACTCTTCACAGAGCACCGCAAGCTGTGCGGTGCGCTCTTTAAGGGAGGCAAGCGCCTCTTCGGTGTCCCTTTCGTATGCGCTCAGGCTGCCGAAAAGAGTGTCTGCCCTGGTTTGCGCCTTGCTCTCTCTGTCGTTTATTTTGGCCTTGAGTGCGGCGCCGTACTTCTGGAGATTGAACAGCCTTTCAATCAACTGTATCCTTTCGGAGGGAAGCGAATTTACAAACTGCGCAAATTCACCCTGCGGCAGGGCGATGCACTTGCGGAAGTCTTCCTTGTTTATGCCTATTATCTCGGTTATTTTGTCGGTGACCGACTTTACGTTATCGGCAATTGCGACCGACTTGCCGTCGCTGTATTCATACAGCATGGCCTTGTGGGTGCCGCTCTTGCGCTTTATGCTGCGCTCCACAAGGTAGCTCTTGCGTGCGCCTTCGGTCTGAATGTCGAATGTAAAGCTTACTTCAAGCTCGTCGCACTTATAGTTTATCTTGTCAAGCTTGTCGGGGTTGCGCTCTATATCGCCGTACAGCGCAAAGTTGATGGCATCGAGTATGGTGCTCTTTCCGCTGCCGGTTTCGCCGAAGATGCCGAATATGCCGCTTTTTAAAAGCGGTTCAAAATCTATTACCTCCCTTTCGGAAAAGCTGTTAAGCCCCTTGAATTCCAGTCTTACAGGTTTCATTCATCCTCCGTCAGCGATAAAAACAGCTCCAGAAGGTCTGCAGGCGCCTCCGCTCCGAAGCGCTGCCTGTAGTATTCGGTAAACAGCTGTGAAGAGCTTTCGCCCGCGTTGCGCGCAACTTCGCCCGCAGAGATCTGCGCATCCACCGCCATGTGCAGCGAATACAGATTTTCGCATGAATGCAGCGTGCTTATTTCAGACGGGGAGAGCGGTTCTGTAAGGTTGAGCGTAAGTTCTGCTATCGCGTCGCCGTTATCTTCAAGCAGCTTGAGCGCACCGTCAACGCTGTTTGCCTGAAGGCGGACAAGCCTTGCGCACGAAGTGAGCGGCACGCTTTTAAAGTTCTGTACGCCGTCTGAAGTTATGTCGAACACGTTGACAGACTTTTCCTGCCCCGCCTCATCAAAAGTAAAGCGCATTATTGCGCCGCTGTAATATATGTTGTTGCCAAGGTTCTGCCTTCTGTGCAGATGCCCCAGCGCACTGTAATCACACTTGGGAAAGAGATTTAGCCCCACGACGCGCGCGCCGCCAAGGTCTATTTCCCTTTCGCTGTCGCTTGCCTTGCCTCCCGCCGCAAATATATGTGACAGGAATACAGAGGGCATTCCCTCCTCCCTGCCGCGCTCGCCGTACTCTATCCAGCGCGCCATTTTTTCGGCAAAGCTTTCATCGCTCTTACCCTCTTTGAATCGCGCTTCGTTGGGGTAGGGCAGCATATTTATATACACCCTCTCCCCCGCGGTATTTTCAAATATCGCGTAGCCGCCTTCGGACTTTACGGGGTAGCACGCTCCGCGCTTTTTGCAGTCGAGCGGCTTTAAATTATTGCCTACCGTATATATATTCAGCTCTTCGGAAAGCGACTGTGCTGCGGTGAGCCGCACGTAATCATCGTGGTTGCCGCTTATTATCAGCACTGCGCACGATTTTGCTATGTTTCGCACGGAGGAATAGAATATCTCTTCGGCCTCGGCAGACGGAGTATAGGTATCGAACACGTCGCCTGCAACAAGCAGCAGTTCTACCTGCTCGCGCCTGCATATGTCGCCGATCTCTTCAAGCACTCTTTTAAATTCTTCTCCCCTGTCCCTTCCCATCAGCTTTTTGCCGATGTGCCAGTCGGATGTGTGCGCAATCTTCATGTTATAATTTCTTAAACGCGCCCTGTTGCTGCCGCCGCGCCATCTTTTGGCAAACGGTTGCATTTTCGGGCGATTTGGTTTATAATAATCAACACCTGCCGCATGATGTAGCGGCACATACGAAACATGCCTGCCCGCAGGCAAGATATGTTATAATTATATTCCTTTTGAGTAAATAAATCAAGCGTTGGAACAGGGTTTTGCGATATGGCTTTTATCTCCCTCTCCCCCGAACTTAAGGCAAAGTCGTTTACGGGTGTAGAAAACAAATTCATAACAAAGTACATGCCTGTGCTTGACGCGCAGGCCGTAAAAGTGTATCTGTACGGGCTGTACCTCAGCCAGAGCGGCAGCACGTTCACAGTAGCCGACCTGGCCGCCGCCCTGAACATTACCGAGGAACAGGCCGAAGGCTGCTTTGACTATCTCGACGAATTCGAGCTGGTAAAAGTGACGGCACGCGCGCCCTTTGAAGTCACTTACCTCGACGCCGAAAACATAAGCGGAACGCCCAAAAAATACAAGCCGGAAAAGTATGCCGACTTTGCGCGCAGCGTACAGACTATAATAAAGGGCAGAATGATATCGCCCAACGAATACCGCGAATACTTCTATCTCATGGAGGAATACGGCTTTGAGCAGGGCGCCCTTCTTATGATAGTCAATTACTGCGTAAACATGAAGGGCGACGATATACGCATACAGTACATAAAAAAAGTGGCTAAAAGTTTTGCGGCCGACGGGGCTACCACGGCAAAAAAGGTCGAAGAACGGCTTGCAAAATTCACATACTCCACCCCAGCGCTTACAAAAATCTTTGCGGCGGCGGGAATTGCGCGCAGCCCGGGCATAGAGGACGACAGGCTGTATAAAAAATGGACTGAGGAGCTCGGCTTTACCGACGACGCCATAGCCGCGGCGGCAAAATGCTTCAAGGCAAAGAATACCGAGCGGATAGACGAAGTGCTTGACGAACTGTTCAGGAACAAGAAGTTCGACGCAAAAGAGATAGAGTTCTATTGCAAAAATAAAAACGCCATAAAGACGGCAACGACGGATATTGCCCGCGCCCTTGGCATATACGTGGCAAACACCGCCCCCTACATTGAAAACTATGTGGGCGTATGGTGCGATATGGGCTATGAGCTGTCTACCCTCGGCCGTATAGCCGCATACTGCTTCACGCATGAAAGAAAGTCGTTTGAAGGCATGGACGACTTTATAAAAAAACTGTACGAAAAGGGCATCATAGAGGAAAAAGCCGTACGTTCGTATATAGAGATGATGAACGCAGAAGACGCCTTTATAAAGAAAACGCTTGTAAAATGCGGCCTGACAAGGCGAATAATACCTTCGGACAGGCAGTTTTTGTCGCGTTGGCGCGAATGGAATTTTTCAGATGAGATGATACTGCGCGCCGCCGAGCTGGCCGCAGGCAAAAATAACCCCGTGGCATACATGAACGGAGTACTTTCGTCATGGAAGGCAGAAGGCGCCTTCACGCCCGACAAGATAGAGAGCGGAATTCATGCCGTTGCTACGCACGAGGGAAAATCTGTAGACCGCTCAGTCATAGAAAGGCATTACGCAAGGCTGAGACAGCTCGCCGAAGACAGGGCGGAAAGCATACAGCAGAAGGCGCTTGACGACGAACTTTACGGCAAACTGCACGGCGAGATAAATTCTCTGGGAATAAAACTTGCTTTTGCCGAGGCGCGCGGAGATTCATCGGCCGCCGAACTGGAAACAAAGATATCTGAGGCGCAGGCCGCTGCTGACGCAAGGCTTGCAGAGCTTGGCATAGACAAGGCAGACTTTACGCCCCGTTACGGCTGCAGCATATGCAACGATACCGGGTACGACGCTGACGGCAAACCCTGCAGATGTCTTAAAAAATTTATACAGGAATATAACAACGCGGGCTGACGGCAGTATCCGACATATCCGATAAGACATATAAATGACGGCGATGTACACCACCGCCGCCATTTTTTTGCACATACTGTATAAAAACATTTCTGCCTCGTAAAAATTTAAGCGCGTAAAAAAAGAGATACCGTAAATACGATATCTCTTAATATGGAGCTGCAACGGATTTGTAAGGAGCGAAGCGACGGAATAGCCATTGTTCGCCGCAAGGCGCAATGGCGTCCATATTTCGATGATCCGGTTGGCAGCGCGTAAAAAAAAGAGATATCGTGAATACGATATCTCTTAATATGGAGCTGCTAACCGGATTTGTAAGGAGCGGAGCGACGGAATAGCCATTGTTCGCCGCAAGGCACAATGGCGTCCATATTTCGATGATCCGGTTGGCAGCGTGTAAAAAAAGAGATATCGTGAATACGATATCTCTTAATATGGAGCTGCTAACCGGATTTGAACCGGTGACCTCGTCCTTACCAAGGACGTGCTCTACCTGCTGAGCCATAGCAGCATATAACGATTTATTCAAGCAATGCACCTTAAGCGCGATTACCTTTGATATTATATGTTAAACGACCGTAGTTGTCAAACAAATTTTGGCATTGCACAGTAATTTTGCGCCAAAAAAACCTTATTTTTTTATTTTAACTTCAAACGGCAGAGCTATAGCGGGCCGAGCGCCCGATTATTTGACAGCAGAAACACTTTTATGATAAAATTTTTCCGATCACTGCCTTTAAAAAGGAGGCACTTTTGATGACAAAAGAAGTTAAATTATATATAAGCTCCGTAACGCTGAGCGCGCTGTATCTGTTCGAGTTTCTCGTTACAGGCATTTTTATATTCAGCAATATGTTCTACACATGGGCGGGCCTGCCGTTTGTACTCGGCATATTTGCCCTTCTCCCCCTTCTCTTCTCTGTCCTCAATTTAAAAATATTTAAAAGCATCCGCCTTTCGGTGGGACTGATATGCGCGGCAGTGGCAATGGCGCTGGGGCATTTTCTGTTTACTGCCTATGTGCTTTCAAAGCTTACTTACCTGCTTATCACGGGCCTGCCGGTTTTTGCGGCGCTTGCCGTGGCGGGGCTGTTTCTGTTCCTTATTCTGGCATACCCCAAATTTAAAAGACTTGGCAAAAGGATATCGGTAATTACCCTTAGTATAGTCATATTTTTTGTGTGCATATTCGGAATATTCAGGCTGTTTATCTTCAGGTTCACGTCAGACGGAGTGGTTTTTGCCGTTGAAGACGAGTATCAGATAGCATGGTCTACTTCGGTTAAGTCCACAGGCTACGTAACGGTAAACGGCAAGACCTATTACGACCAGAGCAACGGCCAGAACAGGGTGAGCACGCTGCATAAAGTCAGCGTGCCAATGGCGGTGCTCGACGAGGCGAAGGGCTACGAACTTCACTCTGTTCCCGTCTATTCCGAAGCCGCATATCTTGCCATCCGCGGAGGCGAACTCGTAAAAAAGTATAACTTCAAACCTGCGGACGGCAGCGACGGGCTGCAGATTTACAACATAAGCGACAGCCACGAAACGCTGCGCGGTGCAAGCGTGACGGCAAGTTACTTCGGCAAAGACCTTGACATTCTTATCCTTAACGGAGATATAATCAACGACATTTCGTCGCTGTGGCAGATCTCGCTTATATACAAGACGGCAAGCCGCATCACGGGCGGCGAAAGGCCGGTGATATACACGCGCGGCAACCATGAGTGTAACGGCAGATACGCCGACGAATTGCCCGAATATGTAGGCAGCAACGGAGGAAAACTGTACTACACCGTAGAGCTTGGCGGAGCATACTTTCTGGTGCTTGACACCAACAACGATATGGCGGACGACAACTTTCTTATAGGGCCCGCCGCCAATTTTGAGCAGCAGCGCAGAGAGCAGACCGAATGGCTGAACGGGCTTGAACGCTTCGGCGAAAGCTGCGAATATAAATTCCTGCTTGCCCACATGGCGTTCCCCCTTTCGGATTACGAACGCTTTCCCGAATGGACGACACAGCTAAATGAGGCAACGAACGGAAAATTTGACCTGTGCATAAGCGGACATTCACACAAACTCGACTTTGCCGAAGCCGGTACGGAGACGCGCACCGATTACCCCGTGATACGCGGTTCGTTGCGCAGCAACTACCGCACCGAGGGCGAGGGCGTAGACCCCGCCGCATTTACAGGTACTGCGATAGAGTGTAAAGACGGCAAAATAACAGCCATGTTTACAAACGCAAAAGGTGAAGTCAGGCAGACTATAGCCGTGAATTACTGAACGCTTTATATATAAATGTTCGGGGGCCGGCGCTGATAAAGCGCCTGCCCCCGAACATTAAGGAGTTAAATGAAATAGTTGTCAATCAATAGCGACAAGATCGCCCGAAGTTACCGTATAATCAGTCAGCGTCACTTCTTCACCGCCTCGTTCAACCACAAACGTGATCACGTTTCCCGCGCGGATAGTGAGTGCAAGGTCGCTTATATCATACTCTCTGTTGAGCGTATACGAAGTGCCGTTTATTACAAGCTCTTTTAAAATATCGCCGCTCTGCACACCCATTGCCGCCGCTATGGTATTGCTTTCTACAGATTCAACGTTGATATCTTCCACTACTTCGCCGTAACCTTTATTGGAGTCATATACATACACCGAACCGGATGTTGTAACGTTTACGCCGAAAGTAATATCGTATGCTCCATTTGTAGAATCATTATTGTCGTTTGCATAATAGATGATATTGTTTGCAACGCCTGTAACAATTTCAAGCGGGACAGCATAGTTTATGTTTTCTTCCTGACCGGCCCCTGCATTGGTTATACCTATAAGTTCCCCGCTTATGTTGAACAGCCCGCCGCCCGAATTGCCTTGATACATAGGCGTATCAATACGCATTGAGCGGTAATAGCTGCCAATGTTGTCGCCGTCTATGTCAAGCAGGATGTTTTCATCTACGGTGCTTATAACGCCGCGCGTTACGCTTATGCCTCCATCCTCAGGGTTGCCTATTGCTATGGCAGTCTGCCCTACATGATAGCTGTCTGCAATTTTAACTTCGCATGCATTGGGATTGATGGCCTTTATATTCGATGTGCGCGTTCGTAATACCGCAATATCGTTATCTATAGAGCCGCCCACATATTCAAGCGGGATCGCATAGTCGCCGTAATTATATTTCGTGTAGCCGTTTTCGACGCGTACAACAGTCTGATTACCGTAGGAATCGGTCTGTGTCTCTGCATACGGACTACCCTCACTGCCATACAGATAGCCGTATGTGTAGAGTGCGGTATTTTTTCCGCCGTTCAACTGAGTATCGGCAGAAGAATCGTAGACGACATGGTAGTTTGTTACAAGATAAGTATAACCGTCAGTCGATTCATCCATATCATAGATAACGGCCGCACCTGTATAAATATTGTAGTCAGAGCTCTTGTACAACCCTTCGCGCGGGTTGTAACCGTAAGTCGACTCGACAAATTGCGCATAGATCTTCATTGAAGACTGAAGGCAGTAATTGGTAACAACAGCCGACTGGTCGGCAGAAACAGTGAGATATTTCTCGAGAAACTGTTCGTAAGTTATATCCTCGCCCGTCTGAGCCTTGTACTCAGCATACAGATCTTCGGCAGATACGCCGCCGCTGCTGTTGTTTGCGACCGAGAAGGTGGTCGAACTGCCGTCTGAATAGTAGACGGTGTAAATATCGTTGCCTCCCTCTGAACCCGTCTTTGCAATAGACGTTACATATGACTGCGAACTGCAGCCCGCAAACACAGGCACGGCCAGCACCGCCGCCGCGCACAGCGTAGCAATTGCAACTTTAGCAGATGTTCTCATAACACTATCTCCTTTTTTACAAACAACAGGCTTTGAATCCTAAAAGCCCTTTTACCAATTCTGTGTCATTACTTTACAACACAAATATTGACGCACGGTTATAAAAATATGAAGATTTTGCAAAAAAATTATGCAAACTGGCTGTTATAGAGCGTTGCATACGCGCCACCCTTCTTTAAAAGCGTTTCATGGTTGCCCTGCTCGATTATATTTCCGTTTTCCATGAACAGAATATTATCGGCATCGCGTATCGTTGAAAGCCTGTGGGCGATAACAAAGCTTGTGCGGCCGCTCATAAGCTCCTTCATCGCCTTGCCTATTTCCGCCTCTGTGCGCGTATCAACGCTGGAGGTAGCCTCGTCGAGAATGAGCACGGGAGGGTTGCAAAGGAACACCCTCGCTATGGTAAGAAGCTGCCTCTGCCCGACAGAAAGATTGCCTGCCTCGTTTTCAAGCACGGTGTCGTATCCATGCGGCATGGTTCTTATAAAATAGTCCACTTTTGCCATTTTTGCAGCGTTTACTATCTCTTTACGGGTGGCATCGGGTTTGCCGTAGGCAATATTTTCCGCGATAGTGCCGCCGAACAGCCATGTGTCCTGCAACACCATGCCGAAGTTTTTGCGCAACCCCTTTCTGGTGAGGTCTGTAGAGGTTATCCCGTCTATTGTTATTTTGCCGCCGTTAACTTCGTAAAAACGCATCAGAAGGTTGATAAGCGTAGTCTTACCTGCGCCCGTTGCCCCGACTACAGCGATCTTCTGCCCGGGATTTGCAGTAAAACTTATATCCTTCATAAGTATCTTTTCGGGCGTATAGCCGAAACTTACATGCTCAAAGGCAATTCTGCCCTCTGCCCTGTCTATATTCACAGGCGTAGACGTATCCGGGACTTCCTCTTCATCGTCAAGGAACTCAAACGTACGCTCGGCCGAAGCAAGCGCGGACTGAAGGGAATTTATCATGAACGAAGCCTCCGTCACCGGTTCGGCAGTAATGTTCAGGTATTGGAAATATGCCTGCACTACGCCTATCGTCATAGAGCCGTTTATCATCCGGTAACCTGCGATAAGAAGGATCACCGCCTGCGAAATACGCGAGAGAAACCTTACGGCGGGGTTTACAGCGTTTGTCAAGAAGTCGGCGTCGCGGGTAGCCAGGCGAACCTCTTCAACGGCTTTATATACTTTGCCGACGCTTTCCTCTTCATGATTGAAAGCTTTAATTATATCTCTGCCGGTATAGTACTCTTCGGCAATACCTGTAAGGCGGGCTATTGCCTCCTGCCTTTCGGAAGCGCATTTCAGATTCTTTTTGGATACAATTTTTGTAATAATTACAGCTATAGCCATAAACGCCAGGAAAATAAGCGCAAGTATCCAGCTGTAATAAAACATAAATGAAAGAGAACCGATTATTGTGCCTATCGCCACTACAAGCTTCAAAAGGCCGGTCTGCAAGGTTTCGGATACCTTGTCAAGGTCGCTTGTAACGCGGCTTAAAATCTCGCCCGGCTTGTTGCGATCGAAAAAGCGCAGCGGCAGCTTGTTGAGTTTATTGCTTATCTGCCTGCGCAGTTTTAAAATAAGGTTTTCGGCAACGCTTGCCATGAGATATGACTGAAAAAAATAGAAACATGCCATAATCATGTACATTACAAAAAGAATGGTCATTTCTCTTCCGAGCGGATCCCACGCAAGCGAGAATTTACCGGAAGCTACAGACTCATCTATCGCAGCCTTCAGCGCGTCTATCACGATAGCGCTGTAATAGGGGGTAAATATGTTGAGAACAGTATAAATTACGATAGAAACCGCCACGGCAATAAGTCTGAAACGCTGATCTTTGAGCTGGGAAAATAATCTCTTTGCCGTCTTCATGGCATATTGAGGCGCATCGTATTTGCGCGACGTATTTTTGATTTTCTTATTACTCATACCTCGTCTTCCTCCTTCGTCTGAGATTTATAAATTTCCCTGTATACGGAGCAGTTTTCCATAAGTTCATTTTGTCGAGCAGCTTCTGCAGTTTTCTGAAAAGCGGCGAAGAACTTTTGATAATAAACACCGCTATAACAGAAATAACTATCAGAATACCCAACAATATTAACCCCATTGCCCAGTCAAGAATGAAGGCCATTACTATCGAAAGCACAAAGACCAAAGGAACGGGAAGCACGAGCATGATGGTATTGATAAGCGCGGTCTGAATATTTGTTATGTCTGAAACCGTCCTCGTCGTCACGGAGGCCGTGCCGAATGTGCGGAAGTCAGAAACAGCAAGTTCAAGCGATTTTTTATACAGCGCATCACGCATGCCGGCGCCTACTTTTGCCGTAAGATCCGCGCACGCGAAAACACTGCCTATGGCCGCGCCGCCCGCCACAAGTGCCGCCACGCCCATAAGCACAGCCGTTACTATAAGGTTGTTGAAGGCCATGCCCTTTTCGGCTTCGTTCATCAGTTCAGCCGCAAATGTAGGTATAATAAGCGCCCCGACAACATCTACAAAAAGCAGAAATACAGTGAGAACACACATCCTCCAATGCGACTTTAAAAAGCGTAAAATCAGTCTCATATATTCTCCTTTAAACAAATTTATTGTACGGGCAGTTCTGAATAAAAGAAGAACGTGCATTCCGCTGCACCTGGCGTTCCGCCTGAGAGGCATAAAAAAAGGGCGCTGCTCGACTTAAAAAGCCGGGCGCACCCGCTATCTTCTCAACAACGCGGCTACGGCCGCGCGTTCTCCGATTACACTTCTATTCAGTTATTGCCCGTACACAAGCAGAGCGTATTATACTATATGCAAATTCAGTTGTCAACGATAGAGCAACAAATTTTTTTAATTTTTTATCTGCCCTTACAATCACTTAAACAGTGCTTTTCTGCGTGATTTTATCAGGTGTTTTTCTGCCTCTTTTAGTTATAAAAACATAAATGATTACGGCGACCGCGGCAACCATTCCCTCCGTCACGGGGTACGATAGCCATACGCCGTCAAGCCCCATAACCGAAGACAGAATATATGCCGCAGGTATTATAACAATCAGCCCACGGAGCAAAGACACCGCCTGGGCGGGCAAAACCTTTTCGGAGGCAGAAAAGTATGCGCATATGACTATATTGAACCCGAGAAAAGGCGTTGCGGCAAAGTAGACGCGCATTCCGCCCGCGGCGAGTTCGGTCAGCAGGGCAATATTTTCAGAATTAAAAATATCGGCGATGGGAGCGGCAAATGTAAATATCAGGGCATAGACGACTGCCGAAAATATCACAGAAAGCGCCACCGCATAGAACAGAAACGCCTTGCCCCTGCCATCTTCGCCTACGCCGTGGGCGCGGCTGATGAGCGGCTGCACGCCCTGGGCTATGCCTGTAAATACCGAGGCGACCACAAGCGATATGTTTGCAACAACGCCGTAAGCGGCCACGGCGATATTTCCGCCTATATCAAGAATGATAAAGTTGAATACGAGCACGACTATAGCAGACGAGAACTGCTCGACAAGCGACGGCAGGCCGATCGCAAACGTTGAACCAGTGATACGCGGCGAAGGCGGCATTTTAACGGCACGGAAATTATTTTTGCGGCGGAAGACGTGGATAAGCGAGATGCATATTCCGATAACAGGCGCAAGCCCGGTGGCGAAGACTGCGCCGAACATTCCCATATTACAGGGAAAAATGAACACGTAGTCGAGCAGAATATTTGAAAGGCTACCCGTAACCGTAGACGCCATTGCTATCCTGGGCGCGCCATCGTTGCGCACAAAGCACACAAGGATATTATTCAGCACAAACGCGGGCGAAAAAAACATCAGAACCCTTATATAAATTTCCGTCATGTCATAAGTAGCTTCGTCTGCCCCGAGTAATACCGTCAGCCTGCCCGAAAGAAAAACGCCTATAAAAATAAAGACAAGCGAAAACAATGCCGCAAGGTACAATGTGTTGGTAAACACCCTGTTTGCCTGTTCCTCTTGCCCTCTGCTGCGGCACACCGAATATTTTGTTGCGCCACCCATGCCGAGCATGAGCCCCGCGCCGTGCATGAAGTAATATACAGGAATAGCCAGGTTGAGAGCGGCAAGTCCGTTGCTGCCAAGTCCCTGCGATACAAAAAACGTATCCGCAAGGATATAGCAAGACATTGCTATCATTGCCAGCACGCTGAACGGCACATATCTGAAAAAGTCGGCTATGTTGCCACGGTTTAAAAGCTCTGACTTCATGTAAACTCCTTTGCCATAAAAAAAGCGCCGGCAACTCCGCATCTTCAACGGCCTAACGATGCAGAAACCAACGCAATGCCTGCCCGGCGGCAGACGATATACTTATTTTCTTTCCTATACAATGATGTTAACAGATACTGCTGTCTTTGTCAACTCTTTATGTGCCGTCGGCGGCGACTATTCATGAGTACTTCTAATGCCAATACAAAATGAAAGCAAAAAGGGGCACAAAAATGCGCCCCTTTTAAAAATATAACAAACTTAATTTTCCGATATTTCAGATTTATCTTCCGCGGTGCCTGCGGCATCGGAAACTTCAATTTTTTCTTCGTTTTCTGGCATGTCGGCAGTAACGGCTATTTCGTCTTCGGCCTTAACTTCGGCGCCTTCTTCTGCCTTTTCTTCTTCGGCAGTACCTGCAGCACCTTCAGTGGTTTGCTCTTCGGCCTTTACCTCGGTTTCGGCACCTTCCTCAACAGCCTTTACGCGCCTTCTGGCAATACCTATCCTGAAACCGCGGCGCACAGGTTTTTCGGCAGGTTCTTCTGCAGGCATTTCTGCCGGAACTTCCGCAGAAACAGTTTCTGCGGCGGAAACCTCTGCTGGCTGTTCTTTCGCGGCAGCAACTTCGCCCGACGTTTCTGCAACGGTCTCTTCGAGGGCCTGAGTAAGTGCATCGTCCCAGCGCGGCATGCTTATTACCAGCTCGCCGCCGGTCTGCGACGTGAGCGCCTTGGTAGAAAAGCCTTCGATAGCTTTATACTTCAGATAGGCCTGTCCGCAGGGGAGATCGTCTTCTTTATCGCACACGGCGCAGAAAGGCGCGTATCTTCCGCACAGGTCGACGCCGAGGCTTTGGCTGGCAAGATACTTGTCCATGTCGACTATGGCCTGAACGACCGCAGGGTCGTCCGCGCAGGCAGCGTCGAGCATGGGGCAGACTACATTCATCCTTTCATTGATCCTGTAGGCGGTGACGCAGGGGTTTTTTGCCCACTTTGCGCACACTTTGCAGAAAGGCGCAAAACTGCCGCACAGATCTCTGCCGAGCTTGTCGCCCTCTATGTACTTTTCCGCATCAATGACGTGCTGCATAGTAAACGAATCAAACCACAGCGCCTTCATCATCTGTACAGGTTTATTTTCGTCCCACATATTTAACCTCCAAAGCCTTGCCGTGCGAAGTTTTCAGATCTCGCGGACTTCAAGTCCGTCTAAGATCTCTTCGTATTTTTCCTTTTTAAATGTAATATTGTCGGGCGTAGTTACTGCGGCAGTACCGCCCGCAACGCCGCAACGGAGAATATCTTCCATAGGCGCGCCCTTGGCAAGCGCAAACGTAGCCGCGGCTACCATGCCGTCGCCCGCACCAATCGTGGAATTCATGGCTACATTTATGCTCTTGCAATAAAGGTTTCTGTTTCCGTCGGTAAGGATCGCACCCTCCTTGCCCAAAGACAGGAGAACATATTTCGCCCCGCGGGAAAGTAGCTGGCGGCAGCCGTACAGCGCCTCGTCTTTATTGGTGATACTTATATTGAGGGTATTCTGCAACTCCTGCAAATTCGGCTTTATAAGGTCGACACCGCAACTTAATGCGGAGAGCAACCTTTCGCCGGACGTATCGACTATCTTCCTGACGCCCGAGGGCACGGCAGACAACACGTCTGCATAGTACGATGGCTTCATGCCCCTTGCAAGCCCGCCCGAGAGGATGACTGCTTCGCACTTTGCCGAAAGTTCTTTGACCCGCGCAATGAGCTCTGTCTTCTTTTCTTCGCTCACCTCGGGGCTGATATCGTCCACTTCCGTGAGCATAGACTTATGGTCGACAAACTTATAGTTTTCGCGCACGCGCCCGGGACACCATACAAACCTGTAAGGAACGCCCTCGTAGTGCAGCTCCTGTTCAAACAGACGGCCGTTGTCTTCATACATAAAACCCGTGGCCTGCACCTGCGCGCCCAGCCTTTTAAGCCCGCGCGCCGAGTTTATGGCCTTACCGGTAAAATATATGCGTTTGTTGAGTATTTTATTGGATTTGCCCACGCTTAAACTGTCAACTTCCATGTTGACGTCTATGCAGGGGCTGAGGCAAATAGCTAAAATCATAGACCATCCGTAAAAGCCGCCGCGGTGACGTATGATCTGCCGCAAAGCGGCAAATTTACATAGAGATCATCTGCAACGTTTCGTAAAGCTCGTAGTTAAACTTCTTTTTCATGTTGACGGCTTCGATGATATCCATATCTATGATCTCGTTTTTATGGATACCCACCACCCTGTTGCCTATGCCGTCGTTCAGAAGGCGCACTGCCTTGTTGCCGAACTGGGCGGCAAGCATTCTGTCTGCCATTGAGGGGGAGCCGCCGCGCTGAACGTGCCCTATGGTGGTAGGGCGCACGGAATAGGTGGTAATGGACTGCAGCTGCTTGGCAAATTCGTCTGCCGAGCATACGCCTTCGGCCACTACGACTATATTGGAGTGCTTGCCGTTTGCGCGCGACCTGTTTATGCGCATTACGATATCATCGAGGTCGAACACGACTTCGGGCACTACGATTATTTCGGCGCCGCTGGCAATGCCCGCATACAGCGCTATATCGCCGCAACGCCTGCCCATTACCTCTACAACGGAAATGCGCTCGTGCGAGGTCATGGTGTCGCGAAGTTTGTTGATGATATCTATACAGGTGTTTACCGCAGTATCGAAACCTAAAGTATAATCAGTATATTCGAGGTCGTTATCTATTGTTCCCGGTATGCCTATAGTGGGGATGCCGTAGTCTTCGGAAAGGCACTTTGCACCCCTGAAAGAACCGTCGCCGCCTATTACCACAAGTCCCTCTATTCCGCGGGCTTCAAGCGTGCGGACGGCCTTTTTCTGCCCCTCTTTGGTGAGCATTTCAAGGCACCTTGCCGTACGCAGTTTTGTGCCGCCGCGCTGAACGATATCGGAAACGGAACGCATATCCATAGAGATCATTTCATCGTCGATAAGTCCCTGATAGCCGCGCTCGATGCCGTAAACTTCGATACCGAAGTAAAGCGCACTGCGGACGACCGCCCTTATGCAAGCGTTCATGCCGGGGGCATCGCCACCGCTTGTAAGCAAGCCTATTCTCTTCATAAAAACCTCCGTAAAGAATAAGTCTTTATTATTTTATTGTAAGCGCCTCTGCGGAAAACCGCAAGCCCCCTTAAAACGGCGCATTTGTGCAGCCGCCGCGGCCTGACATGACCGCGCACAGACTGATCATCATTTCAGTTATATATTATATCAAACCTTTTGCAAAATTTCAATAGATTTTTATCAAATTAAAAGAAAAAGTAAAAGCAGGGCATAATTGCCGCATTAAACGGCATGAACACCCTGCTTTTTATATTCCGAATAATCAATAGTCAGACAAGCTTAACATCTTCCTCGCCGAGGAAAGTACTCAGCTCCGCAAGCAGGCCGCGGCAGTAGTTTACGCCGCCGTCAAGGCGGAACTTTTTGCTTCCGCGCTTTATGTTGCAGAATGTTTCGCCCTCGTAATTGCCTAGCATTGAGACCAGCTCGTCAAAATCCTCGTCGCTCAAATCGCTGGCGTTCAGCCACAGCACACTGCGCTTTATTTCCTGCTCAACGGGTTTTTCCCGGCTTTGCGGCGCGCCGCCAACGTCTGCCGCCGTAATTTTATCGAGTATGATAGTTGGTTCCTTGCCGTTATCCAGGTCAAGCTTGCCCGAAATACGCACGATTTTATCGTTTACGATAAGTCCCCTGTACCTTTCGTAGATTGCAGGGAAGGCAAGGCACTCCACGCTGCCGTAGACGTCTTCAAGCGTGAGGAACGCCATATGCGCGCCGGTGCGCTTGGTGACCGTCTTTTTGAACGACGTTATTATGCCGCCCATAGTTACCTGCATTCCGTCGCGTATGCCGTTGTATGTGCGCTCGCCATCCTCGTCCTCGGTATAGTCGTCCAGCATGCTGCAGTTGAAACTGCAGTCTTCAAACTCGCCCATATACTTTTCAAAGGGGTGGCCGCTTACGTACACGCCGAGCACTTCTTTCTCTTTTGAAAGCTTTTCGTTGAGTTCGTATTCGGGGACGTCGGGGTACTCCACAGAAAGCTTTTCCTCCTCTATTATATTGCCGAAAAGACTCATCTGGGCACTGCTCTTTTGCTTTGCTATGCTTGACGCACGCTGGTACAGTCCGTCGTAAACGAGAATGAGCTGCGAGCGGTGAACACCCATGGAATCGAAGGCACCCGCATAGATGAGGCCCTCTATCATGCGCTTGTTGACTATGGCGGCACAACGGGAGATGAAATCAGGGAAATCTTCGAACGGGCCGTGCTCGTTGCGCTCCTGTATAACAAGGTCTACGGCCGCCTGGCCCGTACCCTTGAGCGCCGAAAGTCCGAAGCGGACGCCGTCGTTTTCTACAGAGAAAACCGTTTTACTGCGGTTTATGTCGGGCGGGAAAACTTTCAGCCCCTTCTCCTTTAAATAGAGGACGTACTTGGTTATTTCGTCTATTTTATTGAGCCTGTTGTTTAAAAGCCCGCAGATGAATTCCTTGATGTAATACTTTTTGAGCCAGGCTGTCTGGTAAGCGAGCGTGGCGTATGCAGCCGCATGCGACTTGTTGAACGCATACGAAGCAAAACCCTCCATGTCGGCGAAAATCTTGGAGGCAACCTCTGCGGAAATGCCATTTTTGACGCATCCCTCTATGTGCGAACCGTTTACGTCGCTGGTGCCGCCATAGATAAACTTGTCCTTCTGGGCAAGCAGCGTCTTCTTGTCCTTCTTGCCCATGGCTCGGCGCACAAGGTCGGCTTCGCCGAGCGAAAAGCCCGCAAGGTACTGGAATATCTGCATGACCTGTTCCTGATACACTGGTATGCCATAGGTGACCTTGAGTATCTTTTCTTCCTGCGGACAGTCGTAGCTTATCGGTTCAAGTCCGTGCTTGCGGTTGCAGAAAGAGTCTATGAACTTCATGGGGCCGGGACGGTAGAGCGAAACGCCGGCTATAAGGTCTTCAAGGGTATCGGGTTTTAGCTGGCGCATGAACTTTTTCATGCCGCCCGCTTCAAGCTGGAACACTCCGTCGGTGTCGCCTTCGGAAATCAGTTCGTAGGCGCCCGCGTCAGTGTAGCCTATCTTGGTGAAGTCTATGTCTATGCCGTAGTCTTCTTTGATATAGTCGCAGCACTTTTTGATATCGGTGAGGGTGACGAGGGCAAGGAAGTCCATCTTGAGCATGCCCAGCGCCTCTATCTCCTTTGCTACGAACTGCGTAGTTATGGCGTCCTTATCGTCGCCGCCGCCGCTGCTGTTGCGCGATAGGGGAACGTTGTCGGCAATCTTTTTGCGGCAGATGACTACGCCCGCGGCATGCATGCCCGTCTGGCGGGGCATGCCCTCTATTTTAAGCGCCATGTCTATTACGGAGTGCAGCGTGGCGTCGTTTTCGTAGAGTTCGCAGAATTCGGCATTGCGGGCAAGCTGAAGTTCATTGAGTTTGTCTGCGATAGACGCACGCTTGTCCTCATCCTGCTCGGCGAGCATCTTCTGCTTTGTCTTTTCTATGTTTTGGCCGAGCAAGTCCTTTATAGAGGTCTTGCCGTCCATTATCTTTGTCAGCCTGTCTGTCTCGGAATAGGGCACGCGCATTACGCGGCCGACGTCCTTTATGGAGTTCTTTGCCGCCATGGTGCCGAATGTGACTATCTGGCATACGTTTTCCGGGTGGTACTTTTTGCGCACATATTCTATCGTCTCCTCGCGCCTTTCGGTGCAGAAGTCGATATCGAAGTCGGGCATGGATACACGGTCGGGATTGAGGAAACGCTCGAAGAGCAGATCGTACTGCAGGGGCTCCACGTCGGTTATGCCTATGGAATAGGCGACGATAGAGCTTACGCCCGAACCGCGGCCCGGGCCGACTGGTATGCCCTGTTCGCGCGACCAATTTATGAAGTCCCACACTATCAGGTAATATTCGGCGTAGCCCATCGAGCAAATGACGTTGAGTTCATAGTCTGCGCGCTCGCGCTCCCTTTGGGTGACCGTGCCGTAGCGGCGCACGAGCCCTTCGTCGGTAAGCTTGCGCAGGTACTGTTCGGGCGTGCTGCCGTCGGGCGGCTCGTAGCCGGGAATGAGCGAAGTATCCCTTATCGGGTATCCCTTTTTATCGAGGTTGAACGCAAGCTCGGTGACTTTATCGGCAATAACGCGCGTATTCGATATCGCCCCGGGCAGGTTGGGGAACAGCTCGGCCATTTCGTCGCCCGTCTTGAAATAAAATTCGTCGGTGTCGAACTTCATGCGCTTGGGGTCGTCCAGCGTCTTTTTCATCTGGATGCACATGAGCACGTCCTGCATCTCGGAATCTTCCTTTTTAAGGTAATGCACGTCGTTCGTGGCCACGATCTCGGCGCCTATTTCGTCGGCAAGCCTTAAAAGCAGGGGCAATACGCGCTTTTCCTCTTCTATTCCGTGGTTCTGTATCTCTATGTAAAAATCTTCGCCAAAGATGCCCTGAAGGTGCAGCGCAAGCTGCTTTGCGCCCTCATAGTCGTTGTTGAGAAGCCTGCGCGGAATACCGCCCGCTATGCACGCCGAAAGGCAGATGACCCCTTCGGAATGTTCTTTAAGCACCTGATAGTCTATCTTGGGCTTATAGTAAAAGCCGTCTACAAACGCCATGGAATCAAGCTGAACAAGGTTTTTATATCCCGCCTTATTCTTTGCAAGAAGAATGAGGTGCTCAGATATATTCTGCGACTTGTCGTGCATGTCCTTTGTGACGTAAAATTCACAACCGATGATGTATTTAAGACCCGCGGCGGCAGCTTTTTCGGCAAAATGAAGCGTGCCGTACATGTTGCCGTGGTCGGTCATGCATACGGTATCTATGCCGTTTTCCTTACAGTAGTCTATAAGATTGTCGATTTTGCACGCCCCGTCGAGAAGGGAATATTCGGTATGGAGGTGCAGGTGAACAAAATCAGTCATATTTTCCTCTTTGATATCGTACGATATGCGCCCGCAGCACAGGCGGGCAGAACATTTGCAAAAAGCAGGACAAATTATCAGTTTTCGCCAAGCTGCCTTGCCATATCCATTATTTTGCGGAAGCGGTGATTCAAGCAGCTCTTTGAGATGTGCAGCCTGTCGGCAAGCTCCTGCATAGACGCATTTTTATCGGCAAGCCTGCCTTCGGCCACCGAAAATAAATTTTCGTCAAGGCTCTGCAGGCCGATGGTAGAGCGTATTATTTCTATCGCCTGCACCTGCTTGACCGAGGCTGAAACGGTTTTATCTATATTGGAGACCGAACAGTTATTAACTCGGTTATCGTTGTTGGAGTTGCCGCGTTCGCGCGCCACCTCTTTAAGTTTTTCAAGGCATCCCTCTGCCCCCATAGCGGAGAGCGCGGCAGAAATGGCGTCTATACTCTTTAGATACACCACTGCGCTGTCCTTGCGCATCACGAGCTTTGCAAGAATATCGAAGGTGCAGAGAAGGTCGCAGAAATCTCCCGCCGTTATCTTATTGCGGAAGACTACTTCAAAGTGATAGCCCGTGCTGGAGTACCCGCCGGGGTCGGGCAGGGTGCAGCTTCCGCCGCCCAGGAACGCACCCTTGAAATAGGCCTGAACGCACCCGCTGCCTTCGGTTACTTTATCGCCGACAGAGAAATCGACGAATACCCCGTCTGCATCCTCACCAAGCACGCCGCACTCCTTTAATAGCTGTGTGCTCTGCGGGCCAATGCAGGAAAATACCAGCTTGTCCCTTCCGCTGGAAACGTCTGAACGGGAAGAAAAATCGCTTATCTCCACGCCGAAAACGTTTTCAAGCATGTCGGCAAAAAAATGGGCTGTATTTTCGCTTTCGGTAGAAAGCTCGAAGCCGTAATATCCGCCCGACCTGACAAGGCTTCCGCTCGTTCTGATAAACGCCGAAAGGGCGGAAAGACACTGCTCCCTGCCGCCCGAAAAATTTTTTAGTATTTCAGTTTTGATCTCTTCGGTAAAGTTAGTCATAAAAATAAATGAGGCAAAGCACGGCACCTGAACACTTACAGGTGGGTGCGCTTGTATTCGGCAAACCTGAAATTGGGCAGGCGGCCGTCTATGTTGTCTATTTTTTCAAGCGGAACGCCGGCTTGAGCAAGCAGCTGTTCGGCTATTTTAGTATCGCCCACGCGGTCTGCGGAATGAGCGTCTGAATCAATAACAAAACGCGCTCCCGCCTCTGACATTATGTTCAGCTCCTCGGGCGAAATGTGGTATTTTTTTGTATTTATCTCAATGTAAGTGCCATAGTCCGCGCAACACTTTGCCACTTCCTTCACATCGCAGAAGCAGCGGAAATTGATGTGTGTGAGAATATCTATGGGATTCTTTTTAACGGCGTTGATATAAGCCCTGGTAGTCGTTTCAAAAAGTTTTCCCGCAGGGCGCTTGCCTATTTTATAGGCAAAGTAGTTGCGTACGGAAAGATTGAAAAAATCTACCGGAGTTTTATACCACAACACCTCGTGCAGGCCGCAGAGATACAGATCGAAGTGCGCAAGGTCGCTATCCTTCATGTCCGTATCGCCGTTTGCCGATGTAAGGTTGCTCTCCATTCCCATCAGCACTTTTACGCCGGTTGCAGTCTCCGCCTCGGTACACTCCTTTCTCAGCGCCTCAAGTTTGCGCCTTCTGAGCCCGAAAATTATGTGATTGAAGCCGTGGTCGGTTATCCCTACGGCCTTGAGCGACAGTTTCTGTGCCGCCACGGCATTCTCCATAACCGTATTCTTGCCGTGAGAATACGGTGTATGCGTATGGTAATCTGCAGTTAAAATCATTAAAAATCTCCGATGTAACAGACCTCTTCCTTAAGCGTGACGCCGAACTTTTTGTATACTTCGTTTTTGACCAATGCAATAAGCGCATACACGTCTGCGGAAGAATTTCCTTTATTTATTATAAAATTGGCGTGCTCTTTGCTTACATACGCCTTGCCGACGCTGACGCCCTTTAATCCCGCGTTTTCAATTATCTCGCCGGCGCTTACGCCGCAGTAATTTTCAAACACACAGCCGCAGCTTCTGCCGCCCGGCTGATTTGCCCGCTTTGCAAGAATATTTTTTATATTTTTGGCAACAAGGGCAGGATTTTCGCGCGATGTCCGCAAATTTATCTGTGTTATAAGACACTTTATGCCACGCATAGTACTTTGTTTATATGCAAAATTACATTCATCTTGGCTCAGCACAGCCTTTTTAAGACCGCAAAGGCGCACGCTGTATACCATGTCGCCTATAAAACCGCCGAATGCACCGCCGTTCATGCAGGTAAGCCCGCCTATGCTGGCGGGGATACCCGCCAGAAATTCAAGGCCTGAAAACCCATATGTTCTGCAGAAGTATAATAGCTCCTGAACGGTAGTTCCCGAAAGAATATTCAGAACATACTCTCCCTTTATGGTGCGAAAAGTTATGCCCTTTAAACGGTAAGTGCAGATGATGCTGCCTTCGTATCTGCCGTCCTGGGCAAGCACGTCTGAACCGCACCCCAATACAAAAAATCTTTCACCGGATGAGTTGAGAAAATTGAAGATCAGTCTTGCTTCCCTGATATTTCGCGGAAAAAAAGCGCGTTTTGCAACGCCTCCGCAACCATAGGTCGTGTGCGCGGAAAAGCTGAAATTTTCTTCAAACGGCACGCAAGGCGGAGCGCCGCGGCCCAAGCTGTTGTCACGCAAATTTTGTTACCCCTATATATTATCATTTTTTCAGAAATTTTACAATGGTTTGAGCAAAGTTTTAAGCAGATTTATATCTCCCGTTCGGGCAGCATTTTTTACTCGGGCAATATAGTCTGTGCCCGCTATGTGCGGTACGGTATAATCAAAGGTCAGATTTTCAAGCAAATGAAGGTTATCGCTGTACAGTTCCGACCCGTCTTGAAACATGCACAGCGAGGAAATACCTTCCGAATGGGCTATCAGACAGTCTATATAGCGCTCCACCATTTCGCCGCGCACGCCGCTGCTGACAACGGCAATATTCTGGTACAAATCGTTGAACGCAGTCAGGGGCATGACATTGCATGTCACTCCGCGGACAGACATTCTGACGATATCGCGCTGGGTGCCGAGCAAAAAATCATATTTGCCGTTTATAAGGCTTACATAGGCCCCCGTCGGAGTCTCCGTCGCCGCGCCGCCTATTCCCGCAAACACTGCCGCAACATCGGCAAGATTATCTTTGCCGCCGTTTATCACCGTGTTATCTTTATCGGCAAGAGTGAAGTCGGAATACTTTACAGAGATGAGGCAATACGCTCCGCGACACCAGACTACAGGTTCGGCACTTTCAGTAAGTACGCTTTCAAATCCCTGAATACCAGACGGATAGGAGAGTGCGTCCGGCAGGATACCCTTTTCCATATTTGCACGGGCAGCCTCGGCAGTAAGCGAGGCGACCTCAACGTATGCTCCGCCGTCTTTATAGAATTTTTCGCCCACAGAGCGCAAATAGTCGCTGCGCGAGCCTTTGCCGCCCTCAAAGCCGTCTATCTGCCATACCGTTATTACACCCGGCAACGCCGCCTCGGCTTCCTTGGTATGTCCTGCAAAAGCTATCAGTGCACCGCCCGCCACGGCAAGACAGCAGGCAACGGAGCACAGAGCGGTAAAAATTCTGCGCATATTATATTTTATACCCTGCAGGCCGCAAAAATACATAGGGGAGCGTTCTCTCATAAAGAAAACACTCCCCACCGTTCCTTTCAAAACATTTTCGCACAAATAAAGGACAAGTCAAAAATGAATTTCATCTTTTTCAGATAAAGCGGAAACGCTTTAAAAAGAACTATATTGTTAAAGCGTCGCCGCTTGTACTAACAGATTGCGCAACCTTGCGCAAGTTATGCATATAAAGCGAAATAAAAATCGCGCTACAGACATCAATGCAGGCTTTATATGCGGCCATGCATCTGATATCCGCGCGCGATCATCAATTTCTTAACATAAATTAAATCAGTCTTCGTCGTCCTCTTCGGGCATTTCTACGTTGTGGTATACGTCCTGCACATCGTCAAGCTCGTTGAGCCTGTCGAGCATCTTCCTGAACGTTTCCAGCTTTTCTTCGTCCAGAGAGATGTAGCTCTGCGGGATCATCTTCACAGCAGCCTCGAAGAAATTAAGGCCCTTTCCCTCGAGATAGCCGCGAACTGCCGAAAAGTTTTCGGGCGCGCAGTAAACTTCGTAAGCGTCGTCCTGAGCAGTATAGTCGTCGGCGCCCGCCTCAAGGCAGTATTCCATCATCGTATCGTCGTCAAGCGTTGCCGTGCGTTCTACCGCAATATAGCCCTTTTTGTCGAACAGGTAAGAAACGCAGCCCATAACGCCCATGTTGCCACCGTATTTCTTCATGGCAGCGCTGACGTCGCCCGCAGTCCTGTTTACGTTATCGGTGAGCGTGTTTATTATTACCGCCGCACCGCCCACGCCGTAACCTTCGTAGGTAAGCTCCTTGTAGTCCTTGTCGCCAAGCTCGCCTGCAGCCTTTGCTATGGAACGCTTTATAGTATCGTTGGGCATGTTTGCCGCTTTAGCCTTTGCTATGGCGTCTGCAAGTTTGCTGTTGGTATCGGGGTTGGGGTTGCCCTTTGCCGCAACGGCAAGTTCCCTGCCGAGTTTGGTGAACATCGCGCCGCGGGCAGCGTCCGTTTTACCTTTTTTTGCCTGTATATTATGCCATTTTGAATGTCCTGACATGTGTGATCACCTCATAAAATATGTCTTTGAGCGGAGTGCGCCTGTCAGCCCGCCGCCCCTTTCAGAAGATACATCAAGATCCCCGCCGAAACAGCCGCGTTAAGGCTTTCACAGGTGGGCGCCATGGGAATTTTAACTGTATATTTTGCCGCCGCACGAACGTTTGCGCTTATACCCGAACCTTCGCTGCCTATGCACAGGCAGAACTTTTCGGGCGGAGTAAACGAATATGCATCCGTTCCGTTCATGTCCGCACAGACTATGGGCGTGCCGCCGAGCGCCGAAAGCACCTGTTGTTCGCTTCCCTGCATTATGTCGGCAAAAAATACGCCGCTCATGCTTGCGCGTACGCATTTGGGCGAAAAGGGGTCGGCGCAGTTTATCATATAGATCTCGCCGTAGCCCGCAGCATTTGCCGTGCGGATTATAGTGCCGACGTTGCCCGGATCCTGCAGGCCGTCCAAAAGAATACACCTACCTTTTGGAGCATGCGGAACAGTATCTGGCACCATGACGGAAGCCATGACGCCCTGCGGAGTCCTTTCGCAGGAGATATACTCGAACACCTGACGCGTAACTATAAGCGCGCCGGGAAATTTATCGGCGTATTCCTCCGTGCAGGCAACGCAGGTCACGTTTTTTTCGGCAGCGATACATTCTGAGACCATCTTTACGCCCTCTACAAGGTATTCGCCGCGCTCCTTGCGGAACTTTTTTTCCTTGAGCTGTGCAAGCGCCCTGACCCTGGGGTTTGATCTTGATTGTATAGTCATAAAAAAGCAAAAAATTAAGCCTGTATTTCAAGGCTTAATTATATGGTCTGCGCTCTTAAACGGCAGCCTTGGCCTTTTCGGCAAGTGCAGCGAATGCAGTTGCGTCGTTTACGGCAAGGTCCGCAAGAACTTTTCTGTTGAGGTTTATGCCCGCAGCTTTAAGGCCGTGCATGAACTTCGAGTACGAAAGTCCGTTGATCCTTGCAGCGGCGTTGATGCGTGCGATCCAAAGGCTGCGCATGTCGCGCTTGCGGAGCTTGCGGCCCTTGAAGGCATAGTTGAGCGACTTCATCACGGCTTCGCGCGCGATTCTGTAAGACTTGGACTTGTTGCCGAAATAACCCTTTGAAAGGCGGAATATCTTTCTGCGCTTCTTGAGCGCGTTTACTGTTCTTTTAATACGCATACGGTTTTAACCTCCTCAGTGCTTGTAAGGAATCATCGACTTTACAGTGGATTCCTGGGTGGTGGAAACTAACGTAACCTTACGCAAATTTCTCTTTCTCTTTCTGTTCTTGGTTTCTGCCTTGTGGTTCTTGCCGCCATGCGCCCTCTTCACCTTGCCGGTGGCAGTAAGCCAGAAACGCTTTTTTGTGCTGCTGTGTGATTTCTGCTTAGGCATATTTATAACCTCCGATGATTTTTACAATTTGAAATGCGGGTAAACTTACGCCTTTACCGGGGAGAGCATCATTATTATGTGCCTTCCCTCCGTAGTAGGTTTTTTATCCATTACCGCTTTGCCTTCCAGTCCTTCAAAAAAGCTCTCCATTACCTTTACGCCCTGATAGGCACGGGAATTTTCCCTGCCCTTCATTCTTATGGACACTTTGACCTTGTTGCCCGCCTCTAAAAATTTGAGGCACTGCTTTGTCTTGACGGCGATGTCGCCGACGTCGATGGTCATGGAAAGCCTTATCTCTTTTATCTCTACAACGGTCTGGTTCCTGCGGTTTTCCTTATCCTTTTTGGCCTGCTCGTACTTGAATTTGGAATAGTCCATTATCTTGCACACAGGCGGATTGGCGTTGGGGGAGATCTTAACGAGATCGAGATCCTGATCGTAGGCCATCCTCTGCGCTTCGGCTATAGGCTTTATGCCTATCATAGTGCCGTCAGACGCTATAAGCCTTACTTCCCTGTCGCGGATATTTTCGTTGATGGAATAGGAATCTTTGATAAGTCATTTACCTCTCAGTTTATTTGCCCGCAAAAAAAGCGGATCGCAAAAGCAACCCGCCATAATGACATAACATACACTTTTTTTCAAAGTGAAAAATCATTATTTGCCGACACAGACTTTCCGTACGGCGAAAGGTTTTGCCTTTGCTTTCCTATAGATAATACAACAGGGCAAAAAAAATGTCAATCATTTTTGCAAGCAAAATTGCGGCAAAACCTGTATTTTTTGTATATATTGCGCCGCCGTGCTTTTATCTGCAGGCGCGGCGGCGCGCTTTGAACTTTTAAAACTTATTAAAAGATGACCTTTTCGCGGTCTTCCCTGCATACAAGGTCGGCAAACTCTTCGGCCTTCATGGAGAACTTCTCCTCCACTCCGCGCTTGTTTACGTTGACCGTGCCGTCGCGCTCCTCGGCGTCGCCTACCACGATGACGTAGGGAACCTTTTCAAGCTTGGCCTCCCTTATCTTATAGCCTATCTTTTCGTTCCTTTCGTCAAGTTCCACCCGCACGCCCTTTGCACGCAGCATTTCAGCTACTTTGTTGGCATAGTCGTGCGTTCTGTCGGTTATGGGCAGCACTTTGACCTGAACGGGCGCCAGCCATACGGGGAACTTGCCGGCGTAGTGCTCTATAAGTATGCCAATGAACCTCTCCATAGAGCCGTAGATGGCGCGGTGGATCATTATGGGGCGGTGCTTTGCCCCGTCCTCTCCCACATATTCAAGTTCGAAGCGCTGAGGCATCTGGAAGTCGAGCTGAATGGTGCCGCACTGCCACGTTCTGCCTATGCTGTCCTTGAGGTGGAAGTCTATCTTGGGGCCGTAGAAAGCGCCGTCGCCCTCGTTTATTTCATACTCCAGGCCGAGGTCGTCGAGGGCGGCGCGCAGCGCGTTGGTGGCCGCGTTCCACTCCTCCTCCGTGCCCATGCTGTCCTTGGGGCGGGTGGAGAGTTCCACTTTATAAGTAAAGCCGAACTGCTTGTAAATTTTATCGGTCAGTCTTACAACGCCCTTGATTTCGTCGGTTATCTGTTCGGGAAGCATGAAGATGTGCGCATCGTCCTGCGTAAAGCAGCGCACGCGGAACAGTCCGTGCAGCTGGCCGCTCTTTTCATGGCGGTGAACAAGGCCCATCTCGCCCATTCTTATGGGCAGATCCTTGTAGCTGTGGGGCTGAAGCTTATATACGAGCATGCCGCCCGGGCAGTTCATGGGCTTTACCGCACAGTCCTCGCCGTCTATCACCGTGGTGTACATGTTGTTTTTGTAGTGATCCCAGTGACCGGAGTTTTCCCACAAAGTGCGCGTAAGGATAATGGGCGTCTGTATCTCCACATATCCCTCCTTGCGGTGAAGGTCGCGCCAGTAATCGGCGAGTATGTTTTTAAGTACCATGCCGTTGGGAAGGAAGAACGGGAAGCCCTTTCCTTCGGGCAGAAGGGCAAACAGCTTAAGCTCCCTGCCGAGTTTTATGTGGTCGCGTTTTTTTGCCTCTTCAAGCATGTCGAAATACTCCTGCATTTCGTCCTTCTTGGCAAAGGCGACGCCGTAAATGCGCGTGAGCATCTTGTTCTTTTCGTTTCCGCGCCAGTAAGCGCCCGCAAGCGACGTAAGCTTGAATGCCTTTATTCTGCCTGTAGAGGGAAGATGGGGGCCGCGGCAGAGGTCGGTGAACGCGCCCTGTTTATAGAATGAAATGACCGAATCTTCGGGCAGGTCGTTTATTATTTCTACCTTATATTTCTCCTTGAAGCGCGTCATCAGCTCTATCGCCTCTTTCCTGGGCAGCTCGAAGCGCTCTATGGGCGTATTTGCCTTTATTATCTTCTGCATTTCGGCCTCTATCTTGCCGAAATCTTCCTGCGTTATGGGAGTATTGAACTCAAAATCGTAATAGAAACCGTTTTCTATCACGGGGCCGATGGCAAGCTTGCAGGTGGGGAAGATGTTCTTTACCGCCTGGGCGAGCACGTGCGCGCAAGTATGACGGTATACCTCTATGCCCTCCTTGTCTTTGAGTGTGACCAGCTCGAGCTTGTCCCCCTCGGAAAGCTGAGCAGAGAGGTCGCAGAGCGTGCCGTTGATCTTAGCGGCCACGGCATTGCGGGCAAGCGATTCGCTTATCGCCTTTGCGACGTCTGAGCACTTTGCGCCGTCTTCCAGCGAAAGAGCGTCGCCGTTTTTAAGAAAAATTTTCATGATCTGTTCTCCTGAGATTTTTTGCCTGATCAAATAAAAATAAGCGCCCTTAAAATACCGCATACAGCAGTTTTTAAGGACGCAAACGTTAACTTTGCGCGGTTCCACCTTAATTGTCTTTAAGACCGCTTGTAAATTGTCGCCTGAGCGTATGCGAAGGCGGTTTCCCGCTACCCGTACACATTGCGGGATTTTCAGCTGCCTCCCGCTCTCTGAAAAGTGCACGGACGGTACTTATCTTCCCGCTCGACAAATATATCTTATTATTTTTTGCGGCGTTTGTCAACACTTTAATGCACTATCGCAAGTGAAAATATTTGCTATAAGCCGCGCTTTTATGTATAATAGTAGAGAAAACTTTTAATGCGCCTTAAAGGCGCGCAGACAGGTGACGATATGGCATACACCAACTTCAACGACGTTGAAAAAAAATGGATAAAATACTGGGATAAAAACGGCACGTTCCACACAGACCTGCACGATTTTTCCAAACCCAAGTACTATGTGCTTGACATGTTCCCCTACCCCTCGGGCGCGGGCCTGCATGTGGGGCACCCCGAAGGTTACACGGCCACCGATATAATTGCCCGCATGAAAAGGATGCAGGGCTATAACGTACTGCACCCCATCGGCTTCGATTCGTTCGGCCTGCCCGCGGAGCAGTACGCCATAAATACAGGCAACAACCCCGCAGACTTTACCCAGAGGAACATTGAAACTTTTACTTCGCAACTGAAAATGCTCGGGCTTTCGTACGACTACACACAGACCGTTTCCACCTGCGACCCCGAATATTATAAATGGACGCAGTGGATATTCAAGCAACTGTTCGAGGCGGGACTGGCAAGGTATATCGACACGCCGGTAAACTGGTGCGAAGAGCTTGGCACCGTACTTGCCAACGACGAGATAATAGACGGCAAGAGCGAGCGTGGCGGCTTCCCCGTTGTGCGCAAAAACATGAAGCAGTGGGTAATAGACATAAACAAATATGCCGAACGCCTGCTTGAGGGACTGGACGAGCTCGACTGGCCCGAGGCATCCAAAACAGCGCAGCGCAACTGGATAGGCAAGTCAGTGGGTGCAAACGTAGACTTCAGGGTGGACGGCACCGACGAAGAGTTCACCGCATTCACCACACGTTGCGACACGCTGTTCGGCGCTACCTACTGCGTTCTCGCACCCGAGCATGCGCTGGTAGACAAAATAACCACGCCCGCTCAAAAGGCAGAAATTGACGCATACAAAGCCGCCTGCGCAAGCAAATCGGAACTTGAGCGCACCGACCTGAACAAAGAAAAGACGGGCGCATTTACGGGGGCATACGCAATAAACCCTGTAAACGGTGCAAAGCTGCCCATATGGATAAGCGACTATGTGCTCACCTCGTACGGCACGGGCGCCATAATGGCCGTTCCCGCCCACGACGAGCGTGATTACGCATTTGCAAAGAAATTCAACCTGCCGATCATTGAAGTGCTCAAAGGCGGAAATATCGAAGATGCCGCTTTCACCGGTGACGGCCCTCATGTAAATTCCGGCTTCCTTGACGGTCTGGGAAAACAGGACGCAATAGACAAAATGGCGGCATGGCTGGAGGAACATGATTGCGGCAAGAAGGCCGTATCTTACAAGCTGCGCGAGTGGATATTCGCCCGCCAGCGCTACTGGGGCGAGCCCGTGCCCATCGTGCACCTTGAAGACGGCAGAGACGTGGCCCTGCCCGACGACCAGTTGCCCCTCACGCTTCCGCTGATGAAGGACTATAAGGCCCGCGGCGGCAAAGCGCCGCTGGACAACGCGACAGACTGGGTGAACGTGACCATAGACGGCGAAAAGGGCAAGCGCGAAACAGCCACCATGCCCGGCTCGGCAGGCTCTTCCTGGTATTTCCTCCGCTACTGCGATCCCCATAACACCGAAAAATTTGCCGACTACGACCTTTTAAAGCACTGGATGCCTGTAGACTTCTACTGCGGCGGCAAGGAGCACCTTGTGGGCCACCTCCTTTACTCCCGCTTTTGGAATAATTTCCTGTACGATAAAGGCTATGTGCCCTATAAAGAGCCCTTCAAAAAACTCTTCCACCAGGGAATGATACTCGGCGAAGACGGCGAAAAAATGTCCAAATCAAAGGGCAACGTTATAAACCCCAACGACGTGGTGCGCGACTACGGCGCAGACGTTCTGAGAATGTACGAAATGTTCATGGGCCCCGTTGCCGATACAAAGCCGTGGAACACCTCGAACATAGAGGGCGTAAAGAAATTCATAGACAGGATCCACAGGTTGTACTTTGAAATGGACGTTATCTATGACGCACCCAATCCCAACCTTGAAAAACTGTATAACCAGACGGTAAAAAAGGTGGGCGAAGACTATATGGCGCTGAAGGTAAACACGGCTATTTCGCAGATGATGGTATTCATCAACGCTGTGTATAAAGAGACGGCCGAAAAACGCCCCTTCCCCAGGGAGTACGCCGAAGGCTTTATAAAGCTGATAAACCCCGTCATCCCCTTCATCACCGAAGAGATATGGCATGAAGTACTCGGACACAAAGACACGATCGCCTACGAAAAATGGCCGGAATTCGACGAGAGCAAGTGCGGCGAAGACATGTTTGAGTATGCCGTTCAGGTAAACAGCAAAATAAAGGCAAAGATAAACATTCCCGTAGACATGCCGAACGGCGAGATAGAAGCACTCGTAAAAGCAAATGCCGACATAGCTCCGCTTTTAGAGGGCAAGACTATAAAGAAATTTATAATTGTGCCCCGCAGACTGATAAACATAATAGTCTGAGGGCAGGCAAAAGAAAAAGAGCCGCATACGATACAATTTCGCATGCGGCTTTAAAAAATCAAGCGACGGCTTTATGCCGTCGCTTTCAACTTTTACGCGTATTTTTCTGCATCCGCCGATCAACGCACGAACGGAAATCAAAGGGTTTCAAGAACCTTTGCAATATCGCCCACGGTCTTAATTTCGGCAACCTTATCTTCGGGAATGGTCTTACCGGTCTTTTCCTCAAGACCCATAAGAAGCTCTACCACGTCGAGCGAATCTGCGCCGAGATCTTTTATTATATCGGTTTCGGCGGTTATCGTCGAGGGGTCAACGTCAAGCTGCTCGCCGAGCATTTTTGCGATTTCTTCTAACATAATACGGTTTCCTCCGTGTGTTTTTATTACAAATAAATTTTACAATAAGCATTGCAAGTTGTCAAGTCAATTCGTAATTTTTTTTACCTGTTTGAGCGACAGACCTATGCGCTGCTTTTTAACATCTACACTTATGACGACCGCCCTGACCTGCTGCCCCACTTTGAGAACGTCGGAAGGATGCTTGATGTAGCGGTCGGTTATTTCAGAGATATGCACAAGCCCGTCCTGATGCACGCCGATATCAACAAATGCGCCAAAGTCTATAACGTTGCGCACGGTGCCGTCTACCACCATGCCCACCTGCAGATCCTCTATACCCATTATATCCTTGCGGAGCTTGGGTGCGGGGAGCGAATCCCTTATGTCCCTGCCGGGGCGCATGAGTTCGGTGATAATGTCGCGCAGGGTGGCAACGTCCAGGCCGGCGTACTCCGCAGCCTTCTTTTCACCGAAAGCCTTTACCTTCTGGGCAAGTTCGGCAAGGCCACCCTGCTTTACATCTTCTTCGGTATAGCCGAAAAGACTTAAAAGTTTTTGTGCCTTTTCGTAAGATTCGGGGTGCACGGCGGTATTGTCGAAGATATTGTCGCCGCCGGGTATGCGCAAAAAGCCCGCGCACTGTTCGTAGGCCTTTTCACCCAGCCTCTTCACCTTTAAAAGCTGTGAACGGCTGGTAAATTTGCCGTTGCTTTCGCGGTAGGCGACAATGTTTTTGGCGATGCCCGAATTGAGACCCGCCACATGCTCCAGAAGAGAGGCGCTTGCAGTGTTGAGGTCTACGCCGACGCTGTTCACGCAGTCCTCCACCACGCCGCCGAGCACGTTGTCGAGCCTCTTTTGATCTACGTCGTGCTGATACTGCCCCACGCCGATGGACTTGGGATCTATCTTTATAAGCTCGGCAAGCGGATCCTGAAGCCTGCGCGCTATGGATATTGCGGAGCGCACATTCAGGTCGTAATCGGGGAACTCCTCGGCGGCAAGCGGACTTGCCGAATATACGCTGGCGCCCGCCTCGTTTACCACCATATAGCTTACGTCGCGATCGACTTCCTTTAAAAGGTCGGCAACAAAAATCTCGGTCTCTTTGCTGGCGGTGCCGTTGCCTATGGCAATTATATCGACTTTATATTTATCTATAAAGCCCTTTATCTTCTTTTTCGCGTCATCTATCTTATTGAACGGGGGAACGGGGTAGATCACGGAAGTTTCAAGCACCTTTCCCGTCTCGTCCACCACCGCAACCTTACAGCCCATTCTGTAACCGGGGTCGAGCCCAAGAGCAACTTTGCCCTTTACCGGGGGCTGCAAAAGCAGGGGACGAAGGTTGACTTCGAACATCTTTATAGCCTGCTCACCCGCGCGGTCTGTGAGGGCGGCGCGCACTTCGCGCTCTATGGAAGGCTCTATAAGCCTGTCGTAACCGTCGTCTGCAGCCTCTTTTATAAGATCGGCGCAGGCACCCTTAGAGTGAATGTATTTGGCAGAGCACACGCGCTTTGCAAGGTCGGGATTGAAATAGAGCTTTACCTTAAGGCAACCCTCTCTCTCGCCCCTGTTGACTGCAAGTATCCTGTGATTTTTGATTTCGGGAACAAGCTCGGCATAATCGGCATACATGGCGTATGTACCCTTTCCGTCGTCTTCGACCATCTTGGACTGAAGCTCGCCGTGACTTTCAAACAGCTCCCTCAGCTTTTTCCTCAGTTCGGCATTATCGGAGATGATCTCCGCAATAATATCTTTGGCGCCGTTTATTGCAGCCTGCCTGTCAGGCACTTCTTTTTCTTCGTCTATATACTTATCGGCCTCTGCATAGGGGTCGCCCTCCTGGGCGAGGATAAAGTCGGCAAGCCCCTGAAGGCCGCGCGCAATGGCGACAGAAGCCCTCGTCTTTTTCTTCTGCTTGTAGGGACGGTATACATCCTCTACTTCGGTAAGGGTCTTGCAGGCTACAAGGGCGGCCTCTATCTCCTCGGTCATCTTGCCCTGTTCGGTTATCGACTTGCGCACCTCATCCTTGCGCTTTTCAAGGTTGGTAAGGTATTCGTATCTGTCAACGAACTGCCTTAAAACCTGGTCGTCTATTGCGCCCGTCATCTCTTTGCGGTAGCGCGCAATAAAGGGAATGGTGTTACCTTCGTTTAAAAGATTGATAATGTTTTCTGCGTGTTCGGGTCTGAGGTTGAACTCCTCGGTAAGCTGTTCAGTTATTGTCATAGTAAAAATCCCGTAAAACTTTTTTCATATTTTCCGCCTGCATGCAGATAGCTTACGCAGTTTAACGATCGCATAAGCTCTGCTACACTGCAGGCAAAATGTTTTACCCTAAAATATTCTAATTTAAAAAGTACATTAAGTCAATACTTTTTTGCAAATTTAGTACAAGCAAAATTTTTGCGCACGCCGAAAGAAATGTATACCACGCAATTGAATAAAATCAATAATTGAAAGTTAATTGGCAGCAATCGGCGGCATTTCCGTCATTAAAAAAAGAGGTAGGAAGTCATGACTTTTTCGCCTTGCGCAAAGCCTTCAGCTGTTCTTTCTGCTCACTTGTTATTCTGTAGCTGTCACACGCCTTAGAAATTGCCTTATTTCTCATATTTATGTCACACATAGTACTGTTCAAATATTCAAAACCAACATCATAGTGCTTTACAAGAACAACAGAAAGCAGCCACGCCGCCGCCATGGTGACATAATATTTTTCGTTTTTACATTTATTGAGGCAGTCGATTATAAGCGGCAGATAACTTTCCTCCACGTAAAAATGGAGCAAAGTCGTATAAGCGAACCTGCGTATATACTCCCCTTCCGCATAGCCGTCTTTTGCGGCAAGAAATTTTTTGATAAACGGAATAAAGGCGTCGCGGTTGCGGCCGATACAGTCCGGAGCAAAACAATCACACAGCGCCCAGTCCGACAGCAGATTTACAAGCCTGTCACACTCACACACAAAACGCATATAGGGCATGCTCACAGCGATCGCAAACTTTAAAAATACCACTTCGAAATATTCATCGGGGAAACCCATAAACGTTGCGTGATCCTCAAGAGAATACTTTTTTGCAACCTTTCTCAGGACAGGCATCCTGACGCCGAGAATATCCAATTTGTCGTCGTTTATTATGCGTCTCTGAAACTCGGCAAATTTCTGTTCAGACAGCGCCTTCAGTTCGGAAACTACATTTTCATATGTAACCATACTCACCTTCCGCACATATTTATATGAAAATGTTTCACCTGAAACATTAATTAATTAATTTTGTACCCGGCTTTCAGTCGTCGTCAAACACACACGCCAGCGCCGAATGCCATACCGCTGCGCCGTCTTTGGTGTTTGCGGGACTGGTCGAGGGGAGACACACATATGGAATACCGATAGTTTTATAGTGCTTTAAAAATATTTCGGCCGCCTTTCCCCCGTTTAAAATTATAAGCTCTATATGAGTTTCGTTAAGCACTTCCTCAAGCGCTGCAACCTTGTAATTTCTGATAGAACTGTCGCTCGAACCGTCTATTTCACACTCGGTGACTATATCCCACAGCGCTATTTTTCGGCGGAACAAAAAGTCTGTCTTTTCTTCTACGGTTGAAGGCTCAAGTTCGCCAAAAAAACCGCTCACCGTTTTCCAGAACCTGTTCTGCTTGTTTCCGTAATAAAATTCAACTTGCCGACTCTTGACGGATGGAAAGCTTCCGAGCACCAAAATGCGGCTGTTTTTATTAAAAACAGGTTTGAAACCATACTTTATGTCTGACATAATACTAAATATTGAGCGGCTTTTCTACTTTTCCTACCACTGATGCGGCCATGTTGGAACTATCGAAGTTATTTTCTATAGCCTCGTACACGTCGTCTATGGTCACGGCATTGACCTTTGCCACCCTCTCTTCAAAATCATACAACCTGCCGCTGTATAAAAGTTCCTTACCGTATAAAAGCATCTGCGAGCTCGTGCTTTCCTGCGCAAATATGGATGACGACTTAAGCTGTTCCTTTCCGCGGAGAAACTCCTCTTTGCTGATATTTTTCCTCTTTATATCCTCTATACACTTGTACACGGCCTCTACAGACTTCATGTAGTTTTCTGCATTTACACCCGCGTAGACGACGAGCGTGCCCGAATGTGCATAGGCAGTGCCGTAAGAATATACGGTGTAGGCAAGTCCAAGTTTTTCGCGCACTGTCTGGAACAGGCGCGAGCTCATGCTGCCGCCGAGAACTGAATTCATCACCTGGGTCGCATCGAACAACCTGTCATATCTTTTTACCGAAGGAAAAGCCAGCGCAAAATGCACCTGCTCGATATCTTTGCAGCGAATGAGCGAGCAATGTTTCAGATTTACGGGGACTACTCTTTCGTCGCGCTTTGTTGCACGCAGACCGCCGAAATACTTTTCGGCGAGCTCTTCGGCAAGATGTATATCTATATTGCCCGCCATTGCTATTACAATGTTGTCGGTAGTATAGCGTGCCGCCATATACTTGTCCACGTCTGCCTTTGTAAATCGGGTCACGTTTGCGCGCGGGCCGAGAATATTTCTGCCGTATCCTTCGCGGCCATAGTACGCTTCGCTCAGCATGTCCAGGCACAGATCGTCGGGCGTATCTTCGTTCATGCTTATCTCTTCTATTATAACGCCCTTTTCGCGCACCATTTCATCTTCGGGAAAAGTGCTGTTCAGAAATATGTCGGCAAGTATCTCAAACGCCTTTGCAGCATTTTCGGTAGTAGATTTTGCGTAATAACACGTAAGGTCTTTGCCCGTGAACGCGTTGGTCTGTGTGCCTATCCTGTCCATTTCGTCTGAAATATCAAACGCCGAGCGCGTTTTTGTGCCTTTGAACATCATGTGCTCTATAAAGTGCGATATGCCGTCTTCATCTTCCGTCTCTATATAAGACCCGGTTCCGACAAGCACACCCATGGATACAGACATTAAGCCCTCCATGCGCTTCACCACAAGTCTGATGCCGTTGTCAAGTGTTTTAAAATGTACCATTTACTCTCCTAAACTGCACGAAACGGTGCAGGCGGCCAGGCCGCTGTTTCTTATGTATCCCAAAATTTTCGGCAGGGCGCATAACGTTGCTTCTTCAGGGTGCATCAGAATGAAGTCGCCCTCAGTCAGTTGTTCCGTAGCACGCCTGAAGATGACGTCCTCATCCTTATCCCGCCAGTCTATAGTATCTTTACTCCACATTATAACCTTTAAACCAAGCTTTACGCAAGCGTTTACGGTATTTTGCCCGAATGAACCGGAAGGGGGAGCAAAAAGCCCCACTTCTGCGCCGCAGACCATTCTGATAAGGCGCACGCTCGGCTCTATTTCGCTGATGTTCTGCTCATATGTGAGCGCAGCATGATCTTTATGAAAATAGCCGTGGCTGGCTAGCTCGTGCCCGCGCGAGTAAATTTCGCGCAGACAACTTACGTTGTCATCCGCCCAGCAACCTCCGATAAAAAAGGTTGCCGAAGCGTCATACTCGTCAAGCACGTCAAGTATCTTATACACGTTCTGCGTATTGCCGTATACGTTGAACATCAGGCTGACCTTGCCTGCCCGCGTTCCGCGGTAATACACGTTATCGCCGTAATCGGATACGGTCACGGCGGCGCCGTTGAAACCCACAAGCGCAGCGGCGACTATCACGGCACAGATTATAAGATTGGTCACAAGTGCAATAACTCTGTTCTTCAACAGTTTACCCCGAACGACTGAATACTATTTATATAATATTAGCCTTGCGGGTGCAATATTTACATATATCTGAAATTGGCTGAAAAAATCAAGGCTGCAATAAAGGCTATTTAAGCTTTATGAACGTGACGCCCGTTTCACCTTCGCCATACTTGCCTGAACGGAAACTTTCAACATTTTTATGCCTCTTCAGATGTTCAGCGATGGCCTTGCGCAGTCTGCCTGTGCCCACACCGTGAATGACCTTTATTTCTTCAAGATTATCGGTAACGGCCTTATCTATGAAGTTATCTACCTCATAGAGCGCCTCCTCCACGGTCATTCCTATCACGTTTATTTCAAGCACTGGCCTTGAAGGGGCGATTTTGCGTACGACTTTAACACTTTCTTTCGGCTTCTGTACGGCAGGCCTGCCTATAACCAGCATATCGGCAAGTTTGCAGCGAAGTCTCATGCCGCCGCACGACACTTCGGCCTCTCCCTTCGCGGGCGAAAAGGAAAGCACTTCTCCCTCCGTCTGCATGGGTTTTACAAACACCCTGTCGCCTGCGTGAACATTGTCTTTATCGGCCGGCGCATACGGGGTCTGCCGCTCGGAAGCCTGCTCCTCGCGGAACGCCGCGTCTTTTATCTTATTTTTAAGCGTGCGCGCCTTTATGAGATCGGATTCTGAAACTACTTCCTTTTTGAATATCTCTTCTATTTCGGCAAGCAGCTCCTCCGCCTCGGCGGCACGCTCGTTGATTATGCGGCGGCTTTCGGCCTTTGCACCGGCAAACAGCTTTTCGCGCTCCCGTTCAAGCGCCTGAACCCTGCGGTCAGCTTCCTCCAGCTTTGCTTTAAGTTCGCTGCGGAGAGCCTGATTTTCTGCCACCAACCTCTCTGCCTGCACCCTGCTGCCCTCTGCGCTGCGCACTATATTTTCAAATGACCTGCCACCTTCCGAAAGGTATGAAACGGCTTTTTCGAGCACATCGGAGGGCAGCCCCATTCTGCGGCAGATGGCAAGCGCGTTGCTTGAACCCGGCATGCCGATCTTTATGCTGTAAAGGGGCTTCAGCGTGGCCGAATCGAATTCCATGCTGGCGTTTTCAATACCGTCGGCACCGAACGCAAACTCTTTGAGCGCAGTAAAGTGTGTGGTGACTATTCCCTTGCAGCCCGCGGAGAGCAATTTCTCTACCACTGCACGGGCCAACGCCTGCCCCTCGTCCGGGTTTGTTCCGCCGCCAAGCTCGTCTATCAGCACAAGACTTTGGTCATTTACATTGTTGACTATCTCGATGACAGTCTTTATGTGCGAAGAAAAAGTCGAAAGGCTCTCCTCTATGCTCTGACTGTCGCCGAGGTCGCAGAAAACATTGTCGAACACGCCCACGCAGCTGCCCTCGGCCGCGGGAATAAACAACCCGCACGCCGCCATAAGGCAGAACAGCCCCGTCATCTTCAGCGTGACCGTCTTTCCGCCCGTATTCGCGCCGCTGAGCAGCAAAAAGTTATATTTTGCACCGAGTTCAAGGCTTACAGGCACTATCCTGTCTTTATCAATCAGGGGATGGCGGCCCTTGATTATATTTATATATCCCCGCCTGTTGACATCGGGCTTTACCGCCTTCAACGAATACGCATATTGGGCGCGCGCATAGCAGGCGTCAAGCCCGGCGAGCAGTTCGGCGTCCTCCTTCAGCTTTTCCGCAAGGTTGCCGAACCGCCTTGAAAAGCCCTTTAAAATGCGCTCCACTTCCTCTTTTTCGTCTATAGTGAGGGCGATAAGCTCGTTGTTCATTTCAAGCACGTATTCGGGCTCGATAAAAAAGGTAGCGCCCGTCTGTGAACGGTCGTGAACAAAGCCGCGCACCCTGTTTTTATACTCCGCCTTGACGGGAATAACAAAGCGGTCGTTGCGCATGGTCACGGTCGCATCCTGCAAAAATGCCGACGTGGGGCCCGTGATGTACTCGGAAAGTTTGCTCCTTATGCGGGCGTTCAAAGACTTGATGCGGCTGCGGATACCAAACAGTTTTTCGCTGGCGTGATCGATTAATTCGCTGTCAGAAATTATCGCAAAATTTATATCGTCCTCAAGCGCACGGTCAAAATAGAGGCGCGAACAGTCGGCCCTGAGCAGAGTCACCCCCTCGGAAGGGGCGGAATTTACCGAAGTGAAGGCAACGCGCGCCGCACGGTTTAGCGCATTTACCTGCATTATCTCTCCGCATGAGAGCGTGCTCCCCTTTGCCGCGCGGGTGAGCAAGTCGCTTACATCTTCAAAGTACTCCACGCCCGAAACGCCGCACCTGAACAGCAGCTCGTCTGCTTCCGCCGTGCGGACAAGCCTTTCGCGCACCTCGGCAAGGTCGGAAGAAGGATCACACGAACGGACAAGCGATTTACCGCTTTCTAGGGTGCAGTATTCGGCACAGCGCGCCAGCACTTTATTGAGTTCAAGTTTTTCGTAAAAATTTTCGTTCATAATATAAAAAGTTATCGCCCTCTATATTACAGCACGGGCGCAGAACTGTGCCCGCGCGTAACGGCGCCGAGCATATCTTTCAATTTTTCCGCAGGCGCTCCCCCGCTCACCTCGTGCATAAAAGCCGCGGCGTTCAGCAGAGTGCAATCGTAGAGCCCGCCAAAACTGCCTTTATCGCAAAAAAGATTTGCGCAGTTGTAGAGTTCAAAGCGGCACAGCGAAGTCTGATACCGTCTTAGAGGAAATTTGCGCCCCGCCTCGTCGGTGAGGGTGTATCTTCCGCGCCTGTCGCATGCCGAGCACGTTCTGCCGAACGGGCAATATACAAGATCCATCACTTTTATGCCGCCCGCAGTGAGACAGAATGCGTTTTTTGCAGAAAGCACAGCACTTTCGCGCAGAGTAAGTTCCTTGGAAACACTGAAATACTGCGCATTTTCGGCAAGAAAAGAAGCCGAGATAGTATTTGATACATTGAAGCCGACGCCCGCAAAGAGCGGCATGCCGAGTTCCGCGGCAAGCTCAAGCCCGTAAAAGCCTTCGCAGTAGATTCCGTCGAACAGACGGGCCGCGCCTTTTATACCTTCTGTCTCCGCACCCGTAAGGTATGCGGGCAGATATAAAAATTTTTCCCCTGCAAAGTTTTGAATAAGCGGTGAAAGGTCGGCAGAATAGTCCGCCGGCTTGAGTATGCCTATATCTGCGCTCACACCGCGCAGATCTGCAGCGACGACGGCAGTCATCGGGTTTTTATCTTTAAAAGGAGCGGGAATGGCCACGTTCCCATCGTCCGGCCTTCTGCTTTCACCGCAGATATGGGCAATAAATGCCGAATACGCTGCCCGCCTGAACGAGTTTAGCGCACCCATGCCAAGGTAGGGCCGTCCGCTTACCTCCGTTTTGCATATGTCTACTTTGAACGGAAGTTCGCCCACCTTTTTAAAGCAATCTGCCACATCTTCTTCGCCGAGAGGGCGGTTCTGCGCACACGAAAGTCGCTCTCCGCCGACGTATTCAAAGCCGTTGATATTCACGCGGGGAAAATCGCCTGTGACAAAGCATGCCGAAACGGCGACGTCGAGCAGCCGTTTTTTTGATACAAGGCGCGCATTGAGCTCGACATCGGTGGTTATAAATACCTTGTCGCCGTTTTTCAGGCGAACAGAGCTACCCACATAAAAGCCGCCCTTACCTTCACCGTCATATACAGCGCCGCACAGCTCCACGCCGCCGCGCAATATCTTGAACCCGTCGCCCTTTACAAACTTTTTATCTGTAGGGCAGAAAAATCTGCCGCCGACAACCTTTACGGTGCCCACATATTCACCGATATGCCCCTGCACCGCCGAAGAAAGAAAGTTTTTATCCTGCCCGAAGGCAAGCCCCTTTGTATAGTTGCCGCGGTTGTAAGTGCGCCTGAGCGCAGATATATCTCCGCTGCCGCCGCCAAGCAGGCTGCGGTAATGCCCTACCGCCGCCGCAACATATTCCGGGCGGCGCATCCTGCCCTCTATCTTGAATGAGTATACGCCTGCATCCCTAAATTTTATTATATCCTCGCCAACGCTGAGGTCGGAAGGCGAAAGCCTGTATGCGCGCTCTTCAAAGCCGCGCCTGTCTATTGAATAGAGTTTTCTGCAGGGCTGTTTGCACTTGCCCCTGTTGCCGCTGTTTCCGCCCGCAAAAGAGGAAAGATAGCACTGCCCCGAAAAGCATGTGCAAAGGGCGCCCTGAACAAACACCTCTGTCTCTATTATCTCAGTTATCTTTTTTATGTCTTCAAAAGCCGTCTCACGCGCAAGTATCACGCGCGAAAAACCAAACTTTTTTGCAAGGCGCGCCCCGTATTCGTTGCACACGCCCGCCTGCGTGGAAAGGTGCAGCGTAATTTCGGGGAATACCTTGTGCACCGCCCTGCCTATAAATATATCCTGAATTATAACGGCAGCAACACCTGTCTCCCATGCGCGCTTTACGGCGCCTAAAAAATCGGCAAGCTCGTCCTGTTTTACAAGCGTATTCATCGCCACGTGCACCTTGACGCCGAACAGCGAAGCATAGCGAACTATCTCTTCAAGTTCGTCGTAGCCGAAGTTGTCCGCCGAGGAGCGGGCCGAAAACTGCTTTAAGCCAAGATATATTGCGTCTGCGCCGCTATTGATTGCGGCCATTGCGCTGTTTTTATCTCCTGCAGGAGCAAGTATTTCACACATAATACTACGCAAGCCCGTATTTTTTTATCACATCGGCAACACCGCCATCGTCGCACGAGGGGCAAACATCGTCGGCAAACGCCTTAAACTCTTCAACGGCGTTTGCAACGGCAATGCCTGTGCCCGCCGCCTTTATCATGGGCAGGTCGTTCAGGTTGTCGCCTATGGCAACGGTGCTTTCTGCAGGTATGTTGTAGTGGCCTGCTATAAACTTCAGCGCCTCCCCCTTGTCGTCCCCCTTGGGGGAAAGTTCCACAAGCACCGCGGCGCTGTAAGTGACTTCGAACCTTCCGCCGAATTTTTTGCACAGAAAATCGTAGAGCGGACGTTTTTTATCAGGAGTGACAATGCTTACTATCTTTTGGCAGAATAGTTTGTTTTGCTTTACATAGTCGCTCATTCTGCCGCTGAAATGCTTGGCTTTTATGCCCGTTATATCTTCGTACAGGCATAGCATCTTGTTATCTGCTGGCATTGTGGTATAAAGTTTGTTGTCGGCGTAAACGTTTATCTCTTCCCCGCGCTCTTCAAGCGTACGGCAGATCTCAACGGCGTCGTCGAGTTCAAATCCGCCGCAACGTATAAGCCTGCCGCTCTCTATATCGGCTATAACGGTGCCCTGATATGCGGCCACAAGCCCCTTAAGTCCCAACGCGCGCACCTGCGGCAGTATGGAGGCGAGCATTCTGCCCGTGCATACGGCAAATATGCCGCCCGCGGCGATATACTCGTCTATCGCATCTTTTACGCGCCCGGGAACAGTCTGTCTTGTAGTAAGCAGCGTGCCGTCGAAATCAGAAATGATAAGTTTGTTCTTTATTCCGCTCATAGTTTTTCTTCAAAATAATCCTTTATGTTGCGCGCAAGCACGGGGCCGATGCCCTCTGTCTCCGCAAGTTCTTCAACGCTTGCGCCCATTATCTTGTCTATAGTGCCAAAGCGCGTCATAAGCGCCATTCTCTTCTTTTTTCCGACCCCGTCTATCTCCGCAAGCACGCTTTCAAGATTCCTGCGCGAATGAAGGTTGCGGAAATATGTTATCGCAAAGCGGTGCGCCTCGTCCCTTATTCGCTGCAGCATTTTAAGCGCAAAGTCGCGGTGGTCTATTTTAACGCTCTCATCTGCGGTCAGGGTGAACACCTCCTCTTCCCGCTTGGCAAGTGAAATGAGCTCTATCCCCGAAATACCCATATCGTCAAATATCTGCTTTACCGCCGAAAGCTGACCCTTGCCGCCATCTATGATTATAAGGTCTGGCTTGGGGAACCGCTCTTCTTCCTCTGTTCCCAGCTTAGACAGCCTGCGCATGAGCACTTCCTGCAGCGAGGCAAAGTCGTTTGCGCCCTCTACCGTTTTTATGCGGAACCTGCGATAGCTGTTCCTGTCTGCCTCGCCGTCTATAAACACCACCATGGAGCCGACCTTGTCCACGCCGCTTACGTTTGAAATATCGTAGCACTCCATCCTGCGGGGATATTTTTCAAGCCCGAGTATGTTCTGCAGCCTTTTGCAGGCGTTTACAGTCATGTCGTCCTTGTGCTTTATCCTGTCTACCGATTTTTCAAGATACTCGCGGGCATTCTCCTGCGCCATGGCAAGCAGCTGCGCCTTTACACCCTGCTTGGCAAATGTGATTTTAACAGATTTATCGTACTTTTCTTTAAAAAAGCCTTCAAGCAGCTCTCTCTCCCCCTCAAGGCAACTTTCGGTAATTATCTCAGATGGCGGCAGCCTGTCTGCATAGTACTGTGTAATAAACTGCGAAAGCGCCTCGGCGTCTGAGAAATGAGCCTCCTCAAGGGCATAGCTTGTGCCGCCTTGCATTACGCCCTTGCGCGTTATAAGCACGTTTACGGCGGAATACAGGTTGTTTGTTGTATACGCTATGATATCGGCGTCAAGGAAGTTTGAAAGCGACGTTATTCTGCGCGCCTCGAGTTTTGAAAGCATTTCGAGCTTGTTGCGGTAATCGAGCGCAAGTTCAAAGTTTTCGCCTGCGGCGGCAGACATCATCTTCTGCTTTAAAAGTACCTCGCCGTCTTTATAATTGCCTTCAAGAAAATTTATCGCCTTTTTTACGCATGCTGCATAATCTTCACGCGTGCACTTATGCGCACACGGAGCAAGGCATCTGCCTATATGGTAGTTGAGACATTCCCGCTTGGGCTTTTCGCCTATTTGTGTATGACACAGCCTTACCTGAAAGGTAAGCTGAAGTATCTCAAGTATATCCTTATAGCTTACCCCTCCCATATACGGGCCGTAGTAACGCGCGCCGTCCTTTTTTACCTTGCGGGTAACGCCGAACGTGGGAAAGTCGTTGCGCATATCCACTTTTATATAGGGGTAAGTTTTGTCGTCCTTTAACAGAATGTTGTATTTTGGCTTATACTTTTTTATCAGGTTATTTTCAAGAGCAAGGGCGTCTCGTTCGGTCTTTGTTATGATATAGTTGAAATCGGCGATATTTTCCACCATTCGCATTACCTTATCGGGCTTGGGCGAAGAGTGAAAATACTGCCGCACGCGGTTTTTGAGCACGCGCGCCTTGCCTACATAGATGATGTTGGAGTATTTATCCAGCATTATATATACGCCGGGATTGTCCGGCAGAAGCTTTAATTTTTCCCTGATAATGTCCATGATTCTTTTCCGCTAAAGTTCCTGTTTATTATACCACATTAAGGCGCATATTTGCAATATTTAACTGCGATAAATACAGCAAAAAGGCGCGGTTTTACCCGCACCTTTTTTTAAGAACAATATTTAAAGTGCCGCCGTAACAGCCTGTTCAGCAACCGAGAAACTCCACGCCCTTGAGCATGACGTCGTTGACGATATCGTTTACAAGGCTGTAAAAGATTATTTTGCCGTACCGCTCGCACTTTACTATGCCCAGGTTCTTCAAAAGCCTGAGCTGGTGCGAAACTGTAGTCTGATTTATGCCCAGCACCCTTGAAAGGTCTGTAACGCACATCTCCGATATGGCCAACGCCGAAAGCATGCGCACGCGCGTACTGTCGGCAAACACCGAAAAAAAGCACACTATGCTGTCCAGCACGTCGCCTTCGGGCACGTACTCCTTTATTAGCTCCTTTGTGCGCCTGTCAAGCAACATCATGTCCTGTTCTATCACATCCTGCATACCGTCACCCCCCGTCTTAAGGCGGCCATCGCCGCATCTGTTTCAATTATAATGCGACGTATGCTGATATGTCAAAGTGTAATATTGGCGCATGCTGTCTTGTATTATATAACTTTGTCGTTTAACAATTTTTCTTCCGCTAACACATTAGCAAACTGAATAAAAACGTTACTTTACCTGAATATCCGTAACGGTGTAGCCCGCGTCGGTCACTACCTTTTTTATCTCCTCTTCAGAGAGCTGCTCGCGACTGCGCAGAACGGCGAGGTTCTTTTTCAGCTTTACGTCGGCGCTCACCACGCCGCTCACGGCCGAAAGGGCATTTTCAACACGCTTTGCGCAGTGATCGCAACACATGCCGTCTATATTTACTATAGTCTTCATATAACCATCCTCCACAGATTTTTCAGTATTTTTTTCTTCACAGCCCTGCACGCCGTTATCCCATGCGGAACACTGAACGGCGCAGACAGTCTCGCGCTTGTGGCGCTTATTTTTAAAGCGCAGCAGTCTGAGCGCGTTGAACACCACAAACAGCGAGCTCAGACACATGCACAGCGCCGCCCACATGGGATTGAATTCAAAGTTTGCCCAGGCAAACACACCCGCCGCAACGGGGATCATTATAACATTGTATATGAACGCCCAGAAAAGATTTTCCTTTATGTTGCGCACGGTGGCTTTGGAAAGTTCGAACATATCGTCAAGCGTGCGCAGATCTTCGCTTACAAGCACCACATCGGCAGAATCTATTGCCACGTCGGTGCCGCTGCCTATGGCTATGCCCACGTCGGCCTGCTTAAGTGCGGGCGAGTCGTTTATGCCGTCGCCCACCATTGCAACAAAGCCCCCCACCTGCTGAAGGTTAGTTACCGCGCGCAATTTGTCTTCGGGCATCACCTCAGACATAAAGTCGTCTATTCCCACGCTGTCAGCAATAGCCCTGGCGGTATTCTCCTCGTCGCCGGTCAGCATGGCGACGCGCATCTTCCTGTCCTTAAGAAGGGAAACAGCCTCCTTGCTGCCTTCCTTCAGGGTATCGGCAACAGCTATCAGGGCGAGAACCTTTTTTTCGTCGGCAAGATAGATGACCGTCTTGCCTTGTCCGGAAAGTTCAAGCGCAGTATGCTTTACGTCGGCAGAGATCTTGACCCCGGCCAGAAGTTTTTCATTGCCTAACAGATATTTTTTGCCGTTTGTCACCGCTACAGCGCCCTTGCCGACGATATATTCGAACGACTGCGTAGGCTCGCCTTCATGCACGTAGTCTACAATGCACTTTGCCAACGGATGGTTGGAATTTTTTTCTATGCCGCAGGCGACGGACAGCGCCTTCTGCTCGTCAATGCCAAACGTCACTACGTCTGTGACCCTCGGCTTGCCCTCGGTAAGCGTGGCGGTTTTATCGAGAAGCACGGCATTCACGTCGCATACCTTCTGCAAACTCTCGGCATCCTTATAGAGTATGCCAAGCGAAGCCGCCTTGCCTGTCGCCGTCATTATTGCAACGGGCGTAGCAAGGCCGAGCGCACACGGGCAGGAAACGACAAGCACGCTTATGGCATATTTTATACTGTGATCGGGGTTGAAACCGCCGTCGATTATAAGCCATACCGCGAATGTTATAAGTGCAATGGCGGTGACCGCGGGCACAAACACGCCCGCCACTTTGTCGGCAAACTTCTGTATGGGCGGCTTTGAGGCACCCGCCTCGCGCACCATCTTTACTATCTTGGAAAGAGTTGTGTCGACGCCTATTTTCTGCGCGCGCATGCGGATCACGCCGCTCTTGTTGAGCGCAGCCGAAGTGACCGTATCGCCTACGGTAACCTCAACGGGCAGGCTTTCGCCTGTTATCGCAGACTTGTCTACGAATGTGCTGCCCTCTGTTATAACGCCGTCTACGGGGATATATTCACCCTGTTTTACCACAAGGATATCGCCGACGGCGACCTGGGATACAGGTACCTCTACAAGCTCTCCGTCTACCACTTTGGTAACTTTATCGGGCGCGAGCTTCAAAAGCTTTTCTATCTCGCTTCCGGTGCGGCGCTTGGACTTCTCTTCAAGCCATTTTCCTACGGTGACAAGCGTAAGAATGGTTGCCGCCGATTCAAAATACAGGCTGTTCATAGTGTATTCGTGCGCAGCCTCGGAATTTGGCGACACGAATATCAGGATCATTATAACAAACGAGTAAATAAAGGAAACCCCTGCACCGAGAGCGACAAGAGTATCCATATTTGGCACTTTTTTAAACAGTGCCTTTGCCCCGCTTGTGAAAAATCTGAAGTTTATACCTATTATCACCGCCGAAAGAATGCATTGGTAAAAGGCAAACCACTGCGGGTTTAAAGAGGGATCCAAAAGCCCTATCGGCAGACCGATCATGTGCCCCATTGACACATATAACAACGGAATCAGCAAGCACACCGAAACAATAAGGCAGACGAGCATCTTTTTATCCTGCGCGTCCTGCTTGCCATCGGGGACTTCACCTTCATTGAATATCCCGTAGCCGAGCGACCTGACGGCTTCGAATATCTGCCCTTCGGTAACGGCAGTTTCATCGAAGTCAACATACATGGACTTGGCCATAAGGCTGACTTCTACCCTGTTCACCCCCTCCATTTTACCGACTACGCGCTCTATGCCGGAAGAACATGCCGAACATGTCATGCCGGTCACGGCATATGTTTTATTCACAAAACACCTCTTTAATTCCTACTTTTTTTATATGATTTAATTATAGCCTTCCGTAACGCCGTTGTCAAATAATTACGGCACAATTTTTATGCAAACAAAGGCAGACATGCAACGCAACCCGGCAGAAGAAAGCCAATAAAAAAGCGGCCTGCACAAAGCAGACCGCATAAATGTTCAACGACAAAACGGGCTGCCGTAAAGCAGCCCGCCAAATTGCCTGACTTTTATAAATTTACGCCTTTTTTTCCTTTTCGGGAATAACTTCAACTTTGTCGTAATAGCCGCACTTGCCGCAAACCCTGTGCGCCTGCATCAGAGCGTGGCAATGAGGGCATTCCACAAGCGTGGGCGCCGAAGCCTTATAATTTGCAAACCTTTTGTTGGTTCTGCTCTTAGATTGTTTTCCCTTGGGTACTGCCATATTCTACACCTCTTTTTACTTTCTTCTTACTCTTTATTATAATCTATTCCTTTGCAATCATCGCGGCACAGCAGCACCTGCGGCTGACTGAACAGAACAGCATCGTTTACGGCAGTGGTAAGATCCAGTTTAAAGCCGTTATACGAATAATTTTCGCCGTCGTCTTCGGGAAGGAATAAAACTTCGCACTCGTATTCCACCTGCTTTTTTGCAGGTTCAAGGCAATATGAGCACTGACCGCACAGAAGATAGTTTAGCCTAAGCACGATACCTACGGAATCGTCCGCATAAATTTCGTACTCCCCCTCTACCTTTACTTTGCCCTGTATGCTGGCAGAGGGAAGAAGGACAAGCTCTTCGGGGCAGTCGTATTCAAACGAAAAACTGCCGCGGTAATTTTTTAAAGCTATCTGCCTTGCTACGTCAATGATCATACCGAAACCGACTATGCAATTATATTATATAGCTGTATGTTTGTCAACTTATTTTGTAAACGGGCAAACAATTTTTTACAGAAGTTCAGCCGTTTCCCTTGCAATGACAAGCTCTTCGTTGGTGGGAATTACAAGTATCTTTACCCTGCTGTCGGCAGCGGAAATGTCGCGTATGGTGCCGTCGTTCTTGCCCTCGTTCTTTTCAAGGTCAAGCTTTACGCCGAGGAACTCCAGCCCTTCGCACACGCCCTTTCTCACCTCGGGCGTGTTTTCGCCTATGCCCGCCGTGAACACTATGCAATCAAGGCCGCCCATAACGGCTGCATAAGCGCCCACAAAGCGCTTTGTCTGATAGTTGAACATGTCAAGGGCAAGTTTGCACCTTTCGTTGCCCTGCTCTTCACCGGCGATAAGGTCGCGGAAATCGCTTGAAACGCCTGAAATGCCGGCAACGCCGCACTTTTTATTGAGATAAGTTACCATCTCTGCATGCGTCATGCCCTTTTTGCGGGCAAGGAACTCAACTGCAGAGGCGTCTATATCGCCCGAACGGGTGCCCATGAGCACGCCTGCAAGCGGGGTGAAGCCCATTGATGTATCAACGCACTTTCCGCCGTCTACGGCAGTTATGGAAGAACCGTTGCCGAGGTGGCAGGTAACTATTTTAAGCTCCTCGGGCTTTTTGCCGAGGTACTTTGCAGCTTCCTGCGATACGAATTTATGGCTGGTGCCGTGTGCGCCGAACTTGCGCACGCCGTACTGCTTGTAATCTTCGTAGGGAATGCCGTAAAGGTAAGCCTTTTCGGGCATGGTTGCGTGGAACGACGAGTCGAACACGAGCGACATGGGCGTGCCGGGCATTACCTCCATGCATGCGCGGATGGCCGTTGCGGCCGCGGGGTTGTGCAGGGGTGCAAGCTCGAACGTCTTTTCTTCCAACGTCTTGAGAACTTCGGGGGTGACCAGCGTAGTCTTTTTGAAGTATTCACCGCTGGCAACTATCCTGTGGCCGACCGCGTCTATCTCCTTCATTGACTGTATAACGCCTATCTCGTCGTCGTGAAGGGCTTCGAGCACGAGTTCTATGGCTACTTTGTGGTTGGGCATGTCCTTATTGAACACCTTTTCCTTGCCGTTGCCCTTTGCCTTGAGCACCGAACCGGGTATGCCTATCCTCTCGCACCCGCCCTTTGCTATAACGCCCTCGGTCTCCATATCTATGAGCTGGTATTTGAGCGACGAACTGCCTGAATTTATTACAAGTATTTTCATGTCTTTTACATTTCCCCTTTTATATTATTCTGCCTGAAGGGCGGTAACGGCAACGGTAGCGACGATATCTTCTACGCTGCATCCGCGCGAAAGATCGTTGAGCGGCTTGGCAAAGCCCTGGCATACGGGGCCGATAGCCATGTAACCGCCAAAGCGCTGGGCAATTTTGTAGCCGATGTTGCCCGCATTTATGTTGGGGAATATGAACACGTTGGCATGGCCGGCAACAGCCGAACCGGGGGCCTTGAGCTGGCCGACTTCGGGTGCGACTGCGGCGTCGAACTGGAATTCGCCGTCAAGCGCAAGGTCGGGAGCCATTTCCTTTGCAAGCCTTGTGGCCTCTTGCATCTTGGGAACGGATTTGAAGAACTTGTCATCGTTGCCCGAACCCTTTGTAGAGAAGGAGAGCATTGCAACGCGCGGCTCTATGCCTGCAAGCGTCTTTGCCGTCTTTGCCGAAGAAATGGCTATGTCGGCAAGCTGCTGGGCGTCGGGCTCTATGTTGATGGCGCAGTCTGCAAAAACCGCCACGCCGTCGGGATTGTATTTATGCGCTTCGGGGGCTATCATGATGAAGCAGCTCGAAACAGTCTTTATACCGGGCGCGGTCTTTACCACCTGAAGGCCGGGGCGCAGAGTGTTTGCCGTAGAGTGGCACGCACCCGAAACATACCCGTCCACGTCGCCTGCCTTGAGCATGAGCGCGCCGAACATAGTCCTGTCCTTTGCCTGCTGGGCAGCCTGCTCTTCGGTCATGCCCTTGGCCTTTCTTGCCTCGTACAGAATGTTTGCGTATTCTGCCGTCTTGTCGGACGTGAGGGGGTCGATGAGCGTGATGCCCGTAAGATCGACGTCGGGAGCTACCTTTTTGCACTCCTCTTCGTTGCCGATGAGCACGATTTTAGCTATGCCCTCTTTGGTGATCCTGGCCGCAGCTTCTACCACACGCCTGTCCTCGCCCTCGCAAAGAACTATCGTCTTTTTAAGGGCTGCCGCCTTCGCCTTGATTTCATCAAGTAATGCCATGATAACTTTTCTCCTTAAAACACTTTATTTGTAATCAGATTTGATATATAATGCAAATACAGACATTTTGTGTTTGTACCGACTACCATTATATAATAAAATTTTTGCATTGTAAAGATTAAACGAAACATTTTCGGTTTTATATATGAAAATTTGCGCCATTATCTGCGAATACAACCCCTTTCACAGCGGGCATAAATATCTTATAGAGCGGGCAAAAGCCCTTTCCGGCTGCGAAAAAGTGCTGTGCATAATGAGCGGAAACTTCACGCAGCGCGGCGAAGCAACCGTTTTGCCCAAATTTGTACGCGCAGAACACGCCGTCCGCGGAGGCGCCGACTGTGTGATCCAGCTGCCCGTACTCTTTTCCGTAGCCCCTGCCGAGGTATTTGCAAGGGGCGCCGTGAGCATACTTAAAAGCATACCGGCCGTAAAGTGCATTACATTCGGCTGCGAAGACGACAACGCCGAAAAAATAACACGGGCAGCCGATGTATTGCTTGAAGGCGGCGAAAATTTTACCAAAGCTTTAAAAAGCGGGCTCACAGGCGGCGAAAGTTATAAGCGCAGCCTTGCGGCGGCGCTTGATAGCTGCGGTGCGGACGGTAAGCTTGCACTTTCGCCCAACGGAACGCTGGCGATAGAATACGCCCGCGCGATAAAGTTCGCAGGCGCAGACATAGAAATACTGCCTGTAAAGCGGGTCGGCGCGGGCTACCACGACGAAGAACTGAAAGACGGCTTTTCTTCGGCAAGCGCCATACGTGCAAACCTGAACAGCGACAGACTTTCAGGAAACGTGTCCCCGTACGTTTTGCAGGCGCTAAAGGGCACAGACGCGCAGCATGCCGACGAGATATACGATTGTATAGCAGGATATGCCGTAACCCGCGCAGACGAAAGCGAACTTGCAAAAATATACGGCTGCAGCGAGGGACTGGAGCATAAGCTCAAGGCGGCGCCGCCGCGCGCCGCCGATATAATTGCCGCGGCAACGGGCAAAAGATACACTTCTGCAAGGATACGCAGGATACTCACCGCCAACATGCTGGGACTGTACTCCGAAGCCGCCGAAACCGCCATACGCGGTGGCACTTATATAAAGCCCCTCGCCGTGCGTTCAGACGCAAAAGACGAAATTTTTGCCGAACTTGCAAAAGCGGCTTTGCCCGTCGTTATCAAAAAAATGAGCGTAAAACAGCTCGACGGCCGCCCCGCCGCCATGGAAAGCTATGAGCGCGACCGCACCGCCGACCGCGTGCGCGCGATAATTTACGGCGAACCGGAGGAATACGAATACACGGTAAAACTGATATGATAAGGCAAGCGGCGCCCCCCCCATTGGGGCGGCCCCCGTAAACCAAAAAATTTGCGTGGTATG
>ERZ1090869.12-NODE-12-length-134670-cov-29.035850_pt1 | contig 134670 bp, 190 predicted proteins | sample MGYA00478474_ERZ1090869 | MGnify/ENA primary metagenome ERZ1090869 (study PRJEB33644, sample SAMEA5815748) | chicken gut metagenome | biome: Chicken; feature: Gastrointestinal Tract; material: Caecum | place: Ireland | collected 2019-01-01 | study: A study of... | reverse complement strand
TGTTTGCTGGAGCGGGTACCTAGCATCGGAACCAGAACAGGTGCTTGGACGCATGGAGTGATAAGGAGAGGTACATATGACCAGTAAAGAATTCATCAAAGAGGTTCGTGACCATTTGCGCAATCATAAAGGAGAATGGTATAACCATCTCCGGCTGGTTGACGGTCATGAGGTTGGCTTAAAATTCTACGGCCATTCGATTCAAACTTTGCGGATTGACGGTGTTGATCACGGAGGACTGTGGGATATCCCGACCCAGAAAGCATTCGTTGCTTATGTTGAAGGCGCTATGATTGCGTCAGGAATGATGGTATAAGGAGGGGCTGTCATGTCGTTTGATGTACACGAAGCACTTCTCCCGGCCATTACCTACGATGATTTTGTTTTAATGGCCCAGAACTGCAATCCTGAATACACCACACTTCGGAGCGAAGTCCGGAAACTTCTCGCACAGCGGCACAACGAACTTTGGGAGATGTTTCTGGAACACGAAGAAGACATTATGAGAGCAGCATTTCCGGAACGCTTTCCTATTGAGTTGACCTTTAAAGGGAAACACGTTTATACCAGAAGTGATTTCCATGGCTATGGTGAGCTTGCTGTCTCTGATTTGGTTGACGGAGAAGTGATTCAGGATTTGATGGATCTCCTCCCCCCTGCTTACTATAGTTCCAGCCTTGCGCAAGTTGGGGAACCGTGCGACTCTGTCCGTGCAAATGATGGCCAGTATTATCCTACATACGTTACCTTCAGGTTTATTGCCATGGAGGGAGAACACGAAGTATGGGAATTCTATGGTGATTGTCTGAGGGGACACACAACAAAATAATTTTGACTTATGAAAGATATAAAAGCCATTAAATAAAAAAGGAGGAAAATAAAATGGCAGCTAATGTGGAAACTATGATGTATGTGCGGGAGAAGCCTTGGCATGGGCTGGGAACTGAGGTTTCCGAGGCTCCTACCAGTGCAGATGCTCTTCGTCTTGCTGGTCTTGACTGGGAGGTGCAGCAGAAGAACATCCAGGTCTGCGGCGGCTCCAAGATCGAGAACTACAAGGCGAATGTCCGGAGCACGGACGGTTCTGTGCTCGGCGTAGTCAGCGATTCCTACAAGATCGTCCAGAACGCAGATGCTTTCAGCTTTACCGACGAGCTGATCGGCGGAGATGTTCGGTATGAGACTGCGGGAAGCCTGAGAGGCGGCAAGAAGATTTGGTTGCTGGCAAAAATGCCTGAGCGGAAGATTGCTGGCGATGCGGTCGAGCCGTACCTCTGCTTCTCCAACACGCACGATGGAACCGGTGCTATTCGGGTTTGTATGACTCCGATTCGGGTTGTGTGCAACAACACTCTGAATCTGGCTCTCAGTACGGCGCAGCGTCAGTGGTCCGCTCGACACATGGGAAACATCGAACAGAAGATGCAGGAAGCCCGGAAGTGTCTGGATCTGGCAGATGCTTATATGCATGGTCTTGGCGACTATGCTGAGAAGATGGCCAATAAGACTATCAACGACGAGGAGCTGGACAAGATCCTAAACGAGATGTTCCCCGCCGAAGAAACTGATTCTGAGCGCAAGAAGACGATGGCCAAGAAGGCCAAGGATGAGTTCATGGTGTGTTATTGGAGGCCCGATATTGCTCAGTTCTTGAATACTGCTTGGGGTGTGGTGAACGCCATGAGTGATATGGTTTCCCATTCCGAGCCGTTACGCAACACGGTCAACTATCGGGAGAACAACTGGGGTCGGATTATGGATGGTCATAAGATGCTAGACAGGCTGAGCTCTCTGGTTGGCGTGTAAAATAAGTTTCCTATCTGTATTGTTACAATAAGTGAGGATGGTGCTATGAAAGAAAAATGCGCACCTGGGCTTCCTGAGATGTGCTTCTCCACACTTCTGACTACTGGAGACCTCATCTGCATCAAACGTGGAGAGGTTGGTTACTACCCTTCCGAATGGGACACTGGTGACAAAGAGAAGAATGTGGAACTGGCCGACCAGCTGAACGAACAGTTGGGTGTGAATATGTGGCAGCGGCAAGCCATGGAGATAGGAAGCATGTGCGGTTTATCTTAGAACTGGGATAAGCCAAATAATTCCGTGAGTTTTGTTATCCGAGGAATTTTCATATTTTTCATTTATATCACGCCTTTCTAATACTGTTTCTGGGATAATATTGCTCAATGCACTGCCGTTTTGTATTCTGAAACCAGGCGTGAGCCAATCAGAATATAGAGGGTGGTGCATTCCATGAAATGTGAAATTATCACAGGCAATATGCCGCAATTGTGGGAGGAACTTCTTCTGCAGCTACAGGAACAGAAGTACCCCAGTAAGTCAATACGCCATTACCGCGAAGCCATGGGTAGAGTAGACCGCTACATGAGGGAAAACAAAATATCTGAATATACCGAAGCAGTAGGTGATGCTTATCTGGCAACGCATGATGAAAGAACCTCCAATGGTCGGTCTTTCTATATGTCTTTTCATGTAAAAAGATTGAACGACATTCTAAATAAACAACCATATATTATGGTTCACACAAAAGCGAGCCAGAAAGAATTGAGATATTTCAACGATGTTTTTGATGGTTTTTCTGAAATGCTGCGCAAACAACCTATTAGCGAAAGTACACGCAAACTCCAAAAACTGTATTGCTATGAATTCCTTCACTTTATAGAGCAGCAGGGGATTTCAGATCCAAAAGAGATCAATGCACAGATTATTTATGCGGCATTTTCAGCAAGTGGCTCAAAAGAAAATTTTGGTTGTGCAGCCAGGAAACTCTTGAAGTATCTTTACCAAGAGCAGCTCCACCCTGTGGATTTAACTGAATTTGTACCTTCAGTTCGCCGCGCAAAACCCATGCCTACCGTCTACTCAAAAGACGAGATCGAAAAGCTGTTGAATGTAGTAGATAAATGTACTGCAAAAGGATTACGCGATTATGTTATGTTGCTGCTGGCAGCACGGCTTGGTATTCGTGTATCTGATATTTGCAACTTAAAACTGGATGATGTCCACTGGGACACAAATACAATTGAATTCACGCAAATTAAAACTGGCGTGTTTGCAAAACTGGAACTTCTACCGGAAATCAGAGCTGCACTTTTTGCTTACCTAACAATGGGACGTCCTGACTCAGATAGTGCAAATATCTTTTTGAGGGCACAATGCCCGTTCACACCAATCGGACGATCCACCGTACACCATATAATGACACGCTACTTGGCAAAAGCCGGAATATATACAGGTGACCGAAAAACCGGCCCACACGCTCTGCGCATGAGTCTTGCAACTGAATTGGTGGCGGAAGATGTTCCGTATTCTGTAGTACACAAGATTTTGGGGCATCAAAGTTCCCTTTGCTTTAATAATTATGTCCGTCTGGACATTGAAAACCTTCGGCGATGCGCAATTGCTGTCCCTCCAGCTACGGGTAAGCTTAAAGAATGGCTTGATAATATGGGGAGGGATTTCAATGAAAAATGATTTCAAGAGTATCTTAGCCATTGAATTTCGCGATTATCTCCGATTGCTTCTGTCGGCTGGAAGGAGCACGCACAATCATGAAGTCATGCTTAGGAACTTGGATTCTTTTTTGCTGCAAAGCAATATTTCTACAAGGTGTCTCGATGAAAACACCGTCAACCAGTGGCTTTCTACGATATGTGGAACAAGCGCAAATAAAGTAAGCTACATTGCGAGATACAGGGGGCTTTCAAAATATTTGCGTTCTGTAGGTGTTGCTGCATTTGAGCCGGAATATCCGAGTTGCTCCCATACCTACACACCGTATATTTTTAGCGATGAAGAATGGAAAAGGATGATATCTTCCGCTGACGATCTTCCGTATAGTGATAATAACCCCGAAAGTGCAGTCCTGTTCTGCATTTTACTGCGGATACTGTACGGATGTGGCTTGCGCAGAAATGAAGCACTGGAGTTGGAAACGAGAGACATTGACCTGAATTCGGGGGTTTTATTTGTAAGACACGCTAAAAACGACAAGCAACGATATGTGCCTATGGATGAGTCTTTGACAGAACTTCTTCGATGGTATTTATCAGTCATACCGCACAGAAAATACTTGTTTGTAAATAAAATCAGCGGAAAACGCTTTTCGGCGGAGTGGGCACGAAAAAGAATGAAACACCTTTTGCAAGACTGTGACATTGTTTTTGAGCGAACACGGAAAAATGAGCGAGGACCGTGTCTTCACTGCTTTAGGCATACATTTGTGGCTAATTCCTTTAACCAATTATTGCAAACATCGCTTGACTTTGATGATGCCGTCCCTTTCATATCCACATACCTCGGCCATTGTGACCTAAGAGAAACGGACAAATATTTGCAGGCAAATTATGACTTTTTCCAGCATGACCAAACTCTGATAACAGACTATGCGAGAAAAAATTGCATTTTTCCGGAGGTGATTGACGAATGAAACGCGGCATGGAATTCATAACGCTGTTGGCTGAATTTTTTGACAGCTATCTGCCGGACACGAAAGGTGTCAGCGAAAATACAATCCGATCTTACAAAGCAGCTTTGCGTCTCTTCTTTACCTTCTTAGAGGAAGAAAAGGGGATCCATCCGGAGAAAGTAACATTCTCTATACTGGACAGCGGCATGATCGATGAGTTTCTATCCTGGTTGGAGAATACACGAGGCTGTAGCAAGCAAACCAGAAACCAAAGGCTTGCGGCTCTATCTTCTTTTGCGAAATTCGCAATGAGAAGGGATGTGGTGTCTGCTGGAGCGTTTTCCTCCTGTGTTCTGGGAACCGAAAGAAAGAGAGTGCCGAAAAGAAACGGTGATGATGTTGTATTCTTCTTGCCAGAAGAAATGCGAATCTTGCTGTCGCTGCCAAACCGACAAACAATTTGTGGCCGGAGAGATGTTGTCATAATGAGTTTTCTTTATGCAAGTGGTGCAAGAGCACAGGAACTTTGTGATCTAACCGTAAATGATGTTACCTTTGGTTTAGAAACACGGGTGCGCTTGGTTGGCAAAGGCAGCAAAGCTCGACGAATTGTTATTCCAAACGAATGTGCGGATCTATTAAAGGTCCATTTCAAACAAGCGGGTTTGATGAATGGTGGGAAAAACCGCCATGTTTTTTCAAGCCAACGAAATGAGCATATGACCATTTCGTGCGTTGAAGAAATTGTTTCCAAGTATGTGACCATGGCAAAAGAATTACATCCAGATTTATTCCGGAAAAAAACTTATACTCCGCACGCTTTTCGTCACACAGTTGCGGTTGATATGCTGGCCTGTGGGTGCTCACTGCCTGCAATTAAAGCGTTTTTGGGTCATTCATCTATACAGTCCACAATGATCTACGCCACTGTTACCTCTGAGCAAGCAAATAAGGTCTTGCGGGAACGCGGCCTTCCAGCAAAATTGCCGACACCCACAAAGGGAAAAGGAGATGGAGAAACTGACGTTATATGGTTTTTACGAGAATAAATTATCCTGTAACTTTTGTGTATATCCGAGGAGTTTCCTTGTATTTGGGGAAACTCCTCGGATAACAAAACTCACGGGATTATGCGGCTGGGATGTTCCCGGAGCCGATCCAAGTCAATATATTAGATAAGGAGGGTTTATGACATACCATGCATATGATCGAGATGAATTGAAGCCTGCGAGTTCGATTCGTGTGGAGCATATCATCTATGAAAACGAACAAGAAAGCAATGTTGAAGATCTTCTTTCTGTCCCGCTCCAAGATCTGGTCGCCTCCAGAGAAAAAAGTGTGGAGGCGGAGCGGGAAGTGTTCGGCCAGCTAAAAAGTTTGGTCGAAAAATGGGAACGGCAAGCTGGCGTGACGCTCTTATACGATAAAGCTATTGAGTATTTGAAAACTCCGGCATCCAAGCACACGTCGAACCAGTGGGTAGATGATGGATATCGGTACATAATCAGCAATGCTGTGTATCAGATGTCCTACTCCATTTCTGAAAGCACCAGATACAACAGTCAGCTTCAGAAAGTTGTTCCGTATTCGTGGACTTTGCGCTGGAGCGTTTATACCAATGCTCCGAGGCCGTCCAGACAGATGAAGATTGCTGGACAGGACAGAAAAGTATTTACGACAATGGAAGGCTTGAACAAATATCTCACTGGTAGAATCAAGGCTTATCAGCACCTATTCACTGAGATTTATCCGGAAATTCCGAAGGAGTGTGCCGATTGTTTTAAAATCAACGGAATGCTTCTGCCCGGATATAAAATTGCATCCAAATAACATAAGAACATAGTCAAAAGCGCCCATTAGGGCGCTTTACATATTTTAAGGAGGATTTACATATGAACGCCATCATCAGCTCCATCAACACTACTGCCTGCGCTGCCGTTATGGCAAACGCTAAGAACTATGATGGGAAGCTTATCGCCCAGATTCCCATTGAACTCCTGCAGCTCGCTGACTATCAGAGAAAGGAAGGTTCCACTGTTAAGATCATCGCACAGAACTGGGATAACCGTAAGTGCGATCCTCTGATCGTTTCTTTCCGTGATGGTGCTTTTTATGTGGTTGATGGCCAGCACCGTATGGCGGCCGCAAAACTGATTGGTAAGCATGACCTCACTTGCGTCATCTATCAGATGACTTATGAGGAAGAAGCTGATTACTTCGCTGACCAGATGGAAAATGTGCGTCTTCTGACTGTATACCAGCGGCTGCAGGCAAAGGCAGAGGCTGGATATGGATATGCCAAAGATATCTTTGATATCTGTAAAGAGCTGGGTGTTCAGCTCACCAGTAGCCGTCGGCACGGCCCCGGTTGTTGCTCTGCTGTTAACGCTCTGGTGCGAATTTACAACAGCTATGGGCACGATGCTCTGGTTTCTGTTCTGAAGGCGGTTGATGAGATTGGATGGCATTACACAAAGGGTGGATATAGCAGCATCTCTCTCAGCTCTCTCTGTCGGTTGCTGGCCCATGTCGGAGATTCCGAGAAGATGATTAGTGTGGCAAGGAAGGTTGTGAAGAACCGTTCCTTTGATGATGTTATGGCTGAAGCATATACCACTTATCCTGGTCGTGGTGCAACGAGCGCACTCTCTCAGTTGCTTGTAGCATAAGCCCACGTCATCTGACACTATAAGCAACATTCAATATAATAGTTGTATGGAGGTGTGAAACTTGGAATATTCCGTTTGTGTAGAGAACGGTTCTGGTTGCAAATATCAGACCAAAGCAGATCTCTTGAAAGAAATCTCTCTGATGATTGATGATTGTACCAACAATGGAGGCACATTTTTCTCTGTGTATGTGGAAAGTGATGCTTCTTGTTATTATGAAGATGATGATTAGGTGACGTCCCTAATATTTCATAAACCAAAATCAAAAAGGAGAATAACAAATATGAAGACTATTTCCATTTCTGAGCTCGGTAAGATTTTTGGTGTGAAGACTCCTACGCCCCGACAGGAGAAGGTAAAGAAGTGCCGCAAGTGCGGTACTGAGATGGTCCATCCCGCCGGCACGAATGTGTACATCTGCCCCGGTAAGAAGAACGGAAAGGAATGTGGCAACGTGTTCTATTCTAAGGCATAAGAAGTGATGATTTAATTTTGCACACGGCAAAGAGGGCGGGGTAAACGCTGCGTGCGTCACCGTTTTTTGATTTAGGCCACGTGCTTAATATTGACTCTGCCGTTCTCTAATGAGGACGGTGGAGATGAGTATTAAGGGTGGTGATAAAGATGGATTTATATTTCCCGTCGTATGAAGAAGTTTTAGAGCAGGGTAAACAAGGAGAATGCTCTTATGTTTTGTTCGGTGTTTACCAGCACGTATATTGCAGGTTTACTTACATGGAAGATGGATGGAATGGCTTCCATCTTGATGTGATGTGCGAAAACTTCGTTGATAAGTTTTGGCCGGATCATGATTTCCCTGGCATAAGAGATGGATACGAGGCACTCAAAAATTGTGCACGTGCTATCCGAGCAGAAATACTTGCAAATCTTTTGAATCCTGACCAAAGGTGGGAATAAAACAATTATTTTATAGGGAGTTGATATTATGAATATGAAGAAGACTGTTGTATATCTTCTGATCCACGAAATGGACGGGAAGAGCAGCTGGGGGTCTCGGGTATCGGTACATACATCGCATGAGAGTGCCTTTGCTGTTATGGTATCTCAGTGGCTTGAAGCGGTTAATGATTACGCATATTTTGGGTCTGGGCACGGAGACGAAGATGAATGTACCTGCACCATCAACTCCGCTACCATCAGAATGTTTGAAGATATGGATCATTGGAGAATTGAAGTTCATACCATTGAAATTCCGGAGGAATAACCATGGAAAGCATTCAGATTTATCCCGAAGATAAGGTTCTTTATGATAAGTATCCTTGCAAGCATAGAGCGGAAGACGGTGCTTGTGCAGTGTGTGCTTGGATGGCAACGTGCGGGTTCCCTGAAGACTGTAAGTGCAGAGAGGAGAATTGACATGGCAAATGTCGAAGTGACCACCAAGCAGGTTAAACAACAGTTCATCGAAGAGTTTTACAACGGGGATCGCAAGGCATATCTCAAAGCACGCAGAACAGACTACTGTAAAGTGCAACTTATGTGGACGTACTTCGTAGATTCTCTCTGTAAAGATGGGCTCATTACTCAGCATCATTACGACAATATGATTTTTTAATTGGGGGATGTGTAAATGAAATTTATGGTGACGGTTGTCCGCTACGGAAACATTTATATCGAGGCTGATTCTTCCGACAAAGCGTATGAGATTGCAGAGAAACAAGAAACAAATGACATCGATTGGTCTGCTGAATGGGACATTACAGATGTAGAAGAGAACGATGACATTGATGATGAATGTTGTATTCCAGGGTAATATTCGGAGGTATGATATGAACTATGCTGTCATCTTTACTTATTCGTTTGATCCGGAAGTTCCTGTTTATCTTTTTACTGATTTTGATTCTGCTGCAGATTTTCTTCGGACTTCGATGATGAAAGAGTTGAAAATTGATATCGAAGAGAATGAGTGGAATTCTGTTTTGGAATTTAGTGAAGACAATGATTATGCAAAGATCACAACCTATTTCAACGACCATGTTGATATTACAGAAGCATACATCGGAACAGTTTACCAAAAGTGCCGTAAAGCCCCTGCCTTTAGGCATGGGGATATGCAGTACATCGAAAACCAGAAGAATGTGTAAAGCGGGGCAAGACAATGGAATACTCCTATAAATTCCGCTTATATCCGACCAATGCGCAGAGGAACCAAATAGCCCGCAACTTTGGCTGCTGCCGATATGTGTATAATCATTTTCTTGCGCAGAAGCAGGAGCAATACAAAGAGACAGGGAAAGCCCCAACACGGTTCCAGCAGGACAAAGCGTTAACTACTATGAAGCAAGAACTGCCGTGGTTAAAAGAAGCCGATTCGACCTCGCTGCAAGCAACCATCCAGAATTTGGACGCAGCCTTCCAAAATTTCTTTCGTCGTGTAAAGTGCGGTGAAAAGCCAGGCTATCCCCGGTTCAAGAGTAGGAAGGACCGCCGCCAATCCTACAAAAGTAAGTGTGTGGGCACGAACATCAAGGTGTTGGAAAAAGCGGTCCAACTGCCGAAGCTCGGCCTTGTGAAGTGCCGTGTCTCGAAAGAGGTCATGGGGCGTATTCTATCTGCCACCGTATCGCAGAGTCCCAGTGGGAAATACTTCGTTGCCCTCTGCTGTACCGATGTGGACATTGAGACTCTACCCAGCACCGGGGCCGTTGTTGGCCTCGATATGGGCCTTAAATCATTTGCAACCACCTCCAATGGAGTAGAGTATCCAAACCACAAGTTTCTGACTAAGAGCATCCGTAAACTGGCTCGTCTCCAGCGCCAGCTCTCCCGAAAATCAAAGGGGAGCAAGCGCAGGGAAAAGGTGCGGGTGAAGGTAGCTCGGTTGCAGGAACACATCTCCAATCAGCGGCAGGACACGCTGCATAAGCTATCCACCCAGCTTGTGCGGGACTACGACCTAATTAGCATCGAGGATTTGGCTCCTAAGAACATGGTCAGAAACCACAGGTTGGCCCAGTCTATCTCAGACGCAAGCTGGGGCGAGTTCCGGCGGCAGTTAGAGTACAAGGCGGCGTGGTACGGAAAACAGGTAGTCACGGTAGACCGCTTCTTTCCGTCCTCCCAACTGTGCTCCGTTTGTGGCGCTCAGTGGCCCGGCACAAAGGATTTGTCCGTCCGGGAGTGGACTTGCCCCTCCTGTGGCGCTGCCCATAATCGGGACATCAACGCCGCAAAGAACATTCTGAATGAGGGACTGCGCCTCTTGGCATAGCAGAAACATACGGTAGGGCGGGACACGCCCGAACCTATACGCTCGGGGACACTGTGTAAGACCTCGCAGATGCAGGCTGTGGTGGGCGAACCGAGAATCCCCCGGATTTATCCGTGGGGAGTGTCAAAATAATTAACTTACTGTATGAGGTGATTCGATGAGCAAATGCGATATTGAAATCCGGCAAATTGACGCTTGGAACTACGGAGAAGAGGGTTGGGTCTGGAACGATTCTATCGTTTTGGAGCACACAAAATTTGAAGACAACGGAGATCTTGAAGGGCAGTTTGTAGAGTTTCTGATTCAGGCCGGCTTTTCTGAGCTTCTGTCGAATTGTTATATGGCAGATGAAGGTAGTGTGATCGAGCTGAGATATAAGCCTGATGATCGTCCTATCTTGGCTGCTATGGTCTTAGGCCCAATCGAATATTGGGAGATGTAGCATATGAACTACTTAATCGAGGCCGAAGATGTGATTGAAGTCGCAAAGTCTTTTTTGGATTGCCATCCATGGGACGCGGCGGCAGAGGCTCTGATTATCGACCTATGTTGTGAATTGCTCGATGTAAGCCAAGATCGGTTTATTGAGATGATTGGCCTATAAAATGAAACTTCTATGGAGGAACTGATATGAGCTACTGGAAATGTATTAAAGAAGCGCCCAACTCTACTGCGTTTAGCGAAAACTGCATCTATCACATGGACGAGCATGGCGTTTTGTCCGGGGACAACCACTTTACATTTGTTCCAGGCTCGTGCAGGGATGGCGTTGAGTGGATTGAGAGTCACACAACTATTCGTTTTGAGCGTGTGAAGCGCCCATATAGATGCATCAAAAATACAGGTTTTGACTTTACAGAAGGATTCATCTATTCCGTTGACGACGGTGGATGTGTCGAGAACAATGGCGGTGAAGTTTTTACTCCTTGTGGATATGATAACGCAATCCAATGGCTTGAGGCTCATGGTTGTGTGTTTGAGGAGGTAGAAGATATGTTTTATAAGCCTGGAGATAGAGTGGAGATTGTTGGCAGCGCAATTGGAGAAAGCTGGAACCCGGATGGACGTATGGACAAATGGCTCGGCCGCACAATGACTATTGATTATATTGAGAATGACGCATACATCATGAAAGAAGATAACGGCATGTGGTCGTGGTTTCCTCATATGATCAAAGGTTTGGCTTCTTTCACACTTAGCGATTTTCGCTCTGGAGATCTGGTAAAAACCAGGCACGGGCTCTGGTATATGTATTTTGATGGCGGGGATATGGCCGGATTTTGCAAACATTGTATAGACACGAACACTGATTATTATTGTGACGATCTTACGACTGATACCGGCGATGACCGGTTTGACATTATGAAGGTTTATCGCCCTCACCATATGTCCGCTGATATTATGGCGTCTTTCAACAATGTTGAATCGATTTTAGATCGGTGCGATCTGGTTTTTGAACGCAAAGAACCCAAGAAGATGACAGTCGCAGAAGTATGCGCTGCTCTTGGCTACGAGGTGGAAATTGTAAAGTAACAATGAGGGGCGCTGCCCCTTACATAAACGAGGAGGTCAATTATGAACCATATTGTTCAGTTTGCTTTTGATTTTGATGATGCTCGCATCACTGAGCTGGTAGAGGCTCAGGCGGCCAAACAGGTGATTGATAAGATCACAAAGGATGTTGAAAACATTCTTTATACCAAAAGATATGGATATCAATCTGATGCCCCCATTCGAGAGTTTGTGGCAGATCGTGTCAACGCAATTATTGACGAGCATAAAGATGATATCATCAACGCCGCAGTGGAGCGGCTTGCAGATAAGCTGGCCAGAACAAAGCTTGCAAAAGAAACTTTGGCTGACGCAATGAAAGGGTGACGGTTGATGAAGCAACAAAATTACGCTTTTATCATCCGCAAAAAAAACGAAATGTGAATATTAACGAGGTGGAACACACATGGAAGGTTTTGGGCCCGCTATGTTTGCAGTTATACATAATGGCAATCTGTACAACAGAGCCACTGATCTTCTGAACTCCAGCATTGGGGAAGACGGGTTTGCAATATGGATTGATCTCCCAGATGGTGAACAGTTTGTGTTGCCGAAAGGAAGCAAAATCAGAACTTTGAATTATGCAATGGCAATTAAGGAGGAATCGTAATGATTCGTAAGACTGATATTTATGTGTTTCAGAAGGTTACACAACTTGCCCCGTTTTATGAGGCTCGTGGAGCTTCTGCTCCGTTGTATGCCCAAGGAAACACCAGAGTGAATCTTGTTTTGACATTTGGCCTGGATGATAACGGGGCTCTTGTCGCCAAGATCAACTGCCCTGTCAATCCTCTTCCTGTAAAAGGTGAGTTTTATCCGGCCGGCAAGAATGCTGTTTTCAACTTCCTGCGCAAGAATGGTTGGGAATATGTGTATCGTGTAAGCAGCAAAGTTCTGAATATGTAAGGGGTCAAATATGAACAAAAAAGATCAGAAGTGTTTATTTGGCGCAGAAGATTGTGTTCCATTAACCTTAAAGCAGCTATGGGATGCTCCGGGGAGTTTAGTATGGTCCTTTAAATATAGACGATGGCTACTTGTCGGTGTCTCCGATAGTGAACTTATATTTTATGACAGCGAGCGCAACATATATCGATTGGAAGAAGTTTTCACTTATGGATTATATGGATGCCCGCCAGTTTGTGTAAAAGGAGATTGACAAGTATATGAAATATCTGTTGGTTGAAGTGATGGAGCGGGATATTTCCGCTCCTATCTTTTTTGATACACATGAAGAGGCTCATTCCGAAATGTGCCAGCGTGTAGCTGATGTACTCGGCGTAGATAAGGCGGAGATTGTTGAGTCATATTTGTCCGGCGAAGATTACAATGATCAAACCTGTGTTATCGAAAACGCTGCTTGGACAGAACGCTTTGGTAATAATTTTGATTGGAAGATTTTCGCGCAAAATGATGCTGGAGAATTTATTATTTGATATTTAAGGAGAATTGTGTATGAGTCATTTTACTGTTGCCGTTTTTACTCCTACCGGCGCTGAGGTTGACGAGCTTCTCGCTCCGTTTCAAGAGGGTGGTCTTGATGAGTGCCCTATGGACTATTTGGAGTTTGAAGAGGATGACGACTACGAGGTTGATGATATCAAGGGTGTTAGAGGCTATTGGTTTAATCCGAATGCTAAGTGGGACTGGTATTCTATCGGCGGACGTTGGAGCGGTCTTCTTCTGGTTGATGGGAAGAAATGCGATCACGCATTCGCTTCTCAGGTAGATTGGTATGGTATGGAACAGGAGCGACTCAAGGAGCTGGAACCGTTTGAGGCCTGTTCAGCCAGAAAGTGGTACAAGCCAGAGTATTTCCAGAAGCTTTATCCGACAGAGGAAGATTATATCAACGCCAATACGATGTTCTCGACTTATGCTGTGATTACTCCGGATGGAGAATGGCATGCACCTGGAGAAATGGGATGGTTTGGCTGTAGCTCCGAATCTCCGGATGAAGGCCGCACATTCAAGAATCGGTACTGGAAGAACTTCATTGAACCTGCCATTAAAAACAATTGGCACATCACAATTGTGGATTGCCATATCTGAAAACGACAGGAGACTGTGGTGAAAATGGATGAAAACATAAAAAACAGCCGTCCGCTTCACTTCTCCGTCCAAGGAGAGTTGATCACTAGACTTGCCAGAGAGAAGGTTTTTTATGAGAACCCGCCTCGTATTGGATATGCCATTGAACTGCTGATGTCTTGCTTAGAGTCGGATCAGATGTCTGAGGGAGATCGCCTGCTATTAGCTATCAAAATTCTCAATGGCGAGGCAAAGATCGTCGGAACATATCCTGAAGACGACTACGGAGTGGAGATGCTCGAAAAGCCGGAGGGGAAGTTCAATCTGATAGAACGAATTGATCGGATGGGACAGGAAATCGAGGACTTGAAAGCAGAGAACCGCAAGTTATCTGATAAATTAGCTTGCGTAGCTGAAGAACTCGACTTGCCTGCATGGAAAATGCGTGCCATCAACAGAACATGGAGAACGGACTACGATGGAGAAAACGATATTTTTGATGTCGATCCATCTGAAGATGACACAGATTCACTTCTGTCGATACTCAGAGAGTTCTCTGGAGAAGAAGATACAGAGTGTGATCCTGTGGCTGATTTCATTGACCGCATGCACTCTGACACTGAGGATGATTATGGATGGCTGGCTCCGGATGGGACATTCTATCCGGTGGAATTTGCAAACCACCAGAGTTGGGCTCAGAAAAAGCTTATAGAGCTTGGAGTCATTGAAAAACATGAGCTGAGGGTGTGGGATTCTGGTGATAAGCTCGTCGATATGGGATGGGCCTTGTTGCACAATCCAGGTATGGGAACTGCGTTCGTTACATCTTCTGATACAAAGCCGCTGACTAAGCGGCAAAAAGATTTCCTTTTTGATTACTACACGAAAAGGAATAAACACCAGAAGGCTGAAGAATATCTGGAATAAACAATGAGAGGTGATATGTTTTGACGTTGGTGTTGGGCATTAGTTTTCATACGGATGGCGATTTTGGTGTAAATGATCGAGAGTCCATCTTTAATAAAGACTCTCGGCTATACAGAGACGCCGATCTTATATATCGCACTGAAGAATCTGGTGAGTCCATTGAATTTGCCTTAGTAGCAACTGGAGATGAAAACGCTTGCCGTTGGGCGGCCCGCGATCTTTTGGAGTCTCTGATTTGTGAGCTGAGAACCTTCAAAAGTTACTTGGTGAATGCTTTGTATCAATTCCTTGATACACCTCTGACGATCGTTCAGAAAAGAGGGAATGAAGTGAGATATGAAGATAGCCTATCCGGAAATTATGATGGGACTTATCTTTTGCTTCAGATTTCAAGGTGAAGGAGGTTTTTATGCTGACAATCAAAATGCGCTATGCCTACGAAGAATCATACATACCGCCACGTTGCAAAAACCCCAGAACAAGAGATGTAGTAGGTGAGTGTTTAGTCAACATTCCATCAGCGAATTCTTGCGACGCTCCTATCGCAATGAGACACAAATCCTATTGTCCAATTTCAACCATCAATTATAGATGGTTTAACAACCATTTATATAAGAGAGTTCCAAGAAGAGAACATTATTCTTGTGCGGATGGGTGGTGGACAATTACAGAGCTAAAGAAATATCTCGCTAGAGACTATGTTCCAAGGTATTTATACGGGGAAAATGAGCAAGACTGCATCGAAAAATGCAAAGAAACTGCATCAAATTATTTAATCCTTAATGGGAATCAAGTGTGGGAAAAATGCGGAGAGCCAAGATATGTTATTGTAACATTTGGTCTTGGCCATAACCACGCTTCTACTGCTCTTATGATTGACAACCACTATAACGATAATATCCGTGGGGATTTTTATTTTAATGCATTAGATAGGGATAACGCTATCAAACATTGCTTGCAAGTTGCAAAAAATCGAGGTGATACTAACTCATTTTCTGACATCAAAAAGTCTAGCAAAATTACTGTATATATTCCAGAAGCTGTGCGTTGCAATCCAGCCCAAGAAGCTGGCCCTGGCGATGATTTTTTGAATACTGTTGAAGAACTTACGGAAATTGCGGGGGACTCTTTTGAGGCTGGACTACTAGTAATTTGTGCTTCCATGAAGGGCGGCTTGTAATGTTCAAAGCAGAGTTTGTGCTTCCGGGAGAAACCGGGAAACAAATCGTAGTCGCTGAAACAGCGCAAGAAGTTGTGAAAAAGATGATCAATGAGAGGGGATTCCCGGATTACTTTATTGATCTTCCGGATATTGAACGGTGGTTTTCGGATGATAAACATTACCGTTATATCAGGATGTTGTACACCATTCAACGTGGTCCGAATCGTATGACGGAATACACCTCATTTTAGAGGGGGGTACATAAATGATTACAAAATATATGATTACAGAAGGAATCAGAAACCAAGTCATTCAATTTGTCCAAGATCCGAATATGGAACTTGGAACTGTATGCCAGATTGGAGATGGCTGGTTTTATTTTGGGGGGATGACTGCTGAAGGACTGGAGCCAAGTGAATATCTTTCTGTTGTGTCGCTAGATAGCGTTGTTGATGATATCTGCAATGCGCTTGAAAGCTTCCGGACGAACAGAACTTTCAGGGATGAATATGACTATTATGAATCTGTTTTGATGACAGAGTTCATCCGTGATATTCAACCTGGCGTGAAGCTGTATAGGGATCGACTTAATGGAATTGCCTGGGCTGAAGATCACAGAACAGGCCTCGGGATCAGTGTTCATCCGAACATCGACGAAACTGGCAGCATAGATGGCATGGTGAACCTTGGGTATTGGAGAAAAGATGATCGTGTTGTTAAGAGTCATGGGTGGATCTACAACATTGATCGTCTGACCTATGACAGTAACGATCCCATTGAGGTGATTGTTGCGTCTGAGTGCAGATGTGCGGCTTGCTTGGAAAGAAGAAAGTAAACCTATGAATGTACTGAAATCTGGAGATCGGTTTGTAGCACGGTGCCTTGGTGTTCCTACTTACACCTATGAATTTGTTGGGTTTGATCTGGACGATCAGGAGCAGACTGGATGCCGCCACACCGTCCTTAGGAATCTTGACTTAAACGAGCTTACTTGCGTTGAAGCTGCTTGGTTTAACCAAGCACTTACTGGACGATCTATTGAGGTGATTGAAAAATGAAATATATTATTTTTGAAAACGGAGAACCTGTCATTTTCCCTGATACTCTTTCTCACAAAGAAGTGGCAGGAAACCACCCGGTGAAAAGTGCAGGCTTTTGCACAGTCGAAACCTATTTGAATCAATTTGATGATCTGCGTGCGATGGCTACTGTATGGGGCGAAAGTATTTCCCTAGGAAAGAAAAGCGATGACAAAGATGAAGATATTATAGAGTCTATCTGGAGATAAGTAAAAATAAAATCTTTCTTTTATTCGGAGGTATACAATGACATATAGAATTGATTTAAGCTTAAGTTGTTTTGCTCCAAGTATTGTTATGGAGATATTTGTGCCAAGTGACTTTGATCCAGAGGAATACATAGACGAATTGTTAGATTCTATGTTGACAGATGAATTTCGATATAATTGTGACTGGGAATTTTGCTAATATTTCTTATTAAAGGAGAATGAATAATGAGTGTTTCTGGAAATATCCCCTCTCGTAAAGGGTTCTATGTCGGAGATATCTGCTATGTTCTGGGTGATGAGCTTTACCACAAGGTATGGGGAGAATGGTATGGATATAAAGATGGCATCTTCAAAGATCCGAAGACGCACCTGCGTTTCGCTGTTGCCGGTACGGCGTATGGCGATGGATGTTACCTCGGCAATGATGGCAGCAAATTCCCTGTTGATGCCGGAGTGATTGGTTTGGTTCCTCTGGAGTTGGTGGAAAAGCATAGCGGGCTGGAAGATGGTAAGGTCGTAGAAGTTCCAGGAATTGCTTATTTTGAAAGTGATGCTGGAAAGTTTGAGATCGAACTCCCAAATGGAACAACGCTTCTAATTGACACTGAGTTCTGATCGCAAATAAAACATACGGAGGAACATCATGTATAAGAACGACAGAGAATGGCCAGCAAAAAAGTGTGAAGAATTAGCTCATCGGATATATGAGTTTTTGCTGAAGCATGGAATGTGGATCGATGTAGGTATCTACTTCAACGGTATGGAAATGGCGTCTTGCGGTGAACAAAACGGAGAGTGGAAGTGTGCGTACAATGAAGTCCCTCTGTTTTTTGAAGATAAAAATCCGCGTGATTATTTTGAATATGTTAACGACCACCATATCCTTTCTATGTCTTTTGAGGGACCGTTTTGGCAGTGCATGAATGGTTATGCCGGTGACTATGGCTGGTGTGTTGTGCAGGAGTTTGATGATCTGCTTGCTGAGTACGGGCTTTATTATGAGCTTGGAAACACCTGGAATCTTACATTCTATAAAATATAGGGAGATGATCGAATTGTATGAGCTTTGGGCCCGCGTTGGAATTTCCTTTAGGTTAACAGAAGAAGAAATTCGTTCTATTTTATCTGCCGATTTAGGCGAATACAATATGAAGCATATTATATCTTCCGCTTTTACCGAAGGTAGATTTGAACTTGACGGCGAAACATATATACCAGAAGCAAGTATTGAAGACATAAACAGAAAATATAACACTGGCTATGATGTGTGTGAATACGAATGTAGTTTTTGAAAACTTGCGGAAGTTCATCTTGGCTGTTTCTACGGATATAAGGAGTGATATATAAAAATGTATACTATTGAATCATTGTCCGATATTAACCATCGGTTTGTGAGGGCACACTTTCGGATTACCCAAGGTGATGTTGAACATATCAATGCCCTAATTAAGCACATTGAATCCAGCAGAAAAGATATTCCTATGGCCGGCGATGTAGTGCGCCTGACCAACAAATGGAGCGAGTATTACCCACATGCCCACATTGAATCTGACGCCAAGGGTGAATTACATATTTGTGAATCTCCTTACATTCCGTTTGTCTATGTTGCAGATGATGCGCTGCATTTTACGACAAGTGGCGGGGCTTGGGGATTTTATAAATCTTCTGATCTTCGATATGTTGGAAAAGAACTTAAGTATTTCTGCGATTGGGGACATTGCGGTCCGTGCGCAGATGGAGCAATCGATTTTCAGGCAGAAGTAAGTGTATGGGAATATATTTCTCCGGATCTTAAATATGGAGAATACACAACCAAGGATTGGGAAAGGCATTGTGTGCATCATCTAAGCAAGCCTGACGAGTTTGGTTATCGATATGTTGGAGATGGGGTCGCTTTCAAAACTGATGCAGAATACTTTGCATGGCTCTCTACGTATCATGGCGTTGAGTTTGAAGGCAGCATAGGCGATTCCGGCAAGACGTATGTAGTCTTTACTTACAAGAAGGATTGCTATTATATTTCTCGCCAAGAATGGGATGAGCTCCCCCTCCCTACTGATACCAGAATGATGAATTGTTCAATCATACCGATCAAATATCTTGTTGATGATGACAATCACATCATACACGAGTACAGATATACGAATCGCGTAGAAAACAACGATAGAACCGATATCGCATATCGCGTTGGATTCAGCAAAGTTAAGACTGGAGAATTTGAAAGGATGTTGATGAGTTGTGGGAAGAAGGAGAACTAAACCAGATCAGGTTCCTGTGATCTTCAAAAAACTGAACGGCAAAATCGTAGCTTTCTTATTGCGCCATCCTGCGCAGTACGGAAACATTATGACCTTCAGTGAAACCGGATATGACGAGAGACCAATGAAAGATTATTTTGAAAGTCAGTATGTCAACCCGTGTGAATATGCTCCACTCCTGAGAACTATGCAAGCACTTGGGGATAATGTGTTTGTCAGAAATAGAATGACATACGTAGACAGGATGTATTCTTGGAAGGTGGTTTAATATGAGCAAAAAGAAACATATGACACTCGTTTCTCTACATAGGGATTGTGGATGGTATGCAGCGGTATGTTATGACAGTAGAACTCGAAGCTATCAAGATTACCGTTTCTTATATTACAGCAAAAAATCCGTAATTTCTGCTTTACGGCAAAATTATGGAGTCATTGTTCCGCGATGCTTTTCGTAAAGGAGAAAAAATGAAGGATTGGAGAATGATGTACGACGAAGAACATATTGCTGATCTCAACCGAGAGTATGATGACACTCCGATTGAAGACCTCGGCCGGTTTGAAGTTGTATTCGATGTTGGCGATGAGCGTTATTACTGCTACATTGATGCAATCAATATATATGAAGCTCTTGGGAAGTTCTTCTCTAAGCACCAAAACATTACGTACCTCAATATTATCGATCATATGGAGGTTTAGCTTCATGAAGAAAGAATCGTTTTATGATAATAAACTCAAGGCATATTACGACTGCCACTACAAACACCTTGATAATGAAATTGAGTGGTATGTGAACCCGGCGATCAATCAATGGAAGTTTTGTCTTCGCGGCATTATCGTTACATTAGTTTGTGATGAAGAGGGGATCGTTAATGAAAAGTACGGACATGAAAATCGTTGAGATTGCAGAGGCGCAAGGATGGGGTGTGAGCATTATTGATGGGGAGTATGAGTTTGAAACATATTCTCCTGCAGGAGAAGATTTTATCTTTTCCATACCAACTAATGATGATCCTTCGTATGTTGTTGGTTCTATCATAAATTATGCGGATAGTTTTGATGTGGACGAGCACGTCGAACTATGGATTGGGGGCCGTGGGCAAAATGGTATCCCGTCATCCGTTCGAGAATTGGTTGAGGATGCAGAAGAAATCAAAAGCATGCTGGATGATTTGGCTGAAGCTATGAGAAAGTTGGTGCATGAAGAATGGTAATTTATGTTTTGGTACATCATTGCGACACTCCGGACGTTGAAACGCTAGAGGTGATTGGTGTTTACGGAGAAGATCACTTTGATGCAGCTTATGCAGATATGATCGCAGAGCGCGATCGAGTGATCGATGAGTTCGAGTCTATCTGGCCAGGTTGGGAGTGGGATGCAGATATGTGCAATGAAAGCGAGACTTATGTGTCTCTTGGGAAGATGGGTCAGGGGTTTTGCTCCGATACTATTTACTCTTGGGAAATCCATGAAAGAGAGGTTCAGTAGTCTATATGGATGCATACAATATATTGTGGGATGTTGGTTGTGAAGATGACGCACTATTTCTTCCGAAAATAATTCATATCCCAGACGGCATGGAAGATCTAGATGAAATATCAGACTATCTCTCAGATGTTACTGGATTTTGCCATGACGGATTTTGTCTAACCGAACCGGGAGAGAAATAAATATAGTATGAAAGATGTAACAATCAGCCAAGGCAACTCAAAAATGGGCATGATTCGTAGTGTATCTTTGCCGTCTGTGGTGACGTGTGTCAATTGTAAATGCAATACGATTTGTTATGCCAGAAAAATTGAGAGGCTTAGGCCGAATGTAGCAAGGTCGTACATTAGAAATTTGCAGACATTAACCGCAGACCCAGATCGATACTGGCGTATGGTAGAAGGTGCGATAAAAGCATCAAGTCTTTTCCGCTTTCATGTCTCCGGAGATATTCCAGATTCAACTTATTTCGACAAAATGATTGAAGTTGCTGCACGAAATCAGCACTGCAAAATTCTTTGTTTCACAAAAAAGTATGGTATCGTAAACACATACTTGAGCAAAGTGGGGAGATTGCCTGATAATTTAAGAATTGTTTTTAGTGCATGGGTTGGCCTTAAGATGGTCAATCCTTTTTTATTGCCTGAAGCACATATTCGTTTCAAAAACGGGGAAACAACAGCTCGTCCAGATGCGATTGAGTGTTTTGGAAATTGTTCTGAATGTGCTACTTGTGATGGTGGTTGCTGGTCTATGAAGCCAGGAGATCAAGTTGTTTTTAACCAACACTAATTTATCGAGGAGTGATACATATGACGCTTGAAGAAAAGAAAAAGATTGCGACTGAATTTTTGGAAGACTATACTTATCCGTTCCAGCGAAACGAAGATGGGACTTACTCTTTTGAACTTTATGCAAACTATGACGATTGCCTTTCTGAGAAGCAGATTGTAACAATCGTTGAAAGTGATGATCCAGAAATGGCTATGTATGAGCTTTTAGATGAGGCATATATGGAAGCCGTTTGGTATGAAGAAGACAATATCAGATCTGCATTTCAAACATATATGTTTGACCACTACCCCGATGTTGATATTGAGGATGGTTCTCTGTGGGAGATTGTTAGAGATTACTTGCTGATTTCTCCTCCTTATGATCACTATTGGGACCAAGATGTATGCGTAGATATTATGTTGGACACCGGGGATGGAAACTATGATTTTGCGCTAAATCCTCACTATCCTTGCTATTACGGAAACTATCAGAGCGAAACAATTGATAATCTTGCATCGATCGTATGGCTCATCAAGCAACAAGGGTACAAAAAGAGTCACCTTCTCAATGTGTTCAAAACAGACGCTGAAGGTGAACAGTCTGACTTCCTTAAAAGTATTTATGTAGAGGAAGCCAACCTCCCGTCTCATATGGCAACGCTAACCTTTATGGTCAGAATGACTGTGCGTCAGCTCGCAGAGATTAACAAATTAGTTCGACTGCAGGATCGCAATGGGCATTTTTATGATGCTAGAAAAAATCCGTATTGTGGATATATTGTCCTGGACAAGTCTACTCCGTGTGGGCTTTTTGATCCTTGGAGTGGCGGCGGTAGCGTCCTAGAAATCCAGCTGGAGCACGATGTCCGTATACCAGCGAAGTTTATCTGGAGGGCTGTTCCGGATGGTGCTGGCCCTGGCTACGGGATTGGGGATGTTTATGACTTGTGCGAAAGTGTTTGGCAGGATACTCTAAAGAAAATTCATGAGCCGAAAGGGGTTGTGGCATGAACAATAATATTTACGTTGATCAAAAGGGATATTGGCATATTGAATATGACGGGCATAATACCGAAATTCCACCTCAGATTGCGGCCATGCTATTTAATAAAATGGTCGATAATCAGCTTTGGATGGAGGTTATGTTGCGCATTGATTCTTGGAGTATGCAAGAAATTTATGACGAATTTTCTTGCAGTAGAGAAGAAATCATAGAAGCAAAGGATTTGATTGTTGAACGCCTTCGCAACTTTGTATCTTATGATCTTTCTGAAGATGATGTGTGTGCAGCAATTGCATCCTGTGTATAACGAGGTGATATATAATGGGGCCATGTTTCGCGTGTCAATCTTGCAACTGCCGTGGTTGCCATAATCGCATTTTTGCTAACCCGGAATTCGATATCACTGATGCGGTAGTTGAAAATCTTTGGAAAGAAATGGATGATATCGCATTTGTAGAAGATTCTAGTGGAGATCTGGTGCTCGATCAGCCTTGGCGGGGGTTTCCGGTTGGCGAGTTCACTCAAGATGATTGGTTCTATTGGGTGGATGCCAACCACAGCAAAGGAGTTGGTTGGGTGTATGAAAATATAAGTTACTGAGGTGAATTTTATGAGTTGGATAATTTGGCTCGTAATTATTGCCTGGGTTATTAAAAATATAGCCGACTTCAGCATTGCTCATAAATGCAAAAAAGATGGCGATGATATTTTTTGGAAAGCCGTCAATAATTCACAACTAGAAAAAGAGAAAAATAATACTTCTGACAAATTTACAGATGAGGAGTGATACGATGGAGCGTGGAGATGTATACCTGGCTGATCTAAACCCGGTGGTAGGTTCCGAACAAGGTGGAATCCGGCCTGTGTTGGTTGTTCAGAACAATGTGGGCAATACATATAGCCCAACAGTAATTACTGCCGCAATCACATCCAGGGATACAAAAAAGAAGCTGCCGACACACATTAGCATTAAGCATCGTAATGGGCTTCCTAAAAATTCGACAATTCTTTTGGAGCAGGTTCGCACCATTGATAAAGCAAGGCTGAAAAACAAGCTATGTTCTTTAAATGACACTGAAATGGCTAAAGTAAACAATGCTCTTTTAGTTAGTTTTGCTTTATGAGGAGGGTATTATGGGCGCAGTATTAAAAATATCAAATTACACCAAAAAAGGCTTTACACAGGGCATAAAAAGTGATACACTATTTTTGAACGATACGTTTGAAGCAGCAAAAAGGATAGAAAACGCCAGTAAGAAGGTTTTGCCATTTGATAGCATTGATGAAGTCAATCGTGTTATATATGAGTTGGCAAAGCGCTCTATGCGTGATGTATGTTTATTTGTTATGGGTTGCAATACACAACTCCGCGTTAGCGATCTACTTGACTTTAGGTGGAAAGATATTCTTGACCAAAGTACAGGAGATGTTAAAGAAGAAGTTAGCAAAATAGAAAAAAAGAACAAAAATTTGCGACACATTTACATTAATGATGCAATTAAATTGGCAGTAAATATGTACCGCAATACCCTCCCCTCCATATCTTTGCATGACTATATGTTTACGAGCCAAGGGCCAAGAAAAAATCTTCGGGCTGTTGCTTATAATGGCGACGTTATGTTGCAAGCACAACCTATCACCGAGCAGTTGGTCAGTGGGATTATTCGATCCGCAACAAAAAAAGCTGGAATCTGGACAGCAAATCGACGGTTCTCTACTCACTCCATGAGAAAAACCGGAGCGAGAGCGGCCGCTGGATATTTAACAGGCAGAGATCTTCCAGAAAATTTGCGCACTGAGGCTGCATCAATCGAAAGAGTACGCGGAATGCTTGGACATTCAAATTCCCAGACAACTGCCAGATATATTGATTTGCAGGATAAATTTGATAAAACCGTATACCTTTGGATGAATTTAGGAATTGAAGCATTAACAAATATAAAAAACAATATCAAATAAGAGGTACTTGTACGTGCATCAAATCATAACATCTCGATATTATCGTATATCAAAACAAGCTGCCAAAAGGAGGTACGATAATTGCCAGAAAGTGTATATGATTCCATGTAATCTTCATCCGGAAAATATCTATTTTAATATGGTTTGTCCTGAATTTGGGGGAGATTTCGATGATATAATTAGAAACTTTATGTTTTATAATTGCACAGCAGAAACAGGGCGATATGTTTCATTTTATGTAGAAATCAAAGACATATAATAAAAAGGAGTTGCAAAAATGGAATTTCACGATTTTAAAGCGCTTGTAAAGAATCATTTTGATGCAATGGTTAAGGATGCCACATCTATGTTCTGGACTGATGTAGACAAGGATGTTCTTTGGGAGACATACTTGAGCAGCTTTCCCGCTGGAACCAACAACATTTTTCGTGAGCGTACTGAGCATGACTGTTCTGCCTGCCGGCATTTTATCAAGTCTATCGGCGCGGCCGTCGTAATTCGTGACAACCAGATCCACAGCATTTGGGAGCTGGATTGTGATGATGCAACGTATGGCCCTGTGTGCAAAGCTTTGGATGCATATGTCAAGTCTCGCCCTGTGGTTGATGCATTTTTTAGTGTCACTAAAAAGGTTGGCGTGGAAAAGACTGTTGAAGTTCTGAGCGACGGAACTTCGATCACATGGGAACATTTTGCTGTCGATGTTCCTGATCGCTTTGTTATCAATCCTCGCTATACGAGCATCGGTACACTTCTGAACGAAAAACGCACCCTTAAAGCTGTGTTTAAGAGATCTCTTGATGAGATTTCCGATGATACCGTTGAGACTGTGCTGGAGTTGATTGGTCAGAATTCTCTGTACCGTGGTACGGAGTGGAAGTCTGCATTGACTGATTTCCTTAAGTACAAGAAGCTGTACGATAAGGTCCCAGATGATCTCAAGGATAACTTTGCTTGGGCTCAGTCTGCGGTTGCTGGTCCTGTCGTTGGCAAGATTCGCAACCACAGCATCGGCACTCTCCTGCTTGATATTGAGGCCGGAGTTGATCTCGACACGGCGGTAACTCGTTACGAGCGTGTTGTGGCACCTGCAAATTACAAGCGCCCCAAGGCGATCTTCACGAAGAAGATGCTTGAAGACGCCAAGAAAACGATCCAGGATCTTGGCTATATGGATTCTCTTCCCCGCCGGTTTGCTACTCTGGATGATATTACGATCAACAATATCCTGTTTGCTGATCGTAATGCTGCCAAACGAATTGCGGGAGATGTCTTCTCTGAAATGGCAGACGAGTGCTCGGTAAGTGCAAAGAAGTTCGATCGTGCAACTTCTATTTCTGCTGAAGAGTTTGTGAAGAATGTGTTGCCGACTGCATCCGGAGTGGAGCTTCTACTTGAAGGGCGGCACGCGAAGAATATGGTATCTTTGATTGCACCAGTTAACGAGGATGCTCCGAGTATGTTCAAGTGGGGGAATCCTTTCAGCTGGGCCTATACTGGCAATATTGCAGACAGTTCCATCCGTGAGAATGTTAAGTCTGCTGGTGGCAAGGTTGATGGAGTGCTTCGTTTCTCCATCCAGTGGAATGATGGTGATTCTTGGGATCAGAATGATGAGGATGCACATTGTAAGATGCCTGGATATCACATCTATTACGGGATGAAACTTGATCCTAAATCCGGTGGAAATCTTGATGTTGATATCAGATACCCTCATGAAGGGAAGCCCGCTGTTGAGAACATTACTTGGCCTTCTCTCTCTCGGATGCCTGATGGAGACTACAGCTTTTATGTGAATTGCTACGCTGCTCGCGGAGGCAAGAGCGGATTTAGAGCTGAGATTGAATTCGATGGGCAGGTATTCCAGTATGATTACAATCACCCCCTGAGAAATGGGCAGAACGTATCTGTTGCAGTCGTACACAAAAAGAACAATGAATTCACGATCGACCATAAGCTCCCTTGCGGAACTTCTTCTGTTGATGTATGGAGTGTGAAGACCAATCAGTTCATCCCGGTGTCTGTCGTGATGTATTCTCCCAACTACTGGGATGATCAGGATGGCATTGGCAATAAACATTACTTCTTTATGCTGAAGGGTTGTGTAAATCCTGAGAACCCGAATGGATTCTACAACGAATATCTGAAGCAGGAACTGGTGCAGCATCGGAGAGTCTTTGAGGCTCTCGGAGGGAAAATGTCTGTTGAATCTGTTGATGACCAGCTGTCTGGCGTTGGATTCTCCTCCACTCTGCGCAATGATGTGATTGTAAGAGTTAAGGGAAAGACCGATCGAGTTCTGAAGGTTGTATTTTAAGAAAGGAGAAATTTGCAATGGAAACTATGAACATCTTTGAGGTTGCTACTCGTAACAAGTATCGCTTCTCTTATAAGGGAATGATTGGAGTCGAGGATCTGTGGGATCTGAGCGTGACTGCCCTTGATTCTATTTTCAAGGGCCTGAAGGCTCAGGAGAAACAGTCTAATGAGGAGAGCCTTCTTGATACTCCAACTAATGAGGATGTCGAGACCTCTACGAAGATTGCGATTATCCGGCATATCGTACAGGTGAAGCAGAAGGAAGCGGCCGATCGAAAGAACGCAAAGGCTAAGGCCGAGCAGAAGCGTAAGATTCGTGAAATCATCGCTGAAAAGCAGGACCAGGCACTCCATGGAAAGTCTATTGATGAGCTGAATGCTCTTCTTACGGAACTTGAGTGACCCCACCCCGCTCTGCGGGGGTACATATTAAGATTGGGGGTGACGATGTGGAACAGTTCACAAAAGCAGAGTTGAGCATAGTTATTGCAGCGCTAAAAGAAAATGCGGCAAGATATAGGCTTGCAGCTTCAAAGTCTGATTGCCCGCTCTATCCTTCTACTCTCTGCTTGAGATCTGCACATCTTATCAATATTGCAAATAGATTGCAGTCATCGGTTGACAACAACGACCATAAAATCAGGATTTTATAAGGAGGAATTGCCGTGGTTGTTGGTTTATTTTTCGGATTTTTGATCGGAATGCTTTTTGTTTGCTTTATCGCCTTAGGAACTTCATTCCAAACCAAGAAAAGCAAGGTAATTGCAATTGTAATAGCTGTTTTGTGTACCATTTTAGGCGCTGCGATTGGGTGGAGCTATGACAACTATTCTATTACCAAGAAGGTTGCAAAATACGAAGCAGCCAATAAAACCTATATTTTATCCGTCCAAAATTCCGAGATTAGCGAGTACGATCGTGTTGCTATTCTGCAAAGTATTATGGATATCAATCAAGAAATTGCAGAAACAAAGGCGTATGTTAATTCTTGGTTTTCATTTTATATTACTCCAGAAAATAAACAGGAGGTCAATGACCTCCGTCTTATTGGGTCATAAAATATAAAAAGTGATGATATAATAAATCTAATTCAGCCTATAAGGAGGCGCACTAGTGAAAGCACAAAGCCTTAGCGTGGTTGTACCGAATCAGCAATGCATCAATGCCTGTAGATTTTGCGTAAGCAAAATGAGCACAAACCAGTACAAGAATCAAATGGATGATAACCTTCCGTTTTTCGATTTGTATGTAAAAGATTATTTAAAGCGTTTGAGTTTTGCGAAGGACAATGGTTGCAACACTGTGATGCTGACCGGCGACTCTGAGCCGCAGCAAAACCGAAAGTTTTTGACTTATTTTGGATTGTTTATGCAGATGATGTCCAATCCATTCCAGTGGATCGAGATGCAAACTACCGGTGTGCTCTTGGATCAAAACTACCTTCGGTTTTTGAGGAATCATGTTGGTGTAAATATTATTAGTCTCTCTATTTCTTCTTTTGATGATAATGAGAACATGGAAATCATCGGGTGCCCTGCCTCCGTTAAGTTTTCGTTAGAAGATTTGTGCCGGGAAATTAAAAAATATGACTTCTCTTTGCGGTTTAGTCTCAATCTATCGAACGCATTTGAGGCATACACACCAGAGGAGTTGTTCTCAACGTGTTATGATCTTGGCGCAGACCAAGTGACGTTGCGAGTTCTCTATGCTTCTTCTTCTGATACGGAGCAAGGTAAATGGGTATATAGCCATGCCTTATCTCCTCAGAAAACACAAGCCATTTCTGAATATGTAAAACGTGTAGGGAATCCTCTTGGTAAGCTTCCATATGGAGCAACAAAGTATTCCGTGGATGGTATGTCTGTGGTGCTTGATGACGACTGCATGGGTAAAAAACAGTGTGAGGAAGCAACAGATACTTACAAATACCTAATCCTACGCCCTGATTGTAAGCTATATAGCGCTTGGGATGATCCAGCAAGCTTAATTTTTTGATGGAAGGCATGAGTTGATGAGATTACGCAATCCATACGGACTATATAAGGCAGCATCAAAGCCAGGCCGTCTCTCCCCTTTTAAGGAAGACAAAATGAGAATTGATCGGGCATCGGCTGAGTTTTGCACAAACTGTAAGCGTCCATTTTGTAAACACGGAACGTGTCCAGATTTACGTGCATATCAGAAGAAGATGCGCATGGATCGATAAAGGTTTCGGAGGGTGTGGATAAAATGAAGAAAATTACATTTGAGTTACCAGATGATGTTATCTGTATTTCGATCACTAGTTTATCTGGTAATGCTTCTGGAATGGATTTTGCGACCAGAAACTACGGAGAAAAAAAGCTTATTGAAGGCGTTGTGGTGCCATGGGAAAAGGATGAAATGAATGAATTTTGAAGACGCTGCAAATATTTTAGATCCTGAAACAAGCCTTGATACATTAAATAAAATCAAATACTATGCAGGATTTCGAGGTGAAGACGCTGCTCAAGAAGCTGTGATAGAGGCTTGTCGTATTGCTGCTAAGGTTCTGTGGAACAGAGTGAACATCAAACCATTAACATTGAAGCAACTGTGCGAAATGGACGGATGGCCAGTATACCTCCCAGAGGTGAATTGCTGGGCTTTGGTCACAAAGGATGTTTTTGCTACGCTACTTACATTTCCGGATGGGGGAAGATGCAGTGCAAACGACTGGTACGAGCAAGTTGGTCCGGCATACACCTTCCATTCCGCCTACATCGACAGGGAGGCGTGGGAGCCGTGCGGAGAATGTGCGCCTAACTGTTCGTGGTGCAAAAATAACAATGAAAGTTCAAGAACAATACCAAAAGTGTGTAGAGAATGTAAGCATCATAGCAATTATGAGCCGGAATACAAGTTTTGTTGTGAGTGCGGCCGCCCGCTAACAGAGGAAGCCTGGGCGATCTGGAGAAGAGGACGGGAGCAAGGACATGAAGTGTAAATTTGAACATAATGAAGACTGTTGTAACAGCGGTTCTCCTCAGTATATGTGTAAGTGTAAACCTGACATTTGTCATAGCGCAGTTCCTATGTCACGAGGGGATGTTATTCGTAGTATGGATAACTTTCAGATGTCAAAACGGCTCATTAACATGATTGCTGATTTGTGCGAAGACGGGGTGCCGAGCGAAGAATATGCATTGCATTGGTTCGAGATGCCGGCAGAGGAGGCCTGAGCTTGGATTACATCAAGATGGCTGAATCAATTGCGTTATGCGGGAAAAGTCATGGTATTGATAAGTGTAAAAGTGGATGCATCTATTACTCCGGGAATGATATGAACAAATGCATCCCAAAAATGACAGCTGATTGTGCAGATGCAATCATTAAATTGTATTACGAAAATCAGGCTTTATATCGTGGTCTCTCCCCTATTCGCTTGGATGAAAATTCCGCTAAGTCTATGGAACTTGCCATCGAAGTGTCTGAGCTATCTCAGATGCTTAAAGAGGAAAAGCGTCGCAATGCGGAGGTAAAGAAGGAAAGAGATGCCGCAATACAGCAACTACATGGGTATTGTCCAGCTTGTAAAAGCTACACTCCGAATCATAACGAAGGCCCATGTGAAGAATGCAAACATAAGTATTTTCAATATCAGAACCCTTTAGCCAAAGATAATTGGAAATGGAATGGCGGAGATAAACAGGGTTCTGCAAGGAGAATTTGATGGAGAAATGTGAAACTTGTTTTTGGTGCCAGAACGGTAAATGCACCAATGAGAACAGTCCGATGCTTGGTGTATCGCTAAAGCCATGCTTCAGCTGCGATAAGTGGAAGAAGAAATAAATGGTTTGTAAAGGAAAGATCAATGACTAAAAAAGAAATTATCGATGGGCTACGATCTTGCAACACAGATTTCTTGACCGCGAAGATTGGCGCATTTTTTGCTGACTGTGTGACACAGGCAATTCAGTTTTTGGAAGCAAGTACAGGAACCGAAACCAGTGAACAGGTAGTTAGTGCTGATGATCTGAATCTAATCAACAAAATAAGTCATCGTCCACTTTCTGCGGACGAAGTATATGTTTTCTCTATCCGCTTATGTGACAACGAAATTGATCGTGACGGCGAACGATTCCCCGTAGATACGCTAAATGAATTGGCTTCTATGTTTATCGGCATGAGTGGAATCTTTGATCATCAGTGGATTACATCACGGCAAAATGCCCGCATTTTTAAGACCGAATTAGTGACAGATGAAACAACCATTACAGTTGCTGGAGACCCTCTCTGTTATCTAAAAGGATATGCGTATATCGTCAAATCCGAATATACCAAGCCACTTATTGATGAAATTGAGAATGGGATCAAGAAAGAAATAAGTGTTGGCTGTTCAGTCAATAAAGCTCAATGCTCTATTTGTGGAGAAGATATTTACGACAAGCGTAAGTGTTCACATGAGAAAGGTCGTGAGTATAACGGAAAGGTGTGTTGGGCCGACTTACTTGATGTAGCCGATGTGTATGAATGGTCTTTTGTTGTCAGTCCAAACAAGAGACATACACAAGAAGGGCTTCGTTAAGGGGAGAATAGTATGTCCCTATTTTTACGCAGGATCGTGGCTATATCGAAAGCCTGCTGTAATTTTGTAATGATTGGCATATGCCTTCATTAAATATTAAAAATAAGGAGTAAAAGCATGATTGTTCTAATGGTTGTCCTCATTGTGTTAGGCGTTGTAGCATTTTGTTTGTTCAGTGCTGCAAAGAAGTATTGCTCAAATTCAAGAAGTTCTTCCGACCAAGAGTATGCAAAAGTGTTTGGCCGGTTGCGCTTGATTATCCCTGGCGTTTTGGCTGTTATCCTCGTAGCATCTTTTTTGCTGAGTGGAATTCAGATTATTGACTCTACTGAGGTCGGCGTTGTCCGTACTTTCGGAGAGATCAACGGCAAGATTACCTCTGGTCTTAATTTGGTGAACCCCATTTCTGACACCGTAACTAAGTATGACCTTCGCGTACACATTCGCCAGGCTCAGTTTGCATCTTATACGCAGGATGCACAGCCCATGACCGCATCTATCGAATTCCAGTATGCTCTTAATCCTGATCGAGTCATGGATGTAGCGAAAGAGTACGGTTCCTATGAGATTCTGGAAACCAAGCTCGATAATGTAGTGCAAGAAAAAGCCAAGATTGTGTTTGCAAAGTATAGTGCAATGACTCTCTTGGAGAATCGTTCCACTCTGTCTGCCGAGGTTGCCGATGAGGTTAAGACTCTTGAGGACCTGTATCATGTGACCTTTACTTCAGTTATCGTGCAGGACATTGATTTTTCTGACGCTTTTGAGGCGTCTGTTGAGGCTAAGATGACGGCCGAACAGGATGCGCTGCGCGCAGAGCAAGAGAAGAAGACTGCCGTTGTGAAGGCTGAGCAAGAGGCTGAAGTAGCAAAGATTGAGGCCAATGCCGCTATTGCTCGAGCCCAGGGTGAAGCTGAGGCGATGCGCATCACTCGTGAAGCGTTGCAGAATATGCCTGATGCGTACATCCAGCAGATGTGGATCGATAAGTGGGATGGAAAGCTGCCTACCGTACAGGCTGGAGACAGTGCTAGTGTGATCGTAAATCCGGGCGTGAAGAACGTAGAGTAATGTTTTGAGAGCCCCGCCGTTGGGGCGGGGTTCTCCTTTTTATACTTATTGGAGGGTTTATGTATAATAATTTTGACATTAGACACATGATGAGATTTTCGGGAATTCAAGAATGCGATGATGATGAAACTATTCTTGAAAAGGTTTCGATTCTTTTTACAAAAGTATTGAATACAACAAATGGAATTAAGATGAACGACTATAGCTGGGAATTTTCTTATGTTGACGGAGGGAATAAAACCAAGTTTGAAAAAGTTGGCCCGGATGGAGTCGTAGCAAGCCTTGAAATGGATTCAGATACTTTTGAATACACAGGGACGAATCTTGATGATCCAGACATCCAAAAGATACTTCATTTTATGGCACTTGGCATCTTTTTCGGAGAGTAATTTATGAAAAAGTTAAATCTACAAACTGGCTACACTACAGTTCAAGGCCGAATCTTTAAAATTGAATTTTGGACTGAAGCTTATTGGAAGTTACCTTGGGTAAGTGTATCGGAAGTTGTTCAAAAAGAAAAGACGGTTGGCATATTCCTCAAAAAGAAAAAAATAGTTGATGAGGAAATTGGGATTGGATCTGGCTGGACTGAATCGAACAGATTGCAATGGGCATTGTGTCGGATTGACGAATACTTAAAACAAGAAGCTGAGAAAAATGCAGAATTCGAGCAGATTCAAGATTTCTGCAAGAAGAATAAAGAGAGGAGTTAATACCAAACCCGGTAGACCGGGTTTCCGAAAGATTGATAAGTTCGGTGTAAAACTATCTGTTGCTGCGTGAACGCCATATGGTTAGTAGCTTGGGAGGATTAGATAGTTGACCGCAGCCAGTTTGGTTTGTGGTCGGTATGAAATATATCGCAAGTGTAAGTTTCGGCAAAGATAGTCTTGCTATGTTACTCCGTTTGATGGAAGAACATTTTGAATTGGATGAAGTAATTTTTTACGATACTGGAATGGAGTTTCAGGCTATCTACAATATCAGAGACAAGATCCTTCCGATGCTTGAATCATCTGGAATTAAATACACTGAACTGAAGCCAGCTTATGATTTTGAATGGAAGATGTTTGACAAGCCAGTGAATGGGAAGAACGGCTTTCACTACGGATATTCTTGGTGCGGGGGTCGCTGCCGATGGGGCACGCGAGACAAGCTCACCATCGTTGAAAAATACTGCAAAGGGAATGTCGAGTATGTTGGTATAGCGTCGGACGAAATCAACCGTTTAAATAAAGAGCGGAAAGGCATGAAAGTTTTCCCTCTTGCTAATTGGAATATGACAGAATCTGACTGCCTTGCTTATTGTTATAGTCGCGGCTTCTACTGGGAGGAGCAGACAGAACATGGCCCGGTACGCTTATACGATGTTTTGGATCGTGTTTCATGCTGGTGTTGCTCTAACAAAAACCTCAAAGAACTACGCAATATGTATTGGCTCTTACCAGAATATTGGAAGCGGCTTGAAGTTCTGCAAGAGAAAACAGAACGCCCGATGAAAGGTGTTGGGAAAAGTGTCTTTGAATTGGCTGAAAGATTTAACATGGAAGGTGACAAAAAATGAGAGATAAACAGACTAAGCTCCATGTTTGTCCGTTCTGCAAAAAAGACGTTGTTTACATCGGTGTGCATGATGATGAAGGGAATTATAAAGGTCGTATTGGCTGTGAATATGAGTCCGATCCATGGAGCGGCCTTACTTATGGAATACACCATGAAGGATGGGGCGAATGTATTCTTTGTACAGACGGAGATAACGAAACGCTTGGTGGCCTCGTGTTTGACACGCTAGAAGAGGCGGTAGATGAATGGAATAAGTGTGGCTCGTAATGGGGGTATATATGTCTAATAAGCTAACTCGTATGGCAAAGCAACTTCTCAATATTGAAGAAGATCTTCCTTGTCGTTTTGATTACGCTAGAGATCGGCATACGCATATAGATAATTTTGATTTGTATGTTTTTGAACAGACATGGGGCAGCACTGCTTTGGGGTTTGGTGGCATTGGAGGCCAAGCCATGACCGCTGAAAATACCTATGTGTTTATTCCTTTGGACTGCGACCAGCCGTGCTTCGTATATTTTGGAAGCAGGTTTGCGTACAAGGTGGAATATAGTGATATCTTCATGAATGACGTGCGTTCTGGTTGTGTAGAGTCTGTTTCACGTTCCGGCAAATATACTTCACAATAAATTACAAGGAGAAATAACATGGAAATATATTTTAAAAACGATGGATCATATGACTCTTCTGCTGTTTATGCTCCTATTATTGTGAGCGGGTGCCCTATAGGGTTTATTCAAGATATTACTGATGATACAGTAACCTGTCTGCTGTGGGATAGATGTGTTTCAAATCAATATTTAGAAGACGGTAGGTTTGCAAATATTGATATTTCAATTTTCGGAGGTTGAGATTTGACAATTGATTAAGATTGTATATTGTCCATATGGCGAGGCTCTCTCTGAGTTTATCGTTGAAGAATACGTATCAAACCTTATCAAAATGTTTAAGCGGAATGACTTTTTTCGGGGATCAGAAAGAGTATTTGAGTTCTCTACAGAATTCCCAGTTCAGTGTTTTGCTTACGAGGTTATGTCTGGCACAATACCGCAAGAGGTTATTTCGTTTTGGGATCAAGATAACATAATGGATTTCAGCATGGTAAAGGGATTGTGCGAGCAAGACATCAAGCCATGGAACATGACTAAAATATCTGATATTTTCGAAAAGCAGATGTATACCGGAATTTACAATCTTCATCATCTGCCAGAGTATAAAACCGATATGGGTGAACACAATGGATAAAATTTGTGTGCATAAAATTATTGACACTACTTTACCATCATGCGAACTTGGGTTTTGTTTTTGTGATTATTCTTCTTGCAGATATTATGAAGAAGACAAATTTCCTCTTCATTTTGCAAAATGGAATACTGTATTCGTTTGTTCGGCGTGTGGAAGTGCCATAAAAGAACCAAGCAGAAAATGTCCGGTTTGCCATGCAATGATGAGATCTTCTGTTTGGGGAGGATAGATATGGCCAGAAATAGATATCCTGGATATTGCTATTGTTGCGGCGCTTACGTTCCTGTTGGGTATGGCCACTTTGAAAGGACAGGAGATCCGCAGCATAGGTGGCGTATCAAGTGCGTGAAATGTGCAAGTGGTCAGGTGGTACATGATACAGACCCAGAAGTTGTACGCGCTCGTAAGTTAGCCTCATGCTCAATCAAATCAAAGGAGCGACATTAATTGGTTAAAATTATATTTTGTCCAGAAGGAAATGCGTTTTCTGAGTTTGTTGCAGAAGAGTATATAGCTAATCTTGTCGAAATATTCAAACGAAACAAGTTCTACCCTGGTGAAGAAAAGGTGTTCAAGTTTTCAACAGAGCTACCAATAGATTACTTAGTTTATCATGTGCTGTCCGGAAATGTCCCTGTAGATTCTATTACCTTCTGGGATGAGGAAAACCAGATGCCTTGTGATATGGTGTGCGGATTAGAGGTAGATCCAAAAATCAAGTGGAACTTCGGGAAGATTGTTGATGTTACCACTAAGATTTTAGATGCTGGCCTACAAAATATACGTAAATCTCGAACTGAATCTTCTACCACGAAAGGATAGTTTTATATGAAAAAATATCGTGTATATGGTCATGCGACAGTTGTTTGTAGTATGGTTGTGCAAGCAGAAAATGAAGAAGAAGCAATTGAAAAAGCAGAATTTGAGTTTGGTGGCCTTACAAATTACGCTGGAATGGGGAGTTGTGATTGTCTGATCGGCGTTCTTGATTCGGATGATGAAAGATCAATTTACCCTGATTCTGATGTTGAGTTTGATGACTGCGAAGAAATTGACTAATACATCTATTAAGGAACTGATTAGCCGTCGTCGCCGCCAGATCTTAGTCCATAGTATTATCTACTATCGACTGAACGACAACCTGATCCCAGACTCCACTTGGGCCGCCTGGGCTGTCGAGCTGAAGCAGCTACAGGATCAATATCCAGAAATAGCGAAACAATGTTGCTATGCTGATGCATACAAGGATTTTGATCCTTCTACCGGATACAACCTCCCTCTGTATGATGAAAAAGCAATATCTGTTGCTCATCATCTTATCAATTATAGAGATAAGAAAGGAATATAAAAGGTAGATTTTATAGTTATGAAAATCGATCTTTTCATGTTTATATACGCCCGAATCAAAGCTAAGCATCCAGATTGGTCATCCAAAAAAATCAGGTCTTGTGCAAGATGGGCGTACAGAAAATCCAAAAGAAGGGTAGGAGTTTATGTCAAAATCGAAAAGTGGGTTTGTTAAGAAGCTTGGATATAGATCTCGCCCAGAGTCGCCTCGTGTTGCCGGGTTGAACATGCGATATTTTCTTACTGATACAGGAGAAGAAAGAATTGTTGTCTACACACTTGGCGGTCGAGAAGATTGGCTTGAGGTTGATTATACTGTTGATGTTGAACACAAGGAAATTATCGATAAACTCAATGAGATTATCGATATCCTTAACGCGATGAAAGGAGAATAGCAATATGAATTTTTCTGATATTGCGAAACCAGGAAGATGCGATGTATGCGGCAAGAAAACTGATGTTGCTGTTTTTGCATCTCAGTTTGGGCCTATCAGTTTTGCTTATTGTGCCGATTGCGCAAAAGCCGGGGCGGAGCCGTATGGGGCTGTAGTTTCTTATATTGCATGTGCTGGGTCTTGGCCTGATGCCATCAGCAAAGATTATCAGGATATCGTGAGAGAACAACTAAAATTTCATAACATACCAGAAGAGCGATTTGCTCAAAACGTACAAGAATGCATTGATTCTATGGATGCTTTCTTTGCAGATGCAGAAATGTGGTGAATCATCGCAATGCCAAAATATAAAATTGGAATTACAGAAGCCGGCGACGCCGGTCTTGACCTTTCTTGGGAACCAAAGCTTTCAGCAGTCGATGGTGCAATTTTGATTACAAAATGCATCTCCCCTTCTTTCTACGATGCTGTATTGCGCAACAAAGATAAAGTAATTGTACATGCTACATTTACCGGCTATGGAGGAACTGTATTAGAACCCTGTGTTCCCTATCCATATGACAACTATGATGCTCTCATCCATTTAATTGAGAGCGGTTTCCCGAAAGAGAAGGTTGTTATTCGTGTTGATCCTATTATACCCACAGCTAAAGGCATCGAAACCGCATACAACGTCTTTACATCGTTCATCGAAAATGGATTCAATAGGTTCCGGGTAAGCATAATTGATATGTACCCGCATGTAAGATCTCGGTTTGTTGATGCAGGCCTCCCTCTCCCCTACGGAGAAAATCATTTTTCCCCGTTGCCTGTACATGTTGAGATGGTGGATGAGCTGCTTGCCTGCGCCAGACTTTTCTGGGAGACGAATGGACATGGTTGCTCTTTGCGGCTTGAGTCATGTGCCGAACCTGGACTCACCCATGCTCTACAATGTGGTTGCATATCTGCATATGACCTGCAGTTGCTTGGCTTGAAACCAGAAGATATGCCTACAGGGTACCAAAGAAGAAATTGTTTGTGCTATGCCGGGAAGACTGAACTTCTTTCTCATAAGAGTCGGTGTGGGCACCGGTGCCTCTATTGTTACTGGAGGTAAGTATGATGTTGTTCTGCAAAAAATGTGGGAATCTGGCGTCATATAATTCATACTTTGGGGCCTATTATTGCTCTACGTGCGGAGAATATTTCCAACCCCAATATGATGGCAGCACACAACAGTTGATCGACGAACTCAGGCGATATGGAGCAACACATATGAATGGGAAGATGGGATCATCGTGTTTTGTTCCAAAAGACTTATTGATCGCTGCGGCTGATCGGCTTGAGCTTATCAAGGACAAATAGATGGGAGATTTTTTATGCCTGAATATCATGTAGGATGCGGGGCGTTTGCTATTTACGCCGGGACACTTAATAGCAGGAATAAAAATCTATGGCAAAATAAGACTGAGTGTACAGATGAGGCTATCTGTGCTGTAAGAGATTATATGGTACGAGAGTGTTTGGGTGGACTAAAAGATCCAGAAGAAACAACCGGAGGATATGAATGGGATCTGAAGGATGGCCGCATTGTGGAACTGAGGGTCACTATCAAGGAGGCCGCAAAGTGAAAATATGCCCAGGATTATCGTGTGCATATTTTAGCGATCGATATTTTGATTCATTTAACGGTAAGTACCTACCTTACTGCGAAAATACAGAACATTTTTGGATGTTGACTGGGAGAACTTCGTTGTTTTTGTAGCGGAGAAATGCACATTTAATGAGTCAGATTATCAAAGTTTTGTGAAGGAATATGATGATGTCTGCGAGGAAATCAGAAGACGTACTCTTGGAGGAGTGCAAATTTCATCTGAACTTCTTAAATACCGAGAAAGATTAGAGAAAATATTGCAAACTACTCATGTTAGAGGGGAGCCGTGCTGGAGGCAGCAGTGTCAATTGCCTAGAGGTATCAATATGATATATGGAATCACTCCAGATAGAGTTCGTTACGACTAATGATGAAATTTTTGAGGTGTAGCTATATGAAAAGACCGAGAAAAACTCCTACAAAAGAGCAAAAGGAATGGATGAAATCATCTGGGTATACTGAAGCTCAAATGGATGCTTTTTGGCACGATAATATTGACACCAATCCAATTGTTCGAAACATTCATTCTCATGGAATGTCTTGGAGAGATATGAATCTATCTTGTGTCCAGCAACTCCCCACTCAGAAAGAGCGCGATCTAAAGGCGCTAGAGGAGAAGCGCCAAAAGGAACAGGCCGAGAGAGAAGCTGCAGAGGCCAAAGTCATCGAGCAGCAGTATCATGAAGAGCATTTTGATGAAATCATTCTTAAAAAGATCGATCGCAAAGAAAATCTAACCAGGAGCGAGCTGAGCGAACTTGTGTTTGAGTATGAGGTCGAAACTGACTATGGAGAAAATCGCCGGTGGACTCGATCTGCAACTACTATTATATCTCTGAAAGGAAGATATTTTTCTATCGACTGGGAAGAGGGCTTGACAGAGTGCCAAGAAAACGAATTTTACAGTCAGCCCGTAGAGGTAGAGAAGAAGACATATGAAAAGACCATTACGGTAACAGAGTGGGTTCCTAAAGGGTGTTGATTTTGATTAAAATCTCAGAGCAATATTGCTTTTTGTGTGACGAATGCCCTCTTATCTCAAAAGATGATCTGGAAAGAAGACTAGCATTAGAAAAAGAATATGGTGAATTTCAATTTGATCATCTCTGCTGTGAAAAAATAGGACACGCATTTTTTATTGGGGACTATTGCGAAGATGCTTTCCTCTATATAAAACCTCAAAAAAAGCAAGGTAGACGTACTTCTGGATTGGCCTACCGTAGATCCATGACGAAAAAGAAGAAAGAAAGACTGATGAATGCGATTATCATTGGCGCTGTTCCTTCTGTTTCTGGCTATGTGGATTATGATTATGTTGATGGCACTTGGATTCCTGTTGGGAAATACGTAAAACGAGCAAGACACTCAAACAAAAAAAGGTTTTATAAAAAATATTCGAATCACAAACTGCGGCGCGGATCGGAATATGGGAGCGGAAAATCTGGCTATAAGCGATGTTATGATTACTGGTGGGAGATTTTTTAAAAATAAAACTCAGATAAAAGATCCGTTTTATTGGTGCCGGGGAGGTTGCCTATGACAAATGAAGAAGTGATCAAACAATTAGAAATCACAAAACAATGTGATGTTGATACTGTAGCACAAATCAAAGCACTGAATATAGCCATTGTCGCTTTGCGAAATTATCCAATTAGTGAGCCGCTGACCCTGGAGCAGTTGCGTGATATGGACGATCAACCGGTAAAGGTCAAAACCTTGGAATATGAAGAAGGGAGCCTGAGCACTGGCGTTGTTTCCATGTGCGACCCGAACGATAGCGATAACGGTGTGTATGTTGGGTGCAGTTTTCACTGTATACAGGACTATGGGCGGGCTTGGATTGCTTACTCCTATCATTCCTCACACATCGGCCAAAACGAATTGAGATGTACTGGATGCGATTATCTTGATCGCAATAATGCGCCTTGTGCTCATTGTGTACGCGCTGCTGGCTATGCGGATTATTATAATCCTGTAGACTAGGAACAAAAAGGAGATAAATATGAATTATGCATATCTAGCAGAAAAGCTATTAGAATTTGATAGAGCCATGGGGTCTTGCGATGAAATTGGGTGCCCTGGTTTATGTGGCACAGAAGAGGATTGTGTAATATATCAAGCTTTTTATGCTTTGTGCGCTTGTGAAACTCAATTGAAGCTAGAAAGAAAAATGAGACTTGATGCAGAAGCTCGCGCCGGGAAAGCAGAGATGATGAGGGATGAATATAAAGCGGCGTTGCAAAACTGGCATGAGGATGAATGAGCATGGATCGAGCAACAAAAAAAGACTATAACCCATGTGGTGGTTGTTATTACGGATGTGACTATGAGGTTGGTGAAAGTGACAACCCATGTGAGACAGTTAACGGATATAACAGAGCAGTTCTTCTTGAAGATATACTGGGAGATAATTACGATATAGATCGTTTAAGAGAGCTTGTGGAAGCTGATCGGAACGGGTGTTGTGTGACGTTTCCGTGTAAGGTCGGTGACACGATAAATCTTTTTGAGTGGAGCCAAGAGCGTGGGGTTTATATTATTTCTGATATTGTTACGTCAGTAACCGCAAATAGAAACGGGTGGACAGTAAAAACAAAAAGCAAGTTTTACCCAATAAAACAGAAAGACGGATATAGTTTTGCAATGATAGAAGAGTATCCAACAGCCTGCGCGGATTATTATGTTGGGCCTAAAGAAGTTGCAGAAGCCGCATTACAAGAAGAACAACGGCGTATACAAGGCAATTGGGGGATGAGCGATGGAGTACATCAATAAAAAAGATGCAATCGAAAAAATACGGCGCATGCCTAGAACAGTAAATCCAGATTTAGTCCAATACAGCTTGGTAAAAGGAGTTATTTCCGGTATGTTATCTTCCGACGTTGTTCCAGTGGCGCATGGTCGGTGGGAGCCTGGGAATAGAATATGCCCCGTTTGTAAACAAGACAAGTTCAAAGATCTTGATGCAGATATCTGGGCTGATTGGACGCCACCCTACTGCCCAAATTGTGGCGCAAAAATGGATAAATAAAATCTTAATTTTATTATAAGGAGTTTGTTTAAATGAAACATAAAGCAACTATAGACTTGGAGTTTACGAATGGAGATCTTTTTGAACAAGAAGTCATTAAAGCAATGCACGCATATGCAAAAACAATTGCAAGAGAAGCATTTCAGAATGAGATTCAGGAATGTGTTGTTGATACGGTCAAAGCATGGACAAAGCGCCTTTATGACAACCGATATTCTGATCCAGTGACTGACAAATTCGTGAAGGCAGAAGTGCAGTCTTATATTAAAGAGCAAATGTCACATAAGGATGTGCGCGATGTGATTCAAGGAACTACTTTATCCACAGTAAAGGAGTGTCAAGACGAAGTCCGGGGATACGTCAAATCCGAAGTGGCTAAGTATTTGACAAGCGCATTCATCGTAAAAACAATTCAGAGTGAAATCGAAAAGGCTGTGCCACAAGCAGTCCTGGACGTGTTGATGAAGTCCACAAAAGATTAGTTTTTTATGGAGAACAATAAAATGTTTTTACGGTGGTATAGAAAAAGAATTGCAGAAACCGTTGAAGAGAAGATGGGATATCTTGGGACCTGCCCAAATGAAAAGAACATCATACTGAGCATTATTGCACCAAAGGACTACAAAAGAGACAGTGTTTCTCATTGTGGAACTGACTGCTGGAATACAAAGTGTGTGTCTTACCATCGTAGTAATCAACAAGGAGGAAATTCTAATGTTTGATTACGACAAACTTGCTGCAGAAGCAGTTGAGACATTAGATGGATATGATTTCTCTAGCACACTCAAATCATGTTATGGCGTAGATATTTTAGATGTGTGCGATCTTCTGGAGACATATGGAGATGCAGTTTCCAATGCTATTGAAAATCTCTCAGAAGACGAGATTGCGATATATTTAAACAAACGATATGGGATGAAGATGAAAGAAGTATCACGATATCGTATGTCTTGGAACAATAGGTGGAAGAAGGAGCAATAAAAGATAGCCATAAAACAGAACTTTTATGGGGTGAAATATGTGGATTAGTCGTGCTGAATACGAATATTTTGAGCATCAAATTTCAGAATATAAATACAAAGCAGACCTCTTGGATACGATCTTAGATGCTGCTAAAAAGCCGCACTTTGATAAATCACATCCTGGCATAATGATTACCGAAGATGCTTATATCGTTAGCAAAAATTCTTTTGATGATATTTTGTCGGAATTAAACAACTCTGATGGGAAAGTGCTATCTCTTACCGCAGAACGCGATTGGTACAAAAATGCTTATGCAGAACTGAAATGTAAAATTGGGGATGGCCTATGAGATACTGGATAAACGAAGACGGAATTTGTATGTGTGAACCCAACACTGCTGATGAATGGTTAAAATTTATATGGGAAATTGCTTTTGATTATGATGGAGAGACAACCGCAGAAGGTCTTAAGGAACTAATTGATGAAATCATCGAAATATCTTTTAAGGCAAGAAAATGCATTGAGGAGGGGCGCATAAAATAATCCAATGATTCACATTACGGACAACTGATCAGTTTGAAGTGCTGTACAATAAGATTATCTAAATTTAAGATAGGAGCAATTATGGAAATCGTTAAAACCCATACCGGTAAAATTTATGTAGACAGAGATAGAAGCCTTGAGTTTTTAACTGTTGGAGACTATGGGAAAGAGAATAATATAAAAGCAAACTTTCTTGGATACACAAAGGAAATCGAAGGCGTTGAGCATCATGATGTAGATCTTGCTGATAAGTGGGTTGCTACAATCAGCACACAAAAAGGATGTCCCATGCATTGCGGATTTTGCGATGTCCCCTTGTTTGGGTTCCATGGAAATTGCTCCGAAGATGATCTGGAATATCAGATTAGGACCATTATTAGTGGTGAACAAATTAAGAAGACTGCGAGATTCAATGTTCACTTTGCACGTATGGGAGAGCCTACTTTCAACCCTAATGTGCTGTCATTTACTGAAGATAAGCTGGATGCTCTGGTGGCAGAATGCGGACTGGACGCCGATACTATCCACCCGGTTGTCTCAACTATGTTGCCTCGCAACAATATGATGGCTGAAGATTCTGTGCGATACTGGTGCGACATCAAAAACAATGCTCGTGGCGGAGAAGCCGGTCTTCAGTTTAGCATTAATAGCACCGACGATGAGCAGCGGGATAAGCAGTTTAACGGAATGTCTATGCGGCTTCGTGCAATTTCAAGATTGGCAGACACTCTCCCCTCCCCTATTGGCAGAAAGTATACATTGAACTTTGCCGTAACTAATGAGACAGTTTTAGACCCGTGTGTTTTGGATGATCTATTTGACAAAAACAAATTCATCGTAAAAATTACACCTATCCATCAGACTTCCACAGCGCTTCTTTCAGGGTTTGATGTAGGAGATTCTTACCAGAAATATTCCGTCTACAATAAGTTCGAGACGCCGTTACTTGAACATGGTTGGGATGTTATTGTGTTTGTCCCATCATATGAGGAGGATAGCGATCGAATTACATGCGGGAATGCACTGATCAGCAACATAAGTAAAAAATAGGGTTGCATTCTTGGGAATCACACGCTATAATACAAACGTTCGATTTCCACGTTTGCTTATCACCATTTGGTACTATTTATTGGACACAAGGAGGGTTATATGGATTACCGTAAGATATTGCAGTCCCCCGAATATAGCTTTCTCTCCACAGAGCCAAGGCTCGGAGATAATGTGTTGTTCTTGGTGATGGGTGGCAGCCATGCATATGGAACAAATACTCCAACATCAGATATTGATGTTCGAGGGTGTGCAATGCAGTCCGCTTCAGACCTGATTGGGCTTTCATCGTTTGAGCAATTCCAGCATGGCGGAACCGATACAGTAATTTACGCATTCAATAAATTTGTGCATCTGGCGTGTAACTGCAATCCAAACATTATTGAAATGTTGGGATGTTTGCCTGAGCACTATCTTAAAATGACTACAATTGGAGAACAGATTATCGCAAACAGAAAGCTGTTTTTGTCTAAAAGAGCAATTCATTCATTCGGCGGTTATGCAACTCAGCAATTGCGCCGTCTGGAAAACGCATTGGCAAGAGACCATTATCCTCCAGAAGATAAAGAACGACATATTATGGGATCTTGTAAGAACGCAATGCAAACATTCCCGTGTCGATATAAGACTTTTTCTCCAGAGCAGGTCCGCTTATATTTAAACGATGACCCGTGCGACGTAAAAATTATGGCGGATGTATCGATGACAAAAATGCCGTTGCGTGAATTTATCGGGATTATGAACGAACTCACCGAAGTAGCAAAAAACTACGATAAGCTCAACCACAGAAACAGCAAAAAAGATGATAATCATCTCAATAAGCACGCCATGCATTTGGTTCGTCTCTATTTAGAGGCCATTGATATCTTTGAAAAAGGAGATATTATAACTCACCGCAAAGACGATTTGCCTCTGTTGCGGAAGATTCGGGCTGGTGAATTCCAAAATCCAGATCATTCTTATCGTCCAGAATTTTTTGATATTGTTTCAGATCTTGAGAAGAGGTTCAATTATGCTGTATCGACAAGCGACCTTCCGAAGAGCCCGAATATGAAAATGGTTGAGGAATTTGTTTTTTCAGTCAATAAAGAGGTGGTTATGAATGCAACACAACTGGAGCATTCCTGACGGTGCCAAGCGGATCTTACAGAAACTCAACCAATGCGGATATGAGGCATATCTGGTTGGTGGCTGTGTAAGAGACCTTGTTATGGGGCGTAAGCCCCATGACTGGGATATATGTACCAGCGCAAGACCAGAGCAGGTTGTGGGTGTCTTTAATGACAAACATGTCATAGAAACTGGATTGAAACATGGCACCGTATCTATTGTTGATGATGACGTGTATGAAGTCACAACATTTAGGATTGACGGAGAATACAAGGATGGTCGTCATCCTCAAGAAGTAGCGTTTGTAGTAAACCTGCGTGAAGATTTAGCCAGGAGAGACTTTACTATTAACGCTATGGCGCTCGACGGCAATGGAGATATTATCGATTTGTTTGGTGGCGTTTCTGACGCAAACAAAGGAATTGTGCGTTGTGTTGGGCGACCCTCTGATCGCTTTGGGGAAGATTGGCTTAGAATCATGAGAGCCATGAGATTCGCATCTGTCCTCGGATTTGATATAGATGAGGAGACCTTATGTTATATCCAGTCTGCCGATCATATCCCAGACAGTATTTCAGCAGAAAGAATCCAAGCCGAGCTTCGGAAGATAGTGGCCGGGATCAACGCGGCTGAAGTTTTGAGGCAATGTAAAAACATTCTTTTTTTAGTGGCTCCAGAACTTCGTAATATGGATGGGTTTCATCAAAATTCTCCATACCATATTTATGATGTGTTTGAACATACTCTGCACGCGATGGACTATGCTCCTAGAAACGAAACCGTCCGATTGGCGTTGCTGTTTCACGATGCCGGGAAACCACATTCCTATTCTGAAGATCAAAATGGTGTCGGACATTTTTATGGACACCCAGCATTGAGCGAGCCTATTTGCAGAAGTGTAATGTCGCGCCTTCGTTTTGAGAATAGAATCATCGAAGATGTTGCTCATCTCGTAAAATACCATGATATTACATTTAATTGCGATCGAGCATACATCAAGCGATGTCTCAATAAGCATGGGCCAGATAGACTTCGGATGCTTGTGCTTGTAAGAGCATCTGATATCTACGCACAATCTACCTATAATCAGTCTGAAAGAATGACTAAAGTACGTCTTTTTTCAGAAATATTTCAATCCGTTTATGATTCTAGCGAATGTTTTTCTCTTCGTGATCTCGCAATAAATGGTAACGACTTAATTCAAATTGGATTTTGTCCAGGACCAAAAATGGGAGAAATATTGTCCACATTATTGGAAAACGTTATTGATGGGAATCTCCAAAACAAGAGAGAGAGTTTGCTTCAATTTGCACGGTGTCATTTGACATTTTCGGAAGATGCGGTGTAATATATAGGAGGATCGATATGAACAATAAGAGACGTAAAGAAATTAAAAGCTGCATTGTTGCGCTTTGTAAAACGAATTCCAATATTGATGTTGTATTGGAAAATCTGAATGACATCCTTATGGATGAGGACTACTATAGGGATAATATGCCGGAGAACCTTCAGGGCGGAATCAGATATGAAGAATCGGAAGAAGCAAGTGATTATTTGAATGATGCAATCTCTTATTTGACCGATGCTTTAGATGAAGATGATATTGCAGAAAAGAGTTCAATGATAGAATCTGCAATAGAAGCCCTGAACAACATCAATTAGGAGGCCACAATGATCGTCGTCACAAAAAACAAGGAATATCAAATACCAATAGAATCGTCATGCATTTCCGATATTTTTGGATTCCGGATAATCGATATTTCTGGAATAGAGCTGTACGATCTGTGCCAAGATTTATTCTTAACAAAACCGCAAAAAGTCAAAGCTGTCATTCCTCCAAGTGGAGATTGTTACATCGTTATTTTTTATCCTGCTGGAACGATAAAATTGAAGATTTATCTAAACGATAATGACATAAAAAATAACATAAAATATGATACTTTCTCTTGACATCTAAAAAAAGATGAAGTATAATTGTAACATCAAATAAAGGAGGTGCCTCTTTGTGGCTGCGTATAGCCAAACTGACATGATCAGCGAAATGGAAAAAACCATTGCTGTGAGTGGAAATGAATTTAGAAGTGATTTTTATGATTACGTAACGAAAACAGTTGGGTTAACGAATCTACAGGCTACTGCAATACTGCAAGGTGGCACTTTACGCAAGCTTTCAAATAAAGTGCTTGCTGAAATTGCTAAGTTCATGGCTCCCTTTATGGGAGCAGAAGCCAAAGAGGCAGCCTCCTGTTTTGATGTAAAGGTGGATGCAGATCCCAGCGAATTTGTAGGCCGAAAGAAAAGATTTTTGGATTCTGTTGAGAGTGAATCAAGCAAGAAAGCATATAAAAGTGTGTTTAACACCCTTTTGATCTCTTATGAGGTAAAAAACGGCAAAGATGTTTGTGAAGCGACAAAAGACGAATTAATCGATGCTTTTTCCAGCAGCGGAATTTCAACGTATAGGACGATCCAAAATGCTCTTATTGCTGTGAGGGCATATGTAAGATGGTGCTCAGACAACGGAATCAATGTTCCAAACAAAACAGAAATTATCCAGCTTCGCCCAATGGATATTGACACCAAGACAGCAATTGCGTCAAAATTGCTGTCTGGGCCTGATGAACTTAGCAATATATTGGATCAAATTAAAAATTACTCAGACCCAAGAGCGGCAATATGCGCAGTAATTGTTTGGTTGGGATTTTCTGTTGAAGAATTAGTTGAACTAACAGATTCGGATATCAACAAATCAGAAAAAACAATCTACAATCCCCATTTCGGCACTATTCATATTCCTGATTGTTTGATGAAATTCTTTGATGAATATGATGCTTATGTTATGTCTTACAATGATCCTCGACGCAAAGTTTCACCAACGGACAAATATATTAAAAAATTTGTCCACAAGGGGGATTTACAGTGCCAAGATATGCAAATAACCACTGTAAAACAAATTTTAAGTATGTTAAATAGTGCGATTCACGAGGAAAAAAATTCAAGTTATGATATAACAGCAAAATATATTTATATGTCTGGTGCTATGTGGAGATTAAGCAATATCGAAAAGGATTTAGGCGCAATATCAGAAACAGACATCATAAATAATGCCAGAATTTCATTCACAAACCGCAATCAACGTAGTAGCTGGAAGCGGATGTATAAAAGTTTTAAGCAACTTTATTGGAATTGACGCGCAATGCGCGTCTTTCCAATAACCAATAGACATAAAAAGTGATGAAATAAAAAATCTGGGTGTAGCGCAGTTGGTAGCGCACGTGACCTGGGCTCACGGGGCCGGGGGTTCGAGTCCCTCCACTCAGACCATATGCACCAGTAGTTCAATGGTAGATCGTATGCCCTCCAAGCATGATGTTGCGGGTTCGAGTCCCGTCTGGTGCTCCATGAGGAGATCGTTCGTCACTCCCTAAATAATCGAACGTAGGCCAACTTGATTTAATATATATGGCCTATATGGAGCTATAACCCTAATCCGGTAAGGGAACGGTTTGCTAAATCGTTAGTAGCCTGAAAAGGTGTTTCAGTTCGAATCTGAATAGCTCCGCCACTTCCCTATTAAGCGTGTTCTCAATTTTGAGAAAGTCTTAGGTGGCCATGGACACTGATCTTCGGACGTAGGGACTGGGCGTAGGATGCGTCTTACGCCTAAATATAGGGGTGTAGCCAAGCGGTTAAGGCCCGTGACTTTGACTCATGTATCCGGAGGTTCGAACCCTCTCACCCCTGCCATATGCCTGTGTAGTTCAACTGGATAGAACTGCTGACCTTTAATCAGCACAATATGAGTTCGAATCTCATCGCAGGCACCAATTGGAAGCATAGTTTAAGGGTAAAACAGCGGGCTTATACCCCGTAGCTACAGATAATAGGCTGATTCCGGTTCGACCCCGGATGCTTCCACCAATTTGTTATCAAAAGACAAATGAGTTAGGTTGGTGGTATATGAATATTGAAGGAGACTTAGGGATTTATACTGATATATACGATACCGGGAAATTGTATAAGCAAACAAAAAAGCACCTCTATCACGCGACTTGCAAAGTGTGCGGGACTGAAGTTGAAATGGTGTTGTGCAACATTCGCAAATCAAAGATGTGCTTTCACAGGAATGGACATACAGCAAATGGATATATTGAAATATACGCTCCAGATCATCATTCTGCTAAAAAGAATGGATATGTATATGAACATATTGTGATTGCAGAAAATATGTTAGGGAGACAGCTGAAAAATGGAGAAGTTGTTCATCACAAAGACAAAAATAGAGCACATAACTCTCCGGATAATTTGATGGTTTTTGCTTCAAATTCTGATCATTCTAGGTTTCATAAAACTGGATTTGCAATTAGAAAAGATGACGTATACATTTCTCCTCCATTAGAAAAACATTGTTCTGACTGCGGGGCGAATATATCGCCGAAAGCTGTTCGTTGCTTAGAATGTTACAGAAAAAACTTGAGCAAAAAGGTTCCGGAAAAAGAAGAATTGATTGAAATTCTTAAAGGTAAAACATTTTCACAAATCGCAAGAGAATATGAAGTAACAGATAACGCAGTCAGAAAATGGTGCAAAAAATACGGCTTGCCTTTTAATAAAAATGATTTAAATTGTTGGCGATTGGAGCTTACTTAAAAATTCTTGTACTAAAATAGTTAAATTCTCAGCTCCACCATATGGTGCCATGGTCAAGCGGTCAAGACACTGCCCTTTCACGGCAGTAGCACGGGTTCGAATCCCGTTGGCATCACCAGCGGCACAGCCGCCCTCCTTTCTAAGGTAATATAAGATCACTTCCAGGTAAGGATCTCGCTTATACCATCTGGTACATGATATAAGTGCTCCAGTGCAATTCTGGTGAGCCTGGAAACACCCCGAACTGGTGGAATTGGTAGACACGCTGGCCTCAAGTACCAGTGCTGCAAAGCGTTCCGGTTCGAGTCCGGAGTTCGGGACCACTTTAAACCGCATATAGGAGTGTGGCGGAATGGTCTACGCACAGCACTTAAAATGCTGCGGCTTTACGGCCTGGGGGTTCGAATCCCCTCACTCCTACCAGATGTATGATTCCACATGCTATCGAAGCGAACGGGTCTTACTGATACGTGGAGTGGTCACGGTCAGCTGAAAATTATTGATTTGGCACGCCCTTGCAACAATAGAAGTAGAACGGTTCCGGCTGACACATCCAGCGGAGGGGCGCAAGAGTACCGTGATTATTGGAGCTATCCCTTAATGGTTGTGAATCAAGGTGAGGACAGCAAGGTGAGGCAACGCAGACCAACACAATATGTGTCTAGGCGTTGAGTAGTGAAACAGCCAAGAAGGTTATATGGTAATTTAGCTCCAATGATTGTGAGATCATCCTGGAGTCAGGTTGTGTTTTAAATTTTAAAGCTAAAGGAGAATGATTATGAACACTGAAAAAATGACTGTTCACCGCGCTTTGGCAGAACTGAAGACCATCGATTCTCGCATCGAGGCTCAGATCATGAAGGCAGATTTCTGCTGTGCCAATAAGCATTCCAACAAGAAGATTAAGGGAGACACGATTGCGGCTTACGAAGATGCGGCTCGTGCTGCATACAAGAGCATCAACACTCTGATCAACCGTCGCAACGCACTGAAGAAGGCTGTGGTTTTGTCCAATGCTCGTACCATCGTTACTATCGGCGGTATCGACTATACCGTCGCTGAAGCCATCGAAATGAAGAACCATGGCATCGACAATCAGCGCAACCTGATGGATGTGATGCGCCACCAGTTCCGTAGTGCTTCCAACGAGATTGATCGCCGTAATGGTGATGAACTTGAACGCAAGGCGACTGAGTATGCCCTCGGTATGTATGGCTCCAAGGATGCCAAGAACATCGGAGAGGAAGCTGAAGCGGCAAAGAAGACCTACATTGAGAACAACACCTACGATCTCATCGACCCTCTGAAGATTCGTGAGAAGATCGACGATCTGGAGGAGAAGACGTCTACCTTTATGGCGGATGTCGATGCGGCTCTGTCTGTGTCTAACGCGATCACTGAGATTGAGTTCTCTTATGAAGTGATGTAATTGATGCGCTTGCTGCCTGCCGAAACCCTTAAACCATAACACGTTTTTGTTTCTGATATCTACAAAAATGTTATTAACAAAAGAAGATATCATTCTTTTTGCTTTGGTGCAAAAAAGTCAGATGACTATGAAATTTTACAATCTCCTGATTGATTCAAGGGATAGATAAAATCTGGCTGTAAAGCTCAACGCTTAAAGAACAAAGCTTATCCGGTATTCTTGTTGGCCGGTTAAAGAACAACGCTTAATTGATCCTAAAGTTTAAAAAATAAGCGTTAAGTCCTAAAGCTTTATAAAATCCTTGATTTATGGTTTGGTGTTGTTGTGATTGACCTAAGGGTTCCCACAAGGCTGGTAGTCAGCAAGCACCCATACGGGCAGATGGCCGAGCGGTCGAAGGCAACGGTCTTGAAAACCGTAGGTCGGAAACGATCCGAGGGTTCGAATCCCTCTCTGCCCGCCACTACATATTGAAACGAGCGTGATATCGAAAAGCATAGCTTCACAATTGAATATAAAATTCCAGAACTTATGGGGCGTTTATATACGACTTGTTGGACATCTTTTTTGTATTGGTATTTAAGTTGTTTTTAGAAGATAATCTGAAACTTTCCGCCACATTGGTTCTGTTTTTTTATACCCAAAATAGAACAGCAAGAGGTGACAACAATTAACAAAAACGTATTTGAAGAAGAAATTAGTTGGATTCGCAATCCTCTCATTCAACAGTTTGCTCTAAAAGCTGTCGGGATGTTGCCTGATTACTTCTTTACTGTGGCGGCATCGTCCACAGGAAAATACCATCCGAGCTATGCTTTGGGCGCAGGCGGCCTTGTTAGGCACACAAAAGCAGCTGTAAAGATCGCTCATGAGTTGCTTGGCCTTGATATGTACAAGCGAGCATATTCTTCTGATCAGCAAGACTTGATGCTTGTTGCTCTGATGTTGCATGACGGATGGAAACATGGGTCTGATGCAACCCCAGGCAGTTTTACCGTTGCGGAACACCCAACTGTGTGCGCAACATGGATCAAGCAGTCCGAGTTGTCTCGATTGCTCCCAGAGGATCAAATCGACTTTTTGTGTGGTTGTATCGAATCACATATGGGGCAGTGGAACACCGACTACAGATCTAAGAAGGCGATTTTGCCCATCCCCAAAACCCCGGCACAAAAATTCGTTCATCAGGCCGATTACCTTGCAAGTCGAAAGTATCTCATTTTTGACTTTGGCGACAGTTATTATGAGCCTGATGATGGCAACCAATCAACAAGTGAGCCAGAAAAGGACCGCAACCTTGAATTGGTAATTACAGGCATTGTAGATATCTGCAAGAAACTTATCGAATCCGGAGTTTCTAGAGATGATGTTTATCACATTGTTTCCGAGAACAACGGTGGGAATCGAAATCCAAACTCAATCAAAACAGTTGAGGTTGCGGATACCATTAAAAACAAATTGGAGGAATTGCAAAAGTGAGTACGTTTACTGCATTATCTGAAATCGACATCACCCCATATCTCAAAAAGAAAAACGGGATGTCGTATCTGCCTTGGTCTTCTGCTTGGGCTATGGTGAAGACGAAATTTCCGGACGCTAGTTATGAAGTTGTTAAATCAGATAATGGCATCATCTATTTTACTGACGGCAAGACCTGTTGGGTTGAAACTCGATGCACCATTAACGGTGAGACTCTTACCGAAACTCTTGCTGTTATGAACCACCGGAATCAGTCAATCACTGCGGATGAGGTTCAGTCAACCGAATTTGAAAAATCCATTAAGCGTTGTTTGGTGAAGAACCTTGCTCTCTTTGGCCTTGGTCTTAGCCTTTGGAACGGAGAGGAATTGAGCGACGCTGCCAAGCAGGTACGAGCTCGTAAGAAAGCAGAAGCTGATGCTGAGAGTGTAGCCAAGAAGAAAGAGGCAGCCGCTCTCGCCGCCGAAAACGCGAAGATTGTAGAGCTGGCCAAGCAAAAGATTGCAGGCGGTGTTGACCAGGGCACTTTATATGCCATTGTCGAAAAATACACCGGCGGCAAGAAGAATCCGAACGCTATCTCCACCATTGAGGAGTCAAAGGCGTGCTTTAATGAAATCAACGAACTGTAAGGAGAAAAAATATGGGACTGCATAACGGATGTTGGGCAAAGGTTTGGGAAGTTAAGCCTGGAGATAAGAACACTATTCTGCGTGTGTCGATCTCTCGGAAGGACAAGAACACTGGTAATTATGTCGATGACTTTACTGGCTATCTGAAGCTAGTCGGAGAAGCCCAGAAGATGTCTGGAGAGTTGCTGGTTGAAGATCGTATCAAGATTGGATCTTGTGATGTCTCTACTCGCTATGAGAAGGACACCAAGAAGACCTACGTCAACTACACCATTTTCTCTATTGACGAAATTCACCACAAGAAGGACCGTAATGCCGATGACACCGGCGACACCACTACGGATGTTCCTACTGAGTCCGATGACGAAGGAGAGCTGCCGTTCTAATGGGTTTAAACGACTTCATCTTGGACGGGATGAGATGGTCGTTTTCATCTGTAAACTCATATAGTCAATGCCCGCAAGGGTTCAAATATGGATATCTCGATGCTCTCCCTAAAATCGGCAATGCATTCAGTGATTGGGGCTCCTTTATGCACTCACTCCTGGAGCAGTATTTTAAGGGGGAGCTAGAATTTTTTGAGTTAAGTCAGGCCTATGTGTCTGCATATGGCGAAAACGTAAAGTGCGATTTTCCTCCGAACAAATATTGCGATCTTAAAGATCGATATTTTCGAGCAGGAAAAGAATATTTAGATGAATTCGATGGCTTGTTTGAAGATTATCGGATTATCGGCGTTGAACAAAAAGTTAAGATTGATATTGAGGGTCGCCCATTTGTTGGCGTAATAGATCTGTTGCTCGAAAAAAATGGAGACTATGTAATTGTCGATCACAAATCAAAAAGTTCGTTTAAATCAAAAAAAGAATTGGCGGAATACGCAAGACAATTATATCTGTATGCGTTATATGTGCATCATCGCTATGGTAAATGGCCGATAGAACTTATCTTTCATATGGTTCGATCTGGTGGAGAACTGATCAAGGTTCCATTTATCAAAGAAGAATGCGAAGAGGCGGAGCGTTGGTTCCTTCAAACGATCGATAAGATTTATGAAGACGTACATTTTCAGTCTCGCCCCAATCAAATTCGTAAACAAATCAAAGAACTGAAAGAGGCATACAATCGAAAAGAAATTAAGTTTGATGTTTACCTCAAACAGAAAAAGAAGCTCGAAACAGAATTGAAGAAAACCTCTTTTTATTGCTGGCAGTTGTGTGGGGTACGGGAGATTTGCCCGGACAAGGACAAAGGCCCGAAAGAGGGATAAAAATGCTTATTGATCACGAAAAAATTCAAGCAGCAAAAGAGAAGCTTGGCGATCGAAACTTTGATTACATCATGGAGTTTCTTGGAATTGAAGATTTTGATGCGGCGCGGCAACGTTGTTGCTGCCCGCTACATCAAGAAGACACTCCATCTTTTATATATAATCCCAAAGAGCTGAATTGTCACTGTTTCGGATGCAATGCAAATGTTGATATTTTGGACGCCTACATGAAGGGACGGAATGCTTCGTTTGTAGAGGCGGTACAGAAGCTTTTTGAGATTACCGGAACGACATATAGCTTCGGAGAAGTTGGCGTAAAAACAAAGCGCCAATATAAATATCCTCACGAAGAAAAATGTGAGAACAAAGACAAAGTATACGAGTATTTAGCAAAACGAAAAATCTCAAAAGAGACTGCCGATTATCTGGACATCAGGCAGGATCAACACGGGAACATTGTTTTCAACTACTACGACCTTAACGATGTGCTAGTGATGGTTAAATACCGCCCAGCAAGGATTGTTAAGAAAGGAGAAAACAAGAACTGGTGTCAACCAGGTGCAGATACCTCCCCCCTGCTCTACAATATGTGCCGCATCAATCCTTCTCAGCCACTAGTGATTGCAAGTGGAGAACTTGATTGTGCTTCATTGATTGAAGCAGGTGTCCAAAATGCAGTTAGTATTCCGCTTGGGGATGGGAATTTGGCTTGGATAGAGGAATGTTGGGACTTCTTAGAGCAATTTAAAGAGATCATTATTGTTCCAGACAATGATCCTTCAGGCATCAAATACTGTAAAAACGTAGTGCCACGTCTTGGATCATGGCGATGTAAAGTTGCTTCATGCCCGTCTTTCTATGAAGATCCAGAAGGAAAAAAACACAACATCAAAGACATCAATGAGACGTTATATTGGATGGGCAAAGAGGCTGTTGTTGATATGATTGCCAACGCTGCAGATAGTCCTATCCCGTCACTTGTTGATTTCTCAGATATCGAAGAAAAAGACCTGTCCAATATCGATGGCGTAAACACAGGGTTAATTGACCTGGACAGAGAACTCATGAGGCTGTTTTATGGCAGTTTCAATATCCTATCCGGAACTCCTGGCTCTGGTAAGACTTCATGGCTATATCAGCTTGTTTGTAACGCTACAGACAATGATATTGGCGTGTGGCTCTTCTCTAGAGAGTTACCAGATCACATGACGAAAAATTGGATCGACTTTCTTTTTGCCGGCCCCCGAAATGTCAATGAGTACGAGGCAAGCAACGGAAGTAAATATTATCGTGTAAAGCCGACTGCGATAAAACTCATGAATGAAAGATATCGTGGATTATTGCATTTGTACCGCGATGAATGTAGCAATGCAGTCGAAGATATCCAGACTTCTATGATTGACTCTGCGCGAAAATATGGTTCGAAACTGTTCATTATCGACAACCTGATGACGGTCGATCTGCATGCAAACGACAGCAACAAATGGGATAAACAAACTGAGTTTGTTAATTGGCTCATTAGCTTTAGCGCAAAGTTTGACGTATGTGTAGTCCTAGTGTGCCATCCCAAAAAGCTACAACTGGGCCAAGCTGATATGGATATGTACGACGTGGCAGGTACTTCAAACTTGCTGAACTTGGCTCACAGAGGATTTGCCTTAAGGCGTATCCCTAAAAAGGGAAAGGCTGGCATTCCAAATAAAAACGGGAATGGGTGGGCAACACCTCCGTATCCATTTGACGTAAAATTAACCATCATGAAAGACCGGTTCCGTGGCCGCATTGGATATGAACTCGGTATGTACTATGACATGAAGTCCCGTAGATTCTTCACTAGCCCTCAAGAATATGACCACCAATATACATGGGACACAATGCAATATACCGATCAAATTGAGTACCCGGTCGCTGACGACACAGAAGTATATGGCGAGATCAAGAAGGAGGCATAGGCTCTGTACACTTATCAAAACTACCACAGGCACAGTTATTATACAAATCCCATTGTTGCAGATAGCATTGCTTCTAATGAAAACTACGCAAAAAGAGCTTCTGAGCTTGGGCATGGAATTATCTCAATTATGGAGCACGGATGGCAGGGCCGGTATATCGAAGGATTTGAACTCGCGCAACAGTATGGGCTGAAGTTTGTGTCTGGTGTAGAGGCATATTGGGTAAAGGATCGCTTCGAAAAAGACCGTTCAAACTGCCATATCTATATCGGCGCAAAGAACGAAAAAGGCCGCCGCGCCATGAATGACGTAATGGCCGAAGCCAATATCACTGGGTTCTATATGAGGCCGAGGCTTGATATACCGCTGTTGCTTTCTCTCCCAGCGGATGATGTGATTGTTACGACTGCGTGTGTTGCCTATTGGAAATATGAAGACATCGATGATATCACACTGAGGTTGCGAGATCACTTTGGCCACAACTTCTTTCTAGAGGTTCAGTACCACAATATGGACAAGCAGATTGCAGTCAATGAGCATATCTTGGATCTCCATATTAAGCACAGCATTCCCATCATTATGGGATGTGACAGCCATTACCTCTTCCCTTCTGACGCCGGAGAGCGATCAGACTATATCGTCTCTAAAGGCATTGAATACCCCGATGAACAGGGGTTTGTGTTGGACTATCCAGATGGCGATGAAGCTTATCGGAGGTTCGCGAACCAAGGAGTGTTATCCCATAGTGACATCATCGAAGCCATGGAGAACACCAATGTTTTTCTAAAGGTCGAAGATTACGATTGTGCATGCTTCACAAAAGACATCAAAATGCCATCTCTGCATCCAGACTGGACTCAGGAGCAAAAAGATGCAGCATACGATAATTTAATTTGGTCTTCTTGGAGCAAAGAAAAGAGTAATGTCCCGCAAGAAAAGTGGCCGCACTATGAGTCAGAGATCCAAAAAGAAGTGGATATTGTACATCAGACTTTTCATGCTGACTACTTCTTAGACGACCATGCCATCGTAAAGAAAGGCAAAGAAAATGGTGGTGTTCTTACCAAGACCGGAAGAGGATCTGCTGTAAGCTTCTATACAAATAAGCTGCTCGGATTGACTGACGTTGACAGAATTGCGGCCAAAGTCAAGATGTACCCTGAGCGATTTATGAGTGCAACCCGTATTTTGGAAACAGGCTCTATTGCAGATATCGACCTTAACGTGGCTGATAGAGACCCATTCTTGCGTGCCCAGAAAGAAATTATGGGAGAAGAATCATCTTACGAGATGATTGCCTACGGAACACTTAAGCCGAAGGCCGCTTGGAAGATGTACGCGAAGTCACAAAATGTCGATTTTATTGTCGCAAATGAGATCTCTGATCAGATCTCCAAGTACGAAAATGCAGTCAAACACGCATCAGAAGATGAAAAAGATGACATCAATGTGATGGATTATATCGATCCAGCATACCATGAAATTTTCGAACAGAGCAGAAACTACCGAGGGATCGTGAGTCACTTAACTCCGCACCCATGTGCTACTCTGCTTTACCAAGGGAATATCCGGCAGGAGATTGGACTTATCAATATTAAAGGCAAAATCTGTTGCATTATGGATGGTCTTTGGGCTGAACAATATCATTTCCTTAAAAACGACTGGTTGAAGGCGACAATCGTAGACCTTATCGATAGAGTATACAAGCGCATTGGAATCCCACAACATTCCGAGCAGGAATTACTTGCTTTATGCCCTCCGGATAGTCCTGTGTGGGATATGATCTATGGCCGCTCTTGTACACTTGGAATCAACCAAGTGGAACAAATCGGAACATCTAGCCGGGTGGCAAAATACAAACCACATAACATCTCTGAGTTGTGTGCATTTGTAGCAGCCATTCGCCCTGGCTTCAAGTCCATGTACAAGAAATTTGAAAACCGAGAGCATTTTGAGTACGGGATTAAATCACTAGACAACCTGATCCAGACAGAAGAAATGCACGACAGCTTTATGTTGTACCAAGAGATGGCAATGGCTGTTCTACACTACGCAGGAATTCCAATGAGTGAGTGCTATGGAATCATTAAAAATATTGCAAAGAAGCGAGTCCAAAAGGTGCTTGCCTACAAGCAAACATTTACCGAAGGGTTCAAGAAAGAACTAATGGCAAACGAAAACGAGACGGAGGATGAGGCTGAGTCTGTAGCTCACGACGTATGGCAAATCCTCGAAGATAGCAGCCGGTACTCGTTCAATTGTGTGGCCGGATCAACAAGACTCAGAAGAGATGCCAGCAAGTCAGGATACACTCCAACCATCGAAGAAATGTTCCTGATTAAAAATAATCCTGAATACGCAAAAGCACAAGGGAAATTACCTCTTCATAGAAAATATAAGAGGTTAGGGTATGGGAAAACACTATCTTTGTTTGATGACGGTGCGCTAAGATATAACAGTATTATCGACATTTATGATATGGGGGTTAAGAATACTCTCATATTAAAAACAGAATCTGGAAAAGAAATATGTTGCACAGAAGATCATAAAATACCAACTCCAGAAGGAATTAAGAAAGCAAAAGATTTTGTAGTTGGCGACACTGTTTTTGTGTGTGGAGAAAGAAACATCCAAAATAATGTGTATCGATTTACGAACAACAAAACCCCGAGCAATACGCCAAAACTTGGACAACGAGGGTTTCAAAAAAAGGATTTTTCTGCAATTAATTCATACAACGATTTTAGAGATCTTCATGTAAAAAATGGTATTGCATGTTCGATGTGCGGGATACCATTCTCTGCATCGTTGCGATTTGAAGTACACCACAAAGACTTTGATAGAATGAATAATGACCAAAGCAATTTTATGTGGGTATGCGCCGGATGTCATAAAAAACTACACTATCAGCACGGAAGAAATAAAAAAGGATCTCATGGATATTTGGTAAATGAGGAAAAGATCGTAAGTATTACTCATTCCGGAGATCAGCATGTTTACGACGTAGAAATGCAACACCCTGCGCACAACTTCACTCTCGACAATGGATTGGTGGTGTGCAATTGCTCCCACTCTTATTGTGTAGCAGAAGATAGTCTTTATGGCGCATATCTCAAAACCAACTATCATCTTGAGTTCTACGAAACATTCCTTCGCATCCTAGAAGAAAAGGGTGACAAAGACCGCATCAATGCTGTCAAAGAAGAGGCAGAAAACTATTTCAATGTCCAGTTCCCACCGTACCGATTCAGGCAGGACAATCGCTCCTTCAGCGTAATGGAAGGGGAAAATGCAATCCAGAACTCAATCACGGCAATTAAAGGGATGGGGAAATTGGTAGGAGACATCCTTTACGAGTGTGGCCAGCAACAACACGATAGTTTCATATCTGTATTGACATGGCTTGACCATCATAGTTTGAAGGCCGCAACCGTTACACCGCTCATCAAGATCGACTACTTTGCTGAATTTGGGAATTCTGTTGAGTTATTGCGCATCTTAGAGATGTTTGATTTCTTCAAGCAAGGGAACGCAAAGACAATTAAGAGGGAAAAGATAACCGATCCTGCTTTGCAATCCATTATTGAACAGCATAGCACTTGGATCAATGCGAAAGGCGTTGAGCTCAAATCATACACAATAACTGATATGGCCGGACTCCTGTTGGATATTGAATCTATGATTAAGTCAATTGGATTCAAGGATGTTAGTATTTCGGTCAAAATGGAAATGCAAAAAGAAATACTCGGCTACGTTGAATTAACTACCAACAAAGAAGAGGATCGGCGTAAGTTAATGATATTGAGTACCAGAGCACTTATAAGTCCAAGAACAAATGAGCCCTGGGCATATGCCGTATACACTAAGAGCATCGGCAGCGGAAAAACAGCAAGACTAACTGTTCGTGCAAACGTAATGCAATGGACGCCATTCAAAGAAGGTAACTTCATTTATGCAAAACAGATTGGTAAAGAGCGAGGGTACTGGTATCTATATGATTACGATGTGATTCAAATTTAGGAGGCACTATGCAAGGAAAGAATATTAGATATCATCTCAGCAAAAGGATTCAAGATTGGGCAAATAGCGTAGATGATAGCGAAATCAAGGATCTTATCTTGACCAAAACAATGATCACTGGTGGAGCTATCGTCTCCCTTCTTCAAGGCGAGATGCCTCATGATTATGATGTTTACTTTAGGGACGGTCAGTCTCTATTGAAGGTTGCAGAGTATTACGTCAAAAAATATACTGCATCCGCATATCCAGAAGTAAAGGAAGACGAAAGTAGCAAACTGCCAATCGTCCAGCGCTGTAAGTGGAATGAAGAAGAAAAGAAGTGGACGGTTATCAATGGTGACATGCCAGTTGTGGATGAACGCATTAGAGTATTTATCAGAAGCAAAGGTATTACTTCTCTTGGCGCATCGTTCGAAGACATCGAAAACCGAAAAGCGATGGCTCAAATCAATGCGGATGCAAAGGCTGCCTCCAAAGAAAACAAACACAAGGATAATTACCGGCCTGTGTACATGACAAACAATGCTATCACTCTGTCTAATAAAATACAACTGATTCTAAGGTTTTATGGAGAACCGGAGAAGATTCACGAGAACTATGACTTCATCCATTGCACATCCTACTGGAAGAGTTGGGATGGCGAACTTATCCTTCCTTCCAGAGCACTCGAAGCCATCATCAACAAGGAGCTGTACTACATCGGAAGCAAATACCCTCTGTGCTCTCTTGTTAGAACCAGAAAGTTTTTGAAGCGTGGGTGGACAATCAACGCTGGGCAGCTAGTCAAAATGGCTCTTCAGCTTCATGATCTGGATCTCACCAATCTCCATGTGTTTGAAGAACAACTCATCGGTGTTGATAGCGCATACTTTATGAACTTCCTATTTTTGCTCAAAGAGAAAGAGCAACAAGACCCGTGTTTTAGTATGTGCAGTAACTACCTTATTGACTTGATCAACACTGTCTTCGATGACAAAGACCTTGTTGATTATATTGAGGAGGACGGAGATGGGACGGCGCAAGAAGACTCCGTATGATGAATGTGTATGGGAGATCTCATATGTAAACAATGAGGAATACGTTATTACCTCACCAACGTTTTATGACAGATCTTCCTATTCGCTATGGCAGAAACTTGGCAACTCTGAATGGGTAAAACTTGGGGCAGCAAAAACTCCTCCTAAATTATATGAAAAATATATCGAACGATAAAGGAGAAATAATATGATTCAAATTAGGCATGGCGTGTTTGAAACTAATAGCAGTAGCACGCACAGCGTTACCGTATTTTCAAAAAAGTTTAGTCCTTCAACCCTTGATGTCTATAACGATGGATATATTCATGTTAATCTTGGTGAGTTTGGCTGGGAAGTTAGAAACTATTATTCTCAGAATGAAAGATTGTCATATTTGCTTACAATGCTGTATGAACTGACTGGAAGGAATATTCCTTATTCGCACAACTACGAACAGAACGTAATGGAATCTATGATTGAATCTGATGATTTTACACGCATTGTCGAAGATGTTTGTTCATATACAGATGCAGACGGCATCGTCATTGATAACACATATGGTTATATTGATCACCAGTCATCTACCGATGAATATAGAACCATTGATGAGTTTTTGGATGATTGCGGGTGTACAATTACGGAATTTGTATTTGGCGATGTATGCGTTCACACAGACAACGACAACCATTAAACGGAGGTTTATATGTTTTCAATTCGTCCAAGCGTTTTCGAGACCAATAGTAGCAGCACCCATAGCCTGGTTATGTGTATGGGCGACGATTTTGTGCGATTTAAAAATGGTGAAACCTTTCTGAATGAAAGCTGGGGGTCTGATTCAAAGTTTGCAGATAAGCAGTTTGTCACAAAAGAAGAGGCAATTGATATTATTGTGCACAACACATATAGTGGTGGTTCAAACAATCCAACCGAACTTTCTTCAATGAGTTCAGAGGATTTTGATGGATTGTGCAAAGAATATGAAATCTATAGCTACGACTCATATGGCGGGTATCATGAGCGATTTTCTGATAGCTTCACCGCACCGTCTGGAGAAAAGGTAGTTGCATTCGGATATTATGGCTGGGATTAATGAGGAGAACCTATGATTAGCGTTAGACAAAGTGTATTTGAGACAAACAGTAGTTCAACCCATAGCGTAACAATTTGCAATGAATCTGATTATGAGCGTTGGAAACGCGGGGAGATTTTGTTTGCTCCATACGAAAATCGATTCGTAGAAAATCTGCCTTTGAGTCCAGTGGAGCAAGAAAAAGCAAAGCAAGACTACAAAGAACAGTCAAATATGTTCTGGAAGCCGTGGGATGTTCTTACGAAGGATGAGCAGAGTCAATGGTATAAAAACTGGTCCGCAACCCACAAATATCACGGGAACTATGAGACTTTTGATGAATACTACCGGCATGATCTAAACTACTTTGACGAATCTTTCGTTTCGCAATCAGGCGATAAGATCGTTGTATTTGGCCGGTACGGGTACGATGGGTAGGAGGAAATCATGGCTCTAATTGGACGGTATCGAAATGGTAATTATGATGTTCTGATTTTTGAAGACGGAACCAAAGTCAGAAAAAATGACCTCGATTTTTTCGAGGCAGAATCACCGGAGTCTATGGACATCAAAATCACAAACCAGTGCGATATGGGGTGCCCTATGTGTCATGAGGACTCAAAGCCAGACGGAAAACATGGAGATATTATGGGAGCAAAGTTCATTGAGACCCTACACCCATATACTGAACTCGCTCTCGGTGGCGGGAATCCTTTGTCGCATCCAGACCTGGTTCCATTCCTAGAGAAGTGCAAGTCTTTGAAACTCCTCCCAAGCATGACAATCCACCAGAAGCATTTTATGGACAACCTTGATCTACTGCTGGATATGCAGAAGAACCATCTATTCTATGGGCTCGGCATCTCTATGGTAGATCCGACAGAAGACTTTCTTTCTGCTGTAAAATGGTTCCCAAATGCAGTGATTCACGTTATCAACGGAATTGTGTCTGTCGATCAGCTTAACCAGCTTGCAAACCGTGATCTTAAGATTCTAATTCTCGGATATAAAGATTTCCGTAGAGGTCACAAATACTATTCGCGTAAAATCGAAGAGAAGAAATTAGAACTGTACGATGCTCTTCCGGACCTTATCTCAAAATTCCTTGTTGTAAGTTTTGACAATCTGGCAATAAAGCAGCTTGAATTAAAAGAGCGTCATATTTGTAAAAACTGGGACGAGTTTTATATGGGAGACGATGGCCAGTTTACCATGTACATCGATACTGTTAAACGTGAATTTGCAAAAAGTTCTGTATCTATCAGGAGATGGCCTTTAATGGACTCCGTCATCCCAATGTTCCAGAAGGTTAAAGAAGGATAAAAAATAGCCGCCCGTCCGGGCGGCTAGACAAATCAAATATCAACACCAAGCTTTTTAGCAATATCCTCAAGAGACATTCCAGCCTGCTTGGCTTGGTCAATGATGGATTTCGCAGTAACAGGATGAAGAAGTCTGTTCTTCTTCTCTTCCAAAACAGCAATCTCCGCCTTCTTTTTCGCAATCTTCTCTTCGATGACTGCAACTCTTTCCTCAACACTTCTTATTTGCCGCGCCATTATGCAGCACCTCCTTTTTTGCAATCATATCATAACCAAAATTTTAAGTCAATAAAAAAGAAAGGCGAATTTTATGAACACAAACTTAACTGAAATTATTTTTCTGGTAGACGAAAGCGGTTCTATGTTTTCAATGAAGGATGATACTATCGGTGGGTTCAATTCTTTTATTGAAGATCAGAAGAACAATGAAGGTGACGCAAATATTACCCTCGTAAAGTTTGCCAATACTCACTCATATGTGTATGAGGCTGTTGATCTGCGGGAAATTAAACAAATGACTGGCGCAGATTACAATCCTGGAGGCTGTACGGCTCTGCTGGATGCAATTGGAGACACTATGAACGAGGTGGGAAAGCGCCTCTCTGACACTCCTGAAGATCAGCGGCCCGGAAAGATCATCTTTATTATTACTACCGATGGATATGAAAATGCAAGCCATCGTTTTAATAAATCACAAATTAAAGAGATGATTGAGCATCAGAGAACTAAATATAGCTGGGAGTTTATGTTTATTGGGGCGGATATTGATTCTGTAGCAGAGGCCGTATCTCTTGGTATTGACGCTAAGATGGCAGCCAACTACAGCAAAACTAGTATTGGAACTGAAGTGCTTTATGACACCATCTCATGTAGCGTGAAGGGCTATCGGAACACCGGAACAATTGCAGATGACTGGGGCGATAAGCTTAGCGTCGATCTTTCTTCATGCCAGTCAACATCAGCAAAAAATACCATGGACTAATATATGAGAGGCATACAAATAACAATGTTTAGTGCCAGAGATTTAAAAGACATATTATCTTCTAATATTCCGGACAATGCTCTGGTGTATGTGAGAGCGGATTATGCAGATTATTCTTGCGAAATCTCAAAAATGATTGTAACAAGAACACCAATCACTGAGCAATATCCAGACCCAAACAGTTTTATTTGGGAGGTTGAAGGATATGAGTCTCTGTATGATAAATGTGATCTAGCACAATATGATCGCTCCGCTCCGATTACAGCTATTTGCTTTATATAATGAGGTATCTATGAGAGTTTTAATTTTACTGCGTGGAGCTCCTGGATGCGGCAAGACTACGTGGATTGAGAATAATGGTTTAAAGCCTTATTCTCTTTCCGCAGACGATCTGAGACTGATGTGCCAAAGCCCCATTTTAGGAGTTGATGGATCTTATGGCATCAGCCAAAACAACGATAAAACCGTATGGGAAATCCTTTTTCAGTTGTTGGAAGCACGAATGCAGCGAGGAGAATTTACTGTTATCGATGCTACAAACTCAAAAACATCCGAAATGAATCGGTATAAAACGCTTACCAGTGAGTATCGGTACAGAATTGTACTTGTTGATATGACCAACATTCCGATCGATGTGTGTAAGAAGCAAAATGCTATGCGTCCACAGTATAAGCAAGTCCCAGACGATGTGATCGAGAGGATTTATTCCAGATTTGCCACCCAGAAGGTACCATCCGGCATCAATGTTATTACCCCTGATCAGCTGCAGTCAATCTGGTATAAGCCGATGGACTTATCTCAATATAAGAAGATTCACCACATTGGTGATATTCATGGTTGCTATACGGTTCTAAACAACTATTTAGGGGGAGAAATTCATGCGGATGAGTTTTACATCTTCACGGGTGACTATATTGACCGAGGACTGGAGAATGGAGAGGTTGTCAAATTTCTCTGTTCCATACTCGAAATGCCGAATGTTCTTCTCTTGGAAGGAAACCATGAGAGATGGATCTACTGCTATGGGAAAGGGAAACCCGCAAAGTCACAAGAGTTCGAAAAAAGAACCAAGCAAGAGTTAATTGATGCTGGAATTTCTGAAAAAGATGCTCGTATCCTATACAGAAAGTTCGCACAATGCGCTTATTATCGCTTTCATGACAAGATTGTTTTAGCGACGCATGGCGGCCTGAGTTTAATTCCGGAAAATCTATCTCTTGTTCCGACAGAAGAGATGATCAAAGGGACTGGCCAATATGATGACTATGAGATTGTTGCAAAACATTCGATGAAGTAATGCCCGATAATGTATATCAAGTCTTTGGACATAGAAACACTAAATCGCTGCCTACCCATTTGTCCAAGAGATGTTTTGATCTCGAAGATTCTGTCGAATTCGGAGGATCTTTGCGGGCCGTTACACTTGATGAATCTGGATTTAATATAATAGAAATTCGCAACACCGTATTTAGAGATCTAAACATCAAAAAGAAGAATAATATTGATGCTGTCGATGTCGCTTCACTCGTAGAGTCAATGAGACAAAACAAGTACATCCAGGAAAAAAGATTCGATCATATCTCTTCGTTTAACTTTACGCCAAGAGCATTCTATGATCGGGCTTGGGATGAGCAAACCATAAAGGCTCGCGGTTTATTTATTGATACTGAGAGCAATAAGGTGGTCGCAAGAGCATATGAGAAGTTTTTCAACATCAATGAAAGATCAGAGACCAAGTTCGGCGTGCTGAAGAACGTATTGAGATTCCCTGTTATGGCATATGTAAAGGAAAATGGGTTCTTGGGGCTCGTGTCTTACAACCATAAAACAGGTGATTTATTGCAAGTAAATCTACTCCAGATGGTCCATATGCAAATAATCTACGCGAGATTTTTTATCAGCAAGTACAAAACATTGAAGCAGTTAAAGAGTACCTAAAAAACAACAATGTTACGATGGTGTTTGAGTGTATTGATCCAGAAAATGATCCTCATATTATTAAGTATGAAAGCAGAAAGCTTGTATTACTTGATATTGTTGAAAATGATCCAACATTCAAAAAGCGCCCATACTTTGATGTTGATTATGTTGCAACTATGCTCAAGCTTGAATGTAAGCATCTTGCGTATGTTCTTTCTGATTGGCAATCATTTTGTGATTGGTATAGTGAAGTTACATCAAAAGATTATATGTACAAAGGTTCATTTATCGAAGGGTTTGTACTTGAAGATTTTGATGGGTTTATGGTTAAACTGAAGCTGCACTATTACAATACATGGAAACATATGAGAAGTGTTGTAGATGCTGTCAACCAATGCGGTTATTACCGATACACATCATCACTGGTTTCGAAAGAAGAGAATCTGTTTTATGGATGGTATAAAAACATGGGGAAAGACTTATTTGAAGGACTTGACATCATCTCTCTCCGCGAAGAATTTTACAAATACCTTCATAAAAACAACAACTAAATAATGTGCTTGTTTCTATTGATATAAAGAGTGATGATATAAAAAATCTATTAGGAGGCCTTATGCCAAACAAGTTAACAATAGGCTTGCTTTCTTTGGCTTCTGTGATATGTGGCGCGATGATTGGATTTCAAATATCCAATCATCCGTCAGAAGTTGCAGAACCCATCCAAACTCCTGAACCATTAGTAATTATAGAAGAACAAATAGTAGAAGTTGATACAGGCATTGTTCCATATTACGAACAAATTTTAGAAACCGCATCTGATGAAGATATGTATATTCTTGGGTGTGTCATAAGAGCCGAGGCTGGCAACCAGTCTTTTTTGGGGCAAAAGGCTGTTGCAGAAGTAGTCCTAAATCGTGTGATGTCTCCTAAGTTCCCAAACACAATTAAAGAAGTAGTATATCAAAAAGGTCAGTTCTCTACAGCTTCCGTGCTGACAAAATATCCTCCGACGGATATGCAGTACGAAGTGATTGAAGCTGTATTTCAAGAAAGCGAACCATCTCTACCGAGTGACGTTTTTTTCTTTGCTACTTACCCATTTCGAGAAGTATATGAACAAATTGGAGACCATTATTTTTGTTACTAAGGAGTAACCAAATGGTCAAAATTCTGCTTGGAGGAAGTCCATGCACATATTGGTCTATCTCGAAAACAAAAGGAAGGGAAACATCCGCGTCCGGAGCTGGATGGGAGCTATTTCTCAATTATCGAATTGCAAAAGAAAAATTCCAACCAGACTTCTTCTTATATGAAAATAATTGGTCAGCGTCTGCTGACATCAAAAATCAAATACAGGAAGAGCTTCAATGCGAGCTTTTCAGAATGAATAGCAGCCTAGTGTCGGCACAAAGCAGAGATCGGTTTTATGTATGTAACTGGGGTAATATTCTCCCGGCCGACAGGGGAATTTTTCTCAAGGATATTTTGGTTACTTCAGATCCTGATTGCGGACCATTCTATGAATTAGATCTTCCGATATTATCTCAAAAAGAAATGGCCTACATGGTACGCCAAACAAAAGATGGGAGAAACCATTTTGACTTCGGCCATTACCATGATGTGTTGTCCGGGAAAAGTAGTTGTATCACAGCCAACACAGCAAAAGGAGTACCGTACAACGTGTTGTGCGAACCGATAAGGATTGGCACAATCAAAAACCATGCAAAAAACCAAGCAAAACATAATAGCAAACAATATCGTGTTTATAGCTCAGAAGGAAAAGCAACAACCCTATGCGGAGAGGGCGGTGGAGTTGGTGCAAAGACTGGACTATATGCAGTTCCGAGATCATCATCTGAACAATTGCCGTATTACTCAGTTCGCAATGGATTGATACTGGTCGATGGAGAATGGCATCCTGTTGGATTGCAGGATGGAGATTATATCATAAGAAAGCTATTGCCTATTGAAGCAGAGCGGTTGCAGACAATGCCAGACAATTATACCGCAGCAGTAAGCACAACTCAGAGGTTGCGTGGTCTCGGAAACGGATGGACTGCAGAAGTAATTATCCATCTCTTGGGTGTTGCTCTGAGAGATATAGCAAGGGACGAGAAATTACTTGTTTTGTCTATGTACGATGGGATCGGAACTGGCAGATATTGTTTGCAAAAGATGGGATTTTCCAATATAGAGTACCACGCATATGAGATCGATAAATACGCAATGAAAGTATCGTCAAGCAACTACCCAGATATTATTTATCATGGAGATGCTTTCAACATTAGAAACGAAAATGAAAGATGGTGGAAAAGATGATTATTGCAATTGTTTTACTGATTTTTGTTGTTGCTATTTCAGTTGGAGTAATTGTAAAAATACTCGTAATTGACCCTAAGACAATGTGCGATTCATGTAAATATCTTAGAATTAAAAACAAAGACAGTGGTAGGTTTAAGTATTTATGTGGAAACGAAAATGTCCCATTTGGGAAATTTGATAAAGGTCCATCATTTTGTTCCTATTATTGCATAAGAGACAACCACACAAAGGAGGACGAAAATAATTGAGTTACGCAGATGAACTGTTTATTCAAAACTGTAAGGATATTCTGGCCCACGGGGTATGGGACACCGGCCAGCAGGTGCGCCCCCGGTGGGAGGACGGTACCCCCGCCCACACGGTGAAGAAATTCTGTATCGTCAACCGTTACGACCTGCGGGAGGAGTTTCCCGTCCAGACCATCCGAAAGATGGCCTTCAAGAGCGCGGTGGACGAGCTGCTGTGGATCTGGCAGAAGAAATCCAACAACATCCACGACCTCTCCAGCCACATCTGGGACGCCTGGGCCGACGAGAGCGGCTCCATCGGCAAGGCCTACGGCTATCAGCTGGGGGTGAAACACCAGTATGCCGAGGGGATGTTCGACCAGGTGGACCGGGTGCTCTACGATCTCAAGCACAACCCGGCCTCCCGGCGGATCATGACCAACCTCTATAACCACCACGATCTCCATGAGATGGCGCTCTACCCCTGCGCCTACTCCATGACCTTCAACGTCAGCGGCAAGACCCTAAACGCCATCCTCAACCAGCGCAGCCAGGATATGCTCACCGCCAACGGCTGGAACGTGATGCAGTACGCCGCCCTGGTCCACATGATGGCCCAGGTGTCCGGTCTGGAGGCCGGCGAGCTGGTCCACGTCATCGCCGATGCCCACATCTACGACCGCCACGTGCCGGTGGTGGAGGAGATCATCGCCCGCACCCCCTACGAGGCTCCCAAGCTGTGGATGGACCCGAATATTACCGATTTCTATGCCTTCACCAAGGACAGCTTCAAGCTGGAGGGCTACCAATTCCATCCGTTGGAGCAGGCCATCCCTGTGGCTGCATGAGGTGAGCATGAACTTAATTGCATTAGTTGATTCTCATTGGGGTATAGGCAATGCTGGAGATCAGCTTGCCTATCTCCCCTCTGACTTAAAACGCTTTAAGGAATTAACCTCCGGTCATGCAATTATTTTTGGATCAAAGACAATGCTCACTTTCCCTCACGGACGGCCACTGCCAAGCAGAGACAACTATCTTCTCACTAGACGTAATGAGTTTGTGAGTGGAGTAACTGTATGCCACAACATTGAGCAAATTCTTTCGGTAGTCCCAAATGATGCATTTGTGGTTGGCGGAGGAGAGATCTATAAACAGTTTGAACCATACTGTGATACTGCTTTTATCACAAAAATGGCCAAATCCTATAAGGCAGACACATGGTTCCCAAACTTAGATCAAAACTCAAAATGGAGATTGATTGACGAGTCTCCATTGCAAGAAGAAAACGGGATTCCGTTTCGATATATAACATACAAAAGGAGAACAGAATGAGCCGATTTTTGTTAATCGTCGGCCCTTCAGGCTCCGGAAAGACATCTGTATGCGATATGATGAAGCCTTACGGTAAAAGTCAGATCGCGTCATACACAACTCGAAAACCTAGATATGCCAGGGAAGACAGTCATACGTTTATTGACAACTATGAAGAATGGAAATTAGACAATCCGGATGACACAATTGTTGGATTTACGTTCTTCGATGGTAACTATTATTGGGCAACTTCAAGCCAAGTTGAATCAAATGATTTATATGTAATTGATATGGCTGGAGTTGAATATTTCCGAAAGAACTATAAAGGGAATAAGGATGTTCGTATTGTTTATATTAAAGTTTCTATTATAGAACGATTCAAAAGGATGATTAAAAGAGGTGATTCAAAATGGTCAGTGATTAAACGCATCATCGGAGATTTATACCGCTTTCGAAACGCGGCACAAAAGGCTGATTTTATCGTTCGAAACGACAATATCTGGCGGTGTAGAGATCAAATTTTAGAGTACATGGGTACGATTTGATATTTCTGCAGAAGGAGAATGCGTATTGAACGATATACACACGGTCGAGTCTTGGCTCGGCCAAGAAAATAAATTAGGTCAAGATATTTGGTATAAGAAGTATCAGAAAAACGGCGAAACATTTGATGAGTGGATGGACAGAGTCAGTCTGAACAATTCGGTGTTCAGGGAGCTGATTGAATCTAAACGACTCATCCCCGGTGGACGAATTTTGAGCAATGTTGGAATTGATGATGATTCGTGCGGGATGTCTAACTGCTACAGCCGTGGATTTATCGAAGACAGTTACGATGATATTATGCAGGCGGCAGTCGATATTGGGAAAACCTTTAAGGCACAAGGCGGCGAGGGTCTGAGTTTGTCTAAGTTGCGGCCAAAAGGGACACCGATTGGAGATAAATACGAGTCTGACGGAATCATTCCGTTTATGAAGATTTACAACGAAGTTACAGAAGGAACTTCACAAGGAGGAGCAAGAAAGGGTGCTCTTCTTATAAGTCTTGATGCATGGCACAAAGAAGCTATGAACTTCATCACGATTAAATCGGAAGCAGGACTAATTGAAAAAGCAAACCTCAGCCTTGAGATCGACAATGAATTCATGGAATGTGTCAAGGCTTATTATGAAACTGGAGAGGTAAAAACTGTTACCCGTCATGAAAACTATAGTGGGCACGAAGTTGAATGGGAAGTAACCCCTATTGACGTATTTAAGGCATTCATCCACAACAATTATGAATGGGGCGACCCTGGATGTCTTTTTGTCGATAAGTTTAGAAACTATAATCTGATGGAATTTTGTGATAACTATCAGATTGAAACTTGCAACCCTTGTGGGGAACAACCCTTACCAAAACATGGAGCATGCAACTTAGCCGCAATCAACCTTTCTGAGTTTGTTATATATCCATATACTGATCGTGCGTATTTTGATTGTGATTCATTTGAAAAAGCTGTAAAGGCTGGTATCCAGTATCTCGATGAGATTGTTGATCTTAACTCCAATCGGCACGCTCTCCCTCAGCAGAAAGATATGGCTTTACGTTTCAGAAATTGTGGACTTGGAGTCATGGGATACGCAACAATGCTGATGAAACTGGGGATGAGATATGGGTCCGATGAAGCAATTTCATTCTCTGACACTCTATTCTCATTCATGTTTAAAACTGCTGTTAATTCTTCATGCAATAATGCATATAAACTTGGAAAATTCCCTGGATATGATGGCCATATTTTTGATAGCACCATCATGAAGAACCACTTTGCCAATGATGCAATTGATGAAATGAGAATTGCTGGTCTTCGCAATTGTAGCCTTCTGTCAATTGCACCAACTGGATCTATTGCTACTATGCTTGGAGAGTCTGGTGGCATCGAACCCGAATTTGCTATCTCATATACTCGGAGAACGGTTGGACTTACCGATAACGAAGACCATTATTACACCGTGTACTGTAAGGCAGCAAGAGAATATCTTGATCTTCATCCTGAATGCAATGGAGTTCTTCCTGATTATTTTGTTGCTTCCTCTGATATCGATCCTATTCGTAGAGTCACTACCCAGGCCATCATTCAGAAGCATATTGATACGGCCATCAGTTCCACCGTTAACCTTCCTGAATCTGCGACAGAAGATGATATGGCTCGTATCTATATCGAGGCGTGGAAACAAGGAACTAAGGGATTAACGATCTTCCGGTCTTGGTGTAAACGTGAGGCAATCTTAACTACCGGAGATGTCACAAAGACACAAGGCAAATCCACTGACAGAATCTGTGCCGACTGCTTAAACAGAGGCATGATCATTGGAGTAGATGATGATTTGATGTCAATCAAAAAGACCATCATCAATGGATGCGGGAAATTTTATCTTCATGTTGACTTCGATGAGAATTCTCTTGAGTTCTTAGAAACCTACATCGATATCGGTTCTGGCGGAGGGTGTGAACGCAATCTACAGTTCATTTCTCGATTGATTTCTCTTGCTCTGAGAGCCGGAGTCCCTCTGGAAGCTATTATTGACCAAGCATACAGTATCCGTCCGTGTAATGCGTATCTTGCTCGTACTAAGTCGAAAGGCGACACTTCTCCGGGAACCTCATGTCCGTCTGCAATCGGGAGAGCACTCGAAGCTATGAAACAAAAGGCAACATATCTTTACGGAGATGAAACTGAAGAGACACAAGAAAAAACTAGCGAAGATCTAAGCAAAAAAGGCAATAGTAGCGCAACAGAATCAAAACATAATGAAAGTCTTTCGAAATGTCCAGAATGTGGCGCTCAACTCCGGTTTGAGGGCGGATGCGATGTATGCCCTGATTGTGGATATTCTCATTGTGGATAATGGAGGATAATAACTTGAATAAATTTAGCAAAGTTAGTTACGAACAGTACGCCGCAGCAGTTGGCGGCGACATCGATCTGCGTGCAGAGTACGAAGCTATTAAGTTGCCCAAGAGGGCAACTTCTGGCTCGGCTGGATATGATTTTTTTGCGCCGTGCGATATTTTTCTTTCTCCAAAGGAGGACATTAAGATTCCGACTGGGATTAGAGTTCAGTTAGATGAAGACAAGCTTCTTGCTTGCTTCCCTCGTAGTGGGCTCGGTTTTAAATATCGAATCGGCCTAAATAACACTGTCGGAATTGTGGATTGCGATTATTTTTATTCTGACAATGAAGGACACATTTACTGTAAGCTTTATAACGGCGGAGACCAAGAAGTGTTTATTGAAAAAGGATCTGCTTTCATGCAAGGCATTATTTTGCAATATTTTCGTACAGCAGATGATGATTCAGACGGGGTGAGAAATGGTGGCTTTGGATCAACCGGTTAATAATCAATTGCTGTATGGAGTTAAAGATATACAGCAAATATTTGGGATTGGGAAAAATTTAGCATACAAGCTTATAAAAACCAGTGGATTCCCATCAATTAATATCAACGGAAGATATTATATCCCAAAATCAAAACTAGACAAATGGATTGAGTCTAATACAGGACGACACATCGAGTTATAGTTTTATATTATAAGCAAAATAGACGCACGGGTGTTTCCCGTGCGTCTATTATTTATTATATCTTGGTATTGTTGCAGAGCAAATTATTCCTCATCAAGCAATGAAACAGCTTCTCCGCATTGGTTCTCCATCAAATGATAGTAGATGTTTAATGTAACTGTAATACTGGAATGTCCAAGCAACGAACTAACAGATTTAACATCTGCACCACGCCTTAAAAGGTTAGATGCAAACGTATGTCTAAGAGTATGAGGAGATACGTTATGTAGCCCGCATCTACTCGCAGCTCTTTTAATTTGCTTCTGCAATGCTGTAACCATCGGGCGAGTTCCGGCGGAAGTTTCCAGAACGCTCACTCCGTGTTTGCTTGCCTCTCTCAGCTTGCTGAGCGCCCCAAGAGCGGATTTATTCAATGGTATAATACGATTACCTTTCTTTGTTTTTGGCGTCGCCTGTATCTCCTGGTGGCATCCTCCGGCTAATTCTCCATTGATGTCTCTGTCCTTCACGATGATTGCTGTTTTCCGAACATACATCTCTCTTCTTTTTACATTAATGTCTGCCCAATCTAAAGCAACCATTTCTCCTTCCCGTAGGCCTGTGTGTAGCATTACCACAAAAGCATCCCTGTATGAATACTTCGGACGCCCGTTACTAAATTCTTGGAATAACTCGGAAAAAAGTCGTTTAGACTCTTCCGGAGATAAAGCACGAGCATCTTTTACTGCAAATTTATCGGCAGATGGGAGAACAACAGGAGACATCAAATTTGTATCCAAATCTCCTTTTGATACTGCATGCGATATACAATTACTCAGCAATTCATACGCCTTTTTTACGGTTGCGCGAGATGTGCTTGCGTTGCTTAAATTCAAAATAAATATTTGTAATTCATCGGCTGTAATATCGCACAGCATTCTATACTCAAATGCTGGCACAATATGATTTCTGAACACTGATTCAAGCCGATCATATGTACCTTGCTTCACTGCGGTTTTCTTATATAATCTCAGCCAATGTTTCATATACTCCACCAATGTCACATTGGACGGAGTTGAATACAGCATTACCTCATCGGATGATTTATATGTTCTAAGTTTCCGTACTACTTCAGCCCGCGTTTTCCCGTAGAGATATTTGACTTTCGCCCCAGGATACGGGACTACCTTAGCTGCCCATCTTCCGTCTTTTCGTTGGTAGACAGTTCCATCTCCATAACTAGAGCGTGAAGCTATTGCAGATTTCATGCTATCACCTCGCCATTATTATAAATGGCGGGTTAAAAATGAGTCAAATAATGTGGGGTGGAGCTTTACAATATGGTATGTCAAATTGCACAAGAGCAAAATTTGCAACTTTTTATTTTTTTCGTTTGACACCATTTAAGCGAAAAAAATAGTGAAAAACGGGTACAAAAAGGGACAAAATAAGAAACGCAAGCATCCAATATCATCCATATATATCCTTTTATTTGCATCGTTTTTCTTCATATATCACTTTTACCCAAACCCGGAAACCATTGCGGCGCAATGGTTTTAAAGAAAAAAGCCGATCATTTTTCAATGATCGGCTTCTGGAGGCGACACCCAGATTCGAACTGGGGGTGGAGCTTTTGCAGAACAAAACTTCTAAACCCGCAATCCATTGTGGCGCAATATATTCGCGTCCTTAAAAAATGGTTTGACACCATTTTAAGAAAAAATTGAAAATGGCTCAAAATTGAAATTCTACGAAATAGGCAATATTTTCTATGTTTTAACAACAAAAATTTTTTAAAACCAACGTAAAATAAGAATAGCTTTAGAACAATTGTATAAACTTCATTTTGTAAAAAATAAGGGTGAAAAATCACCCTTATTTTTTATAGTTACTGTTCAGTATTTGCGCAGTTCCGAAAGTCTTCAATGAATGTGTTGGTTTCCGTTCGTTTCTTATATGATTCCTTAATGATGTCATACACAATATTAATTTCTCCGTTAGTCATGCCCCTAGACTCAAGAAATTTTTCGTATTGATCATATACCTTAAAGATACGATTAAATTCTTCTCTTGAGATCGGAATATCATCATTTGCAGCACGGTGAGAAAAGTCTATAATGCGATCTCTGCTGCTCTGAATAAACATTTCTTCTGTTAACTTGGTATTTGCATTCAAAGCTTCTGTTACATTCCCCAGTGTTTCGTTAAGATTTTTAATTGCATCATCATAGGCTTTTGCGCGATTATCTACCCAGTTCATCCATTTGTTCCGTTTTGCGATATTGTCATCAGAATATCTGGTATTCACATCCTGTAGAAGCGCTTTAACTTCTTGTAACGTATTTTCAATCCGTGCTCTCTCTTCTTTTTTGCGAGTAAAACATTTTCTAATTTTAAAAAACTCAGGAACTATTTTTCCTTTGAATTCTAATATCTCTCCGATGAGTTGCATGACAAAAAAACATGCAATAAGAATGATAGCAACTTTAACCGGTATATTTAGGTACTCGACATATGATATCATGGCCAATCACCCACCTTTACTTAGGCGGACTCATGACTTTTGTTAGTCTCATTCCAATTCATAATTTCCTTAAGCTTGTCAAATCCAAACATAGCCGCATAAGCCACCATAAAGCCGGCAACAACCAACGCCAAAACAATATACCAGGTAGGTGCAATCGCATTCATCTGGCAATACATAATCCCACAGCAAATTGTAAGTACCTCTGCGATTACCAGAGCTAACAGGTTGGTTGGAAACTTATCCCAAGTAACCTTTTTCAACACCTCAACAACAATATTGGTCAACGCAACCAACACACCGATCATAGCAATCAAAACAGAAATTTCCATGTTATATACCCTCCCAATATTAAATAGGCGGACTATTTATAAACCGCTCATCTTGTTGAAACCCATTTGCTTGCGCTTGAGCATACTTAATTCCCTCTCCATTCGGACCTGTATTTTCAGCCTTACTCTTATCGACAATTTTGGATAGAACAATGCTGCAGGCTGTTCCTATAGGAGTAAACGCAACAGTATAACATGCCAAAGCGCCAGTGTATCCATAAACAATGCTTTTGTTGGCAAGAAAAAAGCCGCCAGCCAAACCAGCGGATAGAAGAAAAACAATATATAATGCCAATCGATTAGTAAATCCAATCGATTTAAGATGTTTGATGATTGCGTTTTGCTGTTTTCTTTGTGGCTTATTCAACATCATTTTTCGCCTCATCCCAATCAGAATATTTCCATTTATAACCTCCAGATGATTTTATTCGTCCGTTGCAACATTTATAAATACCGTCCAGAGGTATGTTGCTTATCTCAGATGCTTCTTTCGCAGAGCGAAATGTGCATATATATTGATTATCCATTGTGAATTGTAGCACAGCTTTTGGAGGGCGGAAGAAAAGTTTGGACGGAGGCGGATCATCAGAATATCGCCACTGAAATCCACCACCAGACAATCTAATTCCTTCACAGCAGAAACAAATCATTGCAACACTTAACCCAGTTGCCAGAGATGCTGCTGTTATAGACTCATATTCTTCCATCAAACTCCCAGCAAAATTATATTGTTTGACAGCCTTTCGTTTAGAACTACCTCTACTTCTCGCATCAAAAACAGAATATCTTTCATATGTGTTTAAAATATGCCGAATTGTACTTTTGGGATATCCAGTTTCTTGATGTATTTGATCATAGTTCAATTTTTTATCCCATAATTGATAAATAATGTTGTAATCTGTTGTTTGTGTCCCATCTCCACCAAGTGTACTATTGTAGCCGTTCTGATATGAATCGTATTGGTCAATCCAATATCTTTCCAAATCGTTCAGGAGATTGTCTGAGGCTTCTTCAATAATAGAGATGAAAAAAACAGAAATAGGATATTTTCTTAGCGCCCTGTATAACTTGTTGTCCTGTGTTAAACTGCAAGCAAGATGTTCTTTCCATCGTATTTCGACGCTTCTTGCTGTCTTTCCAATATAAACCTTTCCATTCAGTGTATTCTCAATTTTATAAATCACACCCATGATATTCAAGCCTGCCCAATCATTTTGGCAAAACGATACATCATCTCAACGAGTGTTTCTCTGGTCGGCATATCTTCCCACATATAGTTCGGCTCGCCGTTTGGCAGAGTACCGCTTCCCTTTACAAGGCCGGTAGAGATCGCCCAATTGCGGGAATCTTCAGACCAGCCGCCAGCGTCATTGTCCCGCAAAGTAGTACGGTACTCATTCATCAACTCAGTAAAACGTGCCAGATCCATATCATCATCCTCCTGTATTCCATTTAAAATGTCTTGCACTTCTTTTCTAAGAGCGTCCATGCTCTTCCCATGCTTTGGCAACCATTGTCCCATATCAGCATGGGCAGATCCATACCCGGCCCGAGACGCTTCTGCATGGTCGCTAATACCAGACACTGGATAACCAAGTTTCACAACACAATATACGTTCCATGCAACCAACATCTTCCACATACGGTCAAAATATGTTTGATTCTTTGCTACATCATAACCAACCATAGTTCCTCCGTTGTAGGTATGACCGGCAGGCTCGCAGACCTCCCATTGTACTTTTGAATTGTTCCATGAGCCATTCTTTCCTGATCCGCAACCCCATGGGCGCGCATTCAACGGCATAGCAAGAATAATCTTACCTTCACCCAAATGAAAATCGCCCAAGATGGCGTTCACACCCCATCCGGACGATTCTTTGTTCATTAAATTAAAAATAACGTCAGCGCTTGGCTGGGCCACTCCAATGGAGTGATTCACAGAACCAACCGGTGTAATATACCGTTTTGCTTTGTAAGCTCCATTCTTGATAGCATAACGAACTTCAAGATGGGATTCTACGTAAGAAATACACTCTTGTTTGGTCAATCATCATCCCCCCCTAGTATTATACAATAAACCCATTGTATCCTGCAGCCTTCAACCTATCCAGCAAACGCTCAGCATTAAGCTTTACAGAAAAGGCACCGACTTGGACTTTATAGAAGAGTCCACTCTTTGCAATAAACGGATTCTGAAATCCGCTCGCAATTAGTTTTTGTTTTAAATTCTCTGCATTTTGCTTACACAAAAATGCACCTACTTGAACTCTATAAAGTGTTGGAGTGGTAGGCTCTTGCTTCATGTAAACACACATCACATTATCAATAGGCCTTGAATAGACCTGTGATGTCTTTCTTTCTCCTTCTATGAGCAATCTAGTGGAACCTCCGCCATCCAGATTCACAGCATATTGAGCGCCGAGTTCAAGAAAAATATTCTGCAAATCAGCATATGCTAAACCTGGGCTATCTACAGACACAACAAAATATGTGGTGGCATTCCAACCGATGCAAGTCCTGCGCGCTTTATAGTTCAGTTCTGTGGCATACGTGATTTTAGCAATTGCCCCATCTACAATCAGAGGAGGATAAGCAGACACGAAATCCCTGCACTCTGGACAATTATCCAATGTAGTAAATTTGAGTTCTTTGTCTCCACAAACAGCAACGCCCGGATATGTGTTATAGGAAGTAGTTACAAGTTCATCTTTAAATCCAAAGCATGTGTTGCCGTTTGAAGTAGAAAAGAAGCCACCATTCGTAATAATGGTGGGTTTTACTGACTGTCTTTTGTAGAAAGAATCTACAGTTTCTGTGGGTTGGTTGCATAAAGCAAAATCAATTTTATCAATATCCGAGAAGACAGTTTTAATGATATGAACATATGGATATTTTTGATGAGTTAAAACATCAATCATAGCATCCTCCTGTATTAAAAAATAGCCACTATTGGATTAATTATAAATCAAAATTCTCGATCAAATTACACATCCTGTTGCTGACATACAAATTGCACAGTCCGGCCGCTTGGCTTGAGCCTGGGCTGCCACCTGAGCGATAGAATAGCGGAACTTGTTGAGAAACAGCTCTATAGAGTCGATAGAGGTAAAAGAAATGTCGATAATGTGTTTCATTTTAATTTGTAGCTCCTCCGCAAGAAGTGTATGCATCTATTACAAAGAAAAACTTCCATCGCCAGATACATATATCAGCGCAAAATAAATTCCAATATAATCCAATGACGAGTTAATGGGTGATACCGCCAGATAGTTGGCACAGCCGCGCCAATCCAGGGTCATGTGGATGTCCGTGCCCGTCCACCCGTAGCCGTGGACGGTGCCCCACGGCGTCCGGGACAGCAGCCTGCCGCCCACCTTCAGCCCCACACAGGGGGAACCGTCCGGGTTCCACATCCCTCCGTTGAGGATGTAGTCCGCGCCGGTCTCCCCCTTCACTTCCGTCAGAGACTTGCGGCACTTGGTGACCACGATCTCCAAACGGCTGACCTGCTCCAGCGGCACATGGGCAATCTGTTTGTTCATTTTAGTTCCTCCGAAAATCAGATGCTGCCAGCTCTGGATACTACTCGATATCTATGGTCATCTCGTGGCCATCACCGGCATAATCAAAATAGACGCTTATAAGCGCATTGCCTGTCATGTTGTATATGCTGAACTGGGAAAACAGGCTGCTGAACCTTCCGCCATCTATTGTATAGCCTTGTGATCCGGCTCTAACAATAAATTCGTCAAAAAACCGCAAGTCGCAGGGCGAATTGTTGTTAATCACAATGCTCTGCACCATCGGGTCCGTCTCAACCGCCCTCACCGCCGCCGGATAGGTGCTGAACACATTCCCAACAGTCTGCCCTTTCTCTGCGAGGGCGGCCTTCAGGTCAGCTTTCGTATCGTTCAACCTCTCCAATTTTTCAGCAGTAGTCCCCATTATACTACCTCCCCGTTGATAGTGTCTAAAATATCATTGATTGCACCAATCTCACTGGCAATAATTTCTCGAATCGTATTATCAACATATGTTTTAGGGGTAGCATCATTTATGTCTATTGGAGATGCCACATTTAAAATTCTCACTGGCCTTCCAGAATTTGTTGCGGCCAGTGCAAGCACTGGATTAGATGATGGATCTATTCCACCGCCAATCATAGTACCAGCCTCAGCGCCATCCATTAGTTTACAAATTATAGCTTTCCCTTCCATCGTGATGTCTCCGGTCATTGTTCCGCCAGAAAGCGGTAAAGCTCCAATATTTGCTGGAGTCACCCCAAGCGCTGTTCGTGCCGCAGCAGCCGTTGTCGCCCCTGTGCCACCCCTGGCAACAGGCAAAGTTCCAGTCACACCAGGTCGTGGAGATGATGCCATAACGTTAGCCGCAGATGTGCTTCCCAGATTAACCAACAATGATGGGCTTGCTCTTAAACCAGTTCCACCATTTGCAACAGGCAAAGTTCCAGTAATTCCAGGCGTAACATTTGCGCTCCCATCAAAACTGGCCGTGGACGTAGACCCAAGGTTGGTGCGAATGGTACGAGCAGTAGCTAGTTTAGTAGCAGTTCCTGCGTTGCCAGATACTGTGGTCTGGGCCGGATGGACGTGATCACTGCGGGCAACTGTGGTTGCGGTACCAACAGCTGCTGTGCCAGCCACCTTTGGTACTGTGGTAGAGAAGCTCACATGAGTACCATGGCTGGCCGCTGCCGCCCCCAAATCCGCCGGGGTAGGCTTACTGAGAGGGCTATACAGTGTCGTCCAGCCTCGCCACACTCCAGCTATCCGGGTGGCCGTGTGGAGTTTGCCTGTGGGGCCGAAAACAATCATGGACACATCTGTACCCTGCTCTGTGACGGACAGGATGCCGGTCAGGTCTCCGGACTCCGGTACATTTTTGGTGGTCACACCGCCGTCTGTGGCAAACACGCCGCCCCGCTGCTGCTCCAGAGCCCAGGCGTACAGGTCGTCCCGTGTGGGAGTCGGCAGAGGGCTGGACAGCTCCGCCAGCCAGCGGTAAGCCCCCTCCACGCCGGAGCAGGGGTAATCCCCCCGTGGCAGGCCGATGTCCGCTCCGCTGGGGAGGATATCCCCCTCAAACCATACGCTGCACGTTCCACCAGGCACGCACAGAGTGTTGAGAATCACCTGCACATCCTGGTGCAGCTCTTCATAGACCGGAGGATCAATCGGGACACATACTTTGACAGGAGTACCATTCGAATCCTGCGTCTGGCAGTATGTTTTCATTTTCTCCACTGTTGTATCTGCTCCATTGGGAAGCACATCATTGCCAATTACAAAAAAGGTACCAAGCCAGGCACCTGCAGACTGAGATGACGCATCCCCTCTTGCCGGGAAATGCGTACATTTTACATAATTGGATATGGTGCCCGACTTAATGGCATAGTCGCCAATGTAAGGGTACATATAGTCTGTATTTTTCGTCCAGGAGGCTTCCGACAAATCGTACTCTCTGACATTGCGCTCAACAGCCCATACCCCCCCATGCCGGACGATCCGGTCCAAAAACGGATATGCGGCGCCGCTTTCTCCTGTCAGTTTTCCAGATACCTCCCTCAGCGGCTCCAGAATCTGGCCATCCGTTCCGAGCAACGGGATCTCCACCGCAGTATTGGACGGTGTCTGGTAGTCTGTGGCTTGGCTTCCCACCTCAATCTGGGGCGTGACGGTCACACCGTCAGCATTTACCCCTACACCTACTACGATGGCAAGAAAGAGGTTATCTGTCGCCTCACTGAGCGTGAATGTCTGCTCGTTCCGAGAAGGCGTTCCATAATCATAGGCCAGCTGTTCGTTCGTGCCGCCTGGCAGACGGCGATACAGCCCCAGCAGCAAAGCCTCATTTGTCTCTCTGACAGGCATACCGCTGAGCGTATAAGTCCCGGCGGGCAGTGAAAATGCGTTGGCTGTATCATAGCGCTGGATGTAGAAATTGATTCCGCTGCTGCCGCTGTTGGTTCCGCTCAGTGTGAATGAATTCCCATTGCGCGCACACGTTACGCCGTTTTGGCCCTGGCTTTCCAGTTCCCAGACCGGTCGGACCAGATTTTTCCCAGCCATATGCAGCTTCAGCGGCCCCTTCACACTCTCCATGGACACCGGCGCGTCATAGGCCGGAGTTCCGCCCAGGATCGTGTTTCCCCGGATGTTGTCCACCTTGAGGGGGCCTCCAGGGCAAGTCTGGTCCATGGCACACACCCCACTGGTAACCGCATACCCCGGCATCTGTTCCGACGGCACTACGCCGTCATCACCTAATTCCGCTACACCGCCGGCGGCACCTTTCTGGCTGTCCGGGATGGCCGTCACATCTTTCGCCGTCAAAATCACATCGGTGGAGAGCTCCTTCCCGTTGACCTTTCTGGTGGTTGGTACAGCATGAGTTTCAACGTCCTTAATATTAGATTGCAAATCAAAAACTGCCCGATCTAAAATATTCATATTAGAATCCGTAGTATCATCTGCAATGGAACGCAAAACATCACGCACTAAAGTCGTAGTTTCTTGAGTTTGCTGAAATACATTTAATCCCAAATGTTCTGTTTTAGTAAGTGACATTAGTCTACCTCATTTCTGCAAAATACAACTCGCTTAATGTAAAACCTCCAACATCGTTCATTGTGTATTGAGATACATCATCTATTGTTCTATAATATCCAGCTATCGAATCCACTTTGTCAGTTACAATCGAAATACTCGTATCATCCATCTCAGCAAATTTTAACGTCTTTAATGATACATCTGTTATAACTTTAACTGAAAAATCGGAGCCAAATTTTGCTGTAGAAATAGTATTTGCACATGGTGTCTCTGCTTGAATTTTAATTTGGATATCGGACATACTACCAATAGATTTAATAATAAGCGCAGCAAGTTCTGAATATATATTGATCACAGAATCAATGCTTAGTTTAATCCGCATTGGCATATCATCCATAATACAATGACTGGATATGGTATCATCAATACTCATATCCGTTTCAATAACATAATTAAGTATTATGGTGTTTGAATACATCAATCCACCTTCTTACACAATTTTGATTGTCAACTCCCCTGCAGGAAAAGATAAATAGGTATCACTCTCAATAATTCTAGATTTCTCTAATTCTCCATAAATAACAAGATGTCCACCACTCGCTGCATCAAAAATAACGTAGTGAGTTGCTGGACTACTAGCCGGGAACCAATTAGCTTCCGCCTTATTGAACGAAATATTAGATTGATTTTTTACCAGTCCATTACTAGGAGAGGTTAAATTTGAAATTTTTACTCTTGCGTAACCAGTGCCGGATGTAGATGGTTCTCTTACGTTTCCTCCTGCCTCAGTAGGAGCAGTTGATGACAGCCCAATGTAGTATGACTGCGGAAGGGCAGGCTGTGATCCAACATTAAAAACGTTTCCGGCAATCATATTGCGAAAATAAGTTGTTGTCATTGTTTATCCTCCTAATTGCTTTCTAACACATCAAGATCAGCATTTTTCCAAACAGTTAATAATCCTCTTGCACAGTAAGCAGTTCCAGAAACATCGATAACCGTAAATTGATAAATATATTTTCCGCAAAGTTTTGCGCTTTCTTCTGGCGTCAATTCTGCTCTAACAGTATTCCCAAGAACAATTTTCCCTGCTTTGCTTATTATCGGATTTCCTTGGTTGATATAATCGGATACACTAAAATATGCTTTCGCTTCTGTTAAATCTACTGGTCGATTATTTCTATCTTTTGGGTGAATCTCAAATATTTTATATGTTCCAGACACAAAATCTCCACCAGATAATTCATACGGCTTCAGAATCATCACCTCCACTATCCGAAATAGGATGTTGCAATATTGATCTCACAGTAACAATTGCTTCGGCCACAATGAGGATATCTTCTCCGGTTGGATGTAAACTCACAAGAAGATTGTTGATTTTAGCCAATTTATTAATTTGTTCTTTCATACTGCCTCCAAAGTTGGAATGGATTTATTCATAGCATTAGTTAGAGCAATAAAATATGATCCATAGATTATGTCTCCAACCAACGCTTTTTTTGCTCCGCTTACAGTGACAAAATGGCTCAAATTCCACCATATCGCATTAAACCGTTGTGCAGTCATTTCTGTATCAGATGCTGTCATTTTTGTAGATGCTACTGTTCCGTAATCACTGTTCCAAGTAACCCCTCTAGCATCAATAATTTGCACAGTTTTATCAACCATATCATTCCACACAGTATATTTAAAATTGCTTAAATATCCTGACTGAGTAATGGCTTGATATGCTTGCTGTGTTTGTTGAGCGCTAGCTGCCCCATTAGATTTATTCCAATCCCACGCAAGGACGCTATTAATTGTTTTTGCCGACGCAGATGTCGGCATATATGGCCCAATGCCTCCTGCGTTTTTACCCCTGTAATTGAGATAATAGAGTGTATTTGGTGTTAAACCTGTAATGGTATATGTTGTTGCACCAGTCTCAATTTCTGTTTGCGCTGTGGCCGTCGATGGACGGTACGCAATTAAATAAGATGTTGCATTTGAGATGGACCTTAAATTGACAGTGATAGATGTTAATGAAGTTGCAATAATGTTCATCGATCCATACTCTGTTGGTGGTTGTATTGTTGTTGAAATTCCACCTGTATCTTTTACAACTTGACCAGATGCGTTATATAGAATTACCTCGACAGAATAATATGTGTTTGGTTGTAACCCGCTTTTGGAAATAGTAACAGCACGAGATCCACCTGCTGACAATGAGAAGGTGGAAGATTGTGCTGTTAATGAACCATTTAATCGAAGCACTACATATAACGATGAAGTTGCATATCGCACTGTCACATTGCACTGTGCAGTAACTGAGTCATAACTTGATGTTAATGACACCAGAGTAATTGATGTCTCTACAAGAGAATCATTGCAATCTGAACAATCTGAACACCCGTCTCTGGAGCAACTTCCTCCATCAGATTGACAGTCCCAAGAATCAACGCAAGCATCTGAGCAATCTGAACAATCCGAGCAATCTGAACAATCTGTACACCCATCACGAGAACAACTGCTACCATCTGACTGACAATCTAGAGAATCGACACAACCACTATCTATAATACAAGAAGCCAGCAAACTAGAGTTTTCTGCTTGTGTTTGCGTCAGAAAATCTGGCAACTCAAGGAAACTATTTTTAATATCTGCCATATTCGCCTCCATTAGCTGTCACGCTGAAAAACAGAGCGAAATGATTCATTTTTTTCAGCTCCGAGACGACACGCAATTCTATATGCGCTCATTACAACTTCCTGTTCCCAAAAGCAATATAATCTTGGCACTTTGTGTATGTTTGCGTTTATCTGATAGTTATTAGGCTTACATCCTCCATTACACACCCAGTCAATTGGACACTTACTACAGTCTGTTCCACTAACTTTTTGGGGGTCATATTGATCTAATAACATTCGTACTTTATCTTCCTGCAGCCCGGCGTAAATGTCTCCAATCCAAAAAGGTCCTTCCCGCATCAAAGGTGAAATGTGATGACATCCGTACAGATTTCCATCCGGATCAATTGATACACTTCTCCTGATTCCAAAACCACACTGATTTGTTACTTTGCATTCATCAACTTGCCGGTACATATTGTTGCGCTCTGCCTGAATTGTTTGTACAATCTTGTGAAATGCTTCACGATATCCAAAAAACAAAACTGGTGTATTTCCAGCCTGAAATTGTTCAATTACATATTTCTCATATCGTGCAAGCGACTCTAAGAAGCTTTGTTTTGCTTCATCATTCCAGTTTTCAAAAAAGTTTGGAATAGCAGAAATATTTACAAAACCAAGACGAATTAAAGAAAGTACATCTTCAAAAAAATGGCTACATGACTTACTATTGATTGTCATCCTAACTGTTTGACCCGGTCTCGATTTTAAGATCTGAGGAATATATTTGACGATTGTGTCATAGCTACTTTTGTAATTTTTCATTGGGCGGTTTTCATCTTGTGTTTCTTTGCACCCATCCATTGACAATAAGAAAGAAACATTGTTTTCAAACAGATAGTTAAGTCGATCCTCTGTAAATAGAGTTCCATTTGTTGTCATATTAAATTTTGCAGGGTATCTATTTTTTGACCATTCGATTAGTGGATAAATAATAGAGTCCCACTCAAGCATTGGTTCCCCTCCAAAAAACGTATAGCCGATTCTATTTGATTTGCTTAGATGAAGAAACTTTAATACATCTTTTGCAGTATCCAACCTCATTCGACTTGTTCCGCGTTCCTCAAAGCAATATGGGCACGCAAGATTACATTGGTTTGTCAATAACACAATTGCATTTCTGATCGGGTAAATTGGATAATTCGTAAAATCCACCTCCAAAAGAAAAGACCTGGACTATCCCAGGTCTTGTGCAACATTGACTTTTCTGAAACGTAGGATATAATTGATATACAAACATTTAAGGAGGATTACCATGAAAAAATTTCCGTCGTTCCTTGCTGGAGTTTTAACCACAGCTATCATTGGTTCCCTCTCTATTTCTGCCCTGGCTGCATCCGGCATCATGACCATTTCCGTCAACCCAATTAATATTCAAGTCAACGGAGAAACCTTTGCACCAAAAGATGTCAATGGGAAATCTGTGCCTGTGTTTGCCTACAATGGAACCACATACGCTCCACTTCGAGCGCTTGCTGAAGCATACGGGCTCGAAGTCGGATATGATGCAACAACCAATATGGCAACAGTTAATAATCCAACTACAACCAATTCATCATTTTATCAAGATGTTGAAGAAGTTAGTTTTGGTTACATTAAAATCAACGGTGAAAAATATCAGTGGAGATCAATTGGAGGGAATTATCCGGTAAAAGCCGCAATATCTAAAATAAATGGGGAAAATGAGATATTTATGCAGATGCAAACATATGATTATGGAGACGGTGTACAATGTCTTATTACCGATCTAGCATCAATCATTTTTTTCTCGTTAGATAATAATATTTCATTCTTTGAACCAATTCCAAATACAGGTATTCCCGTGATTAAGAATCCCATTACACCAAAAGACCTAAAACCATATATCATCTGCGGTGTAAATGGGACACAAAGCGTACCATATACAACCAGCACTAATGTATGGATTGAATACAACGGGAACAGAGTTTATTCTACATCAGAAGGAAGTGGAATTAAAAACGGAATTCATTATAATGGCCGCTGGATGTGCGTAAATGATATTCTCGATCAACTTAATATTCCAACCACACTTTCCGTAGAAATGTCAGAAGACGGTTACTGTTTAGTTATTTTAGGAGATAATTAGCATTACCCAAATCTAGCTGCACCTATCACATTTGCTACATCAGAAAAATCAACTGTCAAAGCGTTAAATTTTATTATACTTGCCCCATTCAAATTCAAATATGGTGTGTTTATGTCAAGATAATGAAATCCGGTGGTTATTTTTGCAGCACCATTATTCTCTGCGATTGTAAGAACCTTTGCCCCATGTCCATCAAAAATATCTATGCCGCCAGATGTCAGTCCAATAACTTGTCCGCCCTCGTTATTTACCCCTCCTGCATAAATTTCCGCTCCGTATATTTTAGCTCCATATAATGTAGGGGCACCAACACTATCTGCTGTAATGAATGTAGTTTTTGTATTCTGAGCATTTTGTAACGCCCTCAAAATATTGTTAAAAGTTACACTCGCATCACTGCCATCAGCTCCATCCGCACCAGGCGCTCCATCTTCTCCCCTGAACTGATATGGAGTTCCCCACGTATTTGCAGCATAATCATAGTCTCGCCGCCACTTGTCTGTGCTTTGCATGGTATCATGCCACGGTCCGGATGAGCTGGCGGCGAACTGTTTCTTCGTTGGGGCGTTTGATCCCCAAGTTATACTGCCTGCTCCAGTAAAGTTGATATTGCCAGTTCTGCCATCAAGGGTTATTCCGCCCAAGTCAATATAGTCCATTCCGCTCAAATCACATCTATTATTTGAAAGCAGGGTCAGAACATCATCGCCATTATCAAAATAGAAATTCTTTGCTGTTACATTCCCGATAAAATCGCCATCTTTTGCGTACACTGTTCCTCGGAAATATGCCTTTCCGTCGAGCCCAATATACACATTGGTGTTTTTCGGGAATCCTTCATCATCAAAAACCAGGTCTCCGTTACTGTCTTTGCAAGAAGGCTTAATAATGCCTGTGCTGGTTACATCAAACAATGACGAATTGCCTGCCAGAAAACCGTGCTCCGGATCTAATCCTATACGACCGCCCGCATCACTTTGAAGATACAATCTGCTGTTATTTAAGAAAGCGCCGGTTGAGTCAAATTTGAACTGAGTAATTTCCCCATCAGGACTAAAACACTCCATGTGCATATTTTTCCCTGCAAAGAGCGTTCCACCAATCACATCAGCCAGGACACCGTTAAAGTCAGTCTGTGTAGATGAATTATAAAAATGCCCAATCGCAGCCTTTGTCTCCTGCGTTGATGGATCGATAATAGCAATCATACCATTCGCCATCTTGATATACTCAACACTGTCTTGTGCTTGAACTGTGATTCCGCTGCCATCGATAACCACAGTTTGATCCTTACCCGCAGTCACCTGCTGATATGCAGCGTCCATTCCATTCTGAAGGAAGTTTGACAGTGCGCTGGAGGCACCACTTGATTCAAACTTACCAAACTCATACTTAGAAAGATCTAATGACTTACTCGCATTGCTAGATGCTTTTAAAATCTCACTAAGCTGATTGACCGCATCAGTACGTTTTGTTTGAAATTGGTTAGAAAATACCATCTCAAATTTCGTTGCATCTTCAAAATCTAAATGAACCTCTAATAGAATAGGTTTCAAAATAAGATCATCTGTAATTTTTAGATAGATCCCACACCCAAGTTCGAGTTGTGTCCTGAAGCAAGCAAACTGCTCTGCATATACAATATTAGAACTTTCGATCTCAAACTCTGTGACGGGATACGCCATCTTCTCTATCATGGTACTCGCATAGTCAAACAATTCTTTCTGGACAGAATATCTTTGATATTCAGTGGCGTTTTTGGTTATATACATCTTTCCATTTACGGCCCCAATTGAAATGTTCCCTGTATAGTAATTCTTGTCATACTGGACGCCAGTTTCGCTGTCAATAATGGATCCAGTATGCTTTGTTAGGCTCCGCAAATACTGATCGATATCTAGTGTTTCATCAAATGCAATTGAAATATTAGCACTCTGTATTTTACTGTCACCTATTGATCCTGCACCAATAAAGATGGAACACACTGCTTGATCCGTCCAAGCATCCAATGTCCCATGCATTACATCAGCCTCGATATTTTGTTGCCCAGACAGTACAAAATTTCCTCCAGAAATATCAAGAATCCTATGGTTGCTTTCATCTGGCATTTTTATATCAATAACTGTTACGTTTTTTAAAGTGATATTTTCGCCCAAAAGTTCATTAAAGCTATCATCATCGCCTGAAACATCTACATCAAATGTGGCAAACGTAGAATCGCTAAAGGTTCCTTCGATCAATATTCGATCTAAAATTTTTTGCTCAGCTTGAGAAAAGTATGATGTAAATTTCAAACTATTTACAACAGAACTAATGGATTGTGAATACTGATCATACTCACTTTGAATTTCCTCAATTAGGTTTTCTTGATCTGCAATATCTTGTTTAGTATTCTCTATATCCTGCAGAAGTGCTTTCAATCTTGCTTTTGTTAGTTCGATGGTTTCTTCATTGTTGGTACTATTCATCATTTTAAGAACAGCTGCCTGGGTGTTTTCGAGTTCTGTTAACTCTCCCTTTAAATCTGTCAGTTTCGCCTTTTCTGCCAATACTCTGGAAGACGATGAGTTTCTTAACGCAACAAGCCCAGTATAATAATTTTGTTGTGCAATAATTTCACTCTTCCATTGAATGTATTTGTTAGCCAAAGCATCATCGATTGTTTTTGTTGATAAAGCATATCCAAGATTAATAATATCTGTTGTTCCTGTTGGATTTACATCTCGGATATCAACTCCGTCAGCGCCATATACAGATATTTTGTTGGCAAAATCACTATCTGTTGTTGACAGTCTTTGTTCTTTAATTACGCTTTGAGATGATAGATAAATTGGCAACATTTTTGCGTTTTTAGAGGCATCTGCAATATTAATTGTTCGATTAGTGGTATCGAATACGACAACGCACCCATATGTCTCTTGCACCACACCGTACAAAAAATCCAGTAACCCTTGTTCAGTCTGAGAAAATGTTCTATATCTGTTCCACAATGAGGAGTCAATTGTTCCTATAGTCCAATTGAGTGTCTTCTCAGATACAAACTTCATAATAGAATCTGAGTTGTCAGTTGGTGAATACAGCTTGTATGTACCATCTCCAAATACGATTTGTTTATTTGCAAGTTCGTATTCTAATGAACGCAATGAGATTGCAGCAATCCAATGTCCATTTTCTTCAGTTTCTTCAATTTCTGATATTAGAAATTTCCCATATGGTGTTATCTCAATAATGCCTCCTATAGACAATTCGTCATATAAGACCTGATATTGCCCATCCACCTCACGAGGATATTGAAATTCAGCTGTTGATACTTCATTGTATTTCAGCTCAATAGATATCTTAAAAGCGTGTTGCAAGCATCCTAATGGCGTCTCATCAGCTCTATATAAAAGCAAAACAGGTTTTTCTACTTGATCATATACTCCTGTCTCAATATCGGAAAATTTGAACCTCACTTTATCACCACCTCAACATCCAATATCAACAGGAAACTCAGTATGAATAGTCAAATTGAAATTTCCATTCATAACCAAGTAGTTGTCTCCGCGTGCAAATCGCAAAAACCGGAAATTAAAAAACTCATATATATTATCTCCAGTCGATGAAACTACGGTTCCATCTTCTCCATTTATAGTAATATTCATTTCTTTTTGAGGCAATTTTAATAGCTTCATTTCTCGGTTATTATCGCTCATATTAACGACCGATATGTCTCCGCCTGTTGTAGACAACACAATTGCTGGATAATAATAGTTGTTAATGTTGCTTCTATTATGAAAAATAGTTGTCGATGTTCCTTTGCAAATATATGTGGAAATAGCAGAATCAAAATATGCATACGGTCCATCACAGACTACAGTTGCATCAATTCCAACAGTTGTCAAACCCACTTTAATTGGAACTAATTCTGTAATAATACATTTATAGTGGTATGCCTCCATATCTGGTTGTACAATTTTTAAAACTCGATAACTTGGTTTTTTCAGCCACCCAGCAATACGAGCGATATCAAAACGATCAAGCCGTTGATCGCTGTCTCTAACCCCACATATCAACTTAAATTTCATGGCATCATTCTCATTGACGCCATAATGAATCGGTTTTGAACGTCCCCAGATACGATCTTCACTAATCTGGACTTCTGTCCCTATCGTGCCGTTCTCCTGCTCGTGTGATTCGAAGTCATACATCATTAAACCAAACTCTTCGCAGGGGATTCCATCAAACACAAAACTCATACCATAAAATGACATTATGACCTCCTATCTAAAATAAAAGGAGGGAAATTCCCCTCCTTTTATTTCCTTAACACAAGCTTATTTAAAATGTTAGCAACTTTGCGCTGATTTTTTGTAATGGTGCTGAGAACAACATCATCCACCATGCCGCCTTGAACAGTAACAGAGGCGTCAATAGATACTACTCCGTGGTTAGAGGCCCCTACGCTTTTCATGGCCCTGTTATATACGTTTGCAGTATCTGGACGCCCTAAAGCAAGAGGAAGCAACGCTGCAATGTTGTTCTGCTGCTTTTCATTCAGCATCATCTCACCTTTCTCGGCAAGAATCATCATTTCTTTTTGTTGGAGTGTAGCAGAATCACCGACAATTCCTCCTGCATGGAATACAGGAGTTCCTCCAACACTCCCGTAATACCATCGTCCATCATTACCTCTAACAACAGGAATATCCAACAAATCAGAAAGTTCCTTTGCTAAACGTTCATTTTCTTTCTGTAGGCGATCTCGTTCAGAAGAGCTTGCAGAACTCCATTTTTGGCTGTTTGTCTTCATCTGATCAACAGTTGACTGAGCAGACACCGGAGTTCCATTTTCGAATATATCAATCTCGGCAGACATACTATGCAAGGCTTTCGTAATGCTTCCATACTCTTTTGCTTGTGCTATAGCATTTGTCCACATATCAGTTAATTCGCGCTTAGAGATATCTGTGTATTTTAAACAGTATTCAAGCAACTTATTAAAAGCCTCTTGTCCTCCCTGTTCTATGTTCTGATATGCTAAGTCCGTAAGCCGTTTTTCATCATCTAAGAAATCTTGAATTTCATCAATTCGTTCTTGATAATGGTCTCTAAAACTTTCCAGTTCTTCGTCTAAAGCATCTTGCGTATTATCAACCGCATGGTCATGCTGTGTTTTCTCTAACTCCTTCTGCTTTTCTGCAATTTGTTCTAAGATTTCAGCTCTCTGCATTTGGGCAGAGCGGCTATCATCCAATGCCAATGCGTCTGCTTTTGCTTGCAATTTCGCAATTTCATCAACAGCAGCAGAAACTTCTTCTTCATATGATTTTTCCCGTTCTCTTAACTCCAATGATTCTTTTTGTCGGCTAATAATCTCATCATATGCATCAATTTCCGCCTGAAGGCTATCGATCATATCTTCGCCGGCTTGTTTTATTCTATCTTTTTCTAGCTCAACTAATTCGTTTAACATATCATATGACTTTTGCATTAATTCCATGCGCTGCTCATATATTTGCTGATCAATCTCATAAATCTGCTTGTTTAGATTATAAATCTCTTTTTGAATATCCCACCATTTTTCAGAATCTTCAATATTATTATCTGCATAATCTTGGGCTTTTCCCATTAAATCTTCAAGGGTTTTTCTTAATGTATTTGTGGCTTCTTGGTCAAACACACCGTTCTTATATGCTTTTACTGAATTTATCTTTTCTATATTATTAACCCAAAAATCATTTGTGGCAGGATCGTATGTTGCTCCAAGGCCGTATCGATTTAACTCATTAACAGCATCTAAAATGAAACCATCTCTTTCATTGTTTAAATTATGCAATGCTGCCTGCTCTTGTTTTAGTAGTTCAATTAAGGACGTAGTTGCTTTTTTCTGCGCTTCGACATCATCTTCATCAATCATATCAATTTTTATTTTTTCAATATTGATACCATCTTCAATGTCTTTTAATTTCTTCAAAGCTTCTCTAAAGTCATCAATTGCAACGGTATAGTTTTCAATTGCGTTAGTTGCTTTTTCTGTCTTTTTTGTACCGCTAGAAGATGGCGCAAAATCAATTCCGTCAAAAGTAAAATCGATTTCTTCCCGCAATGATTGAATAAGTTTTAATTCGTTAATTGTTCCATTAAGAGTAGCACCAACTGTTTGAAAACCTACGCCAAGGACAGGTCCCAAATTTGAAAGGCCTGAAACAGTATCTCTAATTCTTTCTAAATTTGCAATATCTGTGGCAAGAGCTTCACTAGATACGTTATAATATTTTTGCCACAATGTGGACAATTTAGAAATTAAGTTGCTGTCCACAGTCCACTTATTGGAAGCTAAATCTACCCAGTTAGATGCATCATTTTTATAGCACGTTATGAGAGCGGTTTGTAATGATTTTGAATTGTTGATTACTCCTTCTACCCACTTTTGGTTTGAGAGTAGCATTATTCCATACGCATTTTCTGCTACACCTTTTGTCTCATCAAGTGCTTGAGTTAATGCGTTTTGTGCATCCGACACAGATATGATTTGTCCTGCAACTTCAGGCAATAATTCATACAATTCAGACAAGAATTCGCTCTTTAATTGACCTGTTTTGTTCTCTTTTAATTCATTCAGAAGGTTGTATATTTTGCTTATTTTATCTGTCGCATTTCCGAATGTTTCAATCTGGGCACTTAAATCACTTGTGCTTTTAGTTGCATTATCTGTAGCAGCAATAAACCTTTCAATTACAATTGCCAAATCATCCATATCGGAACTTGATGATTTTGCAATTACCCCCGCTTTTTCAAGAGCCTCAATAAAATCTTCATATCTAACGGAGTTTAAGGCTTCTCCGGTCAATTTCCCTTGTGCCGCAAGATCCGCAAACCATTTCTTGAGTCCGGAAAACTCATCGCTATTTAATAAATTTTCAACCGACGCCGATAATTTTGCAGATTTATCTTGCGTTAGAAGGTCTACACCTTTTGCGGCAAGTTCTATCCACTTGCTGTATTCGTCGTTATATTCACCGTAGTCGCCATTTATATCCTGTAATAACTCTGCAAAGTCGCTAAAGTTTTTTGCGGTATTTTGAATATATTCTTCTGCTTTCTTGATATTTTCTTCATTTTGTGCAATTTGAGATTCGTAAACTGAGCTGTCAATTAAGCCTTCAGAATATTCTTTTGTAATCCGATCTCTTTCCTCTAAATAGCGCAAATACTGATCCAGCATATAGTTATAATATTCTTCGCCAGTCATCGCGACAGGCATTGCATTCTCGTCTAAAATATAATTACTGCTGGTATTCCATTCATCATATAGAGATTTTGCTGTTCTGTTGATTTCATTTGCTTGTTGTTCTTGTTCTTGCCCAAGAAGATATAATCTATCCTCAAGATATTCATTATATTGTTTGAGGCGATTAAGTTCTTCCTGTTCAACTGTAGTGATATGCTCAAGACCATTAATTTCCTCAATCCTAGCCTTTGTCTCTTCTAATTTTTGATTTAATTCATCAACCGAAGACACCGTTTGGTCATAATCTTCTTGCATCTCTTCAAGTGATTTATTAAAAGAGTCAAACAATCCCGTGATCAGAGGGATGAGCGTAGTAACTGTTGTTAAGAAAAAGATAAATGGATGAGCTTTTATGACTGTGCCAAGACCAACTAATGTATTTTTGAACGTAAGCGTAGCTTTTGTGCCAGCAACCGTAGCTATAGTCTCATCTTTCTTTGCCGTGATAAGCCGATATGTTTCAAGAATTTGTTTTTCTTTTTCTCCTGTGACTCCAGCAGAAACGAGAATAGCCTTCAGTTCGGTTTCTGTTAATTTTTGTGTTGCGGCAATGTTTGCGATTTTCGCTGGCGTAAGCGTAGCTAATGCGGCTTTTAGATTTTCAGATGATACCGCAGCCGTTGTTTGTCCTGCCGCAAAGGCCTGAGATGCAATACCGGCAGCATTCAGGGTCGGAATCAATGTGGTAATTGATGTAACTGTGTTTTTAATAGAAGATCCAAACGCAGAGGCTTTGAGTGCTTTCCAAGCAGATGTTAATGCCGCTACCGCTACCACTACAGTAGTAATTGTAATTGGAAGCCCGCCAAGAGCGGCTCCCAAGTTGAAGACTTGGGTGGTAAAGTCAAGAAATCCTCCGATTACACCGCTGGGCAATAATGACATTGCCATATTTTCAAAGGCAGCCGTTGCACGATTTGTCTTAGCTTCCAGGCTTTCTTCATACACAGCAAACTTATCAAGGGCCGTACCTGCTGATCCAGCTGCAACGGAAGTATATTCGAGAGCGGTGTTCCAATTTGACATCAGAGACAAAAATCTTGTTTGCTGTCTTGTGCCAGCAAATGCGGTGGCAATTGATCGTTGCTGAACAGAATTAAATTCTCCCCATTTAGATCCAACTTCATCTAAAACGTCACCAAAGTTTCTAAACTCTTGGTTGGAATCCCTCAATTTAATGCCAAGTCCGTTTAATGTTGTTTCTACATCACTTAAAGATTCTCCTGTATCTGGGTCTTCTAACCTTCCAGCTTTAATCATACCCATTCTTGATAGCATGGTATTATAGAAAGTACCGGTGGATTCAGGAGCCTCTTGCATCACCTCGTTAACAACTGCAAGTTGTCCAATCACTTCATCAAGTGACAATCCCGCCAACTTAGCATTTGCAGCAGTCTTACTCAAAGCAATAGCTAAATCTCCGGCAGAAGTGGCGGCAACTTGGTCTGTTGCGACAAATTTATCTACAATGCCTAACGCATCATTAACGCTAACATTATATCCTTTCATTGCCGCTGTTAATGCAGTAGCGGCTTCACTACTATCAATAAAACCAGTAATAGAAAGGATCATGGAATCCTTAATTAATGTATTGGTTTCAGCGAGACTGTATCCTTGTCTCTGCCATTCAACAGCAGCATCTGCGACAGCTTTTGTTGTACTGCCAAGTTCTTGAGCCATCTGATTATATGTATATAGCAGTTGCTTAGCATCTTGCTCGCTACTGTTCATAACAATTCTTAGATTTGTTAACGCTTCATCCAAATCATACACAGTAGAGATTGTATTTCTGATTCCAGAAATAAATCTAAATGCAAGTGTACTTGACAGCAAGTATACTGAAAAAGTCTTTAACTTATCTTTAAGATAAGTAAACGCATTCCCACCTTCATAGCCGAGTGTAACAAACTGACTCTTTAAGCTTTTTATTGCATTATTTGCTTGATTTAATTTAGATATATCTCCCGTACTAACTGCTTCAGCCAGAAGGGTTCTAATATTTGAAATTTCAGCTGAATATGCAGATAATCCAGTTGGCCTAACTCTTTGCAAATATTGATTAAATGAAGCAAGTTGAGATTGGGCACTTGCAATATTTTTCTGCATATCTGCAAAAGCCTTGTTTTGCTGTGCAAAAAATGCGTTATTCCCAAAAGAATTATTGATATCATATTGAAGTTTCTTAAACTCAGCTGCAGCCTGTTGTAGTTTAGCAAGATCCCCCGTCTGAGTCGCTGCAGTAAATAAAGATTTAATGTTTGATATCTGACCAGAAAACTGCCTGAGCGGAGCTGTGTCAAGCTTTCCAACATAGGTATTAAAACGTTGCAATGCAGCATAAGCATTTCCTATATTTTTTGTAATCTTTTCAAACTCTTGATTGGTAGCCTTTGTAGAGGCAGTGGTAGCAGATGTAGTTTTTGTTGTAGCTGAAGATGTTCCACCTAAATTTACAGCAGATGCCCCAGTGGTTTGAAACTTAATTTTTGCTGAAAATGTATGTTGAGATAATGTTTTTTGTAAGTCTGTTACAATTTTCTGAGTATTAATCCTAACTTGAAGTCCGTTTTTTAATTGGCTTTTCAGTTGCGCTTCAATAAGTTTACCAGAAGCACCATTCGCAGAATACCCTCCGACTGCCCCAATCAGCAAGCTGACATCTGCTTGAGTTTGAGCCATATAATCACCACCTTCTATTTGTATTGATCACCCAGTGTTGCAGTAGCTCCTACATGAGACATATTAAAATCAAAAATAGCTTCTTTCATGAAACTATCGCCTTCGTAATTCCTTCTACTGATACAATCTCGACCATGCCATTGCCCTGAAACAACTCCACTGGCGTGCCAACCGTTCGATAGATGGAGAACAATATTTTTAACACCAGGCCCCCATGGACCATCTGGATCTAATGATGGGCGAAACACAGCATCTTCATTAAAAGAAATGTTAATTTTTACGCCTCCATCATTCTGAACAACTGCGTATCCTACTTTGTAGGCAGAATCGTTCGCTAAAGCAGAATCCCTAAGCGACTCAGGAAGATGATCCTGGATGCAGTGAATCAAATCGTCAATAATTTCACGATAAACAATCTTCTCAGACCCAACTCCAAAATCTCTCCCCGATGCTGCTGCTTTTTTTGCTAATTCTTTAATTTTTTTCTTGCCTGGGGATGAATGCAAATAAACATTCAATCTACCTTCAATGCTCATTGAATCCACCCCCAATATCATTATTTATCTTTAGATGTTGTAATAAGCTCAATAATTTTCTTTTCGTCCATGGTAGCTAATCTATTGATTGCTTTTTCTACCGTACTAGAATCTACATCACTAAAGCTTTGAGAAACAGAATTAAGCGAATCTGTAATCTGCTCAATTTTACCAATCAATAAGTCAAGTTCTTTTTTCGCTCCAAACAATACTGAGTCATTTTTATATTTGATTGCGTTTTGAGCTTGACTGCAAATCTTTTCCCATTGAGAAAATCCAGAAATATCAAAGCACTTTTCAAACAAATCTGTTTCATATTTCAGTCTGTAAACATCTTCCACTCCTACTGAAATATCAATGTTTGTATAAGCCATCAGATAATTCATCATATAAGCAGCTTCTATTACTTCTGGCTTATACTCGCCATCAATCATTACGGAATCTATAATACTAGCAATACAAGATATCTCTTCTTGTGACGTAAGGTATCGTTTAACATCTACACAAATATTTTCGTCCCCAACTCGAACATTTATTTGAATCACGCGATCAGTCGTAATACTGCGAATCGCTTTCCGCAAAGAAGTTTTTGTGACCATTTTTTTGTTACTCATAAATTAACTCCTTTTTTTGTTCCGTTTTCTTTCTTGTCGCCGCTTCAATACATAATCATACTCACACCAACCACCATCAATTTTCGAATAACAAATCCATTTGTAATCAATATCAGGATATATATACCAAAACATTTTTCTCTTAATTTTTGCTACAGAATCTGGAATTCCTTTTATGTCAATTACTTCTATCCTTCCATCAGCATATTCAATGTAGAAGTCTGCGATATAAGTAATTTCTTTTACAGTTTTACCATCGTGAATAAATTTTGGTTGCAACACATATGGCTTTTGTAGCTCAAACGAAAGGATATTGCCGCTTCCCCATTCGGGCAAAACTACATCACGGTAGTATTTCATCTCAATCACACTATCGAACACAATGTTATTGTATGTTCTTTTTTCAGTGTCTGAACTGACATTGTACTTACTTTTTCCCATACCGATATAAAATTGAAAAAAGAGGGGGCAAAAGCCCCCTCTTTTCAATTATTCTCCCTCATCCTCGATCAAAATCATGTCCATGATATTGTCATCTTGGTCTGCCAGAAGGTCAAATGTAACAGTCATAGTGGCTGGATCTCCGTTATTGCTAAATCCAAAGGACAAGCTCTGCTGAGGAGTAGCCTTATACACAACCAGCTTATAAGGATAGTCAACACCATCCTCGCCTTTCATCAGGGTCTCGCCATAGATAGTCACAGCCTTCGGGAATGTAGTTGACTTGATAGACATCTTCTTTACTCCAGAAGTCATTTCCTCAATGCCGTACACAATATAAGTACCGGTTTCTTCTTCAGTCAATGTAATAGTATGATCGGACAGGCTTGCCCCGACAGGAGTTCCAAGGTCATCATCCTCAGCATACACATTAATACTGTTGGCCATCAGGTTAATTTCAGGAGGCACGGTGATAGAACCGGCAGTAGCCTCCAGCACAAGCCGTTTGATAAACTTTGCGGTCTTTTCAATCTCTGCACCGGCGCAAATTGAGAACAGCTCGCTAGTCATCAATTGAGTTTCGATAGCCAAAGTACCGCCCTTTTCTCCATAGAAAGTAACACGCTTAGGGTGGCCCTGCCCACCATAAGCAAATACCTGCTCACCAGTAATCTCCTGGGTGGTCGCATTAGCATAGTCCACAACATGAACAGGACGCTGAGTAGCGTAATCACAAACGGTCAGATCACACACCTCGCGGTTAGCAAATGTAACTGACATATTGTCATTCCCTCCTATTGTTTATTTTTATACCACAAGGAAAAATCAAATGGCTCCGTACCCCAAGCAGCCCATTTCAAACTACATACATCAATCTGCGTTTTTGTATCTAGCCGATAGAACTGATCGTACAGTTGATAGATGGTTAAATCTCCAATATTAAGAAGATTATATGAGTTGCTTTGAACTGAAACAGCAGACACTACATCATAAATAGCCAACATTTCTCCCGTAGTCTTTTTAGCCTTTCGCCCTTTTTTTAGCTTTGCAAATATTGCCCTTGCTTTATTGTTTGCAAACACACATTCATTTTCCGACATCTCCGCTTTTATGTAGTTTGCTTTTAAAATTACATCTCTCACATTCTTATATGTGTTGCTGTCAACAATAGAGACTCTTTTCTTTCCGTTGTAAATAGAAAATCCGCAAAGTTCATGGTCATACACTATAGTTTCTTTGATAAAAAACTGAAGTGCTTGCCCTAAAACTTCACGGAAAAAATCAACAGATACTAACAAACTAAAAGCATCAATGCGTGCGCGAGCATCATACGATAATTTTTCATACTCGTCCCGCGCTTTGTATAAATCGATTACATCATCTGTGTTGTATGAAATAATCGACAAGTATTGATTGTACTTTTCAAAAATTTCAGGATCGCTTATATCGACTAATTTGACCTGCTCCACTGTACACAACCCAGCGATCTGGATGTCGCGGCCCAAAATCAATGCTAATTTTGTTTTAGACATATCAGTTTGCCAAATTAAAATCCGGTATTGAATAAGTTAGTGTCTTTTTTGCAAATGAAGCATTCCCAGACGTAGTCGTCCTCACATTTTTTAACTCCAACTTACCAATACCAAAATCCCTATCAAGCCTTAAAGCAAAGTCAATATAGCGAATTAGATTATTCAGGCGATTTCCTCTCATGCTTCCAAATTTTGCACGGTCTAAAGCCATAATGGCATGAGAGCACAAAACTGAAATATACAATTCCAGTGTTTTTTGTGCTGATGTTCTAATTGATACAACGTCAGTATCAACACATATAGCAGATAGAACTTCCTGTGTTGTACCAGGAATATATTCGTAGTCGTAAAATGACTTCCAGTTTCCTTTCTGGTCCATAATATCAGAAATCTTTGCATCCTTTTTATCGGCTAGAAGATCAATGACTTCTTGCTGCTGTGATAATCTTTCAATCACCAACGCTGGGTAGTCAACCAATTCATCAAGGTTAGTGCTGTCAACCATAAACATCCACCACCTCAATAGATTTTCTGGCTATCTCTTCTCCAAGACGATTGGTCACATACAATTCAATAATTGCACCTATCGCTTGGCTTTCTGCGGATAACAACACAGAATTATCCTCATTTTGCTCCATATGAACAAATTCGCGTTTATCTGTTTGTATAGAATAATTCCAAGCAATATTTTTCTGACCTTCAATCGTTGGAGTTAAGGTATACAAAAATTCTCCCAATCCAGCTCGCAAAACATCCATTCCACTTATCATATAGATGTTTGGATTCTCTTGGTCGCCGTCACCTTGAACATAATCGCACACCATAAGGTCAACATTGTCATTTGGGTGACAAGCCTCATCTTGGCTTAAATTCCATACAATAAAACCATTTTCAAGATCTTGATATACGTTTGTTTGCTGGTCAACAGATGTGCAGCTATAGGTTCTTGGCTTCCCGTTGATAAGTTCGAGCATAAAGCGCTTATCAAGATCTACCAGTTTTGTCTCATCATCATATGGTATTTGCACCTTATATTCACGGTTTGATACGCTAATCTGTGTTCCATTTGTAACATTAGAGGTATAAGGTTTCGTCATTAGACACCATCGTTCAATGATATCTTTTGTTACCGGATTCTGCCATCTGATTTGTCTGTTGCATTGAGTAATACGTCCTTTATAAGCGATAGTGTTGTCAAAATCCAATTCGACAACCAACCAATGCAAATTTTCCCAAACAACAATATCTCCAATTTTAATTGTGTCACCTGGCACTAAAACAAAAGTTTTTTCATTTAACGCCTGAGTTGATGAAACAATCATTTTCTTCAACTCTCCATCTACTAATGTATTTTTAGCAGAAGGAGCCTTTTCAAATTGCGCAATCAAAGCCTCTTTTTCACGGGATATAATTCTATCTCGCGAAGTCATACCTTTATGTTGTAACTGCTTAGCGTACAAGTCCCAATTGATCAATGGAGACCACCCCCAAAATCAAACTTTGCAAGCTCAATCTCTGTGATAATCTCGAAGGTTAATCTCCTGCATTTAAAATGTGCAATTTTTGCATCCATAAGGTAGTTCACCAAATTTGCAACCTTAATGTAATGCTTGTTAGACTGCAAACCTGGAAATGTTTTAAAAGCACCCATAACGTCAGACGATAAACTTTCTAGGTATGAAAAATATTTTTCTCCGCCGTTGTCAGATTCATATGATGTCAAAATCTTATAAGATGCCCCTATCAAATAATCCAAGAAAATATCAAGCATTATTCGCACTCAACCCAGCAATGTTAGATGTCTTGTAGCTATACAACATCATCTTTTTTCGGAAATCTTTTTCCATCAGTTCCTGCATCGCAATCATCTTATCAAGCAAATTAGCGGGGCTAAAAAAGCTATAGTCTCCAGAATTCATCAGGTTATAAAAATTTTCTTCGTTTGCTACTTTTGGCTTAACCCAATAATAAGCTTCTCCAGTAGCTAAGATCTCAATGATCTCCTCGTCCAGATCATTATTGAACTGAGCAAGGAGTTCATCTCTATCCGACAAATCAACCTTACAGATCCTGGAGAAATCAACAACAGCGCTTTTTAGGAAACCATTCAGAATCGCCTCTCTATCTGACGGCTGAAAATCAAGTAGTCCATAAGCGGAGATTTTTTGAATGGCTACTTGATGAATTTCACTATACGGTGTTGGCATACAATCACTCCATATTCTCTACCAGAGAACAACCAAGCACTTCTTCAAGCGCCTGAATTTTGCTTCGAGAATCAAGAGTTCTATCCTCAATCTTCTCTAAAGCAGCATACATAACCGTCTTCTTTTGTCCAGAAGACAATTTAGACACAGCAGACTTCAACTCTTCCGTCGTGAGATTGAATAACTCATCAATCTCTTCCACGTTCAAAGTATTTTTGTAAAACTCATTGATGTGCAGATAATCAATCACATCTGGATCATCAAACAAGATCCAATTGTTCTTAAAGAACTTTGGATGACTATTTCTCAGAGTTTTTAAATCCGCAATTTCTACATAGTCTTCATCCCCAAAATTTTGCATCTTCAGGGTATATCCAGACTTTGGAAGCCCAATCACAAGAGTTCCATGATATCCATTTCGGATCAATACAGAATCAGTCAACTCAAAATTAGGCTTAGGACGCTTAACTGCCTTAATCTCAGGTTGCACAACTTCTACAGTTGCAACATATTCTTGAGAGGCAGAAGGGGCCGCTGCTGCGGCCCCTTTCTTTGCACGACTGGTGGTCTTAGTAGAGTTAGTATTAGTGGTTCGCTTAGTAGCCATTCCTTGTGTCTCCTTTTAATCTATTTTGTTTGCCTATTAGGTCATCTCGTACACGCCAAACTTACGGGCAACAACCACGCCGACGGCGTAATAGGTGATGTACATAACCTCCATAGACATATCAGCGTTCTCAGTGGCATCATCAGTGATCTTAAACACATCATCGCCACCAACGACCATCTTGATGAAGCGATCCATATTGGAAGGAATCACATAAATCTTATCGTCATCAAAGATAAACTCATCGCTTCCAGCCTTCAGACGCTGAGGAACAACAATCACATCGATGCCGTTCCACTTCATGGGATAGCCATAGTTGTAGATGTCACTCTTCTCCTCATTGCTCACATTGGTGGTGGCCTTAATCTTGCGAGCACCCTTCAGCGTGCAAACAATAGTCACAGTAGCACCATCATTGATGGCAGAAACACGCTGACACACATCCAGCAGAGCATCCTCATCATAAGTACCAGCGGTAGGATAATAATCCTCACCCAGAGTATCCTGAGTCACGCCACTGAATGCACCATAAATATCGTCCAACTGACGTTTGGTCACAGCCTCAGTAACCTGATCAACCAGATCGTTGATGTCGGCGCGACCAGACAAAACGCGAGTCATCTCCTCGTATGCCTTAATGCCATGGGCAGTAGGTACAAGGGTCACAGAGCTGCGAGCAGCCACACGCTGACGGCGAATGCCCTGAGTACCACGAGCGATATCGGCTACAACCAGATTGGCCTTCTCCTTGACGGTAAACTCCGCACCATCACCCTCAGCAAGGTTCTTCTGCTCAACAAACCGATTGAAGAACTCATTGCCGGTCAGACCTTCAGCACGAACCTGATCAATCAGGGTCTCGATGATGGTGTACATCTGAGGGTTATTGCGGAAAGACTTATAAGTCAGCTTGGTGCTGCCGCCATTGGCATCGATCAGAGCCTGACGAATGGTCTCGCGAGCCTCGTCCTTAGAGAACTGCTGAACACAGCCATGACGATAGTCCAGCATCAACTTAACAAGATCTTTGGTATTCATATCTGCCATGATTTCATTCCTCCTTCAAAAAAATTAGCCGCCAACGCCAACGTGAGGCGCGACAGCAACCACATAGTATTTCATAGATCCAACGGTATCAATCTCAATAACCTTTCCGATCACCAAGGCAGAAGCAGTCTCGGTAGCGGCGGTATGGATCTTAGTCTGGTCAGCCTTCACTTCAACAGCATGGCCAACAGAAGGAGTGCCGTCCAAAGCCTCTGCAGTCACAGAGAAAATATCACCGTTATGGAAGATGTAAGCACGAGCAATATCGCCCTTCTCATTGGTGAACTCATCCAGATTATGCTTGCGCTCATCCACCATATACTCAGGAGACGCAATCAGAGCGATAGCCTCCAGCTTAGTCTCAGCGGTGGGCTTCACTGCCTTGAAAACCTCTCGCTCACCGGTGATCAGAGAGTCAAGTGCAACAACATTGCCGTTATCAATAGAGGCATAATCGGAACCATCGTGATAGCGCACAGAACGCAGCAGGGCAGGATTAGTGGTTCCAGCCATCAGATCCAGCCGAACAATTGCATGATTAGCCATATATTTTTCCTCCTCTTTTACTTTTTGCGGCTGTATTTTGCAAACAGGCCGCCATACAGTTCTTCATTGTTTTCATGTTCTTGAGAAACAGCAACACGCACCGCTGTCTGTTTCTTAGCGGGCTTAGAAAACGCCATAGACATCTTGCCTTTGATGGCATAACATTCTTTCTCAAGATCGCTAAGGTCTGAGAAATCATAGGCAGTTTCTGACAGCGCCTTAAATTCCTCGTTTTCAGCAAGTTCAGCAAACCGCTCCAAAATCTCGTCTACCTGCTTCTTGTGCTCTGCTTCCTGGGTTGCCATCTTAAAAGAGTTCAGAGCATCATACGCATCATTGTCATAAGAATGAGTCTCCTTATATTCGCTAAACTCATTAGAAAGAGCCTCAAATGCAGTACGTGATTGCTCTAATTTTGCATTTTCCTCTTCTGTAAGCCAGCGCAGAATCATCCGCTCAAACTCACCGGTAATAGAAGCGGTCGCAGTCTCGTCGTCATAAGTGTAAGAGAACCGGCCATTAGTGGATTCATAATCCCCGGCGGCATTCCACACATCCTTTTCGACATATACATATTCATCATCAAAATCAACCAGGTAGTAGTAAGTCTCTTGGACAAGTTTACCGGCTCCGTCTCGAACAATCTCTGGGTCGAGGGCGTTGCGCAAAGCATCGCGGCGCTGGTTGTAGGTGGCAGAGAACATCTGCTCACTGGGAACATTTTCAGGATCGCCTTCACCGTTATTGTTGATGTTCGCATTTGCAAACTCAGCAACCTTGGCTTCAAACTCTTCCTCAGTCATCTCCGCAGAAATCTCAAAATTCAAATCTTCAATTTTGAGGTTATATTTTGCGAGAATTTCAAACTTCTTCTCCTCAGTCAAACTATCTTCCCCTCCTTCTGTTTTGTTGTTGTCAGAATAGTAAGCACGCAACTCTTCAAGCATAAGAGCAAATTGAGCTTTATAATCAGATACGGCCACATTCGTTCCGATCTGAACACTTGCGCTTTCAAAACATGGTTCAACCGAATTGCCTAAGATACATAAGGCTTCAAAATTCATATCTTCGATAACGCAGTAACCATCTTTGTCGATCACATATTGACCAACATTGATTTCCATTGACTGATGCCATACTCCCTGAGAGGCCAAACATTCATAGCCTGGTTGGCGTTTCCAAAGGATGACATTGCAAAACAGATACTCGCGAACAGTACCATCTTCCTCAGTCACTTCCTGCCAAGACGCATTCATTGTTTCAGGGACAACTCCAAAAGGTGTTGTTGCCGCCTCAACAGCAACAGTCCCGTCATCATTAACTTTTACTCTAACGTCATGACTACCAAAGTCCTCAGCCTCTGCATCAAAATGTCCAACAAGTGGGCAATTTGCCAATGACGGTAACGCTTTCTCAAATACTTCCTTGCTAATATCGCTTCGGTTTCGATTTCGTCCTGAATACGCAATGGCCACCCGACCAGCCGCAAAAGAAGGATTAAGGTCTGTGAGATTGTCAAATTTCAGGTCAAAGTTAATCCCGATCTTTTTGTTCTTCACTTATTTCACCTCCTCCTTTTGCAGCTAAAAGGCCATGAAAAGATTTCTGACAATTTTACATTTATTTGTTTTCACGGCGTTATCTATATCAAAACAAAAATGTGCGGGATTTGAATAATCAAAAATCCGCACATCTTGTTTGATATTATATTGAGTTGTAATCTCTACCGCTCCGGATGCCACAAGTTGACTCGCCAGAGCTTCATCAAATACAAACAAAGCGTTCATAAACACACCACCTTATCTGTTTGTATTTGCCTCAGATTCACGAGTCTGTACTCCGGATTCTTGTAGCTCAGTATCGTCAGCCGTTGGGCGTCCGGCGGATGACTGTGTATAGCCACTAACCAATGGCGTTAACTCTCCCATGCCAAGCATATTCATCTCAACATAATTCAAGCCAACAACATCATTCGGAGATAAACCAAGCGCAGAAGCATAAGAGCTCTTCACTGGAATTCCAAGCGCTGCAGCATCCTTATAATAAGAAATCCAATCACTTTGGTTAAACTTAGTGATTGGAAGGAAATTGATTTTGAATTTTGTTGTGCCGGACATCTGCTTGAGAATACGGTTAATCAATCTCTCACATTGATACACAATGGCGAACACGATTTCCTCATCCGAAGAAATAGAAAGCTTTAGCGCTCCAGCAGTGTTATTGTCAGCAGAACCAAACAGCAAAGGTGATGTGCCGCCTTCTCTCCAGAATTGCTCCTCAGATCTTGATACAGTATCAACATCATTCAGATTTCCGCTCTTATCAAAACTATAAGAAGAAGCCTTCATAGGAGCCATGAAAGCTCCAACGTATGGAGGCAAGGCGTTCACCATATGCTCATAATATTGCAACGCGAGATCATAATCCATTTTTGGAGTTCCGTCATCGTCAACAGGTATCTCTAAGCCAATCATTTTGTAGTTAGAAATTTCAGACGCGGTCTCCTGTAAGGACTTATAAGTCTCAATGTCGTACAACATCGGCAACGTGGATGCCCATGGGGGTATGCTATAACTTTTAGTAGTCTCATCTGCCTTCAGACAAAATGATATTGATTCTGGGATCTCAATCCATCTTTGTTGCGAATTCGCTTTATACTGTTCATATAAAGTAGTAAACTCAGGCGGATACAACATCAATTCGTCTTCTTTTACCTGGCTAAAGTCAACTGCATACATCCATGTTCCATCGACAATAGACGATAGTTTGCAGATATCAGGGTTAATTCTTTGAATGAAATACGAATTTGAACCTGACCATTGAACACCGTAGAATACGCCCTCACGCAAAGCAACCAACATAGCTTTTTGCAGCTCATGTTTTAGGTTCATCATATCTAGCTGGGCTACAGCCTTCAGATAAGATTTTCGGAAAGAATCTTGCTTCACTTTAGATACATCAAAATCAATCGGAGTAAGATTGTATGCCCACATAAACATATAAGCATAATATTGGATCAGTCGCCGGTATTGACTTGATGCATCATACATATAGATAGATGCATTCCGGATATTTTTTTCGTTGCTTGACGGAGACTGCATATACTGCAGTATCTGCTCTTTTGTGTATCTGGTAAAAGTAGTTGATGAACTTCGGTTGCTCAATAAATCAACCAGCTGTTGTTTCTGCAACTGAGCATATCTCCATGCAAAATTATATGCACTTTGATGACGAGTAACATCATCGTCTGAAGATGTCACAATTATATTTTCACCATCACGCTCCATTGTGTCACCTCCTACCTTCTAATGTTTGGTGCTTTAAAACTAAATACTGGAATGCTCTTTCTCTCTTTCGGCTTTGTTAAGAGATCTTTTCTTCTTTTGGAAATAAGGGCATATGCCGCCATAGCAGCTGTATAAGATCTGTCGTCGTGCATCGTATTTCGTTTGTCTCTCACAAGGTCGTAAGAAACGCCACCTCCAGCAGATTCATACCGACACATATACGACATTTCATTTTTTAATAGATTGATTTGTGCTAAAGCCATCTGCTCGTCTTGGGAAAGCTTAGTCTCTTGAAATTCTCCATTTGGAAGTTCTACTGTTATATGATCTTTCCCATCATATTCTGTAAATTTCATTAAGTTTAATTTAACAACCTTTTCCAAATCACTGTACATTAACGCTTTATAGCCCTTAGGGTTAATTAAATGAACAATAGGCATTGCATCAACGTATGTTTTCCGAGCGGTTTCATATTGCTTGTGATCAGGATCGATCACTCCTCGATGTCTGTTCCCATGACGATCAGTCCAATCGGCCATTAACTGGTCTGCCACTGCACTGATTCCGCCGCCACCTGCGCCAGCATCAATGTAAAGTTCAATATTTTCCCATTCAGCAGCGCGAGCGCCATTGTAAGCAATCATCGTATCTTTGATGATGTCTAATTGTGCCGGCATTGGTAAAGGAGTCTTTTTAGCTGTTCCCGGATCAACCATAGAAATCACATTCTCTAATTGCAGATAATACCCTATAGATTTATCCTCAACCAATTGCCATACACTCAGAACACTGCCATCGAAGTTTCTAGCAGGGTCATAACACAGAATAAATTTCTTTTTACCAGTATCATTACAAAGCAACGGTAATCTCAAATCGGAGTTTCGAATCAGAGACTCCATTGAAACTACAGCATTCTCTCCTCCGCCTTTTCTGAATCTGTTAAAAAGCTCGCGTTCTGCAGAATCAGGATCGTCTTCCATGGCCTTCTTAATCGATTCATCTGTTAAGTGAGACTCAATCAATACTCCATTTACAGACGAATAATTTTTAATTGCATGCGCATTCAAATCGCATACAAAATAGTTTGGGTCTCCCATCAGCATCTTCTTTGAAAACATTACATATTTTGAATAATACGGATACTCAACATCTCCTGCAGAAGATGCATAAAGGAGTTGCAATGGCATTGTTTTTGGTCTAATGTATTTGATTTTACTTGTACTTAAAGCAAAACTAGAGTCAAGATCAGCAAAGTGTTCTGTGGCTGCCATTTGTTCTTCAGTCTGCCATGCACACTCATCATACAGCACAGATCCACGCTTACCACGAATTGCATTGAGGTTTGTAGACAAAGTTGTCAAACCTGAGCTATTGTACAATTTCATCGTATGTCCAGCCGGATTATGAATAAAACCAGTTTCAGAATTTGCGGATTTTACAACCTCTCCAGCAAACAAGTCGTTTGCAGACGCAAACGATGGGATTCGTTGAAGTGCAATATCTTCAAGTTTTTTAAACACCTCAATACTCTGCGCTGCAGAGTTAGTGCTTATGTACACCTGATAGTCCGGGATCAGCAACATTTTTGTCATCAAAAAAACTGCCGCAAGAGTTGTGTTGTGAGTGACAGTCATCTTCTGCCCGCACATAAACAGCCCTTTTTTATTATCTACTTGAATACATCTCGTTGGAACAGATTCAGTCTTTACAATCCGCTCTATCTTCTTCTTTTTCCTTTTATGGTCAGGATATAAGTATAAAGAAAGATCAGGATTAAACGACATAAATCTATCGATGTGTTTTGTAGAGCTCGTTACATAAGAACTATCTGAAGTTGATAACGTCCATAGATGATCGGAATCAGCAACAATACATTCCCCATCATCAAATGTAACCTCATAACACAAATTCCCGACGTAGATTGGAGAAACATATGAGACTGTAGTCGGGTGGCCATAGTTATCCAATATGACGTCTCCAACTTTTAGTTCCCCCATAGTTGTGTAACCGGTTGGAGTTGGGATAGGAGTGCCAATAGCAAGAGCCTTCCCGCTGCCACGACACGCCAACCACAAAACAAATGGCTTATCCCAGCTTTCCATAAAACACCATCTCTGGTAGTCCATCAGTTCAATCCCGAAAAAGTAATTTGCAAACCAAACGGGATTCTTACGACCCTCATTGATGATTTTTGTAAAGCGTTCGTATTCCTCCAAATTTCTTTGAGATAATTCTACAGGCATTTTGGGGAAAAACTGTTCCAGTAGAATCACCTCTTTTTAATTTTATAGGACTCCAGCTCAGAAATTTTATTCTTTAGGCAACGATTTTCTTCTTCTAGTTCTTCACACTGATCAATTTTAGCCTGAAGCATTTCTCTTTGTTCTTTGATCATATCAACATAATCACTATCATCTAAAGAAAGTTGATCTAAAATACTTCTGTTGCTAATATCTGCAACCTGACGCATCGCTTCTGCGGTATGGATATCAAATAGATTTGTGCGTATTTTTTCAAATCCAACATCGGCAATCTCTTTCATTTTCATCGATAAAGTATTTTTACCAACTCGATTTCCATCATTGTAATTAGCTGAAAGCCCATTATCTTTTACAATTGTAGAAATAGAGTTTAAAAATTTACCTTTTGTTTCACTCAATGCACGCAATTTTGTCTCATTCGGCATTTTTAGCATAAGCTCTTCGTTGATAACTTTATCTATTTTTCTACATTGTAAATGAAGTTGCGTAATTTGGATGATAGCTTGAATCTTACTGCTATCATCTCTTACTCCATCAGAATCGCAATACCCGGCAAGCATATTGAAGCAATATTTTCTATCTTCATCCGTTATTTCATCTGCATCGAATGGATCATAGCCAATAACAGAAATAGAGTAGGTCATGTTCTGCGTATCTTTTTTTGTCCATTTGCTCGCACGCCAATCACGGATCGATTCGGTATCTTTTCCAAGTTCTCCATCCGCCAATGAAGTTTCGAAGTTTCGTTCTTGGTATTGTTTCATCTGGATCTGCCTATAATATCCAGCAAGATCTAGAACCCCATCATCACCTAGGTTGCTAAAATAAAGAGTTGCTACGTAAGGCCAATCCAATAATGCGCACAGGCATTTTATTGCCTTTTCTTCGTCTTTATATGTGTCAATATATTCTCTGTGAATTTTACCAACACAATCTCTACAAATTGTTGCTAGACCATCTGACTGTTTCCACAAATAAGAATATTTACTCCGATAAAAGCCAGATGCAGGTTTGCTTGCCCCGCAACAAATACATTTGTATTTTTTATTTGCAACTGTAGATTTACTCCTTGTAGCCGTAAGAAGCCCCCCTAAACACCGTATTTATCGCGGCTCTCCTGGAGCTTCTTCTTATCTTCACGCAAGTAATGTTTTTTCGTAACATCCAATCCTTGATGGTGAAGTAACGCACTAATTTCTTCTATTGGAGCTCCAGATAATTTCATGATCTGGCTTGCACTATGTCTAAAGTCATGAGGATGTAAGGTCGGAACACCAATCAGCAGCCCAATCTTTTTGCACCAATCATTTAATGTACTATTTGCAATAGATGCTTCTCCTCCGCGATTCGGAATATAAAATACCCAGCCACTATCTTGAATATTATTAGACTGTCTAAAATCCAACAGCTCATGCAAATATCCAAGAGCCTCTGCAGAAAAATACAAAGTAACAATGTATCCTTCTTTTTCCAACACATTATCGATTAAACGATTTTCCCAATCAATCTGATCCCATTTTATATTACTGATCGCATTTACCCTCGCCATAGTAGATAACGATAAAAACGCATACAACCTCATCATCAAAGCGATATGTTTTGAGTGCATAGTTTTCGCAATCTTGACTTGGCTACTGAGCTTATCTCTCATAGCTTCAACTTGCTCTATCGTTAAAAATGTCTGCTCAACCACATCTGTATCTTTTTTGGGACGATCTATAAATTCCATTGGGTTTTCTGAAACAATCCGCTTTTTCCTGAGATATTTATAAAAAGCAGCAATAGAAGACATTCTGCGTTTAATCCGTCTAGAATTATTACCTTGCTTTTTGCACCAATACAAAAACTCTGTAATATCGTCTTCATTGATTTCTAAAACGGATTTATTATCTTGATGATCATAAATATAGATCCACCAACTTTGCAAGTCATTCAGATACCCATAAATTGTCTTTTCACTTAACTCTCGGAGTTCCATATCAATTTGATATTTTTTCCAATACGTCTTTGTTTCTTCGTTGATAAGCTCCAACTTCTTTGGATCATACATTCGAATGGGAGCACTTTTTTGAGTCATAAAAATACCCCCCAACTAATAAAGTGAATGGCCAAGCCGCAGCTGGGCCACCGGACTCGCGCCCCGCAAGCACACGAATCCTAATCATGTTTATGGAGCTGGTGACAGGACTTGAACCTGCAAAACATCAGGATTACAAATCCTGCGTTCTACCAATTGAACTACACCAGCATATGGTTGCGGATACTGGAGTCGAACCAGTTCCTCGAAGCTCATGAGGCTTGTGACTTAACCGTTTGTCCTATCCGCAATATTGGTGGACAGAATAGAATTCCGTATTGAAAAAATCAATCTTTCTCACATTTTGTCCACGATATAAGATCTTGTCATAAAAGCGTCTTACAGACAACCAAATTCCAGCACATCATTATATTTCAACCAAATATTTAAACGTGTTCATTCCTTGGTTATTCTGGTTGGGTTCCGTACGCAACGCTACCGTCTTTTTATTGCCTTGTGATATAATATCTTTAACTGGTATCACAAAGAGATTTGCATCTTTATCGGCGCAAAACAACAAATCAACTGGGTGATCTCCAATATAATCATATACACCACCAGCAGTTCCTCCACAAGAAACTAACGAAATATTCAAATCTTTTGATGCCGTAAATTTACATTGTACCGTTTCAATGACACCATTCTTCTCAACCAATAAATCATACCATTGTGTGTCGTTCAACGGTATCGATACTGTGTAGCCATTTGATCCAAAATAAGCAATAGCCAAACTAATTCCAGCTCTTCCGCGATCTTTATTTGTGTCAATTATCATATATAACCTCAGCCAACACCCATAAAATGAAAATAGCCATACCATCCATCAAAGATACGGCCATTTTGTTAACTAAACTTTACATCATATAAACATTCAATGCCTGCATCATTAACAACCAATACCATTTGTTCAGGTTTGTTTTGCAACCGATGATCCATGCAAAAATTATCTGGTCCAGACAAACATCCACTCTCAATTACCTTAGAGTCGTACACAGTACGGAATCCATTGGTGTGTCGATGACCAGCCATTACGATATCAGGTTTGGCACCAAAGAACATTGTAAGTTTTTGTACTACGCTTTCCATCGTGTCTTTATCACCATGAACACCATAGACAAGATTTCCTCTCACAGAAAATCTAGCAACGCTCTCTTCATCATTATGGTCGTAAATATGTACGTTCTCATATTCGGATAATTTTGCCTGCATATAAAACGGAACGAGAGTGTCAAGGTTTTCACCTTTTGCGTTCTCTTTTTTATTCTGGAACAACCGGGAATGATTACCGGCAACAGAATACACATACACATCTGAAAACATTGGGCTGAGTTCTTTTACAAACTCACTAACCGCAACAGAAACAAATTTCAACTGCTCAAGTGTATTCATATTGGATTCAATTCGTAGCGGGGTGTGAATAGCTCCGCTGATCAAATCTCCGCCCAACAAAACATAACAGTTATTTGCCAGATGTCTTGATGCAATTTCTTCAATGCGGCCCAAATACTCCTGTAATCTGTGAATCATTATCTCTTCATTGTAACGATTGCAAAAATTGTCAATGACCAACCCCGCATGTAAATCAGTTAAGTGAACAATAAGATCACAATCTCCATCTCCATATGCTGAGTTTGCTTGGTAACCATGGAATGGCTCTACAGATTCAGAAATGATCTGTTTCCAGAGATCCATCATAGTGTCAGCTCTGGCTAAATCTCGCTTCAAGCGGTTTAATTCATTGCGCTCATCCCGTAAGCGGATTCTTTCTTTCTCAGCTTCAAGACGCTGAGATTCAAAATAACTTCCGCTATCATCAGGGGGACCTACCCATCCTGCCTGGATGTACATGGAAAGCAGGGGCCACGACTTCCGCACAAAGTCGCGGCTATAATTCTCCCCCGTCTGCTCGTTCATAAATGCTACCACATCGGCCCATTCAGTTTCGTCGTCTGGGTCGCTGCGGCGCAAAAGCAGATCATATAGTGTTTGTAAATATTTAGTTTTATCTATTTGCGTTCACCTGCCCATTCTTAAACTTGACACTCCCCCCTGTCTAAAGTCAGGGGATTCTTGGCTCGACGATCACCGCCCAAGTATTTTGCAGTTGCCCACAAAGCACCGGGGTCTTACACGATCTCCCCAAGCGTTTGGTAGGTTTCGGTGTGTCCCACCGTACCGTTGGAAAATTATTATTTAAGCACTGGCCAGCAGCCTCAGCCCTTCATGCAGGATGTTCTGGGCGGCGTTGACATCCCGGTCATGCCGGTGGCCGCACTGTGGGCATGTCCACTCCCGGAGCGCCAAGTCCTTGGTCTCTGCATTCTGATAGCCGCAGTGGTTGCACAGCTGGCTGCTGGGGTAGAAAGTCCCCACCTCAACCAGCTGCTTATGCTGCCAGGCAGTCTTGTATTTCAGCTGCCTGACCAACTCTCCCCAAGAGGCGTCGGCAATCGCCTTGGCCAGTTTATGGTTGGCCATCATGCTTTTTACATGGAGGCTTTCCACGCAGATGATATCATAGGCCCTGACCAACTGAGTGGTCAGCTTATGCAGGTAGTCCTGCCGGCAGTTGGCGATGTACTCATGCTGGCGGGCCAGGCGGAGACGGGCTTTCTCCCAGTTGCGGCTGCCCTTTGGTTTTCGGGACAGCCGGCGCTGGAGCATGACCAGCCTCTTCTCTGCCTGCTGCAGGTGCTTGAGGTTGCTGAATTTCTGGCCGTCGCTTGTGATCACCAGGTTTTTGAGGCCCACATCAATGCCGGCGACGGCACCGGTGCTGGAATACTGTGGGATATCTACTTCCGTGCAGCATAGACTCACGAAAAACTTACCGCTCCGGCTCATGCTGACGGTAGCGTGGAGAATCCGTCCATGTACAGGGGTTGAGACCTTGGCCTTTACCCAGCCCAGCTTGGGAAGCCGGATCGCCATATCAGATGCCTGGATGTTTTGTCCAACCACCTTGCTGGTGTAGCTGGCGCGGCTACGATGCTTGGACTTGAACTTTGGAAAACCAACCTTGCGCTTGCCTTTGCGACCGGCAAAGAAATTCTTGTAGGCCTGATCCATCTGTAGCACTGAGGTCTGCAGGGCGGTGGAGTCTACCTCTTTAAGCCAGGAGTAGGACCCCTTCATCCCATGCAGCAGCTTCACACATTCGTAACCGCTGAGCTGGTTTCCTGCGGCGTAGGCACCTCTGCGGGCAGCCAAGGTTTGGTTGTAGACGAAGCGGGCGCAACCGATGGTTTTGCGTATCAGCTCCTCCTGCGCCTTGTTAGGGTACAGGCGAAATTTGTAGGCTTTCTCCACAGACGATGCCTCCTTTTCTGGTTTTCTTACATCTATATGGTATGCGGTTGCAACGAAACAAATTTTAATTGGCCAGGGGGGTATAAGGCGCCTTCGATAAGAGCGTCAGCATGGCTAGAAATCCAGCCTCTGTGGTTGATAGTCAAGTTACACACCTGGCAATGCTCCTTGTTTCGAAAATGGTTCAGATATGGCACAAACCCGCTCAAAGACTCATCCGGAAGATCGCACTGTCCATCATGGCCAAGGCAGATCACCTTGCAGTTATCTGCGCATCGAGTAAGAATCTTCTTTGCATCACGGAACGTAAAATTCTGCATCTCGTCGATGATCACAACCCGGTGATCAAAGTTCGATCCACGAGTGTACGTATGAGTGATGAGTTTAACAAAACCAGTTCCGTTCTTTGCATTCACCAAAGATTCATCGTCGATGTCAGTAAATGGATTCATATCGCACCGTTGCATCGCTTGATAGAAAGGTTCAAAATATACCTCGCTTTTCTGACTGATGTCGCCTGGCAAATATCCTTGGCGAGATTCCTCGCACGGGCTTGCTACGCACAAAATTCCATCATACAGACGATACTTTACGAGCAGATGAGCTACTCCCATCGCGATAGTGGTTTTGCCAGTTCCGGCCGCAGCGTTAACAAAAATAATATCATTGTTGGGATTCCAGATCGCATCTACCAACACCTTCTGTTCTGGGTCAAGATCCAGCCCATAGAAGGGATGCCCGTGCAACGTATCGGGAGCGGGGCCATAATCCTCAAAGTTTGTACTCTTCTTCTTAGTTGCCACTAGCGGCACTCCTATCTCAAAGGATTTCGTTTACGGATGAAACGATAACATCCACAAGACCACCATCAAGCATTTGGTCAGCGGTAAAATACCAATCTTTATCCTTCTGCTTCTTATAGGTCTTGAGATCAATCTTAGTCTTACTCAAAAATAGATCTTGGAGCTGAGCGTCCATCGTATCAAAGTGCTTTGTTGCACTCTGCAGTTGCTCCATTGTGCCGGACAATCCGCCAGAGCCAGAATGCCACAGCGCATGTGAATGAGGCATAGCAAAACGCTTATGGCCAGCAATCAGCAACACGCACGCTGCACTCGCTGCTAATCCCATGTTGACGGTATACACCGGAGTCTGACTGCTCAAGATCGCATCCAGAACAACCAGCATAGCATACGCATCTCCGCCACCAGACGCGATATAAAGCTTAATCGGCATCCGATTTTCGATAGGAATAGATGCGTCATCATCCTCTGCGTTCCACCGAACAATCTTCTTTGCAATTTCAATGGTGTCTTCGCTCACAGCAGAATCGATCCATAGAATGCGATTATCCACTGACTCGTAATAATTCAGCAGATACGGATCAGGCAACTGCTTATTTGCGCCGCTACCAGCAGGAATTTGAATTTCAAAAGTATCCAATAGACCATATCTCCTAATCAATTATTTTTTGGAACACGACTATCGTTGTACTTCTTTAAGGCATTCAGAACAGCACACGATTCAACAGCAAAATGCTTACCGTGGCATGTCTTAGCCAACACTTCATGGGCAAGCCCATTCTGACGAAGATAATCAACTTCGTCTTTTCTGACATAAATCAGAACAACACATCCCTCATTATCAATTTGGAGAAGCAATAACTAGGAACTTCAAGAAAGCATCTTGTGTACTTTGCTCCTTTTTCTCCCTTATATAGGAGATCGCTCAAACCCGGAAACTATTGCGCCACAACGGTTTCCGGGTTTTATATTTTTTCATTTATTCCTTTATTTTCCATGCACCTACTGCGCCACAACCGTTTCAGGAATTTTCTTAAATGCTGATTTTTTTGCGGTTTTTCTGCGTTGTGCCATTCGATTAGAGATCTTCCGGCTTTGTGCTGCACACGACTTACACATCACCTGTCTATTAGATTCTCGATAAAAACGAGCTCCGCACTTTACACACATCCCAGTTTTTCTGCCAATGTTCCGCTTAATATTCTCAGCAACAACATCGCCAAAGCACATCCAAAAGATATTCTTTCGTTTGCTCTTTCTCCGGATAAACAGTTCTTTGATTAAAACATCCGTCACAAAATAAATGTCATTGCAAATTTCCAAAAGCGAGTCGATAATTTTTTGATATCCATATAAGCTTCTCGGAACCCCGCGCTCATCGCGACCAGCTTTCATAGCATCTGACTTAGACATCGCTCCATAGGTCTCTATAATCTTCTGGGTAATATCATTCGTCGGTACGATGCTTTCACGCATTAACATCTTAGGATCAAACTTTCCAAGAGATTGCGTTTTAAAATCCATCTTTGTTTTTGGAATAATATATTCAAGTCGATTTACGGGGCTGCTGTTAATTGGTTCTACCTGTGCTTCAGTCTTATCTTTTGCATACACAAAAAAGTGAGGAACTTTCTTCTTCGTGTACCGATGAATCATAGAGTGTATTTGGTCAGGGCGCACAGGCTTATAAAGAGTTTTTGCAAAATCAATAGTGTGATTATTCTCCATACAAAGAAGTTTCACTACGTCAAGTCTATTTTCGCAACTTTCTTCGTTCCAGATAATCGAAATATCGTTTGATATCTGACCAATATTTCCTCCGACATAGGCCAGAATCATGCTGTCATATATATTTTCTTTGGTGATTGGCTGTGCGCCAGCTTTCTTCATCTCGTAATACAAAGGGACAATCTTTTCTGTATTGCGCTTTGCCGCCTGTATAATATCAGGATCTTGAACCACCAAGGACTTGTCTCCGTCGCACATAGAGATACTGACTATATCATAGCCATGCGGTTTCCCGTTTAGGCCCAACGTGCTTCGGCGCGAGGAATTTCACCACACGCCTACTGTACTCAGTCTTGCTATTGCCCCGCACGGACAACAGCTCCCCTTTCCATAGTCGATGCAACTTCCTTACCATAGGTTGCTGGCAAGGCTCGTCACAGGATAGCTCTCACGTCCCCTGTTAGCCGCCCCATTATCCGCCATTTCCTGCGGAGCCTACCGTCAGGGCGACACCTCGGATGTCCGAGTTCTCGTTGTTTTATATCCCATGGTTTCCCTATGGGTTCGACCGCGACGAACTAATCGAATTGCAAAATTTTACTTACGACATCATGGACGCTTGTTACAATGGCATTAGTTTTAAACCACCGGCCGAGTTCATGATCAGCCCCAACCATATTGGTTCTGACTGCGTGCTCTACATACAGGTGTGGACTTCGCAGACAATCCAGTTCTGCCCCAGCCGGAAATAGAGGGCAATACACTTCCCCGTCCCCGAGGAGCCCTCTCGGATTTCTGTCTCCGAGGAAGAGCCATTGGCAGAATGCGTACATATCCGGCACAATAAACGTGTAGCATCCATCTACATCAAGCTTACCGGCCTTTGCTTCTTTTTCGATGCTCTTCTTAATCTCACGAAGCGTCTCTTTACTGTATTCATCCTGGAGGAGTTCTGGGTAGAGTAACAACGACTCCTGAAACCCATTCCGGCGCTCATTCTCTTTAGTGGCACCAAATACCTTCAACATTGTGTTTCGATCAGATGCAAGGTTCTCTAGCTTAGTGCGAGTTCCTTTGCTGATATTCAGTAGCTCTTCATCGGTAAGGTCAGCTAGAGTTTGCAGCATCTGATAGTTGATTTTCGCTTTTTCAAACTGCGTTGGTTCCAAATTACATACGCATGCTTTGCACCCGTAACGCTCGAAATAGTCGCAATATTGTTCCCACGACTCATAATATTTCCAAAGTTTAAACTGACTCTTCGTCAAGATTACCTGAATGTCTTCCGCTAAGATATCGTGTTCTACTCCGTAAATATCTTTAACGATCCCATGATTAACAAGCGGATCTTTCCTGTTTGCCTCCCGGATAAATTTGTCAAAAGGAAATGCGTTTAGCAATCCTTTGATCCAAGCCGCCCGGAACATAAAGTTTTTCCTGCTAACATCAAGGCGAACCATCCCAGCTCCATCTGTATGTGTAATCGGAACAGGGGCAGTCTTCCGTTCTACGGAATATGTCTTATCATCAATAAAGTCAACCAAGTTCATGACTTCAGTTTCCATATCATCAACCACAATTGTTTTTCTGATATTAAACTCGTTCCATACATCTGTGGCAGAATTATTTAAGGCGAGGTATGCTAAATATTTCCTAAATACCCTCGGTTTCCCGATATTTATTAGGGGAGTAGACTATATCATCACCCTCCAAATGAAGGGGCGTGGCGCTTCGCCGCCGGAGTTTCACCGGGCGACTACAATTAGTCGTTGCACCTTCCCTTACGGGCTTGGCACAGAGATTGGCATATAAATTCACTATTTATTTTCGTTTATTAATTTCCTCAAGCATAACATTTAGGGAACTGTTCAAGTCGTCATCATATCTTATCTCGTATAACTTGATTTGTTTTGCTTCACAATAGTCTCGCTTCATTGCATCACTATATTGGCGTTGATACAATCCAAACAGTCCGCAATCAATATAGTGTTGAGCGCCCTGATACTCGACCAGCATAACAATATCGTCATTATCGCCTAGTATAGCAAAATCAAATCTCAATAAATTCCCATGTCTATTTCTTAAATCATCAAACGAATATTCTCGAAGAAATTTAACGCAATGCTCCGTCAAAAACTCTGAAATATAACGTTCCCCTCTGGAAGATCGATTCTGACATCCACAACTTGTTGTAACACCACTTCTCAAATTTCCGCCTTGCACAACCACGTCATTACCACAGTCACATCGACACAGCCATCTTGGCTGTGTTGTTATTTTAGAGCCAGTTCTATAAACATAATCCTCCGCTCTTTCAACAACCACCAATTTCCCAAACCGACGGCCAGTCAAATCAATAAGCCCAGACCCTTTAGGCCTTTTTGTCATGCAGCCACATGATTTTGTATGTCCACTTTTCAACTCTGAAAAATTTACTGTTGTTTCTTTCCCGCAATCACATAAACAAACCCATCTGACTTTGCTTTGACCGCTCGGAGTAATATGATTTTTATCTCTATTTATGATTGTGAGATTTCCAAACCTTTTGCCGATCATATGTGATAAATCTTTTTGACGTGAAGCAATTTCACGGCTGAGGCATCCACATGATTTAGTAAGACCATATCTCAATGCGTGCGAGGATACAGATTTCATAGTGCCGCAATCACAAACACATTTCCATAATGTCCTATTGCTGCTTTCTGTGCTTTTATCTCTTTCTAATACTGTCAATCTCCCAAATCTTTGCCCAGTTAAATCAATCAATGCTCCTATTGTCTCACCTCCAATCCTATTGTTTTTTTAAAATATAGTGAATTTACTTAGCTTCTCCTGTTAGCAAGGCTTTCGCCTCACACCCCAGATTTCTGGGTTCACCACGTTTTCGATACACGTTACCGTGTAAAGGAACCATTTTGTTAATTCGGATTTATCCCGCCTTGGTTATTGATATCTTCAACCGTAAGCCCGCACATCAGGCGGCCCATGATTCTATGATAAGTGTCTTCTTTGATGAACAGTGAACGTTTCGTTCTTATTTGCCCCGCCGAAGCCGTCAGGCACACATAACGATTTTCGTTTAAATGAAACCCGTTTAGAACGATGTCTTTCAGTACCTTGAAGTAGCACGTTTTGACTACGACCAATTCATCTGTCAGAGTGTTGGTCTCTATCCCGACCATCCTGGTCAATTCGGATTCAAAGATCGAGATAACATTTCGGTCCCTTAAAAACTCAGGACGAAATGTTCGAATCCCCTGATACATTTCAAGCTTATCCAACAGCGCCTTCTTTGTTTGATTGATAGGGGCAATCAGGTCTTTTGAGCGCCGCTTCAAATTGTCCACTATTTCTGCCGTCAGCGGATCGCCATCATATTTTGCGTCCTTCAAAAGCCGCGCCGCTTTCTTTTCCGTTATTTTCTCGCCAATAAATGCATCCCAAATATCAACAACCTTTTTGATCTTTTTTCTTTCATATCGCATTGCATCTATCTTTCGATTCAGCGCCATTTCTTCGTCGGTATAGAACGCTTTTGTATCGACAGAATATAAGTGGACTTGCTTATCAAGTGCTATTAAGTCCACCTCCAAATGTTAACTTGTGTCCACAGATAATCTTCTTCATCAATAACGACGTTCCCGTCTCCATATTCAGTTTCTGATAACAGCCAATCTTCAATAGAACGCTGCTTTATTTCTCGTAAATATTCTTCTTCTTGGCACCCACCCACAAAATCTAACAACAGATCCGGTGGGCCACTATCCACCGAGCACATATTACTCACCTCCTTGATTCAAATCTATTTTTTGTTGCTTTTAATTACTTTTTCGCATATTTTCTTTATTTTTTGTGTGTTTTTAATCAAAAATGTACATTTTTTAGCGAAAAATAGCAAAAAAAACGAAAAATGTTTACCAAAATTCCTATCTGCATTCTGGTTTAATCATAGCATCACCTCCTTTACTTCATTTCTATTTCATCACTTTTTATATCAACGCCTAAGATATGCCAACATTCTCTGCCAAAAGCTCGCTCCGCCGTTTATAATAAACGGAGTATTTCTTAATAATTCCCTTCCTTGCTCTGTGACACATCTGATAAAACGCATACCTAGACATACCAAGAGCCTCTGCGCATTCAGAAGTAGTTCCGAAGGCCAACAATGAATCGTCTTTTGCAAGATATACCATCCATTCTCCTGCTTTATCTTCTCCGGAAAAGTAATTTGACGGACGGTCCGTTTTACCTCTCCAGTAGCGGATTGTTTCGCTTGTCACCCCACATGCTTTTGCGATCTGTACATCATTCAGCCCGCCGTCGTAAAGTTTTTCCGCTTTTTGAATCTGAAGCTGTGTCATAATATCCCCCCGTTACATTGCCGGAACACAAATGTGGTCCCCTTGCAGGATGTCTGCCGCATAATAAAATCGATGATTGATACAAAATACCCTCTGATCTCCGTATGCGGCCTCATACATCACAGGATACTCTCTACCGTTGCGCATAAATTTGAGCTCTAAAAGTTCGTTCATAAATCTACAAGAATTTTTTGGGGAAACTCCAAACAGGTCAGAGACATCTTTCTTCGTGAATTGACTTCCAAAATCGAATGACGCAGATTTACTGTCTTTGCACAGGATATTTGTATAGCGATGCACAAACGGAATCAGCTGCACGATTCGGCCGATCTGTCTATGCTTGTTTGGCCCGTTCAGCTCCATTGCGGATTTATACTGGCATTCAAATAGTTTCCCGCACAATCCATCTGTCACATCCCCGATCCGGCCTCGCCACATGATGTTTCGATTAAAATTCTCGGGAGAAATATCACCGACGAACAATTCGGTATCACTCAGTTCTTTGATGGCTTTCTTGACTCCGTGTTTTATGCCAAGCCGGGCTGGATCGAACCGGTCCCCAAGAAAGTTGTGTACACCAACGTAGAACGCACGAGCTAAGGCCGCCGGATCACAGTCAGGTCGAAATATCTTCCCTCTCGTTATCCGTACCCAATAGAATGGGCCGAATTGCAGCGATATCCTCTCTTTTCTCTGGTTCGATATCTCCTCTCTCACGGAGGCAGGAATGCAAACGCCGGGTTCATCATCCACCCCCTTCTCACCGTAAGGGTAATCTATAGGCTCTGTCAGATAGTTGTATCTCTGATGCAGCGCATCCGGTACATCAACAGTTGTGCGCTGCGGGACGGAAGTATAGGCATTCTCATACTCACTGATCACCTCCCCGGTCGTTGAATCAACAAAGAAGACTTTTTGCTTAAAAAGTTCACGATTTCGCATCTGCCTGCCTCCAGTTTTTTTAGCGTATTTCCTTCAAAAAACCTGTTTTCGTCTTCAAAAACCCTCAAAACACACCCCTCAAACCCTTGCGGCACAAGGGGTCGCCTATATTATATAATACATTAATAATACAATTCGAAAAATGTCCCGAAACAGCGGCTTCAAAAATAGTTAAAAAGTTCAGGAAATCACCGATATTCGAAAAACGGCGTCGCCTAACGTCTCCGCCGGATCGCTTCGCTTTGCCCGTACAGGAGAAATGTTTCTAGGAACGCCGCGTTCCCTGGAAGGTGTTTTCCGGAAAACATGGGTTTCCGGGGTTTTAAATTCGCTTCGCTCAAAAGGCGGCTTACGCCGCATTTTTTATTTTTTGCCAGTACACACAAACAGTTCCTTCTACACAAAATTATATCATCACTTTTTATGTCTGTCAATGATGTATCACTTTTTATGTCATATAGAAAATAAAAATACCGCAGCTGTTAAGCTACGGACGATTTTACGGCAAACCATTGCGGCACAATGACTTCAAAGATCAAAAAAAATAAAAAAATGACTGTTTTGATTAGTGTAGATTTCGAAAGCATTGCAAGAGTAGGATTACAGAGTTTTTACCGTACAATATTGGCGTTTTTTGTGTGAAAAAAGTTCAAATTTTGAAATTGAGCAAAAAATATGTACTACCCACATTTTCGCAGGAAAAAGTTGCAAAAAATATGTAAAATACCCCCCTTCCAATGGTTTTATTCAATTTTCATGTTTTGACATTGTCGAAAATTGAAGCGCTGATTCATAACTTTACTAGCAGTTTAGTGATTATACTGTTGTTCGGTATTTTATTGTTTTTCGATAATCTCCCCACCCGGTTACAACTGTAACCTACTACACTTGTAGTATGTTGACAGTTAGTCAACGTTTTACACACTTATTGTCAACATTGTATCACACTTTACATTCTAAACACTTGTTTATACTTTCCTTTTGTGTTTACGTCCTATTCCCGGCCCTTATTCCCTACTATTTCACAGGCATTTTAATTCCTACCGCATCGCTATGCTATGGCATCCTGGTTAATTCCTAGCGTTCCGGTATGATACGCTGCCTGTATCCCCTGCGCCCTGTCTGGTATCTGGTATCCCACTTTTTCGCGCCTATATGGAATATATACCTATATTAAACGCCATGTTGTCATTTTCTCCCATTTATTACTGTTTCTCCCTTTTGTTGCATAATTTTTACAGTGTCACGGGATGTTTTGAAAAATTTCTTTTCTTACTGCCGCAAGGGATTGCGGGTTTTTTCATGATTTTTTGAAAAATAGTTATTGACAGCGTTATCACGCCATGCTATGATTGCACCGTCAGCAGGACACAGCGCTGACGCACCGACCCCGGCGGTATATCCGGGTGACAGAAAAAATCCCAATACGGGACGGTCTCCATACTCCGTATGTACGGCGGCGGGCTGAGTCTCCGACATGACGCGCCCACCAGCGGCACACGCTGGAAAATCAATGTGCGGTATGCACTTTGAAAAAGGAATGACGGACGGTATCCGGCTTGTGTATGCAAGGCGGTGCAATCAACTGGTATGTATGTACCGGCGCAACCGTTCAGCCGTTTTTACAGCTGTCCCCTAAAAACCGGGGCCGACGCACGGGGAAACCAGTCATTGCAGGCCAAAGGGGCACTAATGGAGTTAGGCCATTAGCGCAAGCCCTGAGGGCGTGGCGTGTGCTACCTCTCCGCCAAACCAGCGGAGAATAGATGAGGGTAGGGACAGAGGGACAGAGACAACCGGGGGTAATCTGTGGTGGATTAGCCGCGCCGGGAGCGTTTGAACATAGCAACGAACCTATACAATAGGCTGGTTGGTGTGTTCAAACACGCCAATACATAGCAAAACCGCCCTACCAGTCTGCCCAAATCAGACCAGGAAGGCGGTGGAGCTAGGAAGGGGGTGACTTATGGAACCCTTCCGTATGGGCGTCTTATGGGGCGTCCGTGTGGGTGGCCGGCTGATTGTGTTTGAATCCTATTCTGCTGCATGGGATTGGATTGACGCTCAGACAGGCTAACCACGGGGCCGGGGGAGATAATATCAAACCCGGCTTTTCTATATTGTAGCACAGACCCGTTACATAATCAACACATTTTTTGAAAGGGGTATCACTATGAACACCAACACTACCACCATGTCCATCAACGAAATGATCGAGGCCCTGAACGCGGAGACCGACGTGGCCGCCGCTGACAAGTTCTTGGCTGAACTGAATGAGTCCATCAAGGCCGAAAACAAGGCTATCATTGCGGCTGCCGTGGAGTCCTTCGTCAAGTCCGCTGAGGCCTCTCCCGCCGACTTCTTCCGCGCCTTTATCGCTGACCCCTTCGTCAACGTTAAGCGCGTCAAGAAGGACAGCAAGTCCGGCGAGTATTCCGTGGTCGATGCTGTCCGTCAGGTCTCCTTTGCTGAGGTGGAGACCGCCTACGGCAAGGCTCACAAGGGCCAGACCTTGGCCCAGTCCAAGCGCTATGTGGGTATGATTGCCCGCTTTACCCACAACCTGCACGCCAACCTGTGCGGTGCTCTTTCTGAGGAAGGCTCCAAGGTGACTGTGAGCAAGTACAACGGCCAGACCGTGGAAGAGCACGACTTCAACGGCACCAGCATCGGCAAGCTCCAGACCCAACTCAACGCCATCGTGAGCACCATCCTGCCTGAGGGCATGACCCTCCAGATGGTCAAGGCTGACGTGCGGGCCATTATGGCAGCCCACCAGACTGAGAAGTTTATGGAGTTCACCACGGCAGCGGAGAAGAAGGTCCTCAACCAGATCTTCGGCGCTATGCGTATCCGTATGGCGGGCAAGGCCTACACTGTCAACTCCAAGGCCCTGTGCCACAAGGCCAAGGAGTCCAACCAGACTCCCGCCCAAGAGGAAAAGACCTCCAAGATCCCCGAGCGAGCCGAGGCTGAGCAGACCCTCAGCCCTGAGGGCGCTATTCAGACCAAGGCCGCCTAACCAGCGCAGCCGCCCAACCAGGGCGGCTATGGCTCCATGCACAAGCCTCCACGTGGCGGAGCTGGAAACGTCTCAGACGGCGAATTGTGCGAACCAAAAATATGCCCAGGGCCCTTTGCACCCATTTTCAAGAACGGAGGCAAGATTATGTTTAGATTTATGAAGCGTTTCCACAAGGCCAAGAAGCCTCAGCAGCGCCCTGAACCCGTAGAGCGGGAGTATCTTGTGGTCTATGAGGAGACCGTAGGCGGAGCGGTTCCTGTTTGGTCCATCCGTACCACTTCCACCGAACTGGCCAAGAAGGCGTTCCTTGACGCCGGATTGGTATGGCACCGCATTATCGGTGTCGCCCCTTCCTGTTAAGTGAAGCCGCCAAGAGGCGGCTTTTCTTATTACATAATAAATCTGGAGGTATTACTATGAAAACTGTCACTATGAACGAACTGGCCAAGATCTTTGGTGTGGAAACCCCCAAGCCCGCACACGTCCGGAACAAGGTGTGCAAGAAGTGCGGTGGCATCATGACCAACGTACCCGGCACCAACCTGTTCGTCTGCCAGGGCAACCCCGGCAAGCCCTGCGATAACACTACCCTGTCCGCAGCTATGTAAGGAGGCGATTGCAGATGCGGTACCAGATCGTGTACAGCAAGGCTGTAACTGCCCAGACCACGTGGAAGCACAGCATGGAGTCTGCCATCAAACTGGCCGATGATCTGCGCACAGCCGGGTATACTGTTACTGTGGCAGAGCACTCTAAGGCCGGAAGCCGCCTTCTCTGACCCTGACCCAGCCGCCCAGTTTATGGGCGGTTGGAGTGAAGGCCAGATTGTTCACACATAAGGCCTTGAACCAGAGGCCTGAATACGCTATAATCCATACATAAGCATGTATTGGAGGGGCGTATTATGGCTCATGACCATAACTCATATTCGCAAGCATATGATAAGGAAAACTACGACCGAGTAGTGTTCAAACTCCCCAAAGGGAAACGGACATTGCTCAAACAAGAGGCCGAAATCCGTGATATCCGAGACTCCCAGGGGAAGCTGTCTGTCTCCCGCATGATTGTGCTTGCCCTTGAAAAACAGTATGGGCTAGACCTTCATACCAAAGAATGAGCGTTAATGCACTTATTTTAGAAGCCTTCTGGAAGTGTTATAAACTCGACCTCAAAACACCAGTAGAGAGGTCGGAAGAATAAGTGGCTCTGGCAAACTGTTATTTATCTATAAATCATTTTATTGAATTCTGCATCCGTAGCAAGAATTATATCTGCTTCATGGGAGCCAAAAACAGCTTCAATCGCTTCTTTTTTGGATAAGCCCATTCTCCTCATTTGCATAATTTTCCCAACGCAAATGTTGGCGATCTTTTTATCAAGTTCCTGATAACACGTTGCGCAGAGAGGAAATTTCCCTTTCGTCAACTCGATATCAGATACTTCCTTATCAGAACCGCAACAAGAACAAGCAGCCATACCAATCTCCTTTTGTTTACCAGAGCCACAACGATTATATATCTATTTTTTCTTTTTGTCGATAAGAGCATAATTCTGTGTAACCAAGCCCGCCGTTTAGGCGGGCTATTTTTATACCCAAATTTGATTCTGATTCTGCCCATCTCTCAGAGATGGGTGGAAATGAGAACCAAAAAATAAAAAACAGGAGGTATAACCATGGCCAAAACTAGAGAAGAGCGTCGTAGACGCGAACGGATGAAGGACACCATCTATGCAGTTATCGTTCTGTTCGGGACGTTTGCTGTCGCTGGCTGGCTCCCCAACTTCTTTGACACTATTTTAAAATAGCCATTAACATAAGAAGTGATGATATAAAATATCTAAAAGGAGGCAATTATATGAAACAGATTTATGTATGCGAAAAATGCGGTGCTCAGTTTGACAACTGGGATGACGCGGCCCGTTGTGAGGAATCTCACCGCTCTGTGGAGGTGGTTGACTGGTGTCATCTCGGCAAGGAAACCGCCAGTAACCTGTTAGCTGAAGCGTACCAGTACAAGAGAGGACAGGCACTTCCTTCGGTTATCACTGTGCGATATCCCGTGTTTGATGAGGAATCCCGCTACAACAAAATGGATGAACATGGGCACTTCTTGCACGAAGCCGCCATGTATGCTCTGGTCACGCCGAATGCTAACCAGAAGGATTTGCTGGCGCAGATCAACGCATCCATGTGTCAGCGCAATCAGGAGGATTACGAAGAGTCCGAGCGCTGGCGCAAGGAATGGGAAGCTAAACAGGCAGAGAAAGCTTCCGATGAAGCAACAAACGAGTGAGCAGGCTCTAAGGGGTGTGCCTTCAAACGCCCCATTCCAGACATAAAAAATTAAGGAGGAATACATATGTTTATCCCGCTCAGTGATTCTATGGCCTGCAACCGCTTCGTTGGTACGGCTCTTTACGAGCGCATGGAGGCTTTCGCAGATCGCCTGATTGATGAGCTCTGCTCCAGAGGCCAGGTTTCTGACCTCGATTTGGCCGTCGTTGATCAGCCTAGCATTAAGGTCCCGTATCCCCGCGACTGGGATTAAAAAGGAGTGTGTGTTTATGAGTATGGAAGAGATTGTTGCTCGGGCCGAGCAGAATATCCGGAACGCGATTGCGGATTATGACCGCCACACCAAGCAACATACCGTTCTGGAGGACATCACGGATGAGTTCATCCATAAGCTGGCGGAAGATAGCAGCTATGCAAAGCAGGGATTGCGCGAACTGTTTAGCAAGTCGCCGGCATGGCATCCTGAGCTTGATGCCATCGTTATCAATGGCAATCGCACCAAAGAACCAGATTATGATCGAGCATATGCTATTGCGTGCGATATCGTGGATGATAAATTCCGCGAATTTGATCTTGATGATCGTTGGTATCGGTTGCGCGATGCAATTTCGTGGTTTTGTTCGTCGAGTGAAAAGCAGGCATCCGACGCTGGAGGTCTGCAGGCCATTAAATTTCTTGCGCCGAAAGCATATGCTCCCGGCAAAAAGGTGAGCCGAGTTTTTAGAGCATTCTGCAATGAGCTCGGCGTAGCGGATGAGACAGCAGGAAGCGATTTTCAGAGGCTGTTTGCTATGTTCGCTGACGAAATCAATTCTAAGAAGATTGATTTCAAATTGTTTGTGTCCATCAACCCGGCCCACTTTCTCACGATGAGCAATCCCAAAGAAGATGTCCGGGGGAAGTGTTTGACTAGTTGCCACTCTCTGAACTCCACTGAGTATAGCTACAATAACGGTTGTTGCGGCTATGCCAGAGACGAGGTGAGCTTTATCGTCTTTACGGTAGACGATCCCAACAACCCTGAGCTTCTCAACAACCGGAAAACCTCCAGGCAGGTTTTTGCGTATCGTCCCGGAAGCGGATTATTGCTCCAGAGCCGTATGTACAACACATCCGGAGGCGTATATGGAGCGGCAGCAGAGTCCGATGTTTATCGTGACTTAATCCAGCGAGAGATTTGCGATCTGGAGGGGGCTGTCAACCTGTGGAATACAGGGTCTTCGTATTCTAAGTACGAAGATTATGCGGAGGTTGGGTATGGTTTTGGAGGATATCCAGATTGGATTTATGATGAATTCGATGGCCATATCAGCATCCGAAAAGATGCCGAAGATCCGGCCCCGCTCGTTGTCGGAACTGAAGGACTGTGTGTTGTCTGTGGAGAACCCATTACGAGCAGCACATATTGCGAGAAGCACAGACCGAAGCCATACCATTGCGATCATTGTGGAGAAGGTTGCGATGATGTTTATCTCGTAGTCGATGCAGAAGGGAATGACATCCGCGTATGTAGAGAGTGTCGTGATACGTACTATGAAAGATGTGAGGTTTGCGGAACATATCACGCAAAAGGTTCCATTCAGGTTGTTGACGGCCACCATGTGTGCAATCATTGTATAGATGTTAACACAAGAGTGTGCGCTATCTGTGGAGAAGTTTATTTAAAGGACAATATGTTCCGCGCCGTAATTGGCGATTATGTAGCATGGGTATGCAATGAACACGCCTCTGAGTTAAGAAGATGCCGGCATTGTGGCATCTTGCATGACAGCAATACTGCGTGTCCGGCTTGCGGCCAGGAAATCATTGTGCCCGACCAACCGACTTTTTAATATATATCCAGGAGAAGGAGTAGCTGGTATGACATTTGATGATATTTTAAGAATGAAGCAACAGGACTTGCTTCATGCGATCAGGAAGACATATGCAGATAAAATCTCGTACTATGTCGAGGATGGCTTCGTCCTGATTTCTGGTGATGCCCCTGCACTGCTCGTGGCACATCTAGACACCGTACATAAGGAAACCGTTCGAGAAATTTGTATCTCTGATAACGGAAGCCTTATTATGTCTCCTCAAGGGATTGGCGGCGATGATAGATGTGGGGTGTTTTCCTTGATGGAGATCTATAAGGAGTCTCCGCAGAAGCCTTGGCTATTGTTTACGTGTGATGAGGAGACTGGCGGGAACGGAGCTCTTGCTTTTTGCTCCGCTTATGCGAAGGGCTTCCTCTCTCCTGCGCTCGCTCAGATCAAGATGATCATTGAGCTGGATCGAAAAGGTCATGATGATGCAGTCTTCTATGATTGTGACAATAGAGAGTTTGAGGACTACATAACCAGCAAGGGTTTCCAGACCAACTTCGGATCTTTTAGCGATATTTCTTACATCGCTCCGGATCTGGGCGTTGCAGCCGTTAACCTTTCATGTGGGTACTACAATGCTCATACTCTCCACGAATACATCAATATCGAGCACATGAACAGCACAATCACAAAGGTGCTTGATATTATTTCGGAAGTAAACTCTCCTGATGTTCCTCAATTTGAGTACATTGAAGCCAAGTACGATTGGAACTGGAAAGACTATACCAAGACGTATTATCCAAGCGACACCATTCCTCTTAGCAGCATCCCAGAATCTATCAGAGAGGAATACATCGATCTGCTCGATTATTACACACGGGATGAGCTGGAATATTTCCGCTCGGAGATGGGGAATAGTTCTATCCTACTCTTGCATCAATCTGAGTTCGGAGGAAGGAACGGATGAAAAAATTTAGATGTACGCGAGGCAACAACCATGAATTCACGACTGGGCTTGTATATACCCTAGAAGCAGATAATTCAGTTGACACAAACCAAGGGAATCCAATCAGGCCATGTGGATATTCGACCGGAATTGAGTGGCTTGAGGAAGAAACCGCCATAAGATTCGAAGAGGTTATCGAGGAGTAGGCCCTGGGCGGCGTGCCTTCAAACGCCGCACCCCAGATTTAAGACAATAAAAGGAGACTTTTATCATGAAGATTTTGTCAAGGAAGGATTGGGAAGTATACGCCATTTTCTATGGTGTCGATCCGATGTGGAGTAAGCGCTTTCTGTCTCAGGTGAAAGCGAAGACTCCGGAGTATAAGGAACCAGTTTGGCGGACAGCATTTCAAAACGAAGATAGCTGGACTGAGAAATGCTTTGTTCCCTACCACTTCAGCGAAGATACATGGAGAGAGTTTGAAGAAGATCACTGGATCTATTCGAACTCTCTTTATGATTGCACTGGCCGGACATTCACTGTTGGGATCGAACACTTCAATGTTCCCGGCGGCACATGGATTTATCATCACAAAGCTTTGGACGTGTAAAGGAGGTTATTATGGGAACTCACGAATCCAGGATGCAGCTCATCAAGGCAATGCACATTGTGGTGTGTAGTATGAACGACGAGGAGGCCTACGCAAGATGGATCTATCTGGTGCCCGATTGTGCCACGGTAGATGATTTTGACGACATTGCCCAGGACGATGATCTGTACGGGGATTGTTGTGACCTGTTCCGGGAATTGGTGCAGGAATACGGCAAGTCCGGCTTCTATTCCATCGGTGACTATAAGGCGTTTTGAGGAGGATATTTATGGGACGAGGAAATGTAAGCGTCTCTGGGGACTTTGAAGGGTTGTACTACATCGACAACGATGATATTCATGTGTACCGCCTGGATGATCCTTTTGACGATTATCCGCAGACCGTTCTGATGAAAGAGTTGAGTAGCGCAGACCTCAACACCGGTGCTTGGATCTACGATGAGTACGGAACCATGGAAGAAGAGGGCGATATTCTGGAGTGTTTCATGGACAGCTTTGGGCAGATGTTTCCTAGCTTCCAGAGAGTGCAAAAAGATCGTTGGATTCGCAATGGGTGGTATGGCGATTTTTGCCGCAGAGTCATCATGGAGAATGGCTTGTTCTACATTGCCGTAGAAGACAATGAATGGTCACTTGCGGTCGAACTCCTCCAAAAAGGGAATACATATGAAGATGGTCACTTGTCTGAAGATGGCCGTTTGTCCGGACTTCAAGCAAAGCACTTCCGGCGGTATCTGGATGGGGTGAAGTCATGTTTGCTGGAGCGGGTACCTAGCATCGGAACCAGAACAGGTGCTTGGACGCATG